>FLOH01000201.1_pt1 | contig 160053 bp, 150 predicted proteins | sample 756751 | NCBI WGS metagenome assembly FLOH01 (sample SAMEA4026879, study PRJEB14308) | marine metagenome | biome: coastal water; material: water | depth 74 m | reverse complement strand
TCTCAAGTTTTCATGTCTATTTCACCAATGCTGTTCATTGGCCGGCAGCAGCAGCCTATGAACGCCAGTATTCCTTTGGAATGGGTTTTATGGTTGGCATCAATGAAAACGATGTCATTGAAACAGAGACCCAAAGCCAGTCAAAAATTTTAGACTGGTTACCTCCAGACAATGCGAGAGGCCAGGAGTTTTCAGGAGACCTTGTCGCCGAATCTGACGACACACCATTTATGGCCAGCAGTGATCTTACCCAGAGTTGGCCGGACCAGGGCTGGCCAGGTTACTTTCGGGTAGATATTAACAGTCTGACCCCGGAGCAACTGGACAGTCACCCCAGCGCGCTCACCCTTCCCGCCGCGGTCAATCAATTCAGTTCGGACAGAGATCTGTTCTGTACCTATAATGATGCTCAGAACCCCCAGGGCAGTCATGGACTCACTGTTGAACAAACGGCCTACTCCTATGGTCGCCCCTATGCTGAGGATCTTGTTTTCTGGGATTTGAAGCTTTTTAATGATGGTGCTGAAGACCTGGATAGTATCTATATAGGACTCTTTGCAAAATTCCGCCCTGATTTTGACAACCACGACTACCTGAATTTCATCGATAGTGATGGGGACGGCATCAAAGACCTGATTTATGTCTATGATCTTGACAATGATGATCCTTTGGGAATGGTGGGCATCCGAGTTTTTGATACACCCGGACAAGCAGGCATTACTGATTTTCACCACTTTCCCAGAGAAGCATCCCCCACAACTGACCAACAAATGTGGGCGCTTATGACCAGCCGGAAGGACACGGCGAACCTGACGGATCTACGCTATTATTTTCACGGTAATGACACCAATGTCGATTATACCGGAACGGATTCATTGGCAGCCTTTTATCCAGCGTTTTCAAATGAAGGTGCTTCACCCAGAATAGGAGATGGTGTTAATTATATTATTTCCTGTGGACCCTTTGACCTGAAGGCTGACTCCATGACCAACCTGTCATTTGGACTTATCATGGGTGATGCCGGAACTATTGCCGACAGCCCCGACACCACGGACCTCATGTCCAATGTGCGTATAGCTGCCGACATGTACCGACTGTATTTTCAAGGTTCAGGTCCACCTGATGCACCCAGTGTTCATGCTATTCCCGGTGATGAAATGGTTTCCTTGCATTGGGATGCCAGATCAGAAAATTCCAGGGATGCCTGGACGGGAGCACAGGATTTCGAGGGTTATCGCGTTTATCGTAGCTCCGACGCTGGACTCACCTGGGGAAAACCAATCTCCGATGTTTATGGAAACATTGTTGGCTTTCATCCCATTGCCATCTTTGATTATTCAGAAGAAGAGGATCTGGAACGCTACGGAGTGAATATCTCCGGTCCAGACCCAGCCTTCCCTCAAGACCTGGGGAACAACTCCGGTTTGGTCCACACATTCACAGATTCCAACCTTGTGAACGGTGTCGAATATTGGTACACTGTTTCAGCTTACGACAAGGGTGACCAATCAGATCCACTGAATCCCATCCAATCATACATGAATGCCCAGGGTCAATCCTGGCATGAGAATCATACGGTGCGGGCCATTCCTGGAAAACGAGCCAACGATCTCAGCTATGGTGCACTTGAAGCCATGGGCGGTATCTGTAACGGTCTGGTAACGGTGGAGGTGGAAGACCCGCGGGAGCTGTTGAACAGGGACTACCAGATTGTTTTTGAAAATGTTGATACGACCATTTTTGGCGAAACCCTATCAGGCGTTGCTGCTTCGATCCTGAATCAAACGACAGGTGACACTCTGGTCTATCGTCAATTCATTGTTGAAGGGTCTGATGAAAACATCATTTCCCTGGATGGCTTGTTGATCTATCTGGAAGGACCCTCAGCTGGCGTGAAAAGTCTTGAATGGACCAAGGTCGCCGGTGATACATGTACCTTTGATTGGCGAATCGAAAGCAAATATCCCAATCTGGTTCCATCTGGACAGGCAATTGGCAGCGAGGTTGAAAGTTTTGATGATTGGCGCTTGATAGTGGATTACGAAACCGGTGTTGAAGCACTCTGGCTGGATGCCTTTAGCGGTGACTACAACAGTCAAACCCAACATCTGCCATTACGCGCTGAGGTCATAACGGATCCTGACAACCCCATTGATGTTACCGAAAACCTCATTCTGGCTGAATTTAATCATGGCATGCCAGCAGAAATAAGACCCACCTTTTATAGCCCGATTGGTTGGGATCTGGTTCCTGGTGGTTTAGCGTATTTGTTGGGAAGCGGTGGCTGGCGTGAAAAACATGTGGACATGCTCATCCTGGAGAAAATTGATACTGACCCGGCTTCAGGCGACACCATTCCAAATTATTTATATCTGCTTACCAACAATAAGCCAGATACCTCAATCAACAAAGACAATGAAATTGAAATTATTAATGCCGTGGCTCCATCCAATGGCGATGAATTTACCTTGGTAACCTTCAAACCATTTCGCCCGGGAATTAGCTACAGCTTTAATCCCCTGAACCCAGCCAACCCTGCAACAGCCAGTGCAGAAAACCCATTGGATAATGTCTTTGTCGTCCCAGATCCATACATAGTCACCAATGCGTGGGAGACTAACGAATTCGGTAAAAAGCTTATGTTTACCAATCTGCCGTCTGCCTGTACCATAAAAATTTACACCACCCTCGGTGAACTGGTCGATACGGTTGAGCATGGCATGGATGGCCAAACCAGCGAAGGCTTTGCTTTCTGGAACATGCGCACCAGAAATGATCAGTTTATCGCTCCTGGGGTTTATCTCTACCACGCAGAAACCCCTGACGGTCACGAGACCCTGGGAAGATTCCTGGTGATCAAATGATTCGGTTGAGAACCCCGGTGTTTTCAGGTCTTTTCGCTTTAACAAAGCTTGTCTTGAAACCCTTCGACAGGCTCAAAGAGACACGTCAGCATTTGAGTGTCATGCTGAGCAAGCCTGCCCAGAGTGAAAACGAAGGGTCGGTGCATCAGGCACGGGTTAACAGCAAGCGACCTTTGATTACTTTGATGTTTTTGCTGCTAAGCTTGACAGGTGTGCTTCAGGCAGAATTTGATAAAGTCGCCACCACAGCGGCTCCCTTTCTCAAAATGGGTGTTGGTGCTCGCGCTTCCGCCATGGGTGGTGGTTTTGTGGCCCTGGCCAATGATGGAACAGCACTTTATTGGAATCCCGCCGGGATGCTCGGTCTGCAGAACATGACTGCTACGGCCAGCCACAATGACTGGTTGCTGGATATCACACACGAATATGTCAGTCTGATTATACCGGGTCGTCAAAATGAACGGATCGGACTGTCAGTGTCTGCCCTCACCATGGGTGAACAACCCGTGCGAACACTGGAAGCCCCCGAAGGCACCGGATTGGTATATGGTGTCATGGATCTGGCCGTTAGTGCTGGCTATGCCCGTCAGGTCACCGATCGATTATCCATGGGTATTACAGGAAAATTTATTCAGCTCCAGGCTTTTAACGAGAGCGCCTCAACCCTGGCTCTGGACATCGGCTCAATTCTGCAGACAGATTTTTACGGTCTCAAAATTGGAATGGTCCTCTCAAACTTTGGTGGTGACATCCAGTTTAGCGGCCGCGATTTAATCCTTAAGGCCGATATTGATGACGATATCAATGGCAATTACAGTTCAGATGTTGATCTCCGAACCGACCCCTGGCCTTTACCCCTGCTGATTCGGATTGGCGTGAGTATGGATGTGATTGGACCAGCAGATGCTCTGCTAAAGAGTCACTTAAGTCGTTTAACTCTGGCCCTGGATGCTGATCATCCCAACGATGGACCAGAGCACCTTAATTTTGGAGCTGAATATGCCCTTCGTGAACTGGTCTACTTCAGAGGGGGCTATCGCTACAATTATGATCAGGAAGCCTGGACAATGGGAGTTGGCATTCATCTTAATGGACAGCACGGCCAGATTAAACTGGATTATGCCGTCAAGCCCATGGATATCTTTGGCAATACCTCCATCCTTTCCGTAGAATTCTCCCGATAGTCAATATCTCAATAACACCTGCCTTAAGAGGCTGTGTGAGAATGTGGGTTCGAGGTCTGATATTTTCGTAAGTGAGCCCTGATGCCGGCATATTGGTCAAAAAGTTTGGCTATTTTCTCAAAAAGGAAAATTGACAACTATTTCAAGCCGTTTTCCAGTCATATCCATGGATCATTTCACTTAAGACATCAACTGAGACGAGATTCATTATTCGCCTCATGTTGTAGACGGTCCCATATAGGTCTACTTCGACCTGAACTTTGGGTCTGCCCCGCAAAAGAAATTGAGTTTTTCCCATCCAGGCTCTTATCGTTCCGAAGGGATGTTCTACGATTGTTTTTCTCTGATTTATCAGTGCTTTGACTGCTCTGGTTTGTAGCCTGTCTCGATAACGATCACGCCATTCCTGATTATGGTAACGATGTATCAATCGACCTCTCTTCGATGTGGTACACACTGATCGAAGTGTGCAACCGCCACACTCCCGTCCCTGGTAAACATTAGTAAGACTATTTTTCTTTTGCTTATTGCGCTGAATCAGCCGTAAACGTTTTCCTTGAGAACAAGTATACTCATCAGTCTCTTCATCATATTCAAACTCAATCTCATCTTTGTCGCGCGAGCTTATCTGTGCTGGGACAGCACACATGGTTTTGCCATCCTGTTCGACCTCTTCAATCATATCAGGAGTATAATAGCCCTTGTCTGCTAGTACTATCTCAGGGACAATCCCAATATCCCGCTCCACCTGATCAACCATGGGTTTAAGCTGTTGATAATCAGTAGCTGAATCGCAGACATCCAAACTAATGATCATGCCATGCTTAGAGTCAACAGCAGACTGAACATTATAAGCTGGTATCTTACCCTCACGGGCTTTCATCATTCTAGCATCAGGATCAGCCGGGCTATAATAGTTTACACCTCGAGCATCCATGTCTTTTTTATAGCCCTGTAAACGCTCAATCTCCTGCTCAAGCTTGATAACCTTATCCACCAGCTGGCGATGGCTTGACCTATCATCGTGGTCACGATCATCAAGAGTATCATTCTCTTCAAGCTCTGACAAGTAATCCTCCATCTCATCAGCCATTTTTGATAAACGTTTCTCAAGACCACTGCGAGATAACATCTCACGCTTGGCATTAGCCTTCAGCTTGGTGCCATCTATAGCTACTACTCCACCCTTGATATATTCTTTATCACGTAAAAACAATTTTACCTGATGGGTCAAAAACTTGATCTGCTTCCCGTTATCCTTGCGGTAATCAGAGATCGTTTTGAAATCAGGAGCAAGACTGCCCAGCAGCCACATCACCTCAATGTTCCGGTTACATTCCGCTTCCAGATTACGGCTGCTCCTGATTTTATTCAGATATCCATATAGGTACAACTTTAACATCGCCTCAGGACTATAGGCTTTACGACCAACTCTAATCTTACCCTTGTATCTGAACTTACTTGGGTTCTGTCTAACTACCACTGTAATGAGCAGATCCAGAATACGTACCTCGGCATCTACTCCAATCATATCATCCAAACTGGGTTACATGATACTGGTTTGTGTTCTGTCTTTGGGGAGGATATAATGCATAATCAAGTCACCATGCTTAATAAAATAACAACTTAAACTATCTTGTGTATTATCAATATGTTAAGTTAATTATTCTACAAGAAAAAGCAAGCATAAACACTCCTTATCTTGTATAATATCAACATGTTGCGCCTGACATGATTAACTTCGGCACTAAAAACCACAAACAAAAAATCCACTATTGGACCCCCCGTTTTCACACACCCTCTTAAGTCAGGTGTTACTGCAACAATATCATCTTCCGAACCATGCTATACCGCCCCGCAGTCAAGCGATAGAAATAAATACCCGTACTGACAGGATCACCTCTGTTATCAAGACCTGACCAGACCACTTCAAAAGATCCAGCGGCATAATTGTCATTGACCAGCACGGCGACCTGACGCCCCGTGAGATCAAGAATTTCCACTCGAACCGGACCTGCTTCAGGTAGATCAAAACCAATACTGGTACTGGGGTTGAAGGGGTTGGGATAGTTGGCTTTCAGGGCATAGTCTTCAGGGATGGGCTTGCTCTCCACTGAAACCGTTGTGGAGTCAATTAAAAGGAGAGTGAATGGACCATTTGTTGAAACCACTTCCTCGACACTATCTGTGGCAATGATGTTCCACACAAGCGTTACGTGAGTGGTGTCCGCCAGGTTAAAAAGCTCAAAAAGGTAGACCCGGACACTTGTGTCTGCATCAGCTGAATGAGGATCCAAGACCAATCCTTCCACACCAGTAGATTCAAAACGATATGTTACTGGAGAGTCAACATCATTGGCAGCAGACCAACTGAAGAGGACACTTCCAAAAGGATTATCAGGAGTGAAGACGATAATGCTTTCATCCATTGGACCCAATAGCTCGAAGCTGCTTGGGGGATCATTGACGGGTACCAGCTCAATGCTTACCAAAGCTGGCTCAGAATCAAACTCGCCATCATTGGCGACAAACTGAAAACTATCTGCGCCAAAGAAATTAGTATCCGGCCTGTACATCATCGTGCCATCTGGGAGGTTTTCTATCCAGCCATGAAATGGCTCTGAGATGGTCATAAAGGTCAGGAAATCCATTTCAGCATCTTCGCCCGTGAGCACAATTTCCAAAGACTCATCTTCCAGACCATCAAGCTGCTGATTGTGAGCCAGTGGTGCTGTATTGGTTCCGCCTCCCAGCGTGATTTCCAACTGAATTTCAACCACATTGATATTTACTGCATTAGAGCTCACCCATAAAAATCCAGTATTCAATCCGGGGGAAAGATTGTTGGGTCTGATCCCAAAACTCACCGTGCTGGAGTCTCCGGATGCCGTGCTCCCAGTGCTGGGATCGATACCGAAAATCCAATTAAGCCCTGTCATGCCAGCAGTCCAGTTCAGATTGTCATCACCAGCTCCAATATTGTGAATGAAGAAGTTGGACATCACATCCGGTCCAGATTCAACAGTGACCCGGATGGTATCAGGGTCTATGGAGATGATGGGTAAACCACCTTCTCCATTATTGATGGTGATATTGATGGTATGCTCAGGAGTGAGGGGATCATTGGAATGTATGGTTACTGACTCATGATAGACACCATCTTCAATGTCTGTGGCATAAACTGTAATTCCAGCTATGGTAGTATCCCCTGATGCAACCGATCCTGAGCTGGGCTCAAGAAAAATCCAGCCCGCCGTGGTTGAGCTGCTCCACTCAAGATCCGCAACACCCCCATTGATCAGCTCAATATCCTCCGTGGAAATGGGTGTGTCATCGGGATAATAGGTATATGTGAGCGTATCGGTTGAAACCAGCATCACCGGAGCTTCTGATCCATCAAAAGAGGTGATGCATTCGCTGAAACCAGAAGTGTTGCCACCTTCATCAGTTGAAGTGGCGGTGACAATGGTTCCTGAAGGGAAGCTCCCCGCCAGAGTATGGGTGAAACTTGCACTTCCTGCTGCACCAGTCATCACTTCAGTGTAGCCCAAATAGGTTTGTCCTTCACCAAAGCCAGAGGGGTCACATTCATCACTGGCAAAAAATTCAACACGATAGGTGGAGTCAGGATGTCCGCTAATTTCACCACCCAACGCCAACCCATCCACATCAGAAAAGGCCATGGAAAAGCTGGGAGCATCATAGTCCCATTCGCCAGGGGTTTGAATCCCGTTTTGACTATTTCCATAAATTGAATTACCCAGGATGGTCGTGCCGGCTCCCCAATAAACGCCAAGATCGATACCGTGGGTTCCATTGAAGGCGATAACATTGCCATCGCCCTCATTTTCGCCCCCGATCTGGGTGCTCTGGCTGTTACCAAAAATCCATACACCGATTTCAGTGTTCCCCAGGGAATCACCAGAAGCATTGGTGCCCACCATATTGCCCTGAATGATTGTGTTGTCAATATCCGAAGCATATATTCCAGCTTCACCATTATTTCCACCAATGATATTATCAACAATTACGGTTCTTGAAACATCCCAGACCTTGATGCCCGAGGCCGCATTTGGCAGGGCAACACTGGCTGTTCTATCCAATCCAATGATGTTAGAGCTAACCGTATTGCTATCTGATAAACCTTCACCCCCCAGCTCCAGGCCGGCAAATCCAGATCCGGAGAGGAGATTATTATGAATAGTATTGTTGGTCGCGTCATAGCCCATACTGATGGCTGAAAATTCAGAACCAAAGGAGCTTGTACCATCCAGATCGGTTCCGATATAATTGCCTTCGATAGTATTGTAATCGGCCTGCGGACCATATACCCGCATACTGCCGATATGATTACGCTCGTAATTGCTACTGCCTCCTATGCTGTTATATGATGAACTGTCAATGGATACCCGGCCAATTGAGTTGCTTGTCAGGGTGATATGGTCGCCCAGAACCGTAATGGTTCCATCAATTTCCAGGCCCTTGATTTCCGTATAGTCACCCCTGACTTCCAGGTCTGGATAGTCTCCAGTCAACCAGGCTGCATAAGTGGCATTGATGCCGTCGGAAAAATCATTTGAATTGGCCATATATTCCGCGTCGGTGGTGCCATCCAGCAGCGTTGGGAAGTAGATACGATCAAGGGGACTATTGACATTGATGGTATGGCTGGCTGTTTCCAATTCAAAATCAATTACCAGTAAGGAGTCGTTGTACCAATGGGGTCGACGGGCAGACTCTTGCAAGGCGGCTCTCAGTGTACAATCACCCAGTCCAGTTAGGCATTCTCCATCGCCACCATTGATATCCTCCGCATCGCCACGAACGGTTACTGTAATTCCATCCATGAGGACTTTTTCAAAAGAAATCTGAACCCGCATCAAATCCCGCTCATAGTCATCACCCACACTCTGATTCAGACGGGTCCAGTACAGATAAGGTGTTTGTCCCACATTGCTGAAATTACGAGAGGTATCATCGTGATCAATCAGGGTTGGGTAGGACTCACGCAGACCACTTGTGGAACCATCAGGATTGATATTCACATTAGCTTCTCGGATCAGAATACGAGGCGTCCAGTGGAGCAGATCATCTGACAAAGAGTAGTAGAATCCCCAGACACCGCTTTTTTGGGCAGCATCCACAAGAATGAATTTATTGAAGTAGGTGCTATAGGAAAGACTGTAGTGCATTTTTTCCATATTACCATAGGTGTTCAAATTTTGATCTATACGAGCCAGGACATGGTCAGCAGGGTCAAAGCCAGTCTCAGTATAGGGGTTGATGAGTTGAACCGTAAAAGCTTCCCCATCCCATCCCAACCATGATGTGGGATCGGCAATATCCAGAGTCCGCACCAGCCCGACACCCGTTTCCTGGAGTTCGTGGCCGGCATTGGCTGTGATAAACATATAGTAGTAACCATCAGAAGGGTTGTGGACAATGTTACTGGGCTCAAACAGTCCATATGGTCCTGAGCCATTCCAGGTGTAGGGGACACTTGCCAAAAGATGGTCAGGGGCTGAGGCGTGAGTATAGGTCCGGCCAGAATCAGTGGAGACACCAAAGGTTATGGCATTGTACCAGCATTCAAAGGGATCGCTAGTGTCGCAACCACCAGGGTGATCATTCCCGTGGTATTCGTTGTGAATAATGGCATAGATCGTGGCGCCATCCTCAGTATAAGTGGATCCGATCCACTCGTTGTCATTATAATTTCCGGGATCACCATCGTGATGGGAAGTCATTACGGAGCCATTAGCGCAATCAAGACTGAGATTGTCAAAATCAGATCCGATCATGCGGTAAGTCTCATAATGACCAATGAGCAGCTGGATATTATCATCAGCGTCGCGAAATACACGGGTCGGTGTATCGGGAATATTTATGGTCTCGCAGGCCTCCACCGAATGATCAAAAACGGTTTCTTCAGAGCCGGTGATTGTCACCGGTCCGGGGTATTCCCAGGCTGCCAACAGTGATCCTGTTGTGATACCTGTCAGTATTAAGATTCGGATAGTTTTAGCCCAATTCATAAATCCTCCAATAGCTCATTAAGCAGAAATGCAGTGCCTTTGTCTAATTATTGAGATGAAGATAAACCTGACACAGAAAAATGTAACAGTTTGGATCACATTTTAAGCCGGACGTTACTTCATGTGATTGAGGGCACTTTTTCTTGGCTTTTTGATGTAAGGATAGATTTTATTAGCACCCGATTTAAATCGGGTGCTAAATGATATAGCCTGTTATTTCACACCACTATAAATAGCCGTAATCCCAAAGGTCAGGTCACTGTGTTCCACCTGGCGAAAACCCTCACTGGAAAGCAGGTCCTTAAAATCACCACGATCGGGAAAATGCCGAACAGATTCAGGTAAATAGCTGTATGCAGCTTTGCTGGACATCATCCCGGCCAGCTTGGGCAGAATATGATCAAAATAAAAACGATAGAGCCGACCAAAAAACCAGCCCTGTGGTTCTGCAAATTCAAGAATTGAAACGCGACCACCTGGTTTGAGGACACGATAAAATTCGCTTAAGGCGGCTGAAATAGTCCCCACATTACGAATGCCGTAGCCAATACTCAAGGCGTCAAAAGTGTCGTCCTGAAAGGGCAGACTTTCCGCATCACCTTGAACCAGCTCAAAGCTTTCTGACAAATGACGGGCTTCAATTTTGTGCTTGGCTAGCTCCAGCATGTTAAAAGAATAATCCAGACCAATAACCTGGATTCGAGCTGTCTTAAGTGCTGCAAAACCCACATCTCCAGTCCCGGTGGCCACATCCAACAAAAGGTTGTCGTCTTCAAGCAACAAGGCTTTGACAGCCTGTCTGCGCCAATAAAGATCAATTCCCAGACTGAGAAAATGATTCAGGAAATCATAGCGTTTGGCGATGCCATCAAACATGGTCTGCACCTGGGCTTTTTTAGCATCACCACTGTGGATAAATTCTGAATTGCTCATCTCTCACCTTTATTCTGTTGCTGGCTCGTAATCTTGATGACCAGACGAGGGTTTCCAAGGACTTCCAGCTAAAATTTTGTGTGAATTATTAAGACGAAGCACTTTTAGCACTTCAGTTGCATCAGAGGAATACTAGCTTATCCCTCGTGATCTATAAGCGCTCCCATGAGACAATATTGAGAGGAAGCCATGTTCGAAAATATTCCCCAGCTCATTCTTGACCGAATGCAAGCACTTGAATTGCGGGATAGTCAAGCTCGATTGGATGGGACACCACGCTTTGAACGCTTGCGCCAGATTCCACCCGAAACAGGAAAATTTATAGCCTTGATGGCGGCAGTAGCTCCTGCTGGCCGCTATATTGAAATTGGCACCAGCGCTGGCTACTCAACGCTTTGGCTTGCCCTGGCCTGCCGCCTGCTTGGTCGGAAAATAACCAGCTTCGAACTCCTCACGGAAAAAGCCACCCTAGCCAGAGAAACCTTCAAAGTGACCAAGCTGGAAGATGTGGTTGAATTCATACACGGGGATGCTCTTGTGAGTCTTGCCGCCATTAATGATATTTCATTCTGCTTTTTGGATGCCGAAAAAGATATTTATGAGCACTGCTACGAAGCCCTGATTCCTAAAATGGTATCCGGGGGTCTATTGATGGCCGACAATGCCATTAATCACGAGGCAGCCCTTCGCCCCATGCTGAAAAGAGCCCTTTCTGATCCACGAGTGGATGCCCTCATTGTCCCTATTGGGAAAGGCGAATTGCTGTGCCGCAAGCAATAATGAATCAGCTCTGTTCAGGTCGGGTCCCCTGAAAAACAAATGCCTCTAAGTCAGCACAATAAATTTAGCACCAAATCGGATCTTTACGCTTCAGCTCGTCCTCGCTATCCTGAAGCGCTGTTCAAATATTTGATGACATTATGTCCCGACCTTGAACGGGCCTGGGACTGTGGGACAGGATCAGGCCAGGCGGCCACATCACTGGGGCCGTATTTTCAACAGGTTGAAGCAACTGATGTAAGCCCTGAGCAAATTTCCCATGCGCATATGACGCAAGGGGTCACCTATACTGTCCAGCCAGCCGAGGCGACGACTTTTCCAGCGGATTATTTCAGTCTGGTTACGGTGGCCCAGGCACTACACTGGTTTGATCTGGAAAAATTTTGGCCAGAAGTCCAACGGGTTCTAAAACCAGGTGGCATCTTCGCCGCCTGGACTTATTCCTGGTTTCAGGTTTCACCAGAACTTGATATAATCATTAAAGCAGAACTCCTGAACACTCTGGAATCGTATTGGGCACCCCAAAACCGACTGGTCTGGGATGGTTATCAGACCATATCATTCCCGTTTACTGAATTAACACCACCTGAAATCGTTTTCTGTCAGGCATGGAATCTGGTTCAATTATTATCATATCTTGGTACCTGGTCGGCCACCAAAAACTATATTGCTGCCCAGGGGGATGATGGGTTCAATAGACTGGTTAAGACGCTGGCACAAGCGTGGGGCGATTGGCAGATTACCAGGACGGTTAGCATGGATTTTTATCTTCGGGTTGGGCGCTATGAACCCAGGTGAGTCCTTGCCTCAACAACAGAACCATTCATAACATTGGAGGCGTGAGTATTTCTGACATTGAATTAAAACGAGCCCAGTTCAACCAGGCCATAGCGCTGTATAATTCCAGGAATAGCTATGCCGCTTTCAGCACCACGGTTGCCACCGTTAATGTCACACTCCAGATAGTGCTTCTTTATCTGTTGTCAGCGGTTGACCTGACTGTAATCGGGATGCTTACTGCCTTTTTCCTGGCCTATATACTCTCAGATTTTATCAATGGCCTGATCCACATGATCATGGATCATCAAGCAAACTATACGGCCATTTATGGACCACTGGAAGCCAATTTCCATCTCCATCATCATACCCCGATGTACACAAAGAGGGCGCTTCCGCTGGTTTATTTCCATGAAACCGGAGCTAAAATCTGGCTGGCAGTTTATCTGCTTATGACATTGGTGCTGCTTACGTTTTCACTGGCCAGCCCCCTGGTTCTACATCTCCTGGTCTATATTGGCGTTTTGTCCTCCATGGCAGAAGTTTCCCATTATTTATGTCATACATCAGAGTCCAGCGCCGTGAAGTTTTTGGCAGGTTGCGGCATCCTGCTTTCCAGGCAACACCACACGCCTCACCATGAGCAGGATAATCGTAACTACGCTTTTTTGAATGGAATGAGTGATTCGTTGCTCAATTGGATTGCCAGCAAGTTTTATAGTGGCTATAAAAACACCACTGACCGGCATTTTGCCGACTATAAAGGGGCCGTAAAAAATCACCGTTGAAGTCTGGTTCTTACACTGGGTCTCCAGGGTCATTTTCACGTTGATGCAGAAGAATCGGGTTTAATTTTTGGTCCAAAGCAGGAGCACCACTATGAAAATATTTCGAAACCTGACTCTGATCCTCCTGGGATTGTTCATCCTTCAGAATTGTGCCCAAAAGTCAGTCTGGTATAAGGGGAACACCCATGCTCATACCGTTATTTGCGGTCATGCTGATTCTCCCCCAGAAGTCGTTGCAGCCTGGTATCACGATCATGGATACAACTTCTTAATCCTTAGTGAGCATAACCACTTTATTGACCCAGATTCAGTGTCGCTTCCGCAAAACCCGAGGACTGATTTCATACTTATCCCAGGTGAGGAAGTTTCAGGACCCAAGATTATCCACAGCACCGCGATGAATATTGATGGGCTGGTGACTTCAGATAAAACCCTGGAAATAAAAGCTCGGATCATTCAAGACCACGTGGATATCACCAGACAGTCTGGTGGAAAAACCATTCTAAATCACCCAAACTATCGATACGCAGTTGCTTCAGAGGATATCATGCCCGTGAAGGGCTTGGTTCTCTTCGAACTTTACAATGGACATCCTCTGGTTGAGAATGCTGGTGACTCTACCCATCAATCTACCGAAAAACTCTGGGATGAGCTGCTGACCCACGGTATGAAGATCTTTGCAGTTTCCTCAGATGACACCCACTATTTCGTTACCCTCGATTCTGCCCATTCGAATCCTGGTCGTGGCTGGGTCATGGTGAAGTCCCCAGAACTTTCTGCCAAATCCATTACTGAAGCCATGATTACAGGTTCTTTTTACGCCAGCAACGGGGTAATCCTCAAGGAATGTGGCGTTGTCCATAATACATACAGGGTACAAATTGATGCGTTGAAGACTGCCCAGGAGCTAAACTCGCCAGAATTAAGCGGGATGTGGGTGGATAAAACGAACAATGGTTTTAGGATCGAATTTATTGGCCCTAATGGTCTTGTTTTATCAACGGTTCTAGGCTCCAGCGCATCCTTCTCGCTAAAGAGCGCCCCCAGCTATGTCAGACCCCGGATCAGTTTTAGTCGAAGTCGACTTGGCGGTGGTTCAGAAGTGTTCTATGCCTGGGGACAACCTGTTTTTAATGATGAAAGGCAGCTGCAAGAATGAATCTTGTAAACAAAGAATACCACAAAAGAGCCCGGATCTTATTGGAGAGTTGGCAGGACCAGCCGGATTCCAGAGCGGGTTTTCTGGAATCTTCCTCAGCCAGCCTGGCAGCCGCGATTGATCTTTTCCTGCTCACAGCCGATGCCTCCATTTCAGAAATCAATAAGCTGTGCAAGGATGCGCTGGCGCAAAATGTCGCCGGCATCTGTGTCAACCCTGTTCACGTGGAACGCTGCGTCCAGCTTTTGGACGGAAAAATGCCAGTGACCTGTGTTGTCGGTTTTCCGCTGGGTGTCAGCCACCCTAAAACCAAAGTTTTTGAAGCGGAACTGGCGGTGAGCCAGGGGGCCAGGACCCTGGAAATGGTTCTCAATAGAGGGCTTTTGAAAACCTCAAACTTTCAGGAGGTTTTTGAGGAAATCCGGGCTGTCCGCCACGCCTGTCCCGAATCAAACCTTACTGTAATTCTGGAATCTGGCCAGCTTGATCCTCTGGAAATCATTATTGCCTGTATGCTCTGTCGTGAAGCTGGTGTCGATGATGTGAAATCAGCTACGGGATACTCAGATACTGGCACATCGATTGAAGCCGTCTCGCTCATGCGTTTTGTTCTCGGTGAAGACCTGGGCGTGATTGCCGCCGGAATGTCTCCTGACCGAGACAAATTGCTGGCCTTTCTTAAGGCGGGTGCTACCCGGCTCTCTCTGAACTTCAGCGTTGCCGGCGGAACCCTTCCGGGTTTTACAGATGACTCCGACCAGGTGGTCAATAAATGAGGCAGGTTCTGGTTGTCCCTCAGGACAGTAGTCTGCGGCAAGATAAGAGGTGATACACTTGAAACGTCTCTGTGTGTTTTGCGGATCCAGCCCAGGTTCTCAACCCGTATATCTCCAGGCGGCAAAGGAGCTGGGCGAAGCGCTGGTTAAGCAGAGGATTGGCCTTGTTTATGGCGGTGCCAGTGTGGGCAGCATGGGCATGATTGCCAGTACAGTGCTATCCGGTGGCGGTGATGTTATTGGGGTCATTCCTGAAGCGCTTGTCAAAAAGGAGGTGGCCTTCGGAGAACTTAAGGACCTTAGGGTGGTTAAAACCATGCATGAGCGCAAATCTCTGATGAATGATTTATCCGATGGATTTATTGCAATGCCCGGTGGAATGGGTACCCTTGAAGAATTTTTCGAAGTCTTGGCCTGGGGGCAATTGGGTCTTCACAAAAAACCTGTCGGGTTGCTCAATGTTGCCAACTTCTATGCTAAAATGTTGGACTTTCTGGATCACTCGGTTGAGGAAAAATTTGTTCACCCCCTGCATCGAGAAATGTTGCTGGTTCATGAAACCCCAACGGGTCTGTTGGAGTTGTTTGAATCTTATGAGGCTTTTGTGGTGGATAAGGCCACCTGGATTAAAGAGCTACATGCAGAGCAAAAATAATCGTCATTAATGGTGATGCCCGGGAGAGTAAGATGAAGCATCGTTTTGGTTATATCCAGGTAAAATCGCAATTTGTGCCAACGGAAGTATCATTTCAGAGGGCAATCAGGGATTACACCGATATTCTGGACCAGATGGGTGGCCAGGAATGGTCAGTCGGAAAGCTAGCCAACCCACAACCCCTCTTTTACCTGATGACAACTGGCGGCACTGAACAAGCACTCCTTGATTTACGCTTAAAACGTAAAGAGCTTGTTGCAGATGAGCCGGTTCTGGTGTTGGCTCACCCAGCGTATAACTCATTACCGGCTTCCCTTGAAGTGCTGGCGCGTCTTCACCAGGACCATGAAGGTGGTCGCATCTTTTATCTCAAAGGTCCCCATGATTCAAGCGGTTTTGATCAGATAGCAGCGGCCATTCACGATATCAATGTGAGTCACGCGTTAAAACAAACCCGGATCGGTTTGATCGGTACACCTTCTGACTGGCTGGTGGCCAGCAGTCCTGATCTGGAAGATATTCAGAAAACCTGGGGGACCAGGGTGGTGAAAGTGTCCATGGATGAGCTCAAGGAATTTATTGGGAAGGTCTCCAGCGATGCCATCCCACCCCTGCGTGAACCCCTGCTTAATGCTGCCCGCGCAGTGATTGAACCTTCAAAGAGAGATATTGATGAGGCGGTTAAAGTTTATCTGGCGCTTAAGGAGAGTGTGAGAAAACACAAGCTTCAGGCACTGACGCTGAGATGCTTTGATCTGGTGATGGGGCTACAAACGACGGGCTGCTACGGTCTGGCACAATTGACAGACGAGGGTGTCATTGCCGGGTGCGAAGGAGATCTGGTCAGTACAGTGGCTATGCTGTGGGTTCAATTGCTTTTAAATAAAACGCCCTGGATGGCTAATCCTGCCAAACTGGACGAGGTCAACAACACCCTCTGGCTGGCGCATTGTACCATTCCTCGGGGGCTGGTAAAAGATTATGGATTGAGATCGCATTTTGAATCTGGAATCGGGGTGGGGATTCAGGGTACGCTTGCCAATGAACCAGTAACGCTTATTCGGATTGGTGGAAAGCGCATGGAAAAGTTGTGGCTTGCTGAAGGTGATATTATTCAATCTGGCAAGAGCGAAGACCTGTGTCGTACCCAGGCTGAAATCAGATTGTCAACAGGGCATGTGTCTGACTTGCTCAATGCGCCTCTAGGCAATCATCTTACCATGGTTCAGGGGCACCACCTCAAGCGACTGCATGACTGGTGGACGGCGATGATCGTCGGACGGTAGCCACCAGGAGCTTCAAACGACTTTTCGACCAAGGCTCAATCCGTTAAGAATTTCCGGTAAAATAAACACCTTACTGTCACGCTGAACTTGTGGAAGCAGCTTAAGTCTCTTGCTGAAAATTTCTTGAGATCAAGATGCTTAATTGCACATAGATTGAGCGCTTAGGTGATTCTAAATTGAGCCTATCCACTTGCCGCGCAGACACATGATGTTGATATTGCAGGCTCATGAACCATCCAGCATTTATCAGCACCCTGGACATTTTCAAGATTGGAATAGGTCCTTCCAGCTCTCACACATTGGGTCCCATGAAGGCCGCCAATGCTTTTCTGGAAAAGATGCAAACCGGGGCTCCAGCAAATGCCAGAATTCGTTGCACCTTAAAAGGATCTCTGGCCTACACCGGAAAGGGCCACTCTACAGACCACGCCATTGTCCTGGGTTTGAATGGATACGATCCAGAAAACCTGGCAGATGTGAATATGGAAGCCCTGCTTGGATCACTCTGGAAACAAAAATCCGTCACCAATCTGGCCAACGAAACACTATTATTTTATCCTGCTGATGATATTATTTTTGATCGCGGAGAACCACTTCCACAACATCCCAACGGAATGATCTTCGAGGTGATTGATCCCAACGGAGCGGTTTTTTACACTGAAACCTATTTCTCCATTGGCGGTGGATTTATTACCCGCCTGCGGAATATTGATAAAATCGTAGCACCCTTGCAAATCGAGTCGTCTATGGCGATCCCTTTTCCGTTCAGCTCTGCTGCACAGATGATCCAGATGTCCAGAGAGTCGGGTTTGAGTATCGCTCAAATGAAGGCGGCCAATGAACGGGAATATCAATCCTCCAGCTCCTTGAAAACAGGCCTCTATGCCACCTGGAAAGCCATGCGTAATAGCGTGGAACAGGGCCTGACCATGGAAGGCGTTTTGCCTGGTGGCATTAAGGTGCTTCGCCGGGCTAAAACCCTCCATGATCAGATCGTTTCCCGTCCAGATAAAGCCAATGTAACCGATTGGCTGTGTGCTTATGCCATGGCTGTAAGCGAGGAAAATGCCGCAGGACACCGGGTGGTGACAGCACCCACAAATGGAGCCGCCGGCGTTATTCCAGCAGTGCTCTACTATATGGTGGTTCATCATGGTATCGAAGAGGAAGAGATCCACGAGTTTCTGCTGGTGGCAGGGGCAATCGGGGGGTTGATAAAAACGCGAAGCTCGATTTCAGGCGCTGAAGTGGGTTGTCAGGGAGAGGTGGGCTCGGCCTCGTCCATGGCTGCTGCCGGTTTGTGTGCCATCCGCGGGGGGAGCACAGAGCAGGTAGAAAATGCCGCTGAGATCGCTTTGGAGCATCATCTGGGCTTGACTTGCGATCCTGTCCATGCTCTGGTCCAGGTGCCCTGTATCGAGCGCAACGGTTTTGGGGCCGTCAAGGCTTATACGGCTGCATCGCTGGCCCGACGGGGAAGCGGACAACATTTTATGTCCCTGGATAACTGTATGGCGGCCATGAAACAGACGGGCCTGGAGATGTCAATCAAGTTTAAGGAAACCTCCCTGGGTGGCCTTGCTGTCAGCAACACCGAGTGTTAGTCGAAAAAGTAACATGACAATAAAAGTGAAGTTATTCAAGGCGCTTATTCTGCTATTCATGCTGGTTTTAATTTTATCTTGTGACTCAGAAATCCTTTCACCCAGTCTCAAAGTCATGACCTTTAACATCCGTCTCAATCTTGCTTCTGATGGAGCCAATGCCTGGCCTAACCGCAGGGAAATGACCACCAGCATGATCCGTTTTTACGCACCAGACATTTTTGGCGTCCAGGAAGCGCTTCTTGACCAGGTCACTGACCTTGAGAGGCGTCTTCCAGATTACAGCTGGATAGGTGTGGGGCGAGATGATGGCCGAGAAGCAGGCGAATTCATGGCGATCTATTTTCTCAAGGATCGCTTTGAATTATTGGATCAAGCCACATTCTGGCTCTCGGAAACCCCTGAAATACCTAGTCTGGGTTGGGATGCAGGCTGGATTCGCGTGGTCACATGGGGACATTTTACAGACCTTCACACGGGGAAAACATTCTATCATTTTAACACGCATCTCGATAGCCAGGGAGAGCAAGCCCGGCAGGCAGGGGCGAGGCTACTGCTTTCAAAAATGAAGTCAATCACCGCAAGCGAGCCTGTTGTTTTAACTGGGGATTTCAATGCTGATCCCACATCCAAAGCTTATGAGATCGTCACCCAAGGCGTCAATGGAGGGGGATTTAAGCTCATAGATTCCCAAAAGATTTCTCAGCATCCACATCACGGCCCCAAGCGGACTTTCAATGGCTTTGACCTGAATAGTTTGAAAACAGAAGTCGGTCCTATTGACTATATATTTGTGCAAAACCGAATCGATGTACTGAAACATGCCACGCTATCAGATACTTTCCATGGATTTTTTCCTTCAGATCATATGCCGGTCTATGCTGAATTGAGTCTCGCCAAATAAGAGGAGTGCATGCACAAAAAGTTAGAGCGTAGACAATTTCTGAAGCAGGCCAGCATTGCAGCGTCTGGCCTTATCATTCCTGGCTGTGCAGATTCTCCATTTACCAGTGGTGGAAAGGCTCTTTATGAAATATCCCTGGCTGAATGGTCTCTGCATCGATCCATTTTTGGAGCTGGTTTGGGCAAAAGAAATTGGGGCAGTTGGGAAAAGACACTTCAGGTTGATCCCCACTCCGTTCTCCAAGGCAGTATTGATCATCTGGATTTTGCCATAATTGCCCGACAATTCTATGGTATCTACGCTGTTGAATATGTGAATGTTTTCTTCTTTGACCGTGCTCAGGACCAAACCTATTTAAAAGAAATGAAAACCCGAGCCGATGGTGAAGGTGTTAAAAGTCTGCTGATCATGTGCGATCATGAAGGTCGTCTGGGGGATGCCGATGCAAACCGGAGACATAAAGCTGTTGAGAATCACTATAAATGGGCTGAAGCCGCAAAATATCTGGGGTGTCACGCCATCCGAGTCAATGCCAGCAGCGCAGGTAGTTACGCTGAGCAACAGAAACTGGCAGCTGATGGTTTACGCGAATTAACAGAGTATTGCCACAAGCTTGAAATCAATGTGCTGGTGGAAAACCACGGTGGACTGTCCAGCAATGGGCAGTGGTTACGTGGTGTCATGAAGCTGGTAGACCATCCCTGTCTTGGCACCCTGCCAGACTTTGGCAACTTCCAGATCAGCGATACAGAACATTACGATAATTATCTGGGTCTGTCAGAACTCATGCCCTTTGCCAGAGGAGTCAGTGCCAAGTCCCACAGTTTTGATGAAACCGGGAACGAGACTTCACTGGATTATCCCCGACTCTTGAAAATTGTTACTGAAGCAGGTTACAGCGGGCATGTCGGAATCGAATACGAGGGAGTCCAGTTAAGCGAACACGATGGCATTATGGCTACCAAAAAACTTTTAGAGCGGGTAAGGGATTTAATCTGAAACCCAATTGATTAGCATCTCCACATTAAAGGATTGAAAGCTATGCACACACCAAAAATCAAAACAGGCCTCCTTTTTTTCGGTCTCATTGCGCTCATCGGAAATGCACAGGTTTTGAAAATCCCAGATAACATCGTATTGACTGAATCAGAAAAAACATTGGTTGGTCAGGGTGAAATTATCGTTCGAGAGCTGCCTACCGGTTCGAAAAAAGGGCAGGCTTTCGAAGCGATAGGTCTGGCAAATGCCTCAATAGGCTCCTTGGTTCAGATCGTAACAGACTATGATAAATACCCAGAGTTTATGCCCAATATCAACAAAGTAGAGATTCTGGAACAGGCTGGCAACACTGCCATTCTAGACTTCACGCTTGATCTTCCCCTGGGTAAAGTAAAGAAATATCGTCTCAGGATTACCTTGCTTGAATCTGATTCTGAAACAGCAAAAATCCAGTGGACTTCACTGCTCTTGCCCGGTTTAAAGCCTGAAGAAACCATAAAAGAGACCAGTGGATATTGGCTCCTAAAATCTCGATCACCAAAAATGACTTTGCTTCTCTACCAGGTGTATACGGATCCTGGCCCAATCCCCTTTGGCCTGGAATGGATCGTCGATATTTTGAGTAAAAACAGCATCCCGGAAGCCCTGCTGAAAACCAGGGAGCGGGCAGAGAACCTTATCCGAGAATAGGGGGCCGTACTCTTTCCACAGCTTTACTGTTAAAACCTGCCTGCAAAAGGCTATATTGTGATGATTCAGATCACAATGATACTTGAGCACCACCAGACTTAAAACCCTGGTGATGCACGACAATTTTCGAGCCTTAAATATATGAATGCCATTCATGCAAAAGAGCAGGACGGTAATAAGCGAGATGTTCATTGAACCTTTACAGTAGCATTAAAAACTTATCAGCAGAATGGAAACTGATTCTATGCTTCGCGTCGTTAAAGATAGCGATTCACTTTCTGAGCTATTCAAATTTTGAATTACACCGGGATGCCTATCTCTATTATGCCCAGAGTGAGCATCTGGCCTGGGGCTTTTCATCCATTCCACCCCTGAACGCACTCTTGGGAAAAATTGCCACCCTGATCTTTGGGAATACCACCTTTGGGCTTCGTTTTTTTCCTGCTCTGATTGGTGGAGCCACTGTAATTATAATTGGCATGGCCGTAAATGAGCTGGGAGGTAAATCCTTAGCTATCGTCTTGGCAAGTCTGGCCTTTATCCTCTCACCAGCCTACCTCCACAGCAATGCTCTTTTTCAGCCAGTAAGTCTGAATCAATTTTTCTGGCTGCTTTCTGAATACTTGCTCCTGCTCATGATCAAAAGAGAGGACCCCAAATTATGGCTCTGGATTGCCCTGGTCTTTGGTCTAGCCTTTCTAAACAAATATTCCATTGTCTTTTTGGACACAGCCCTGGGTCTGGCTCTGCTGTTTTCTCCCTATCGCCGTTTTTATAAGAGTAAATACTTCGGCTATGCTGTGGGTTTGGGGCTGGTAATTATCCTACCGAACCTGGTCTGGCAGTCCGGACATCAGTGGCCCGTATTCAGACATCTTGCTGAATTACGTGAATCCCAACTGGTTCATGTTCATCTCTCAAGCTTCTTTTTTGACCAGCTGCTCATGAATTCACAGGCTCTCTTGATCTGGTTTGGCGCCCTGTTAATCCTGCTCTTTTATAAAAAGGAGGCAGAATACAGAGTGTTTGGAATCCTCTTTGGGTTTGTACTTGTTATCCTGGCTCTCGGGAGTGGTAAATCCTATTACTCCCTTGGCGCTTACCCCATGCTGTTTGTCTTCGGAGCCTATTTTACTGAAAAATACATTACAAAACATCTGGTTTACATCATTGGCTTCATGATCATTTCTATGTTGTTTGCCCTGTATATCTCCCAATCCTTTGATGGAATTCCCTTTAGCACAGTAGAAAAAATCAGATCTGAGAATGGCTTTAACTGGGAGGATGGTGTTTCCCATGATATTCCCCAGGATATGGCTGATATGACAGGCTGGCAGGAAATTGGAGAAAAAGTAAGCACCCTGTTTCTCAGTCTTAGCCCTGAGGCGCAATCCGACTGCGATATCTTTTGCTATCATTACGGACAGGCAGGCGCCGTGATGTTCTATGGGAAAAAGCATCAACTTCCCCAGCCCATATCATTCAATGACAGCTTTGTTTTCTGGGACCCGGACAGTCTGACAAAAGACTACATGATCTGGGTTCACGCAGGAAACGAGCCTGAAATCAATCCAGATAGCCTGTTACCTGGAATCTTTGAAAAAGTGGAACTGAAGGGCATCATCGAGAATGACTATTTCAGGGAGAACGGGACCAGAATTTATCTTTGTCAAACCCCGAAGGAAGCCTACAAGACCTATTACAAAGCACGCATAAAAACACTGAAAGGCAGCTATCAGAATGAATAATTCGATCACTCTTCCCATCTGGGCATTTACCGTATTGGTGCTCTTTGCTGCCATTATGGTTCTCGACCGTCTGTTAATGCCCAGTTTGCGCTGGGTTTTGCGTAAACGGGTCAAAAAAGTCATGGATGAGGTCAGCTCACGTCTGGATATAAAAATCCGACCCTTCCAATTAACCCGCCGCCAGGGTTTGATCGACCAGCTGGTCTTTGATGACCAGGTCATTGAGGCCGTAAAAGTCCATGCCGCTGACAATGATATGCCCATGGCTATTGCCCAGGAAAAAGCCAAGCACTATGCCAGCGAAATTGTCCCGGCTTTTAATGCCTATATCTATTTCCGCTTTGGGTATTGGTTAGCCAGGAAATTTGCCCGCCTGATTTATCGCGTGCGGGTCGGCTTCTATGATGAGGATCAATTAAAGAAGATTCCCCAGGATTCCAGTGTGGTTTTTGTGATGAACCATCGCAGCAATATGGATTATGTTCTGGTTTCCTTTCTGGTGGCTGAAAAAACAGCTCTCTCCTATGCGGTTGGGGAGTGGGCGCGGATCTGGCCTCTTCAATCACTCATAAAATCTATGGGTGCCTTTTTTGTACGCAGAAACTCAGGAAACCCTCTTTATCGAAAAATTCTGGAGCGCTATGTTCATCTGGCCACTCGTGCCGGTGTTTGCCAGGCTGTTTTTCCAGAAGGTGGCTTAACCAAGCATGGCGCCATGTTGGAGCCCCGTCTTGGTTTTATGGATTATATGCTTCGGGGATATCATCCAGAGTTTGACAAGGACATCGTCTTTGTGCCAGTGGGGATCAACTACGATCGGGTTATCGAAGATCGCAGTTTAGTCAGGCGTCTGGATCCAACCGCGGAACGACGAGGCACCTGGTTCGTTTTAAAAACCTCAGCCAGTTTTATTTACAAAATTGCAATGCTGTCTCGAAAGGTTCGCTGGCGGCGATTTGGATATGCCAGTGTGAATTTCGGCCCTCCAATCTCCGTAAAGCAGTATTGTGATATCAATCAGGTCAATTTTAGTAAATGCCCCCAGGAAGAGCGTTTTGAGAAGGTCAAAATATTGGCTGATCAGCTCATGAAAAAAATTGGCTCCGTCGTTCCCATCCTCCCTGTCGCACTCATGTCTGAAATCCTGTTAAACAATCGCAATGTCTGGAAAAGCGAATTGGATTTGAAGTCTCAGGCTGCCCAGAGAATTGATGCTCTCCAAGCTTTGGGTGCACCCATTGACATCTCGGACAGTGCCCGTGAAAGCGTCTTGAGTCACGCCTTAAGCATGCTGGTGGGACGTGGTTTGGTTGAGGCTGAGGAGAAGTTGCTTCGCGCTGAGTCACACTCCCTTGTCGTTCTAGAATATTATGCGAACTCTATCAAACACTGGGCTTGACGAAAGCTCACTACCCAGGAGATATGTCACCCTGAGCCAGTGTGCCGGAGAGCAGTCCAAACGACCTGGACCGCAGCTCAGGAACGCACTATTCTTGAGGGGTTTTTCAAGCCTTTGATTGCGATGAAACCAGCACTGTGAAAGACCTCACCAAGGGAAGTCACGGTTCCATGAGGATCTCAATTAAACAGCGCTTTCAATACAGGCTAAAAAGCCTACATTTACACCGAATTAACAAAATTTTGGACAATCTGTGATCGGACCAGCTAAGAACCTGAGCCATGAAGAGGGTAAAAATATATGAATGAAAATAATCGTGTGGCTCTGGTAACCGGAAGCAGCTCTGGTATTGGTGCAGTACTAACAGAAGCCCTGTTGAGTGCTGGTTGGACGGTCGTCGGGATTGCTCGCAGAACGATCCGCTTTGATCACCCTGATTATGAACACGTAATGCTTGACCTCAGTGATCTGGCATCCTTGAAGACCATTGGAGAATCGCGTTTGGCGCCCCTTCTTAGCAATTCACAATGGAATCGAGTTGCTTTGATCAACAATGCCGCGGTCCCTGGAGCCTATAAAACGGTGGCCGAAAGCGACCCACAGCAACTGGCCCAGGTTTACTCCGTGAACACCATCGCACCCGTCTATCTCATGGGTCTGGCTCTTCGTAGCGTGGCGCCTGAAATCTGGCTGAGGATCGTAAATATTTCATCTGGTGCGGCTGGCATGGGGATAGCCGGTCTCGGTGACTATGGCAGCTCCAAGGCAGCACTGAGAGTGGCGGGACTCTCTCTGGCAGCAGAGCTGGATGCCATCAAAGGCTCGGCAGGAGCTGAACGCAAAACAGCCATTCTTAGCTATGAGCCTGGTGTTGTGGATACCCCTATGCAGACTGCAGCCAGATCTGCCGATCCCGAAACATTTCCCTCAAGTGGCTTTTTTCAGGAGCTCTCCCAGAAAGGGGCTCTCCAACCACCTGAAGCGGTCATCGGAGATATTATTGAATTCCTGAATGCCGACAGCAAGGAAAGTTTCGTTGAACGACGCTTTGGCGTTTTATAAATCGTTACAGAGCAAGAGAAATCGTTGAAACAGTCAATTACCCATATCGCCCTGGTGGTGAAAGATTATGACGAGGCGATCAAGTTCTATACTGAAACCTTGCACTTTAACCTCATCGAAGACAGTTATCAGCCAGAGCAAGATAAGCGCTGGGTCGTGATTGCGCCCAATGGCTCATCAGGGACAAACATTTTATTGGCGCAAGCCTCAAGTCCAGAGCAGGAAAACGCTATTGGCAATCAGACCGGAGGACGGGTGTTTCTCTTTCTCCAGACAGACGACTTTCAGAGGGATTATGCGGAAATGACTTCGCAAGGCGTGAAATTTGTGAGACCTCCACAAACAATGCCCTATGGGACCGTTGCCGTTTTCGAAGATCTTTATGGCAATCGATGGGATCTTATTGAAGCCCACAATGATGAGCAGCGAGACCCATAATATTTTAGAAAAATGAGAAAGAGCTCGTGATGGATAGTCTTACCAGTATCATATTTATTGTCGTTTTAGTTCTCGCAATAATAGCCCTCATCTTGTTAAGGTCGTCCCAAACCTCAGGGCAGAAAAGAATTCCCAACTACAAGGTGCTCTTTGTGATTGGGATCAGCTGGGTCCCAATTGGTATCGCTACAGGGAATCCGACCTTTTGGGGAATGGGGCTTGTTTTTTTAATCATTGGGCTGGTTAAAAAAGATCAATGGGGCAAGGAAACCAAATGGGCTGACTTGCCTCAGACCACTAAGCGCATCAAGTTGGCGCTTATCTCTGGCATGTCCCTACTGCTTCTATTGGGGCTGATATACTCATTTATTATAAAGCCCTAAAGCGGCGAATCAATCAACGGGGGATCAACAAGAGCAAATGACTAAGCAATTACTTTCGGACAAAGACCAGTTCCCGTCAGAGGAGATCATTTTCTCCCACCTTGGAGACTCCAGGCTTTTATGGACGAATCTCTTTGAATCCACCCACACCCGTTATCCGGAGTTTTCAGAGGAATGGAGATACTACAATGATGGGAAGCGCTGGCTGATGAAGGTTCTAAAGCAGACCAAAACCATCTTCTGGCTCTCCGTTATTGAAGAAGCCTTCATCATAACCTTCTATTTTAGCGATAAGGCTGAAACTGCTATTTTGGAGAGCAAACTTTCAGATGAGCTAAAAAAATCCTTCCAAAACGGAAAAAGATTTGGCAAAATCCGCGGTATCAGTGTCCAACTTAAGCATCAAAGTGACGTTGATTACATCCTTGAACTGGTTGCCATCAAACTGAGGATAAAGTGAGGGAGTGAAATGATTGAAAAAGTGGGTCAAATCGCCATTGCAATTTCTGATTTGGAAACGTCAGTAAAATTTTATCGTGACACCCTGGGTCTGGAGCTTTTATTTGAAGTACCTCCCGGTCTGGCCTTTTTTAACTGCGGGGGGATCCGCCTTATGTTAACCACACCCCACGGTCTGGAACACGACCACAAGACCTCAGTGGTGTACTATCAGGTTTCTGATCTTCAAGTTGCCACAGCGACACTGAAACAGCGAGGCGTGACTTTCGAGCGAGAGCCAGCCTTTGTGGCAAAAATGGATCAGCATAATCTGTGGATGGGTTTCTTGAGAGATCCGGATCAAAACCTGGTGGGAATCATGGCTGAGATTCCGTTCAAGCCTGGCGACAAAAGGAAATATGTTATCGGGGACTTAAACTGACCCGTTTTAGAGATTAAAATATTTTGAAGCGAAACCAGACAGGGGGCTAAATTTTTATGGTTCACATAAACCTTGAGGCGCAGGAATTAAAAACCCTTTACAAAATTGGCGCCACAGTCTCTCTGTTGCAGTTGTTCGTCATAGTTTTGTATACGCTGGTTATGGCAATTTTTGGTCCTCGTATTACAAGCGCAGAGGCCTTTTTTGTAATCCAGAAGACAGAATCCTTTGCCGTCCTGTTACGTGGAGATCTGCTTTTACTGGTTCTTGTGGGGCTCTATCTGGGAAATTTTCCAGCACTCGTGGTGTCCTTATATCGGATAAAACCACTGACAACCCTGTTTGCCTTTTTGTTTACCCTCATCGCAGTCGGTTTGAGTTTTGCCGGTGAGTCAAGCTTGGCCTTGTTCCACCTGGGTAAACTGTATACAGCAGCAGGCTCCGATCTTGAACGTAGTCAACTTGTGGCCGCAGGCGAAGCAATTCTGGCCAATGGCTGGTGGAATAGTACCGGATCCTATGTTACCGGAATTCTACTCCAGGGTAGTGGCGTGATGATCTCAATTGTCATGTTGAAAAGTGTCCGGTTTAGCAAAAGTACCGCATTCGCCGGGATTATCGGAAATAGTTTTGACCTCTTACAGCACCTGCTTGCCACTTTCACCACAGGTATCTCAGAATATTTATCATTTGCCATGATCCTGTATTTAGTCTGGTATCCCATGCTGGCCAGGGATCTCTTTCGGCTGGCAAATAATCAAGACACGGAAAGGTGAATGTTCAGGAATAATGAGGGCTAGATAGCAAACTGAGTAACGGACTTGCTGGAGCAGAAAGGTCAGAAATGAATCCAATCCGAATGTCGCGTGTCGAGTCAGCTGTAAGAATCATTATTGAGTTAAATAACGCGTTCAATTCCCACGATCAAAAAAAAATGCAGGGGTTGTTTTCAGCGGATATACGGTTTGAAGATGTCCTGGCCGATTCTGGAGGCGTTATATATTCTGGATCGAACAATGTTGCCCAATATTTCAAGGACCGCTTCCAACAATATCCTGGGATTCAGCTTGAACAGGAGGAACTCTTCGGCTTTGGAAATCGCTGCATTTTGCGCTGGAAATCAAGCCTGGATAAAAAGGCGCTAGGGTCAGGGTCATTTCGAGGCATCAGTCTATTTCAGGTCAGAAATGGGAGCGTTACGGAAATCGTTTCTTATGCCAGGTAGGGCAATAGTTCTTTTTGGGCTCAGCTTTGGCAAAGAAGCTTGCTTGATTAACCGGAGGTTGTAGAATAGATTAAGTGTACGCAAAAACATTTTGGAGGGGACTTGTCACTGTATACGATTAAGTCAGAAGATCGAACGGGTTATCACTATGTTCATATCTCGGGTCCAGAGTCTTTCGATGCTGCAGTACTGTTCTGGGAAGAATTAGCCTTACTTACGCGACAGGAATCCCTCAAGCGTATTCTTATTGAAGACCAGGTCGATGGTCGTCTTTCAACACTGGAAATTCATAGGCTGAGCGAAATTGTATCTAGACTCTTCCGCGGAGTGAGGGTTGCTTTCGTGGATCCCAAAGATGAGACTTATGAGGACAACAAGTTTGGAGAAACCGTTGTTCGTAATCGGGCTGGAATTGTAAAACTTTTTAGCTCGGTTGAGTCGGCGGAAAGCTGGCTGCTAATTCCATAATGTTGTCACATTTGATTGCTCCCTGTGGGATGAATTGTGGTCTCTGTATCGGTCATCTCCGCCCCCAAAAAACGTGCCCGGGTTGTGCTGCTCAAAGTGAAACCAAGCCAATATCTTGTCAGAAGTGTATCATTGTAAATTGTGAACAGATACTAAAAAGTGACCTAAAGTTCTGTTATACCTGTTCAACCTACCCGTGTACCAGACTAAAAAACTTGGATAAGCGCTATCGGACAAAATACGGAATGAGTATGCTTGAGAATCTTGATAACATCAAAACTTACGGGCTCGAAGTTTTTCTTGAAACTGAAGCCCACAAGTGGGCATGCAAAACCTGTGGCACGGGACTCTCTGTGCACCGAGAGAATTGTCTCAATTGTGGTGCGCCGAAAGTCAAACAGTGATGAGACCATTAGACGTCTGTGTGCTGGAAAACAATGCCAGGTCCTGGGGTGAGCGCTTCAGCGTGGAGCCATGGCTCTGTCTCGCAAACTGAAGCCATTCATCGCGCTTGTATCTGAGGAGGGCTTCGCAATTGAAATAGGTTTGAACTGGAATAAATGCGCTCAAAATGAGCAGCTATTTATCATGGTGTGAAGGAGTGAGTCGAATGTTGTCACAACTACCTAATATAGGTAAGGAGTTAGAGCGGCGGCTGGAATCTGTTGGCATCCACAACCGAGATGAGCTTGAAGCAGTCGGAAGCATTGGGGCGTTAAAAAGACTCAATGCCATCCAGACCCCCGGGTGTTTAAATATGCTTTATGCCCTCGAGGGTGCCATTCAGGGGATTCGCTGGCATTACCTGCCTCAAGAGGAGAAAGACTATTTAAAAGCGGGTCTCAAGGCAGCCATTAATTCAGCTAAAGCTGAGCATTAAGCTTGCCCCTTTTATGTGAAATATCAGATTCAGTTAAATTGAGCCAGGCATAAAAATGTTGAGGGGGGAAACGTAGCTGTTTGATTTGTTTTTACGAGCCGCTACTCGGGTCAGTCAGGCTTTTGGAGTTCCCATGTTTTGATGTAGCGATTCGAGACACGCATCATGTTAAAGCAGGCGAGTTTTAATGTTTACCAGCATAAATCGATCACAAGTTTTATTGTACTTAATGTTTGAAACTAAAACTAAACAGACTGAAACCGATAAACAGCATGGTTTTGGTTGAGCCGTCAAGCACGTCAAAAGAGTTGGCAGTTATTTTCTGACATATGTGCAAAACAATTTAAAAAAAGGAACTCTCACGGAATGAATGAAACCGAGTTCAAAATTTACAGTTATCGCTGGATTGTCCTGCTGGTATTCATGTTTGTAGTGGCCATGAATCAGCTCATGTGGATCAGTTTTGCCCCCATCACCGGATTGGCCGCCAGTTACTATGATGTTTCAGATTTAAGTATTGGCTTGCTTTCGTTGAGTTTTATGGTGGTCTATATTATTGTTTCAGTTCCGGCCTCCTGGATGATTGACACTTACGGTATCCGATTGTCTGTTGGTCTTGGTGCTGTCCTGACAGGCGGTTTTGGTCTCATGCGCGGACTTGTATCAGATAACTACACTCTGGTCTTGATCGCTCAAATTGGAATCGCTGTTGGCCAACCCTTTATCCTTAATTCTATGACCACCGTTGCCGCCAGATGGTTCCCCTTGAAAGAGCGGGCTACGGCTGCAGGGATGGGGTCATTAGCCATGTATCTGGGTATTGTGATCGCCTTGGTTTTGACGCCTTACCTCACACTGAAAACTCAGATTGGCGGCATGCTTCTTATTTACGGTGTCGTCTCGTTACTGGCGGTGGTCGTCTTTTTTGCCTTGGTAAAAGAACGTCCGCCCACACCGCCTTGCGCTCCTGAGCATGAAGAGCGCTCCCTGGTCTATGCTGGTCTTAAAGATGCCTTCCGCAATCCGAATTTCATTCTGCTCATGATTGTCTTTTTTGTTGGGTTGGGTGTTTTCAACGCAGTAACCACCTGGATAGAAGATATAGTGAGACCGCGTGGTTTTTCAATCATTGAGGCAGGGAATATTGGTGGCTTGATGATTGGCGGAGGCATCCTTGGAGCCGTTATTGTGCCATTACTATCCGACCATTATCGAAAACGAACGCCCTTCTTGTTAATGGCAGTTGTTGGCGCGACTCTGGGGTTGGTGGGAATCACATTTGCCTTGAGTTACTGGCTTCTCCTGGTTTCGGCATTCGTGTTTGGATTCTTTCTGCTAAGTGCTGGCCCGTTAGGTTTCCAGTACGGTGCTGAAATCACAATCCCAACGCCTGAAGGGACCTCAAATGGCTTACTTTTACTCATGGGTCAGATCTCAGGCATTGTCTTCATCCTCGGAATGGACAGGTTTAAATCTCCAATAACCGGAGCTATGACTACCCCCCTTTCCGTTCTTATTGGTCTCATGATTCTGGCGCTGCTCTTTTGTTTCCGACTGAAGGAAGCCTCGGTATTTTTGGGTCCTGTCAGCCCGGAGGAAAAGGCATGATACCATTGGGTGGTCCATACAGAAGAAGCTCTGGTTTAAAGCCAGATTGAATATTCAGAGAGGTGAGTGATGTCAGTTTCAGAAAACTTTGTAAGCCAGACCAGTTTTGAACCGCTGACCCTCAAGAACTGGAAACAGTTTGAAGCGTTGTTCGGTGAAAAGGGCGCTTGTGGCAATTGCTGGTGCATGTACTATCGGCTAAGGAAGAGTGCTTTTGACACGGGCAAAACCAATCTCGGGAATAAAAAGGCCATGTATGATCTGGTCAAGACTGGATATCCAACGGGGCTTTTAGCTCTCTATCAAGATCAGGCCATCGGCTGGTTGGCTTTAGCCCCACGAGAAGACTATCCACGCCTGGAAAACTCCCGGGTTCACAAAAGAATTGATAACGAGGCGGTTTGGTCCATTCCCTGTACCTTTATCGCAAAGGGTTTTCGACGAAAAGGCTTCTCCATCGCGCTCCTGAAGGGCGCTATCGCTTACGCGCGTGAAAACAGAATCACCCTGCTGGAAGCCTACCCGGCTATCCCGACTCAGGAGAAGCTGCCCGATGCTTTTGCCTGGATAGGTTTATACACGGCTTTCGAAAAGGCCGGTTTCAAAATTGTCGACCGGAAATCTCCAAACAGACCCATGGTTCGTTATTCCACCAAGGAGTAGCCCGGTGCTGCCGCTTTGGAGCGAGCTTTAGCAGCCATTTTTCTGCTTGACAGAATACAGGAGACACTTTAACTTGAACACATGTTAACAGGCCCTGAACAGATGTTCACTACAAGATGAGTCCTCAGGTTACGGATAGAAGTCGTTTGCTCATTGAGGCTGCCCGCCTGTATTATGAGCACAATCTCAATCAGGCTCAAATAGCTACGCGGCTAGCTGTCTCACGTCCAGGCGTGTCCCGATTACTCCAGGAAGCCCGCGATGCTGGGATTGTTAAGATTCAGATTATCGATCCCGGTGCCAATGGCACGCGGCTGGAATCAGCCCTCAGGGAAAAATACGGTCTTAAGCATGCCATCGTCGTGCCCTCTGATAAAAATGACACGATTCTTAAGTCCCGCATGGGTTCCGCCCTTATCACCCTTTTAGATCAATTACTCACTGAGAATACCACGCTCGGTGTTTCCTGGGGCACAACCTTGCAGGCTGCCACGCAACATCTGAAACCCCGGCTTGTGAAAAACATGACCGTGGTTCAGCTCAATGGCGGTGTTTCAAAAGCCGAACTGGATACCCACGCGTCTGAAATTGCCGGACGTATGGGCGAGAACTATCAGGCAATACCTTATTTACTACCACTGCCTGCCATTGTAGACACGGCCGAACTCAAAAAGGCCATTATTTCTGATCGCAATATCGCCAAGACTTTAAAACTGGCTCGTGAAGCAGATATCGCCGTCTTCACCGTGGGTGCTTTTGGATCCAAATCAGTTCTGGTCCAGGCTGACTATTTTGAAGAGGCTGAGGTCCAGGCTTTGATCCAAGCTGGAGCAGTCGCTGATATTTGTTCCAGACTTATCAAAGCAGATGGAAGCATCTGTTCCCCAGAGCTGGATGACCGCACCATAGGGATTGAATTGGCAGAATTAAAAACCCGTCCCTTCTCTATTGCAATCGCAGGTGGATCGGATAAAGCCCGTGCCATCAGTGCCGGTCTGGCCGGTGGTTATTTCATTAGCCTGATTACAGATGAAGATGTTGCCCGCCAATTGGTGGACGGGGAGTAAAATGAGTAATCCGCTTATCATCGCAGTTGGCGCCGATCACGGTGGTTATCCTCTAAAGGAAACCATTAAAAATTTCCTGACTAAAGAGGGCTATCAGCTGATTGATTGTGGGACAGATTCAACAGCAGCAGTAGACTATCCAGTTTTTGCTGCCAAGGTGGCTCGGAAAGTTGCCTCAGGAGCTGCTCGATTTGGTGTCATCATTGATGGCGCAGGTATAGGATCTTCCATGGCGGCCAATAAAATCCACGGAGTACGGGCTGCCCTGTGTTATGATCTTTCAAGCGCCAATAATGCTCGTGAACACAATGATGCAAACGTTCTGACTCTCGGGTCAGGATTAATTGGCTCTTCATTGGCACAACAAATCGTCAAAAAATTTATTACCACGGATTGCACGGAAGAACGACATTTAAAACGGGTAGCAATGATCAATGATCTGCAAACCGAAAAAGGAAATACTGAACCAATGGAATCACCTGTAAAAACAGAAGATCAAGGATTGGCTGCCTTGACAGATCAGGACATTCTGAGAATTGCTGAGCGTGTGGGTCAACTGGTCCAGGCCAGTGCTGGCAACATTGCTCCAAACTTGGAACAAGTACATCAGCACGGTCATCAGGATAGCGATATGGTTTGTCACTGCGGCGTCTGTGCCGAAAGGCAACCAGACACTTACCGCAAATTTATGGATTTTGGAGTGGAGCGACTCGGCCTTCACGATGGAACCGATGCTGCTTCAGTTCCTGAAGACATTGCCCGTTGTATCGACCACACCATTCTCAAACCAGATGCCACAGAAGCCGACATCATAACTTTGTGCGCTGAAGCTGATGAATTTCAGTTTGCCACGGTCTGTATCAGCCCCAGTTATGTACCCCTGGCTGCCAAGCAATTGGAACATTCAAAAGTCAAGGTTTGCACTGTTGTTGGTTTTCCTTCAGGAGCTCATCACCCCACAATCAAGGCCATGGAAACCCGTCGGGCTATCCGTGATGGTGCTGAAGAAATCGATATGGTCATCAATATTGGTGCATTGAAAAGTGGTAACGATGAATTGGTTTACCGGGATATTCGTATGGTCGTGGAAGCTTGTGAGGACGGTGGTGCAACCAGTAAAGTGATTATTGAAGCTGCTTTACTCACAGATGATGAAAAAGTGCGGGCCTGCACACTGGCAAAAAAAGCCAGAGCCGATTTTGTCAAAACCTCAACTGGTTTCGGACCTCATGGAGCCACGGCAGCAGATGTTGCCTTAATGGCCCGGACGGTAGCAAATACAGGAATCGGAGTGAAGGCCGCTGGCGGGATCCGCTCTTTTGAAGATGCCCAGGATATGATTAAGGCTGGAGCCACGCGTATCGGTGCCAGCGCTGGTATCGCTATTGTGAAAAAAGCCAGATCCATAACCATGTCCAATTGATTCAGGTTACGGCTTTCACTTATGGAAAATTTTGACAGTCTTTACGAGCGAAGCGCGGCAATCTCCAATTTGAGCTCACCGAATTCGTTTCACTCACTCAATCGCGAAGCCAAACAGGTTTTGACTTGCTTGATGAAGATAAAAGCAATTTAGTCGTCGTTTCACTCCGCCGAAAATTGCTTTTAGGAATATAAGTAGAATTGAACACGTAAAGGAGAAGCACTCGTGGCAGATCTAAGATCATACGTACTGTTAGACAACCTTCAACCCCAGCATGCTGCATTTATCGGGACAACCGCCTCAGGTTTTTTGCCCCTGGCTGGCATGGCCTCACTGTATGTTGAAATTTCACCGGGTATCGAAATTAACCGCATCACAGATATCGCTTTAAAATCAACCAATGTCACACCAGGAATGCAGATTGTTGAGCGGCTATATGGCCTCTTGGAGATTCATTCATTTTCTCAGGCAGATGTCCGCCAGGCTGGTGCAGCAATTCTGGATGCACTGGATCTCAAAGAAGAAGATCGTTGGAAACCCAAAATTTTCTCTAGTCAGATCATCAGAAATATTGATGATCATCAAACCCAGCTGATTAACCGCATGCGTCACGGCAATATGATTGTCCCGGGAGAAACCATGTATGTCATGGAAGTTCAGCCAGCCGCTTATGCTGCTCTGGCTGCCAATGAGGCTGAGAAAGCTGCCAATATCAACATTCTGGAAGTGCGTGCCTTTGGTAGTTTTGGTCGCGTTTATCTCGGGGGTGAAGAGAAAGATATCGATGTAGGCTGGCGTGCTGCATCTGCAGCTATTGAAGGCGTCAGCGGTCGCAGCAATCCGTCGGAAAAAGAGTAGAAAAACGTATCTATGATTCAGCTTTTGCTGAAACCGTCATTGCGAACGAAGCGCGGCAATCTCCAGATTGAGATCTCTGTGTTCGTTTTACACACACAGCCGCCTTTGGCCGGGTTCTGCGAAAACGGCACTACAGGAGCCATAATTAATAAATAGTGAAAATGAGCTGAAGGGCTTGAAGCAAACAAATGAATAGAACAATTAAAGAAGAAATAACAAACAGGAGGCTATACAATGTCTGATGCTTTAGGAATGTTAGAAACCAGAGGATACCCCGCAGCTGTGGAAGCTGCTGATGCCATGGTTAAGGCTGCCAAGGTTGAATTGGTAGAGTATGAAAAAACAGGGGGTGGCTACGTAACTGTTATCATCCGTGGCGATGTGGCAGCTGTAAAAGCTGCCTGTGATGCTGGACGTGCCGGTGCTGCCCGAGTGGGTGAGATCGTTGCTGTACATATCATCGCTCGTCCTCATCCAAATGTGGATGCAGTTTTACCATTAGGTCGTACCAAAGAGGGTAAAGCCGAACAGGCCAAAAGAGCTTAAGCGCGAGGTGAACCCATGATCCTGGCAAAAGTTGTTGGGACCGTTGTAGCCAGCCAGAAAGAGCCCAGTATGGATGGACTCAAATTTCTGACCCTGCAACAGGTCGACTTAGAGGGCAAGGCCACCGGCGGTTTTGTGGTGGCTGCAGATGCCATGGGTGCTGGACCGGGAGAAATGGTTCTGTATGCCAGTGGCAGCTCTGCCCGTCAAACCAAAGTCACAGAAAACCGTCCCTGCGATGCCGTAGTGATGGCAATCGTGGATAATTGGGAAATTGATGGCAAGCTCAAATACAAAAAAGGGCGGGATGATTAATTATCCCCCTTTCATTGAGTGGTCTTTGCGAGGAACAAAGAGACGAAGCAATCTCTCTTTCTCCTCTCGCGGAGCACCCAAAGTCGCAAAAACCTGTTTTCGCGAAGCCAAACAGGTTTCAGGAAATGAAAGCAATTTTGGTGTCGTTTTATGCGATCGGAAAATGCTTGATGAAGGGTGAAACGGCTAAGAAGGATGAAAGTGCACACACCGGAGGTAGGACATGTCAAAATTGACAGATAGTCAAGTTGACCTCATAGCAAACAAAGTCGCTTCGATCCTGAATCCAGGTCAAAACCTGGGGCAGGTACAGGCACCCATAGTTCCTGATCTGGGACAAACCAGTTCCGGACGCTATGGTGTTTTTCCCAGCGTGGATCAGGCTGTAAAGGCCACCCGCAAGGCTTATGAGGCGCTCAATGGCTTGACCCTGGAGCAGCGATCCATCATTATAGCCAGTATTCGTTCCAAGATGCGGATTCATGGTGAGGAACTGGCCCGGAAAGCTTTTGAAGAGACTGGAATGGGACGATTTGAGGATAAAATGCTCAAGAACCGGCTGGTCACTGATAAAACTGAAGGTCCTGAAGCCTTGATACCAAAGGCTTTGTCCGGAGATCGGGGGCTTACCTTGACTGAATGGGCGCCCTATGGCGTCATTGGCTCCATCACTCCCAGCACCAACCCTACATCCACCATAATTTGTAACACCATTGGTATGCTGGCCGCCGGTAATGGTGTGGTCTTCAATGTTCACCCCATGGCGAAGAACGTAAGCAATCTTAATGTAGAACTATTGAACGAAGCCATTATGGAAGCGGGAGGTCCACCAAACCTGGTGACCACGGTTGCGTCCCCAACCATTCAAAGTGCCAATGAACTCATGAAACACAAGGGCATCGATCTGCTTGTTGTCACAGGTGGTGAAGCCGTGGTAAAAGCGGCCATGTCCAGCGGTAAGCGAGCGCTATGTGCCGGCCCCGGGAATCCCCCTGTTGTTGTTGATGAAACGGCAGACATTGAACAAGCTGCCCGTGACATTGTCCGTGGCGCTGGTATGGATAACGGAATTATCTGTGTGCTGGAAAAAGAGGTTTTTGTGGTGGAGTCGGTCGCAGACCAGCTTTTGGCTGCTTTTCCTCGTCACGGCGCCGTGGTGCTAAAACCCCATGAAGTCAATCAGCTAGAAAAAGTAATTTTCGAATCGACCAACGGCATGCGCAAACCCGGCGTCATGAAGAAAGAAATGATCGGTAAAAACATTCAGTATATTCTTTCAAAAATAAACATACAGGTAGCAGACGATATCCGAATCGCCATTCTTCCAGTTTCCGTTGGTCATCCCTTAATATGGACTGAACAACTCATGCCGGTGCTTCCAGTAGCCAGAGTTCCCAACGTGGATCAAGCCATAGACCTGGCCAAAGAGGCAGAACATAATTTTAGACACACCGCTGTGATTCATTCAAAAAATATCAACAATCTGAGTCGTATGGCCAGAGTCATGGGTTGCAGTATCTTTGTCAAGAATGGTCCCACCTTGGCCGGTTTGGGCTATGGTGGCGAAGGCTATACATCATTTTCAATCGCCAGTCCAACGGGGGACGGTATGACAGGACCGCATTCCTTTGTTCGTCCCATCCGCTGCGTGCTGGTTGATAACTTCAGGATCGTATAATGAAATCACAAGTTGCTCTGGCTCTTATCGAGCTCGATAGTGTTCCTGCGGGTATTTTCACTGCAGATGCCATGCTCAAGGAGGCACCCATAGCGCTCCTAAAATCTGGTACGGTTCACAATGGAAAATATCTTATTCTCGTTGGTGGCTCCGTAGCCTCTGTGGGGATGGCCTTTGCCAAAGGTATGAGCAAGGGACAAGATCATCTGCTGGATGCAGTCTTCCTGCCAGACATTCATGAATCCGTCTACCAGGCTTGTATGGGCACCCGTCAGAGCTGTGGATCAGAAGCACTTTCTGTCATGGAAATGGCCACCGTAGCTGCCATTCTAAAAAGCGCAGATGCTGCCGTAAAAGGCGCTGATGTTCAGCTGGTTGAATTACGCCTGGCTGATGACCTGGGCGGCAAGTCCATTGCCATCTATGCCGGGAAGGTTGAAGATGTCGAAATGGCATTGAATCTTTCTGAAGCAGCGCTTGAGAATAAAGCTTTCCTTTTATCACAGAGCATTATCCCCAGAATTGAGCCTGACCTGGCGAAACAGTTAAACAGCTCAACTTCTTTTTCAGCAACGGATCTGGCTACACTCGAGCAGGGTGAATAGTGTTGCTGGGAAAAGTCATTGGCACGCTGACGCCAGCCACCATTTATGATGGTCTTGAGGGCCTGCCTATGCTAGTCGTTCAACCGTTGGATAAACACCAGGCTCCCGAAGGTGAAGCCATCATAGCAGCTGATCCCACGCGTATGTGCGGACCTGGCGAGCTGATCTATTACGAGAGTTCCCGCGAGGCTGCCTTGCTCTGTGATCCCTGGTTTGTCCCTGTTGATCATGCTGTGGTTGGTATCGTTGATGACATCCAAATTGTGAAATAAAGCCAGAGTAAGCCACAGATGAACCACGGATTAGCACAGATTTAAACTTATCAATGTCCACATAGCCTATCTGTGTGAATCAGTGAAGATCAGTGGCTAAAAAGGAAAAGATGAATAGTAATCTCACTCAAAAGTTGGAATTAAGACTCCCAGAACGTACGAAAATGAGATCGCCACAGTCGTCCCCACAAGTGTGTCGGGATGACGAAGCAATCTCTTCCGCGAGACGCCCCATGCATTTTCCCCATAAAGAGAGATCGCTTCAGTCGTTACGCTCCTTCGCGAAGACGATTAAAACCACCTCAGCGTTCTTTGCGGTTAAAAATATCCATGGATTGGAGCTAGCATGATTCTCGGAAAAGTCTGCGGAACGATCCACTCCACCATCAATCACCCCTTTTATGATGGAAAACGCTTGTTGGTGGTTGACAAACTGGATGCCTATCAGAACCCTACCGGGAAATATTTGATTTGCATTGATAGTGTTGACGCCGGAGTAGGAGAGACTGTCCTGATGTTGGACGAGGGCAATGGCGCCCGTCAAATTGTGGGAGACTCAAGCGCTCCGCTGCGGTCCATCATTGTAGGTGTTGTTGATGAGGTCAATCTCTCCTGATTTTCAATAACACCCCATTTAAATGGGGTGTTATCAAGAAACTCACAAACTTAGAAACCCATAAATCACCTTGGTGAACCACCTCCTGAAGTCTATCCTGCGACGGCTATTAACATAAAGGGCTGGATCAAATGAATGACGTTGAAAAAGTAGGATTAAAAAGAGGCGACAGTGTTGAACTGACCATCGAAAGCCTGGCTTTTGGCGGAAAGGGCGTCGCCCACGTGGACGGACTCGCCATCTTCGTCGAGCGGGTAATTCCTGGACAAAAGGTTTTGGCTCGCATCGTTAAAAAGAAGAAGAGTTTTGCCGAAGCCTACCCCCTGGAAGTTCTAGCAAAAGCACCCAACGAAATTGTGGCCAAATGTCCCGCCTTTGGCACTTGTGGAGGTTGTCGCCTCCAAAACCTGGAATATAAAGATCAGCTTCTTGAAAAGACACGGCAGGTGCGTGATTTGATCCAGCGCATCGGTGGTTTCACTGATTTTGAGGTTCCTACTGCCTTGGCATCCCCGACGGAATTTCATTATAGGAACAAAATGGAATTCACATTTACCGGCAGTCCCTGGCGAAATCATCCCGATGACCAAGACCAGCCTTTGGGGTTGGGTCAGCATATTCCGGGAAGGTTTGACAAGATTGTCCATTTGGACACCTGCTACCTCCAGAAACCAATTATGAACGAAATTATGAATTTTGTCTTTGCGTGGGGCCAGAAATACAATTGGGAAGCATATAATACCAAAACACATACTGGCTGGGCCAGAAATCTGGTCTTACGTTATGGGGAGCATACGGATGAGATTATGGTCAACCTCATCACAAAAACCTACGAGAAGAAGCATATGGCTGAGTTTAAAACAGCTATCATGGAAGCCTTTCCACAGATCACAACCTTGATTAATGGTATTACAGCCAGGCTTTCTGATGTGGCCATAGGTGAGCAGGAGGAAATCCTCCATGGACCCGGTCATATCTATGATCGTTTAGGAGAGGCAGAATTTGAAATTTCAGCTTACTCATTCTTCCAGACCAACACGCGACAGGCGGAAGTCCTGTATGCTGAAGCCCTGAAGGGTGCAGCTCTGCAAGGTGGCGAAGTGGTTTACGATCTCTATTGTGGGACCGGTACCATCGCTCTTTTCCTGGCCAAACAGGCTAAAAAAGTCTACGGTTTTGAAGTCATCGCCAGTGCGGTTAAAAACGCCCGCAGAAATGCGAAGGCTCAGGGGCTGGATAATGTCGAGTTTATCCTTGGAGACCTGAAAGACGTGCTTGCCCAGTCCACAGCCAGGATTGAAGCCGCTGATGTTATTGTTGTGGATCCACCGCGGGCAGGATTACATCAAATTGTAGTTGATGATATTCTCAAAGTTGGGCCTAAGCGTCTGGTTTACGTTTCCTGTAATCCCTCAACACTGGCTCGGGATCTGAAACTATTTTGTGCAACAGATTACGATCTAGTATCGGTTCAACCTGTGGATATGTTCCCTCACACTACCCATATCGAGACCGTGGCTCAGTTGATTAAGAAATAATATTTTATCTGAGATTTTTTTGACCCTGCCATTCAGGACAAGAGGTAAACAGGCTGGATAAAGCCCTTTCGCTGTGATCTCTGCCCAACCTGGCTTACCTGTCCACCACTGTAATTGCGCAGGTGGAAAAGCCGGAGTTCTGCTTCACTCAGCCCCAGCAAGATACACTCAACATCAGGGACTTACTTAACCAGCAACATTTTCCGGCTCTGAACCCCCCTTTCTGTGGTCATACGATAGATGTATACTCCGGCAGGAAGATCTTGGGCTGAGAGACTCGCAGAGTGGCTCCCTGAGGACTGGTAATCGTTTGTAAGGATGCTGACCTCCCTGCCGGTAACGTCATACACGCGTAAATCAACTTTTGAGCCCTGACTTAGCGAATAATTGATCATGGTAGAGGGATTGAAAGGATTGGGGTAATTCGCTCCAAGTGTGAATTGTGGAAGGCGTGCCGCTTCAGAGACATCCATAGAAGTTGGATTCATGGATAATCGGGCGACAAAGGCGTTTGTGAATGTTCCAGTAACTGTGATGGAATCAAAGCTGGCTGTTTCACCACAACGACCTGCTAACCAGACATTCCCCTGTGAATCCACTGCGACAGCATCCCCTGAGTCCAACCATTCGTTACCTGCAGTTTTGCCCCACATGATCTGGCCATTTGAAGCAAAGTTCAGTAACAGGACATCGTAGTAAGTATCACCTTGCGTGAACACCCCATTTCCCCAATCAATGGAATGTCGAGAGAATCCGGAAAAATAAACAGAGTTGTCCGGTCCAATATCAAGAAAAGAGCCAGACCCCGTACCTGCATCACCCAGTTGATCATCCAGGGGAACTTCTCGTAACCAGAGAAAATTGCCATTGGAATCCAGCTTGGTCAGGACAAAGTCAAAGACCCAGTCGGGTCCCTGGGCTTGAATATCACCGAATTGAAATGCACCATGAAGGGCTGATGCAAAATATCCAAATCCCTGGTCGTCGGTGACGATCTGATTCTTTTCAAAAGTGATATCTTCGATAAAACGGACCCACTGGGCTGAGCCGGTTGATGTATAACGTACGATATATTGATTGTAGGGGTGTGGCGCTGTAAAAAGAGACCCATTAAAATCAAGTCCTCCCATACCTGTTGCTCCAGTAACCCAGAGCCCACCCTGCCCGTCTTCAGATAACGAAAAGATGCCACGCACTCCTGTTTGTTCAATGTAGGGTGTGATTAATCCATCCGGGTCCAGTTGATATATTGCACTACCGGTGAAACCATTGTCGCTTGCCATCCACAGATAGTCAGATCCTTGACAGATTTGTGAAATGATGGATAAATTTGGATTACTGAGGGTTAGATCATTGAACCACATGAGTTCACCAGTCGGGTTAAATCTAGCGATCCAGGCGTGGGTTTCACTCCCAGTGATGAGCTCGAAATCGCTTCCAGTGATTCCCAGGGAATCACGATATTGACCATAGGCAAAAACATTATCTTCAGGGTCGATCAGCAAACCCTGTAGATGAACATATCCTGATAGCGTATCCGTCCAGATTTGAGTTCCAGTAAGATCAAGTTTTTCAATCACGAATGCTCCAAAGGGAATGGTGTAATTAAGTCGATTTTCAATCATTCGACCCATAACTGGCTGCTCCTGTGAGTCCAGCGCGATACTGGTGGAAAGTGTGGGAATATTCAGCCCGGTCACGGAATGAGATCGAGCAAAATCAAAGGTCTGAGCCAGTGAGAAACTCAGCAGCAAGGTAAATAGAAGCGCAATTTTTTGTTTCATTGAAATCCCTTGTATGTTTTTAAGTATATTGTATCTGATCCGAGCTAGAGAAAAACTAAAGAAAAGATGACAAATATTATGATCTTTCAGCAGGAAGCAATTTAATTATATATTACTTGATGAATTACCATGTCTGATTTTACGCGAAAGGATAAAGAAATGACCACTGCCGACATCCTCAAAGAGCTGGAAGCCTATGGTGACGAAAGAACCAAGAACACCCTTATGAAACACGGTGCAAGGGAGCCCTTCTTTGGCGTCAAAGTTGGCGACATGAAAAAGATTCTAAAGAAAACCAATAAAAATCATGAGCTTTCCCTGGAACTTTATGCCACGGGAAATTCAGATGCAATGTATCTGGCAGCCCTTATGGCCGATGAATCCCAGATTACCGAAGCTCAGCTTGATATGTGGGTGGATCAAGCATATTGGTATTATCTTTATGAATTTGCTGTGCCATGGGTGGCCGCAGACACATCTTTTGGCTTTGAAATGGGGCTCAAATGGATCGAGTCAGACCAGGAGCGGATTGCCTCTGCGGGCTGGGGTGCCCTGGCTTCATTTGCCGCAGTAAACCAGGATGAAATGCTGGATATTGAGGCTTATCGCGGTTTACTGAAGCGGGTGGAAAAAGAGCTCCATACTGCTCAAAACAGAGTACGCTTCACCATGAATAGTTTTGTGATCACCATTGGAGGTTATGTGGCATCCCTGAGCACCGATGCACTTGAAGTTGCAGCCAAAATCGGCAAGGTGGATGTAACCCTGGGCAGCGCTGCCTGTAAGGTGCCACTGGCCACAGAATACATCCAGAAAGTCATCGATCGTGGGAGCCTGGGAAAGAAACGTAAGACGGCGCGATGTTAATTTTCATCGTAAAACCCCATCCACCCAATTAACCCATAGAACACGTCAAGTAAAAGAGAGATTGCTTCAGCTTTCAGCTTCGCAAAGACGCACGGTACAGCTTCATCGTAAAACCCCATCAAACCCATTGAACTCATTTAACTCACAGAACTCATAAAACCCATAGAACACCTCAAGTAAAAGAGAGATTGCTTCAGCTTTCAGCTTCGCAAAGACGCACGGTACAGCTTCATCGTAAAACCCCATCAAACCCATTGAACTCATTTAACTCACAGAACTCAAAGAACTCATAGAACTCACAGAACTCATCAACCCCATTATATATCTTTGCCCCCTCTGTCTTTATGAGTTAGAGAAATTCGTTTTAAAGGAACAATTGAGCCATTTCATCATATATTCATTCGATATTTGCAAAGGCAAGATCAATTGGGATAGATCAAACCCGGGACCATATCACATGAATAATGAAATTGAATACAGACTCGCCTAAAAACATTTCCACAAGGAGTTGAATGTGAAAAAAAGTACTATTATACTAATCGCTGTTGTCGTCCTGGTATTCTTTATGATCACCAGTGCTGTCGGCAAATACAACACCATGGTAACCATGGACGAAGGGGTTGATGCCGCATGGGCACAGGTAGAAAATGTCTATCAACGTCGCGCTGACCTGATTCCTAATCTGGTTGCTACCGTAAAAGGGTATGCTGAACATGAGCAGGAAACCTTTATTGCTGTAACTGAAGCCAGATCAAAGGTGGGCAGCGTCAACCTCGAGGGCATCACCAACAATCCTGATGCCATGGCAAAGTTTCAACAGACCCAGGGCCAATTGTCAAGCGCTCTGAGTCGACTCATGGTTGTGGTTGAAAAATACCCGGATCTGAAAGCCAACCAGAACTTCCTGGATCTCCAAACCCAGCTGGAAGGAACCGAAAACCGCATTTCTGTGGAGCGCAATCGCTTCAACACAGCTGCTCAGGGATATAATACAGTCATTCGTCGCTTCCCTGGCTCTATTTATGCCGGCATGTTCGGATTCGAGCGTAAAGCATACTTCGAAGCTGAGGCTGGCTCTGAAAAAGCACCCAAGGTTGAGTTTTAATCGTTTTTTTCTACACCCCTTCGATGTACTTGTAGGTTTCACGAAACCAAGGCGTGTCTCCCTGAGCCTGTCTGCCAAGCCATCGCTTTAGCGTAGGCTGGTCGAAGGGGTTTCATAAAAGGATAACTGCCATATTCACCAGAACTGAGATATTTTTATGACGCTTAAAACGGTTTTCATAACCTCCCTACTATTCGCGCTTGCCACCTCTCTTTTCGCTGACGGTATTTTCCCCGACCGTATCTCAAAACGCGTAAACGACTGGGGTGACCTGCTCTCATCTGGCCAGGAAAGCCAGTTAGAGTCCGCTTTGCAACAGTATGAAGCGGAGTCTTCCAATCAGATTGTGGTGGCGACCTTTCTGTCACTTGGAAGCGAAAGTCTGGAAGATGTCTCCCTGCGCATGTTTAGCACCTGGAAATTGGGTCAAACCGGAAAAGACAACGGCGTGCTCCTCAGCATCTTTAAAAATGAGCGCAAAATCCGGATTGAGGTGGGCTATGGACTCGAAGGCTCTCTCCCCGATATATTAGCGGGTCAAATCATCAGAGATGATATTCGCCCTTACTTTCAGGATGGTCGCTGGTATGACGGTATTGTCGCTGGCTTACAAGGCATAATTCAAGCAACTACAGGCGAATACGTTGGTTCTGGCAGCAAACGCACTGTGAAGCGTGAAGACAGAAGCAATTTTTTTGGAATACTGTTTCCCATTATTATTTTTCTGCTCATCAGTAGAGGCCGGATAGGTGGTCTGGGAGGCTTTTTTCTAGGCTCCATGCTCGGCTCATCCATGCGCGGAGGTCGTGGTAGTGGTTTCGGCGGCGGTTTTGGCGGAGGTGGCTTCGGCGGCGGAGGTTTTGGTGGCGGCGGGGGCGCTTCAGGCGGCTGGTAGAGCATCCTCACCTAATTTATATCGTGGCCATACTGAAGCGCTCGGTCAGCCCGTGATCCGGAGGTCGGTTGCTGTGCTCCACTAGAGTGCCTGAGGTAGCATTACAAAGGGAATCGCCCTAGCTTTTTAGCTTCAGTAGAAAGCCCACACCATAACCACCGAACGATCGAATCACACCAACGCACCAACGCTGCGTGATACAAGCTATTTTAAAAACTCACGAATTTTCTTCGCCCAAATCTCATACCCCGCCTGATTGGGGTGCAAACCATCCCGTGTCAACACTGGATTAATATATTGCATATCTCCAAGGAAATAAGGATAGAGATTTACAAAAACCAACTCCTTTTCCAGCGCCAGAAGAGCTAGAAAAGCATTCATACGCTTTATCTGATCTGGTGGGCAGTTTTTCCACCTCGCTGAAGTGGGCAAAATGGAGTGGAGGTAAATTTCAGTCTCGGGCAATTCAGCCTGGAGCGTGTCTATCAGAATCAGAAACAGTGATTTTAGATACTCATCATTACGTTGATCCCCGATATCATTAATCCCGATCATGAGGAATAATATGTCCGGCTTCAGCGCCACAGCCGAATTGTCCAGGCGCTCAATCAGACCGTCCAGGTGGTCACCCACAATCCCGCGGTTGACCATCCGTGCATCTGGGAAGTATGTGGCTAAATCAAAGCCTTCAATGATGGAATTGCCCAAAAACACATTCCCGTACCTGGCAACGGAATCGAGCTCACCATTAAAGAGATTATTGCGCAAATGCCAATGATCCGTGCGTTGCCGGGTCTGGGTGTTCCCGGAAGCGAGCAGGAGAATGAATAGAACTAGCATTTGGATCCGATGGGAAGCAGTCACAGTATATCCACCTTGTTGATTGATCAATCGCTGGCAACGATCCTTAAATATTTTTTTGGAATGCGATCGACAAGTCTAGAAACTAGTTTCCGAGCACCGAAAAAGCTAACCCCCAGAGCAATACATGCCACGAGAAAGGCCACCAATTCAGGGGGTAATATTCCCCCCACTGGTAAGGAATATCCAAGAAACAGTCCCAAAAGAATGGCTAGTATCGGTAGTCCATATTGGATCAATGCCAGATGCAGCTCCAGATTAGAAAGCTCCTCCATCTGGACTATTTGACCTTCCTCAAAATTACCGGTATTCGGCATCGTCAAGCTTCTTTCGGATTCCTTCCCTGGGGCACAGACAATTTTTAATCCACAACTATCACAAGCATCTTTGCTGGAGAACAGGATCGTGATGGTTGAATCATCTCGACTCTGAACAAACCCGGTTTCGCCATTAAAAAACATCAGACGCTGAGCGATGCTTCTTTAGGGACCTTTTGCAGAATGATCAGTGCATTGGTGGAACATTTTGCAGTGGGTAATTCATTTCCCTGACCATAAAGATGATAGTCAATCCGAGCCAGATGATTTTCTATGGCTACGAGACCTTCATTCACACCACGGGCACACAGCCCGCAGCCCACACAGGCTTTGATACAGATGGTTCGGGATTCTTTGGGTGTATCCGTATTGCGACAGGCGACAAAAATGGTATCCACCTCTGGATGCAGTTCGATGATATTACGTGGACAGGCACTCACACAATTTCCACAACCAGTACACTTGGCTTCATCGATAAGCGGTAAACCATTTTCGCTCATTTCCATTGCATCAAAGGGACAGGCATCAACACATTCCCCAAAACCAAGACAACCATGGAGACATAGTTTGTCACCGCCGCCGGAAATATGGGCAGCAGTGCAATTTTTAAGCCCCAGATATTCACCTTTGTAGGCGCTTTCATAATGACCACCCTGACACATAATCCGGGCAATGATCTTCTCACCCTTGCCAGCTTCCAGACCCAGGATGGCGGCAATGGCTTCACGGGAGTCACCATTGCAGACGGGACATCCGTTGATACTGATTTCACCATGAACAATAGTTTCGGCAAAACTGCCACAGCCCGGTAATCCACAGCCGCCACAATTAGCACCAGGGAGATTATCCATTATCAGAGCGATGCGAGGATCCTCCTCCACGTACAGTTTTTTATTCGCAATGGCCAACCCGGCAGCAAACAGCGCCCCCATACCTCCCATGCTCAACATCGAAACAGTTATTGAAGCAAGATCCATTAGATTACATCCTTTTTGTCACCCTGAGCGAGCTTGCCTGGAGTGTAATCGAGGGGCTGAAGGGGTGATGTGATCATCAAGCTTCGAAGGGACTCAGCATGACGGTTATTAATAGTATGAATGTTTTTTAATTTAAATGTTCGCATCTCTTAAATCATTCCTGCAAAACCCATAAATGCCAATGCCAGACCACCAGCTACAATCATAGTGATGGCCGCCCCCTGGAAATATTTTGGGATAGGTGCAAGTTCAAGTTCTTCCCGAATACCGGCCATAATCACAAGCGCTAAAGTAAATCCAGCTCCGGCCCCAAGGCCAAAAATGACGCTTTCTAAAAAAGAATAATCACGGAGAACTGAGAATAGGGCCAATCCGAGGATTGCGCAGTTCGTGGTAATAAGTGGGAGATAGATGCCCATGGTATCATACAGTGGTTTGCTCACCCTGCGGATGAACATTTCAACCAACTGAACCAATGACGCAATAACGAGGATAAAACTCACATATTCCAGTATCTCAACTTCAAATGGAACCAGAATCAAATGGTAAATCAACCAGGTCACCACTGCGGTGATAAGCATAACAAAGGTCACTGCAAGCCCCATGGAAACCGCTGAGGAGACGCGTTTGGAAACGCCGACAAAAGGGCAGATTCCCAGGAAGTAAGAAAGGACAAAGTTATTGACGATGGCGGCAGAAAAGAATAATAGAAAATAACTCATGATACAGCCTCCCTGTTCTTGGACCGCGATGCTGACGACTCATTATACCAGTTGGCCAGGGCAATCAGAATGCCCAGGGTGAGAAATGCACCGGGTGGTAAAATCATGACTATCCAGGGGGTGAACCATTCCCCCAGCAGGACGAAACCAAAAACACTTCCAGATCCAAGAATCTCACGAATGACACCAAGGGCTACCAGAACAATGATAAAGCCGGTCCCCATTCCCAGGCTGTCCAGGAGTGAGCGTCCAATCCCGTTTCTTGAGGAGAAAGCCTCCTGGCGACCCAGGATGACACAATTCACAACAATCAGCGGGATGTAGGGACCCAGTGAAGCGCTCACAGCAGGAAAATAAGCCGCCAAAAAGCGATCGGCCACGGTGACAAAGGTGGCGATAATAACGATATAGCCGGCAATCCGAACTTGATGTGGAATGAAGTTCCGTAAGGCTGAAATCATCAGGCTGGAACTTAGCAATACAAAGGTTGTTGCCAGACCCATGGCAAGCCCATTTATGGCAGCATTTGTCACTGCCAGGGTGGGGCACAACCCCAGAAGGGTAGCCATAACCGGGTTCTCTTTCCAGAGACCTTTGAGGAATTCACCTTTTAAAGATGTTGTACTCATAATGCTAACCCTCCCTTGGATGCCCATGCTTTTTGAATATGGGAGATCTGCTCGTTCAAAATACGGGTAACTGCCTTGGATGAAATGGTAGCACCTGTGATGCCCTGAATTTCATTGTTTCGGGTCGGTTTGGCATTTTTTAGCACCAGGATCTCCGGCGAAACATGGATGCCTTTGAATTGTTTGGGAAACCAGAAGGGGTCCTGCTTATTGGAAGGATCCACAACAATCTTGGTTCCCAGACCAGGGGTCTCTATTTGTTCAAGCACTTTAATTCCAGTCACCTGTGTCATGTCAGGGGTTAAGCCCACCATAATGCGAAGCTCACCCTGGAAACCATTTCCAACGGCCATAAAGGCGACACCGACCGGTGCAGAAGTACCAGATATTGAACCGACATACAGGGTGCCAAACTCAGTTTCAACATTTTCATAGCTATCATGTGCAGGGAGAACGTCACCGATGGCGGCTTTCAATGCTTCCAGCCGATGAAAGGCAATCATGGGTTTGGTAACGGTATCCCATCCGGCCAGAATCCCCCCAGACAGGACAGTAATCAGGGTCAGTACCAGAATCATTCGAGTTGAAAGATTAAGTTTACTCATGCCAGCACCTGCCCGAAAAATTTGGGTCGGGTGTATCGATTGATGAGCGGCGTAAAAGCATTCATGAGCAGAATGGAGTACATGACACCCTCGGGAAGTCCACCAAACAGGCGAATAATCACCAACAGAAATCCAGCGCCGCCCCCAAAGATCCAGGCACCTTTCGCCGTCACGGGAGACGTCACCATGTCAGTTGCCATAAAAAAGGCTCCCAGCATGAGACCACCGCTAAAGAGCTGGAAGACAGGTGTGGGATAGGATTCAGGTGAAATCAACCAGAATGCACCACTGACTAAAAAGACTGAGAGCAAAAAGCTCAGGGGAATGCGCCAATCCGCATATTTTCGAATGAGCAGAAATAGACCGCCTATTAGGATGGCAATGGCAGAAGTCTCGCCTAACGAGCCGCTGATGTTTCCTGTAAGTAATCCAAGGAGGTCGCTGGTCACATGTTCAAACTTGTGTAATCCCAATGGTGTGGCTGCTGTAATGCCGTCCACATCTGCATAGCGAGCGGTGAGTGGCCATGACCAGGTGGTCATGGGGACTGGAAAGCTAGCCTGGAGAAAGGCTCTGCCGAGCAGGGCGGGATTAAAAATATTGTAGCCCAGTCCGCCAAAGAAATGCTTGGCAACCACAATGGCAAAGACAGACCCAAGGGCAGCACCTCCCAGTGAGAAAGCAGGCGGCAGGGTTAATGCCAGCAAGAGTCCAGTAATCAGTGCCGAACCATCAGGTATTGTAAATGACTCACCCTTGACCCGGTTTACCACCATTTCAGCGAGTACTGCTGAGGAGACGCAGGTCAGTATAAGACTAGCCGCCGCCCACTGAAAATAGATCAGCGCCAGCACGCTTGTGGGAATTAGTGCTGCCACAACACTCCACATGATTTTGGGAACGCTTGCCTGGGCGTGAAAATGAGGGGATGAAGCCAGAATAAACGGCTTTTCCGGATGATAGAGTTTATCCCGAGGATCTTTTTTTTGCCTGGCTTCAGGTGCTGTTGGCTTTTGAGCTTGTTCCAATGAGCTTTGAGTTAGATCTTTTTCAGTCATGAGAACTCCACTAGGCCAGGGCTTTGAGCTTTTGTTGTTTAGCCGTGGTCTTTACCTTGCCGACACGGATCCACTGAACCAGCGGAATTCCCGAGGGGCAGACAAATGCGCAGGAACCGCATTCAATACAGTTGAACACCCCCCAGGCCTTGCAATCGTCAACCTTGCCAGTCTCGGCATATCTGGATAATCGTGTTGGTACCAGATTCATTGGGCAGACGCCCACACAAGAGCCACACTGAATACAGGGATAGTGGCGCATATTCTTCAGTTGAGAAGTTTGCATGCAGACGATGCCGGAGGTGGCTTTCAATGTAGGAACCTGAAGATCATATTGGACCAACCCCATCATCGGTCCCCCCATAAATACCTGGGAAGTTTTAGCGCTTAAACCGCCACAGGCGTCAACACAAACCTGAAAAGGCGTACCAATACGAGCGACGAGATTGGCTGGTTTGATGATGGCGTCGCCTGTTACAGTCAGCATTCGCTGGATCAAGGGCTTTCCATCAACGACTGCATCATAAACAGCCAGTGCGGTAGCTATGTTGTTAACCACGACACCGACATCCATAGGTAGCCCGCCTGTAGGAACCCTGCGCCCCAGAGCGGCATCAATGAGCATTTTTTCAGCGCCTTGCGGATATTTGACTTTCAAGGGCTGGATCTTGAAATTGAGTTTCAGTGCATGCACTCGAGATTCCATGATGGCCAGGGCATCACCTTTGTTGACTTCAATACCGATTATACCCTGTTTTATGTCCAACATCTTCATCATGATGGCCATGCCCTGGAGAATACGGTCTGGCGCTTCCAACATGCTGCGATGATCACAGGTGAGAAAGGGTTCACATTCACAGCCATTGAGAATGAAATGATCTATGGGTTTATCTGCTGGGGGAGACATTTTTACATGGGTGGGGAAAGCCGCGCCTCCGAGCCCAACGATCCCCGCCTCACGCACCACTTTTTTTAATGCTTCCCGAGAAGCGGTCTCCCAGTTTTGAGGAACGGTCAATAAATCCCAATCGTCCGCAGCGCCCTCACGTTTGATATGAATCATGGGAATTTTCGCGCCCAGGGGGTGAGGTAGCAGTGAGACAGCAACGACTTTACCTGTAATGGATGCGTGAATGGGGCTGCTAACAAAGGCCGAGGAGTCGCCAATCTTCTGGCCGGTCTTTACCATATCGCCCTTTTCAACCAGAGCTTCACAGGGAACTCCAATGTGTTGCTGCAATGGAATAAAGACCTCATCTGGAAGCGAGAGTTCGATGGAGGGTAATCGGCAGGTTAAGTTTTTGAATTCGTCGGGATGTACACCACGGCGAAAGGTACTGATTTTATGGGAGGCTTGTTCAAGCATGTCTAGCGTGGCTCCTCAAGTATAAATTGCAGGTCACTGAATGAAATATATGAGTCTGGGTCAAGAAGTGATTCATACTGGAAAACAGGGGCAAAAATAAGACCAGCCTATGCTGTTTTTAGGGGTTAAAAGGCATATAAAGTGGATTATCTAAAATATTGTTAATAAAGCATGTAGGACATAGTTATTGATCATGTTATTAATTGATTAACGCAAGGGATAAGGCGAGAAAAAGGAACCTTTTGGTCTACTAGACGAGGACTGGAATCCTCGCCTAGAGCGTCGCATAACTATTTCACTGAATAGTGGGTTGTATAGGTGAGGCTTGTCTCAGAATTTGCGGGAACAGGGATCGTAAATTTTATTCTGGAAGCATCCAGCTTAGTGAATTTTTGAGAGGAATCTTGAATTTTCCAATTACGATAACCCACATGCTGAATCACATCGATTTCAATGGCTTCATCTTTTCGGTTGGCAAGCGTGATTCGAATATCCTCTTCACTAAATTTATCGGGTCGGTTGCGGCGGTCCAGAACCTCGCGCATTCCTTTTACATCGAAAGCTTCACCCACCTCAAGCGTAACCAGGTCATCTTTGGATGTGTGTTTAATATTATCCTCGCCAATGAGTTCCAGAGCCCCATCTGTATCTTTCTTGAATAAACGCACCACGCCCCCTGGAAGTGCCATCCCTGTTCCAGATTTTTTGTCATTTGTGAACATGATCTTGATGGGGATATTGGAAAATTGATTTCCTGTACCTTCGTAAACATAACGTTTCTGGGATTTAACTAAAGTGGGGTTGAGCCATTGAATCTGCTTTTCTTCCAGATTACTTACCGTTACAGGAAATGAAATATCATAGAGATGATAGTCAAAAAATTCACGTGTTTCAACAGGGGCAGACCGCATGGTCTTATACATAAAATCCTGCTCCACAGCGAGAACATTTACAGGCTGTGCACGATGCAAATCGCCGGCAACCAATTTTAGCTTGGCCTGTAAATAGTCTTTACCAGAGCGATTATTCAGATTGATCCAGGAGCTGAGATCCATTTCGGTGTCATCCTGGTTAATCACCGCGACGTATTCTGCCCTCCAGGATACACCACCGGTGAGATAAGAAAGATCTAATTTATAGGTACCTGCTTTTGGAGCAGCTACTCTCCAGGCCAGCGTCGGCCGGACATAAAGACGCTCACTGGGAGTGGGACACTTGATCGTTCCCACATAACCACGTTGAATGATATCGGTTCCCGACCGGCCCCTTAACACCAGCGTGTTATTGTCATAGCTCAACAGTTCTCCACTCAATTTATTGTCATTTTGGAGCATCACAGTCACTTCTGCACCGAGATATTTTTTGAGCAACTTGTTCTGATCCACCAGATCATAACGATAATTCTGCTCCAGCACCTGCAGTTCTTGTTTTGAGCTGAGTTTGACTGATGATGGATTTAAAGTTTCAGCCACATTTTCTATCTCTATCTCAGAAACCCCGGCAGGTACTTGGCGTGAGAACTGCTCTTTTACCAGTGCTTCACCGTGATTGTAGACCGTGAGCTGGGGCTGGGCATGAACCAGGCTTGTGATTATCAGCAAACAGGCGAGAGTTCTTTGTTGATGGGACATGGGTAGGCTCCTTGTGGCTTGGCTATTGATCTGAAATAAGAGTTCAATATAACTATCTAAACCGGGGCTTCAATTCCAGCGAGATAACCTGATCAAGTTTTATGCTATCCAGAACCGTTGTGCCTCAACGCGACTTCCGGGAGCAACAGCTGACAGTGTAATACAATTTGATCAGACAGTATTCAAGAGTCTTCTGAAATTAAGCTAAAGAGCAGTGCCACAATACTTACAGTGGACAGCATCACCATCATGGGTGTCAGCACTGCAATTCTTACAGGCTCGGATGGCGTTTTTAGCTCTGAAAGCGTTGGACATCTCCACGGTAACGATGCCAGTAGGAACGGCAATAATCCCATATCCCAGGATCATGATAATCACTGATACGAGCTGACCCAGAATGGTCTGGGGAGTTATATCGCCATAACCCACGGTGGTCAGAGTAACGACCGCCCAGTATATGCTTTTTGGAATACTGGTGAATCCATTCGCTCTACCCTCAATCAGATACATGATGGACCCCAGAATGGTAACCAGGGTCAAAACCGTAAATAGAAAGATGGTGATCTTCCTTCTGCTGGCTGAGAGGGCCTTCATCAACAGTCGACTTTCACCAACATACTGAACCAGCTTCAAGACCCTGAAAACCCGTAAAATCCTAAGTAGCCTGATTACCAATAAATAATGACCACCAGGGTAAATCAAACTTACATAGGTTGGTAGAATGGCCAACAAATCAATGACACCAAAAAAACTGCGCGCATAGAGACCGGGCCGGGTGACTGAGATCAACCGCAAGATGTACTCACATGTGAATAAAATTGTGAAGAACCATTCGAGGTAATAGAGGAGCTCACCAAATTGCATCCGGATGGCTTGAACGCTATCTAGCATAACCACTACCACGCTGAGCGCAATAGCGGCAATGAGAATCAGGTCAAACCATTTCCCGCTGGGTGTGTTGGCCTCAAAAATGATCTCGTGGACCCTGTTTTGCCACTGCCGTCGGGCAGAACTCCCAGTTTTCATATACTGATCCTCATGACAATTTCACGGCTCAAACGTTTACAGACGGCTCCTCACTGTCAATTATAACCTGCAGTTGGCATCTTTGGTTCATATTCATCAGGACGACCGGGCTAAACCACAGTTTTGATTCATGAGCAGGCTCTCCGTGGAGGCTGATTGCTGAAACGAGGGTTGTGGCTCCAGACTTGTGTGTTTGATCGGGTTTTTTTCGGTAATAAGGATTTCTTCAAGATTTCCAGCCACTTCCAAAGCACCATTTCTGCCAGTATCATGAAAAATAACAGTTTCCTTGTTACGGTCTATCAAGCGAACCTCTATTCGAGATGTCATGCTTTCTTCAATTCGTCCCGTCATAAAACCGGATATGGGAGCTGCCAGGGCCGTTTTAGCGTCGCGCTGGACGAAGATCTCCAAACGATGCCGGCTGTTTTCCATGACCAACTGGACCTGCAGTTTGTCAGCATGTGATCTGACAAGTTTACTGAAATTATAGGTCGTAAATTGAATCAGGAGACCCTCAAACAAGAGACCTGCAATAAATCCCACAAAGGATCCACCAAGCCAGGGAATCTTAGCCACAGACGCCTTTATGGATACACCTTTTTTACTGAAATGATTTGATTGAAGCCAGATATAAGCACTTGGAAAGGATTCTCCCCAGTCCTTCTCAGTGTAACCCCGGCCATTTTTAAAATTGATGGGCTTATTATGAATATTGAGTTGCCCTTGAATGTTGTGATCCAGACTCAATATGCCATGATAGCATTCCATAAAAGGGACAAAGGAAAAGGGGCCCATTATGTTGGGGGAAATTAAGCTGGAAGGCCAGAGAGACTGTTCCGAAAAGATCAATTCGCCTTTTATGGTGGGTAAAGCCAATTGGATTTTCGTGCCTGAAAAGTAATTGTCACCCAGCATTAACTCAAAGCAACCGGATTTTGTGGAAAAGTCAGCAACATCAAATTTATGATATTCAGCAGTTAGCTTTTTACCATCCAGGACTTGAATAAAGCCCTGCTGGTTTCCATCCTCATCCATGGCAATACCCGGAATGATAGCGAATGCCTTTTTCTCATCTGCAGATACAATCTTGTAATACCAGCCTTCAAAAAATTTCCGGGTTTTACCCCAGCCATGATATTGTTCTGGATGAAAGAGGGCTTGTATTCTCTGGAAGGCCATTGGGCTTAGAATACGAGACAGACTGGTGTAGGAGCCTCGATTTGTGAGACATATTTCAATAAACCGGTGCTCTGGTTCCGTTTCAATGTGACAATGTTATTTGTATGCTGGTTGGCCACCAGAATGAAATTTTCATCAGGAGAAAAGGCGAAGTTGCGGGGACCCTCTCCACCGCAGGCTTTATTTCCAATGAGTTGTAATGAACCATTCTCAGCATTCACTTTAAAGACCGCAATACTGTTATGTCCTCGGTTTGAAGCGTAAACAAAATTGCCATCAGCAGAAATACGAATGTCGGCACAAGTGTTGGGTTCAGTATAGCTCACAGGAAGAGCCGAAACCGAAACGCCTAAAGTGTAAACGCCAGCTTCATTCCGCTCAACTGTTGAGACACTGCTGGTCAATTCATTGACCACATAGATCCACTTTCCATTTGGATGAAAGGCCAGATGCCGGGGGCCATCACCAAGACCCAGCTTAAGTTTTGCTGGTTCAGAAGCTAAAAATTTTGTGCTGACAGGGTCGACAGCTGAAAACCACAATTCATTGGTTCCCAGATCAATGGCGATAATGCTATTGTCCGCGGGATTAAACCAGGCTGAATGAGCGTGGGGTCCTTGTTGCCGCTCAGTTGTTCCCTGGCCGCTATGCTGTTGTACATCCAGAAGATCACTTAAACGACCCTGGTCATCTAGTTGAAGAAGCCCAACGTTACCACCGGTATAGTTGGCTGTCAGAACCAGACCTTCAGCATTGACGGCAACGAAACAGGGGTGAGCGCCACCAGAGGATTTGCGGCTTAATAATATCAAACTATCTTCGGAAACCAGATAAGATTCTACACTCCCGACTTCGTCATCATTGCTGATTTCATTCACAGCAATCAGGAATTTCTTGTCAGCGCTAAGCGCCAAATAAGAAGGATTATTTGACATGACCGCCAGACCTATTCGGCTGAGGCTGCCATCTTGATGGAGTGCATACTTATAGATGCCCATGCTTTCACCATCGGTATATGTGCCTACAAAAAATGATTGTGTTTCGCTTGAATTCATGACTTCCTTTTTGGTGGTTTGGCAACCCGACACGATGAGCAGAGCTGAAAGTGTGAGGGTTGATAGAAATATTTTCATCCTTTCCCAATATAGTCTTAAAAACCTAGACCCAATCCACTATTGAATAGAATTTTGTGTGGTTTTTGTCATATCAGGGACGTGAAACAGCATTAATTTGGCTTCACGAATTAACCTTTTATGTTATAATTGTCATCTAGCAATCCAGCAGAAGCCGCTCCGGGATCTACGGCTTTAACAGAATCAATTATCTTCTTCTTATCATAACTGTACAAAGAATTAAGAGCGCTGCTAATAGGTTCACGTGCCCTAATATCAAATGGTGTATATGAGTCTACCCAATCGAACCCATGGGGCTCCTGTTCAATCTCGTACTTAGCATATTTCAGCAATGTAGCTAAGTCAAATCTCTTTATTCTCAACAATCTTTCGATAGCTAGGTCAAATGATTTCATAACTTTTGCCCATTCCAGTCTTTCGGTATCTGGATTTCACCAGAGATTAGTTTGGGGAGTAGGGTATCTCGGATGGCAGCCAGTGTCTCGGACTCTTTGATGGTATTGGTCATCATTGAGTGCAGAGGGTCTACGATTTTAATGAAACGTGTGAGCACTGACATTACTGGATTCACCAATGTAATTCTTTTCAGGTTGGATACTGGCCGAGATATGGAAGGTACCCCAACTTGTGATGTGTTAGCGAGAAGTTCATGCTGGCCTATAAGCGATCGAAAGTAATAGACCATGTAGAGAGAACACGTTTTTCGGGTGTTAGGTCTCAAATAGAATTGACGTTGCGACAATATATAGCGCTCATATTGACTGCCCAGAGGAACATAGGAGACCTGACCGATATTCCCTGCGTGCGTAAATACTATATCTCCACGATACACGTTCGACCTTGAGAGTTTATCTGCATGCTCGACTGTGATGTAATTGTAGTCCACATCCTCGAGCATCGTGTTGTTCAGGTGCTTACCGCTAATTACAGGGATCCCATCGTGTACTAAGGTTGATACTTTGATATTAGATCCAAATGGACCCATCGCTACTGTGTCAGCTAGTGACTCGATTGTACTGACTTCCCACCCTTCTGGAATCATCCCCAACTCCGACTCCACAAGCCTGTCCGGGAACAGAGCGGCGGTCTCGGCATCCATCCCTTCCGGTTCACGGTCTTCCATCTTGGCTTTCACTGGATCGAAATCCACAAACCAGGATTTGAAGATAGTTTGGGCGATGGATTCTAGGGTTTGGTTTATCTCGTGGTTGATTTGAATCTTTCTGTCAAAAGACATCAAGAAATGCCCAATCCGGGAACGTATTGAAGCAGACTCTGGGACAGAAACGGAGATTGAATTTAGCGTTCTTTGATTGAGCAATGGTTGCCCTGAGCCAGATCGATAATTATTAAGATTAAGCAGAGATAATACATAGTACCAAAACTCTGACTCATCTTTCTCATTAGGCAAGCCAATTATTGCATTATCAGTTACCCAACAATCAGTGTCAGAATGATAAACACTGCCACAGTATGAGCCCACTCTACCAATTATGAGGCTTTTTGGGGGTGAGTTAATCTCATCACTATAGCCGATTACACCATTTGATCCAAATACGGGTACCCGTCCCGATTCTATCCGGTTTGGTGATGTTCTTCCATTCTTGAACGTTAGATACTCGCCAAGTATGGATTCATTCCACTCAAACATCGTATGATAGATCCCTAAGATTTTGCCTGATCAATGTTTCGAGTTCGTCTGCCTGATTGAACTGTTTAGCCAGTTTTGTTGTCATGGTTTTCATTTGAGTGTGATAGTCTTCTGAGGATAGTTGATTATCCTCGAAGCCAACGAATCTTCCAGGAGTGAGGACGTAATCACTATTCCTAATCTCATCTACTGAGATTGACTTACAAAACCCTAGCTGATCTACATACCCATCTGCTCTTCGCCACTGTCGAACTGTTCCAGCAATATCCTGGATGTCCTCATCACTGAGAACCTTCTGAACGCGGGAGATCATATGCCCCTTGTTCCGCACATCCAGGAACAGCATTTTACCGCTGCGATCCCTGAACTCACCTCGAGCCTTCTTGTTCTTCGTTAGGAACCAGATACATGCCGGGATCTGCGTATTTGTGAATAACTGCCCAGGAAACGCCAGCATTACCTCCACCAGATCATTCTCAATCAAGGCTTTCCGGATGTCCCCTTCACCACTGGTATTTGAACTCATCGATCCGTTTGCCAGCAATAGACCCATAGACCCATTGGGAGCCAGATGATGGAGCATGTGTTGCAACCAGGCGAAGTTGGCATTGTTCTTGGGTGGTGTGCCGTACTTCCAGCGTTCATCACCTTCGAGTTTGCCATCCCACCATTCCTTCTGGTTGAACGGTGGATTGGCCATGACATAATCTGCTCTCAGATCTGGATGCAGATCATCATTAAACGTATCTCCGTGTCGCCCACCAAAGTTGAAGTCGATCCCACGGATAGCCATGTTCATTGCCGCAAGACGCCATGTGGTGGGATTTGATTCCTGTCCATATACTGAAATAGCCCCAATCTTTTGACCATGGGCTTTGATAAACTTCTCGCTCTGGACAAAGAACCCACCCGAACCCATTGCAGGATCATAGACGCGACCCTCGTATGGCTCAAGAATCTCCACAACCAAAGACACAATCGACTTTGGTGTATAGAATTGTCCTCCCTTTTTGCCTTCAGCACTAGCAAATTCACCCAGAAAGTATTCGTACACATGACCCAATATGTCCTGAGCGTGCAATGATTTGTGTTGGAAGGGAATCGTTGCAATGAGATCGATGAGACTTGCGAACTTAGCGTCATCTACACCAAGACGAGCATAGTCTTTGTTCAGGATGTTCTTTAGGCGGGGGTTCTCCTTCTCGATAGCCACCATGGCATCATCGAGCATACGTCCCACACCTCGGAACTCACCACCCCAGGGGAGCTTGGTTCCTTGAGTGACCCGACACCATTCCATGAGGTTAACCCAACGGGCTGCCTCAGGTACCCAGAAGACATTCTTCTCGGTGTAGTAGTCCCGCTCCTCAAGCTCTTCCTCGATGAGCGAATTATCACCCGAGTCATCCAGAAAGTACAGGTCTTCTTTGTCTTTAAACTTGTATGCAAGTTCTTCTCGACGTTCTGCGAACACATCCGAGATGTACTTCAGGAAGACTAAACCCAATACAACATGCTTATATACAGCAGCGTCCAGAGAGGGCAGCAGTTTATTCGCAGATGTCCAAAGTTTTGTCTCGAGATCTTGTAAGAATTGTTGTTCTTCAGGTTTCATATCATAACCTTATCAAGTTTGATGGCAAGTCCCCCTCGACCTGTCAGTGAAGCAATGAATTTAGACTTCACATTATTGCAGACAAGGTGTGAAAAAGGGTACCGGGCTCGAAACGTCCACATGAGAATATTTCTATATACCTAGGTCTCCTACATGACAATATGGATTTTGAGGCTCTAATAGGCAAAATTGCATCACCAGATGCACATGCTCATTTTCGGATCACTGTAATTAACTGAGGGATAGGTTTTTACGGGATAACGACGAGGGATACATAATCCCCTGATTAAGCGATAGCCGCTTTTTATTCAGCTTGCTGAATGTTAATTTGGCACATGATAAATTCCGTTGGGAAGATGGGATGCACTTTCAGAAGTCGATGTTCTTCTGTAATTAGACTCTCTGGTATTGCATTGCTGGTTTTACTTCCGCTATGCCTAGTCTCTCAGGATGCTTGGAATATCGAGCACCTTGAAAATCGAGAGCAACTGACATTTGCTCCCAACACAACAACTCCCTATACGGGTAAAGGTCAGAAGTACCACTCTAACGGCAAGATAGCAGAGACTGGTTTTTATAAGAATGGTTTAAAAAGTGGATCCTGGCTTGAATTCAACTCTACTGGATTGCGTGTTGTTGAACGCACATTTGAAAACGGTATTTTGCGCGGGTCCCTAAAAGAATGGTATTCAAACGGGATTCTCAAAAGTTCCACACAATGCATAGATGGGGAAATTGACGGTGTGATGTGGCTTTATCGAGAGGACGGTACGAAGAGTGCAATGTTCACTTTTGTAGCTGGAAACTACAATGGTAATTGCTCCTTCTGGAGCTCTGATGGCACGCTCGAAACAACCGGGTCATATGTCTATAGGCAAGAGACAAGACAATCATACAAATTTGGTGAATGGATTCAGTATTTTAAGGATGGAAGTATATTTGAGAAGGGCTCGTATGGGACCAAGGCGAATAGTAGTGGTCATATCGAAAGCTGCAAGATTGGCCACTGGAGTACTTACATTCCCGGAACTACAGCATTGTTCACACAGGAACGATTTGGTATCTCCGGATCAAAAGTTGACACTATGATCTTTTACGATAATTCAGAAAACAACACTCCAACAAGCGGGTGGGTCTATAAGAACAAACAGTGTGTCAAGCTGATCGACTATTATCCTTCCGGCCAGATCGCATCGGAATCTGAATGTCATTACGTTGGGGGATCAGCTGAAGCATATCAAGCCTCAGGGAACTGCATTGAGTTCTTCAGCAATGGACAAGTAAAGGGACGGGGCTTGCTTGATACTGGCGGGTTTCGTATAGGTGTTTGGACTGAGTATAAGCTGGAGGATGGCCGATCTCAGAGAAGATATTATATCTCACCCTGGAGTCAACCAGGTATGATTGATACAATAACGGCAGTGTATACCGAGAAGAATCACGAAGGTATCATCGTTGCTGAGGGGCCACTATTGCTTTCTAGCACTGCGAACTGGAATCCTGTCAATCAATCGGGTTATGTAAGGGATGGAGTTTGGAAGATATGGAATGATAGCCTCAAGAAGATTATCCAAATCACTTACGATAATGGATATCCAATCATTGACTTTTAGCCTGCGTTCTTTTTGTGCACACACAGTGCACATGACATCATTTCTATCTCCGTAACTGACTGTACCACAAATATATACGAGATATCGCCTTAGGACTTAAAATCCCTTGGTATTTCCTAATGCATACGAATCAAAGCATTCACATCTGTGCACAAGCATGTCACGTATACGTCACAGCACTATCATAAGTCATTGATAATACTATGCATTCGTTGGGCTCATAACCTTCAGAATTCACCGATTCACTCATTGAAATAGGCGGGAGGTACTCACCGGCCTCGAATGCGCTAAAGAAGATATCGTCCTTGCCCCTGGATCCAGGGCGGTCACTGGTAAAATAGAGGTTTCCGCTTGTCGTCAGGGAAGGATAAAATTCATTCTGTTCAGAGTTTACCGGAGCGCCCAAATTAATGGGTGCTGACCATTGAGCATCCCAACTTGCGCGCTCAACATACCAGATATCATAATCTTTTGTTTCAGTAGTAGCGTCATGGAGGGGGCGGTTTGATGCGAAGTATAAGCGCAGTCCGTCAGGGGAGAGAAAGGGCTCCATATCTGAGTATTTGCCTGAAAAGGAAGCAATGCCAGGCGTCTTCCACTTTTTTCGGGGTTTGTCAATTCTCATGATTACGGATAATTCCCCCAACATACTCTGTGCCGTGAAATAGGCTTCATTACCAGTTGCTGACAGCGTGAAATCTCGAACGCTTGGAAAAACTCCCAGCAGTTCGGACATCAAAGGCGCCACTGGATCTATGGGTTGACCCCCAAGTAAGGTGGAGAAAAGAGATATGGTACAAATAATTAGGCGTGTTTGCATAGAACCCTCCTCAGAAAACCCGTTTTTATTGATACGCCCGTAAACTGACACTCGTCTTCCAAAGACCCAATAAAAATCGCCAAACGGATGACAGTCTCTGTAAGCGATCCATTACGCAGAGAGTATTTTTAGCTTGACAATGTTCTATTGCACTAGTACACTGAAGCCGCTATGCAAGAGAACTTCCAGAAATCGCCCCGACTAAACACCACCTCGGTATTTGGTTGGCTGTTTCTCACCAGCTAATTAATACCACATCACCCTAACACAGTCCCCAAATAGCTCTCTAATCAGGAAAAATAAATAGCATGTTATCCCTCGAAAATATCAAAACCCCGGCCCTGCTCCTGGAAAAAGATGGTCAAATAAGCCTCCGAACTGGAAAACTTGTCAGCGTTAACCTGCTCGACGAACTGGCTGCACTCCAGGCCAGTCATAACCAGGATGTCGTTTTTGTCGTTCCCTTTTGCAGTGCCCGGGAAAATGGAATGGAAGTGCTTGGTGATCAAAAGATCCTGGTTCTCCTGGTTGACGAGGAAAGCTCCGTTTCGCTTTCGGAAATTGAGCAGATAATATCTGGAACTGATATTCATTTCTCACAAGACTTTGAGCCAACCATGAGTGATGAAGCCTTTGCTGCCGAAGTCAGAAAAATTCAAACCGAAGAAATCGCCGCAGGCAACGCCTGTCAGGTCATTTATTCCCGAAAATTTGAAGGAGTCCTTAGCAATCACTCTCCATTGACCCCCTTGAGCCTGTTTGGTCGTCTGCTGAAACAACAGGGACAATATCTGACCTTCCTATTTTCAGATGGAGAAGGTCATTACTTTGTAGGCGCCTCCCCAGAGCGGCAATTGGAAATCCACGATGAGACTGTGATCAAAAACCCCATATCAGGCACGTTGCCCAAGGGAGGACGTCAGGACTTCCCTGAACGACTTAATGCCTTCCTTCAGGATCAGAAAGAAATGAACGAACTCTCACAGATTCTAGATGAAGAGCTCAAAATCATGTCCCAGATTTGTCCTCGCGGTGGAAAAATAACCGGTCCCTTTCTCAGAGAATCAGGCGCAGTCATTCATACGGAATACAACCTGGTGGGTCATTCTAAAAAACCAGCTGTTTTGGCCTTGCGAATCTCCCTGCATGCTCCAACCCTGGTGGGCAGCCCCCTGGAAAGCGCGTTCCGAATCATCGCCAAAAGAGAAGCCGAATCCAGACGCTATTATGGTGGTGAGATAGGTGTACTGAAGCAAAACGGTGATATGTATAGCGCAATTATAATTAGGACGGCGGAAATATTTAACGATGGTCGAATTGCCATCCAGGCTGGTGCTGGCATTGTCAGAGATTCAATCCCTATGAAAGAAGCCCGGGAAACCCAGGCCAAAGCTGCGGGTCTAATAAATGCCCTCACCGGAAAGACAGCCACAACGGAGAAATACGTATCAGCAGATTTAATCGCTCAACTGGAGGGTGTTCTCAATGAGCGAAACTCAAACTTTTCAAGGTTTCATCTGGACGACCAGATCGGTCATCGAGATTTGAGCAATCTCCACCAGGAGCGTATTACGATTATCAACAATGAGGACAACTTCGCCTATGTCCTAAGCCATATTACCCGCTATCTGGGCTATGAAACAAGCATCATTGATACCTTTGCCTATGATGTGAGCAATGATGTGTCTGATCTGGTTGTCTTGGGACCAGGACCTGGCGATATCAATGATGAGAATAATCCAAGAATGGTGAGACTGCTAAAAATCACTGCAGAGCTGGCTAATCGGAATATACTGACATTGGGAATCTGTCTAGGGATTCAAGCGATGGCAAAACATATGGGCATGCCGGTGAAGCGACAAGCCATACCGACCCAGGGACTTCAGTTGGAAATAGATCTGTTTGGCAAAAAAGAGCGGGTTGGAATGTACAACTCTTTCTCGCCGGTTGCTGAGAATGTACCTGACAATTTTGAAGTCTGCGTGAACAGTGAAAATCGTATTATGGCCCTGAGAAGTGACAATATCTATGGGTTTCAGTTTCATGTGGAATCGGCCATGACGGAAAATGGTTTAGGCATACTTACAGAAGCCCTAACGACGCTCATGGGGGTTCGGGAAAAAAGGATACTAAGTTTTGAAACCTTTGTTGAGAAAAGCGTTTCTGGCGAACTGAATCTGGCAGCCCAGAAACAATTTCTGCTTGAACTCAATCAACGCGGATTCTCTGGAAAAGATATCGCCGATCTGGTGAATGTATTTTACAAACAGATGCCAACTCAACTCAAGCTGTCAGATGCCATTGATCTATGCGGAACCGGAGGATCAGGTCTGCCGCGTATTAACACCTCAACAATTTCTGCTATTATTGTGGCGGCCTCAGGCATTCCTGTGGCAAAACATGGCAACAAAGCAGCCAGCGGTCGCTTTGGTAGCTTCGACCTGCTGGAATCTCTGGGCTTGAATATTTTGGTTGAAAAACCCAGACTTGAATCACTTTACGAGACGTTAAAGCTTGCATTCATTTTTGCCCGCAGCTTCCATCCGGTATTTAAGCATTTCGCCCAGGTGCGACAGGAGTTAAAAGTAAAAACTATTTTTAATCTTTTGGGACCGTTGCTGAACCCTGCAAACCCCCAGTATCAGATCATTGGGACATCCAATCTTGATGATATGAATCTCATGATTGAAGCAGCCCGGGCTTTGGGCAAAGAAAAAGTTTTGGTGCTGAATGGTTCAGATGGTCTGGATGAATTGACCCTCACTGGTGAAACCACAGTCATGGAATTAAAAAATGGATCTATTGAAAAATATATTCTCACTCCAGAAGACTTTGGCTTTAAAAGGGTGGCATTCTCGGAAATATCAGGCGGTGATGAAGCCTTTAATGTCAAAATCACCCAGGATATCCTGGAAGGCAAATGTAGCAGCGCTCATCTTGATTTGGTTCTGGCAAATGTTGCCCTGGCGCTCAAGTTTATGGGAAAGGTTAACAGTTATCCTGATGGCGTGGAATTCGCGCGGGAAGTTATTCAGCAGGGATCAGCTGAACGCCTCCTGTTGCGTTATCGTCAATTGAGCACTATGCCAGACATTCTACTCGAGATTGCCACCCACAAGCGAGGAGAAATAGCAGCTCTAAAGAAAAGTCTGCCCCTCAATCAACTCAAACAGGAGTTAAAAGCTTCAGAAAGAGATTTTAAAGCAGCCATCGGTAAAAGGGGATTAAACCTCATCGCCGAAATAAAAATGGCTTCACCCTCTGAGCAAAGAATTTATAAAGGCAGTAATTCTGTCGCCGAAATTGCCGGGTTATACGAAAAAAATGGAGTTGATGCCATCTCAGTGCTGACCGACGAAAAATTCTTCGCTGGGTCTCTGACGAATCTTAGACTGGCTCAATTAGCTACCAGGCATACGCCATTGCTCATGAAAGACTTTGTCATAGACGAGTACCAGATTTATCTGGCCAGGTATTATGGCGCGGATGCAATTTTGCTTATCGCAGCTCTGTTAACTCAAGATCAACTTGACAGATATCTGGAAATCGCAACATCCCTCAATATGGATGCTCTGTTGGAAGTTCATACATTGGGAGAATTGGAAACCGCCCTGGAAACAAAAGCGTCCATCATTGGTGTGAACAATCGTGACTTGCATACTTTCCAGGTAAACACAAAAAGCTTTATTAAACTTCAGGCTCAGATTCCATCGTCGAGACTAAAGGTGGCAGAAAGTGGATATTCACCTGAGAGTGCTGCAAGCCTTCAAGGCTTTGCTAACGCCGTACTCATTGGCAGTACAATTATGCGCTGTGAAAACATGGCTGAATCAATTCAACAAATTAAAACCCCGAAAAAGCTGTTTAAAGCCTGCGGAATAAGGTCCGTAGAAGACGCAGTTCATTGCGAGGAGCAGAACATCGCCTTTCTCGGGCTAAATTTTGTTCCCTCAAGCAAGCGAGTCATCGATATTGAAACAGCTCGGGCTATTATTTCTGTTCTGAAAAACACTTACAGCGTGGGGGTCTTTCAAAATCAGCCTCTCGATGAAGTCAATAGTATCGCCCAGAAACTTGGTCTGGATTTTGTCCAGCTATCAGGCCAGGAATCGGTAGCGTATTGTGAGCAAATCACACTCCCTGTCATTAAAACTCTCGGCCTGTCAGGATTGGATTCTGCCCGGGCTTATGAAGAAGTCGTCACCATGTTCATTATCGATGGTGCCGTCCCTGGGTCAGGACAGGGGTATGATTATTCACGGCTCACAGGATTTAAAACAATAAGACCCTTTCTGGTAGCTGGTGGAGTCAATATTGACAATGCCAGACAGATATTAACAGCAGTGCCAGAAACCTATGGTTTGGATGCCGCAACAGGAATAGAGACCAACGATCAAGTTGACCAAAGCAAGATTGATACTCTGGCAAAAATGGTTGCAGGGAGGTAGCGTGGATTATAAAAGAACACTTATGAATCCAGATGGCCACTTTGGTTCATTTGGGGGTCGCTATGTCCCAGAAGTGCTGGTGCCAATTATGGATGACCTCAGGGATGTATTTTTTGAGGCCATTGAGGATGAATTCTTTGTAAACCAGTTACGCGGGTTTCACAAAAATTATCTGGGTCGACCCACACCGCTTTATCATTGTAAAAACTTGTCACAAAAAGTGGGTGGTGCGCAAATCTTCATGAAAAATGAAGGCCTGTTGCATACAGGCGCTCACAAAATTAATCACTGTATCGGTCAGGCTTTGATTGCCAGTCGAATGGGCAAAAAACGAGTCATTGCTGAAACGGGAGCCGGCCAGCACGGTCTGGCAACCGCAACAGTGTGTGCGAAGTTCGGACTTGATTGTACTGTTTATATGGGCGCCAAAGATTATGCCCGACAACGCCCCAATGTTTTCTGGATGGAACAGCTCGGCGCGCAGGTTATCCCCGTGAAAGAAGGCGACCAGACGCTGAGGGATGCCATCAATGCAGCCTTGCGTGATCTGATTGCCAATCCTGAAGAGACCCATTATTTGTTGGGTACGGTCTGTGGTCCTAACCCTTATCCCGTCATGAATACCTGGTTCCAAAAAATTATCGGTGAGGAAGTTCGCGAACAGATCATTGAACAAACCGGTGGACTCCCTGACTATCTGGTGGCTTGTGTAGGAGGAGGTAGCAATGCATTGGGTTTATTTTACGATTTCTTCGATGATCCAGGCGTAAATATGATTGGGGTTGAAGCTGGCGGAAAAGGTATAGATGGATTGGAGCATGCCGCGCGCTTTCAGGGCGGTTCTGTTGGCGTTGCAGAAGGCTTTAAATCCTATTTTTTGCAGAATAAAGATGGACAGCTTTCGAGTACCCATAGTATTTCTGCTGGGCTTGACTATGCTGGAGTGGGACCACAAATAGCTTATTTAAAGGACTCTGGCAGGGTGAAATTCAGCTTCGCAGTTGATGCGGAAGTTTTGACAGCCTATAAGCTGCTGGCGCAAACCGAAGGCGTATTTGCTGCCTTGGAATCTAGCCATGCTGTTGTGGAAGTGATCAAACTGGCAGCGACCTTAAGCGTTGAGAAGACAATCGTTTTTAATTGTTCGGGGAGGGGCGACAAGGATCTATTTATCGTCAGCAAAGCGCTAAACGATCAAGGCTTTAGGGATTTTCTCGGCGACCAGGTAACGGACTGAAAGCACGATAATCATGGAAAAATTGAATAAAAAACTCGAACAAATCAAGCAGTCAACCAAACCGGGCTTCATGATGCATATTGTTGCCGGATTTCCAGAGCTGGAAAGCAGTGAGCAGATCGCTTTACAGATTCTGGAAGCTGGTGCTGATTTGCTTGAGATCCAAATCCCCTTTTCTGATCCGGTCGCTGATGGTCCGGTGATCGCTTCGGCAAACGAAGTTTCGCTGAGCAGGGGAGCTACCGTGAACAAATGCCTGGAGATGATTCGGCGTATTGCAGGATCTACAGACAAACCGGTCATGATCATGACTTACTTCAATATCGTTCACCATTATGGTGTGGAAGCATTTTGCACTAAAGCTCGTGATATTGGTGTTCAGGGGTTGATCATTCCCGATTATCCCTTTGACGAGGAAACGGGAAACGAATTGATCAAAGCCTGCCAGAATAATCGCCTGGCAATGATTCAGGTAATTGCTTCGACCACGAGACCAGACCGCGTGTTAAGGGTTGTCCAACACGCCAGTGGCTTTGTTTACTGTATGGCGCGAACAGGAATCACAGGTAAAAAAACCACGGTCAGCACTCAAACGACTGACTATCTAACGTCAGTGCGAAAACAGTGCGATTTACCCATGGCCGTTGGTTTTGGTCTTGCTGAAAAAGCTCAAGTTGATGCCCTCGCACCTTATGCTGACATCATGGTTGTTGGCAGTGCTCTGATTAAGGAATATGCTGACAAGTCCCTGGAAGCTGGTTTGAAATCCGTTAAGGCGTTCATGCACGAATTGATCTAGGTTGGGATTAGAATCCCAGTTCGGATACCCCCCCCAATCCTGGCCTTAAGAAAGCTAAAGTCATTCTGAACACAGCGAAGAATCTGGATCCTGCATCGATCCATTTTTGATTCGGAGGTATTTGAGCATGAATTAGGGGTCTCAATCTTGGAGATTCTGCTCCGTGCTCAGAATGACATCTGTCCGAGGCGCCTATTTCGAAATAGTTTTTCCTTATTCCTTCACCCTCAATGGTTAATTTCATAGCCATGAGTCTTTTTAATACTGCCAAAAATCCAAGCACCTTACCGCCTCTGGCTGAGCGTATGCGACCCAATTCACTTGAGGCGTTTTTAGGGCAGCAGCACCTGGTAGCGGAAAACCGACTCCTGGCAAAAGCCCTCAAAGCCGAAAGACTTTTTTCCATCATTCTCTGGGGTCCACCTGGGTGCGGTAAAACAACGCTGGCAAAGATTATTGCAGGACAGAGCAAATCGTATTTTTATGAACTTTCAGCCGTTTCGGCAGGAGTGAAGGATGTCCGCGAAGCGATGGCCAAAGCCAAAGCCAATCGGGAGCTGGGTAAACCCAGCATTCTGTTTATTGATGAAATTCATCGCTTTAATAAGGCCCAACAAGATGCTTTACTTCAGGCTGTGGAAAATGGAATCATTACCCTTATCGGTGCCACCACTGAAAACCCCAGTTTTGAAGTGATTTCACCGCTTCTGAGTCGTTGCCAGGTCCTAAAACTGCAACCCCACAATAAAGCAGACCTGGAACAGATTCTTAAACATGCCCTGAAGGAAGATCTTTTCCTCAGTACCCAGAAAATTAAATTTAAATCTGACGCCCTTGACTTCCTGCTTGAGTCAGTTTCTGGCGATGCCCGTCGTCTTCTTAACGCTCTGGAAATTAGCGCCTCTGTGGCAACACCCGATCGTGATAAAAAACAGGTTATCACGATCACTGAAGAACACGTGCGAGAGGCACTACAGAATAAACATCAGCTATACGACAAAACTGGCGACTATCATTATGATACAATTTCAGCCTTTATAAAAAGTGTTCGCGGCAGTGATCCGGATGCTTCTCTATATTGGCTGTCTGTCATGCTTGAAGGGGGAGAGGATCCCATGTTTATCGCCCGCCGCCTGATTATTTCCGCCTCGGAAGACGTAGGCAACGCCGATCCCCAGGCACTGACACTGGCAACCTCGGGCCTCCAAGCCGTCCATGCAATCGGGATGCCGGAAGGAGCTATCGTACTGGCTCAAGTCACGACCTATCTTGCCTCAACGACTAAAAGCAATGCCAGTTATATGGCGCTCCGAAGCGCTCAAAGCAGTGTTCGCGATGAAGGAGCCAAGGCTGTGCCACTACATCTGCGCAATGCCCCCACCAGCCTCATGAAAGACCAGGATTATGGAAAGGGTTATCGTTATCCGCACAATTATCCCGGCCATTTTAGTGTGCAGAACTACTTTCCCGATGATTTGAAATCAACCCAATTCTATCGCCCCACAAGTGAGGGAATCGAAAGGCGGATCTATGAACGCCTGGTACAGCTATGGGGTTCACGTTTTGAGGAACCTTCCGGGTCATAGCCCATAAAAAGTCTAATGCTCGCACCCAATAAAGGCCAAAGCTCACATCTTTTCATCATTCTGCTGCTCCTGGTGATGAGTGTATCGTTTGGTGAGGCTGCCAAAGGCGAAAAGCTGGAGCTTATAAAAGCAGACCTGATCCGCTCATTTAAGCGAGGAGGAATCACATACCGACGTCTTGAGGGGGATGTGAAAATGCGACGGGGTGATGCGATTCTAAGTTGTGATATTGCTGAATTCCAAACTGAGAGAGATGAAGCCCTGCTCAAAGGGAATGTCTCAATTGTTACCCCTCACTCCCGGCTTAGTGGAAACCAGGTACGCTATTTGGGCGGCGATGAATACATGGAGCTCACGGGTAATGCCCGCTTTGAAGATGATCCATTCTTGGTAACGGCAGAAAAAATTGGTTATTGGATTGATCAAAAGAAAGTCTTGGCTACAGACCAGCCAGCCCTGGTTGACAGTGGATCAACTCTCGTGGCAGATACGATCTATTATTATGAGTCAAGTCAGCTCGGTGATGCCCGTGGTAGCGCCATCATGACCAACCATACAGACAGTCTCAGTGTCAGCGGAAATCATCTGCTCTACTTTTCAGGCAAAGACTCCTTACTCAGCTTTGGTAATGCCGAATTTAGAAAATGGTCCACAGAAGACACAACGCTTCAGATTAATTCTGATAGTTTGAGTCTTGAGGAGGGTTTTTTCTTTGCCTGGCAGAATGTTAGGCTCAGGAGTAGTAATGCGCTGGGTACTTGTGGCCAGGCAGTCTATATGCGAGAGGATGACGTGGCTATCATGCGCGATCATCCCGTGCTTCAGGAGGAAGATTTCATCCTCACGGGTGATATTTTCAATCTGCACATGCAGGGGGGTGAACTTTCCTCAGTTTATGTTCCAGAAAATCCCTATTTCAGACAATTTAAAACGGCAGAAGACTCCACCTACACCGACTGGCTGGACGGAAAGGTTATGGCTGTGGAATTTTACCAGGGTCAGCCGGAAACCGTCACCCTGATTGATATGGCAACCTCCTTCTTTAACGTTTTGGAAGAGGGGAAGTTTAAGGGTTCCAATAAAGTGAGTGGTGATACACTCTTTATCTTGTTAACCGAGTCCAATATTTCAGATATCACAGTAACTGGCGGGGCAGAAGGTGAATTTAAACCGGCCAAAGGTAGTGCAGACATCAACACGTCTATTAAGTACTGGGCACATAAAATCTCTTATAACATGGAAAAAGAAACAACCCTGTTGCAGAAAAGTGCAATCATTGAATATGGCGACATGACATTGCAGTCAGGCCAGATAGGCGTTTACTGGCCTCAGAACTTGCTTCGTGCTCGTAGCATGATTGATACCGTAGGAGCTGTGGACTTCCCGGTACTGAAGCAGACGGGTCAAGATGATTTCCATGGTAAAAGCATGGTTTACGATTTGAAGACACAGCGTGGAAAAGTAACGGCCGGTCGTACCAAAATGGATGAGGGTAACTATTATGGTGATGAGCTAACGCGAATTAATGAGGATACATATCTCATGGAAGACGGCTATTATACGACCTGCAGCATTGAAGATCATCCCCACTTCTATTTTCGTAGCAAGCAGATGAAGCTATTGACAGATCACATAATCATTGCCAGACCAGTGGTTCTTTATATTGCCGATATCCCACTTTTTGCCCTCCCGTTTGCCGTCTTTCCCCAAAAGAAGGGGCGCACATCAGGTTTTATTTTGCCATCCTATGATTATCGTCCCAACAATGGGGGCCGAGCCCTTAAAGGTTTGGGCTACTATTGGGCCATGAGTGATTATTCGGATTTTAAAATGACGGGTACATTTTGGGATCAATATGAGGAATTCGATATTCGCAGTGTCTTGAATTATAAAAAGCGCTATTCCATAAGCGGTAAGATTGATGCATCCATGGCTTCTAATCGAAACACATTGAATGACCCGGCGACCTGGAAGTGGAAACTTAATTTCACCCATTCCCAGACCATTGATCCCTCTTTCACGATTCGGGCCGATGGTAAACTTTCAGGTGATGCCAATTTTGACCGCAAATATAGCCATGACCAGGATGAAAGATTAAATACTCAACTGCATTCAGGTATATCCGTCAATAAAAAATTTGAATCCATCAATAGCACGACCTCATTAAACGGAACTTATGATGAGAATCTACAGGTCACCCGACGGGTTGGTGAAATGCCTGAGTCGGTAGGAATAAAGCTTACTGGACCGACACTGGCGCTGCCATCATTTAATTTTAGCCGTGGATCTTCCCCGATCATCAAAGCCAGGGGAAACGAGACCAAGTGGTACAATACTTTCCGCTGGAGCTACAACAACGCTTTCAGCAATAAAAGGAAATGGAGCTATTTGTCTTATGAAAATCCTGATACTTCACTGGGCGACAGTTTATTGTGGCAAGAAGACATTATCGATACAAGATTTTGGAACCACAACACCAGCTTATCCGGAAATACTCAGCTATTTAGGGTCCTAAAGCTGGGAGGTTCAGTAAATTATAGAGATGCCTGGGGTTTTCGGCATCTAGATCCGCTATTGGATGCAGATGGGTTTGCGCTCGTCAATACTAACACAGACGCTATTGAAACGACTGAGCTGGAGGGTTTTATTCGCCGAGGTACCTTTAGTACAAGTGCCAGCCTGAACACCAAATTATATGGGATTTTCCCGCTTCACATTGGTCCACTTCAGGCGCTAAGACATACACTGACACCTTCAATATCCCTGAGTTATGCGCCAGACTTTTCAACCGATTTCTGGGGTTATGTTGAAACATTAACCGATACAGCAGGTGTTGAGCACCAATTTGATCGCTTTGCCGGGAGTGATCTGGGCGCTACTTCAAAATCTGAAGCATTAAACTTGAGCTACAGCCTGGACAACGTTTTTGACTATAAGCTGTTTCGTAATGATGTGGAGAGTAAAGCTCAATTTCTAAGCTGGGGCATGAAGGGCTCCTATAATTTCAAAGCAGATTCTTTAAAAGCCTCGGATATTAACAGCACACTGCAGATAAATCTGGGGAAGAGCTTCAAACTAAATCCAGTCCTCACCTATGAGATATATGAGCGGGATTCCACGGGAAGCCATAAAATAAATACCTTTCGGGCACCCCGTTTGACCAAAGCCCGCTTCAGTTTTGGATTTAAATTGCAGGGTGATGCTCCCGGAGGCTTAAGATCGACCCGAACTGAAAACTTTCCACAAGACAGCCTATATTCCGACACCACGTTAACAGCGTTTAATCTGGATGATATCCGTGGTTCAAGTCCGTTGGGAAAGAAACGCGGCCCCGCCTGGACAGCAGCTTTCAATTTTAGTTATACATTGACGCAACAAAATCCACTTGAGAAGGCGCTGCAGACCTTTGATCTTGGGACCTCGCTAAAATTTAATTTGTCCGAAAATTGGGGTATCACCTATAATCCCCGCTTCAATCTCATTGATAAGAAGCTGGTGAGTGGATCCGTTGGGGTTACCAGGAACCTGCATTGCTGGAAAATGACGATCTCGTGGACCCCCATGGGACGATGGGGTGGTTTCAATTTATTGATTCGTCCCAATGCATCACAGCTCTCAGATTTGAAACTCGAACACACAGCCAATCGCCGTTTTTAGCATATTTCTATTCCTAAGGTGCTGAATTTTCTAAAACAGTGCGAGGGGTCCAGCTTTTTCAAGCCCTTAAAACATTCTTTGAACCACACAGAATAGACATAGATTTTTTTTTATACTCGATTACTTTTAGAACAAGCAGTAAAAAAACCATAAGCTCGGAGTGTCTATTGTCCCAAGTTATTGAGTTGAAATCTCATCCTCTGGTTTCACACAATTTAGCCATCCTTAGAAGTAAAGACACTGAGAGTCAACGATTTAGAGAAGCAGCTCAACGACTAAGCACGATTGTCTTGGTCTCGGCTACGGATTCACTGAAGACTGTTGAACAGGAAATTGAGACGCCGATTAAGCAGACTGTCGAAACGGTTTTGGCTGAAGAAGTGTGGTTCATCCCCGTTTTACGTGCTGGGCTTGCCATGGTAGACGTGGGTTTGAAACTCATTCCAGAAGCGCATGTTGGGTTCGTCGGTCTCTATCGTGACGAAAAGACGCTTGAGCCTCAGTACTACTACAAAAACTTGCCTGATTTTTCAAGAGCAGCCCATAGTTGTTTCATCATGGACCCCATGCTGGCAACCGGTGGCAGCTCAGTGGCAACCATTGATTTATTAAAGAGTCATGGCGCGACAGACATTCGCCTGCTTACGCTGATCTGTGCACCAGAAGGAATAAAAGAAGTTTTTGCCAAACATCCTGATGTATCCATTTTTACGGCCTCTTTAGATGAGCGTCTGAATGAATCTGGCTATATTGTTCCAGGACTGGGGGATGCTGGCGATCGATATTTTGGTACCTGAACCCCTGGTTCAGCCCAAAAACAGCAGAGGGGAGGACAGTCCGGGCGGACGCCTCCCCTCCTATCTCGCTAGTGCAGGACAGCGGAGATTACTTTATCAGCAGCTATTCGATGTAGTCGGCCTCAGCGAACTCTTCGATACTGAAATCATTCGTAGGATCAGCGTCCATTTGTAGGATGAACTCCACAACTTTCTTTTGCGCTCCCTCAACCTGCTTGCGTGAAACGGGTCCTTCCTTGGGTTCAAACATCGCCTGCTTTTTCTGAGGCAGGTTTTCCAGAACCCGGTCGGTTAGTTCTTTAGGTTGTCCTTTCAATGCCAGGGCAATGTCATCAAGATCCAGACTATTAAAGACATCTCTTAAAATATTTTCAGGTAACATGGATACATTTTCAAAAGTGAAATAATGTTTTTTTACCTCTTTAGCCAACTCAGGATCTTCTTGTGAGAGGTAATCAAGAAACTGTCGCTGTTCTTTGGCTTCCATGGTGCCCAACAATCCAGCCATAGCCTTGCCCCCACCTTCTGAGTACTCAGCCTGAGAGGGTATTTGCTTGGCTTTTTCCCTGAATTCTGCCGCAACATCGAGGACGGCTTCAAGCGGAACATCTTTGATCTTGCCAAGATCAACCATGGCTTCCGTACGAATTTCGGTTGGCAATCTTTGGAGCAGACGACCCTGCATCTCGAGAGGTATCTGGGCTAATAAGATGGAAACCGAGCGGGTTGTCTCGGAACGAATAAGGTAGGCGAGTTGGACCTCAGACATGCCTTCCAGAAATGCAAAAGGTAATGTGGTTGCTTCTTTGGATTCCGAGGCAAATTTTTTGGACATAAAGGAAAAATAAAATTCCTCAAGGACCATCTTTTTTTGCTCAAAATGTGTGTTCTTAATTTGCGGAACGCGCTGACGCACAGCAATAACATCAGCATCGCTCAGATTTGGGAATAACTGGCCTGCGAGACGCGCTCCCAAGATGTCAAAAAGAACTGCGGCTTTATCAATGCCGGCCATTTTACCTACAGTAGCCATTATTTTTGCCCCTTCTTTTTAGTTTTTCCATTTTTTTCTTCTTCCACTGTCTCGAGCTCTTCTTCTTCCACTGCACCAGTATCCTGGAGCCATTCCTTTACGATACTTGAAGCGGAACCGGGTTTACTGACTGCTAGTGACACAACAGACTTCTTAATACTATCAACTTCATCTATCAATTCGTGATCTATTTCTGGCTCAACTTCCTCTTCTTCAGGTTCGGTCTCTGGTTCAGGTTCAGGTTTCATCGCAGCAGCAGGTGGATCTATTTCATTACCCTGTGGATAATCCTGTGTTCTACGCCGACCGCCCATCAAGGCGCCAATAATAATGGCTAATCCGACCAGCACACCGGCACCAATGATGAAGACCCATAAAAGATTATCTTCGTCTTCGGGGATCATTGAGGCTTGTAGTCTCTGGTTTTGCAAGTCATCCATTTGTTGCTTGAGTTTGTCTTCACGCTCTTTGATAGCTGATTTCTCAGCCTCGCGGCGTTTTTGTTCCAAGGTGAGTTTGAGACGTTGTTCTTCTTCAAGATCAACAGCGGATAATTGTTTTTTCAAGTCATCAAGCTGTTCCGAGAGCAAAGCAAGGCGGATGGAGTCCTGACGTAACCGATCACGAGCCTGCCCTTGCTGGGCTTCAAACATCTGTCGGCGTTCTTCTGCGAGACGCGCTTCTTCCTGGACCCGCAAATCTTTTAATTCATTCTCGCGCTGGCGAATTCGTTCTTCTTCCTGGGCGCGAATCCGAGCGAGCTCTGTATCGTGCTCTTGTTGCTTCACCCTTTCAGATTCTCGAATCCGGGTGAGTTCTGCATCTTGGGCTGCCTTGTTTGCTTGTTCAAGCCGCATTCGCTCCTGCTGAGCCTCAAGGTCTTTAATTTGCTTGTTTTCAGTCTCTACTTTTTGACGAGCCTCGATAGCAGTCATTTTTTCAGCGATCGATTTCAACAGCAGCTGTTCAGTGTCAGGTTTGTTATTGGTTTTACCTTGAAAATCTGCCGTCATAACTTGCAACTTATCACCACGCTCGCGATTAAAGTGCGCCGCAACCATGGTCACCGTTCGGATATTCTCAATAACTTGAGGAGAAATCGGATCTTCCAGGATAACGGTCAATTCCATTTTCTGAACTCTTAGCGAGGGTCCGCTGATGCTGGCCACAGTGTGGGAGGAGAAATGTGGAGCCTGGGTGGTGGAATAATTGACCAGAGACTCATCGCCAGCCTTGTTTCCAGAAACAGCTTCCATATCTTCTTCAAGAATTACTTCGTCTTCATCCAACGAGAGACTTGCCTCGGCAGCGATTTCAGTCGATATGGAGTCTGGTATATCAGCGACTTTTTCCAACGCATCATCAGCCGCGTAGACCACATCCATACTATGATCATCCGCAAAAGGAACTTCTTCCTCATAGAGTTCAAACCCAGGGGATTGAATTCCAGGGAAGCCAGGAATATCTGAGGGTGTATTTGTCTTAATGGGACGTTTTTTTAGAACGGTGCGGGTCTTTTTATTATCCGCCTCACTGACTGTTGTTTTCTTGTCTGGGACGGGAATTCCGGCTGTTTTATTTAATGATTGAGAATAAGCCTGCTGTTCGGGACTGACCTCCCCTTTTTGTTGCTTAGAGGTCTTATAAACCGTCGTGTATTGTTGTTCCGCAGTGGCTTCCATGACAATATTGACATTCACGATAAAGTTTTCATGACGCAAGATGCGGTAGACGGCATCACTCACGCGCTGGTGAATTGTATTTTCCAGCAGAATCTTCTGAGAGAGCACCTCTTTATTGGTGTCCGGGACGGCAAACACCTGAGAAATCAACATCAGTGAGGTGATTGCAACTCCTGCCATGACGTTTTTAAATGTTGGGTACTTCATAAGCTTCTCCTCGTTTCTAGCGACAGTTTTCGCTAACCGATCGTTAGAAATGTTATGTCAACGCGTCTATTTTTCGCGCGATTTTCTGCAGTATCATTCGGGACCTTGGGTACAGTATCACCAAACCCGATCGCTCTGAATTTATCTGCTTCTATACCCTGACTCGTTAAGTAACGAATCACGGCACTAGCTCGGGACGATGACAATTCCCAGTTAGATGGAAAAACACCGGAGCGGATGGGGACATTATCTGTATGCCCCTCAACAGCAATAGCATAGGTTGCCTTAGACATGGTGCCCACCATCTTTTTCAGAAAATCTTTAATGGGTCCTGAGAGTGTTGCAGTCCCTGAACCAAAGGCCAGATCGCTGGCAATTTCCAGGGTTACCCCTCGAGCATCCATGCGAACCTTTACCTGGCTCTGGAGCTCTTCTTCAACAACCAATTTCTTCACTTCTTTGTTGATCTCACTTAACGAAACTTTTTTCGTTTTCTTCTGCTCCGATTCCTTTTTAGTTGAATCACCGAATTGCTCCAGCTTTACTGGATCCAGTGTAGACATGGCAAATAAAAGCACAAAGAAGGTCATGAGCAGAGTCATCATATCAGCATAGGTGGTGAGCCAGCCGCCCTCTTCGGATTGTTGCGCTTTTTGTTTTGGTGCCATACCCATTTTACTTAGTCCTCGTAAACCCTGTCGCGCGGTGCAAGATATGAGTTCAAAAATTCTCTAACCAGAATGGGGTGCTTTTTAACCTTAAGCATCACAATCCCATCAATAATCATATTCTGGGTAATATTTCGTTTGTCAATCCTGGAGCGGAGTTTGGCTGCCACTGGTAGAAAGAAAAGATTGGCAAACAAAGCACCATAAAAGGTCGTGATCAAAGCAACACCCATTGATTGTCCCAACTTTGCTGCTGGATCATCCGAACCGCCACCCGTAGATGGCGCTCCCATGGCGAAGAGCATTGCAACCAGACCTACCAGGGTTCCCACCATACCAAAGGCTGGAGAGAAGATTCCCATGGTCTTAAAAACATTGGCCTCAGCATCCTCGCGAAGTTCACGATTGACCACACGGGTTTCCATAATGCTACGGATATCTTCTTCTGGAAGACCATCCACAATCATTTGAACACCATCTTTTAAAAAGAAATCTTTGATGTCGGGAACAGCCTTTTCAAGATCAGCAGTACCCTTGCGAGCCACACCGGCCAGTTCTACCAATTCTTTCAAGGTCTCTTGATCATAATTTTTCTCACCCTTAAATACAGCCCGAAGATTGGTTAAAAGCGAAAGCACCTCTTTTACAGGAAAAGCCATCGCTGTAGCGGCAATCGTTCCGCCGAGAACAATCATAAGGGACTGAGCGTCCACAAATGTCATTACACCATTAGGCAGCACCTTCGAGACACCAAATACAGCGTATCCGATCAATCCTGATCCGAATAATAATCCTATAATGGTTGCAAAATCCATATGCGAATCCTTTTTCTGTTAATCCCTTGCTGAGACAGCTGAACGGAGCCTGTTCTCGTTCAAAGCGCGCAGGATATTACGCACTTCATCATATCCGGGGTCGATCTGAAGCGCAATATTCCAATTAATGGTAGCGCGGTCGATCTGATTTAATTTGTAATAAATGGAGCCACGTCTGGCGTAAGCCAGGGCCAGGTTTGGATTGTATTCCAATGCTTCGTTTATTTCAATGAGAGCATCATCATATTCTTCATGATAAAACAAGCGAAGGGAACGGGATAAATGTTTCAAAGCCTGGTTGATCTGAGCATCTGAAACATGACGAGCCAGTTGTAGTGAAGCCACAGAGTCGGCCAGAACCTGATTGCGTTGCTCGAGATGCTCCACCATGCGGTTCAACTGCTCAATTTCAGAACTGGACATTCTCAATGAGTCCCGCAAAATCAACAATTGGCGTTCCTGGGCTTTATGCCAGCTAGAATCAATAACAGTACGCATGGGAAGACCATCTTCTGTTACGACACCTGAGACTTTGATTCCACCACGTTGTTTTCCTTCAGAAGATTTAATGCGAGGAAGAAAATAATCTAAACCGACGCCAATACCTGGTGGGCTTTCACGATCTTCGCCGAGATAGGGTAGGTTTTGAATGTTTGAGAAGCCGACATTAATATGGTATTCATGAGTCAGTGGAATCTTAACCCCTGCATTGATTCCGATGCCGTCGAATTCAAGAATAAAATCAAGACCACCACGATCGGCCATGATGTTTGTGTTTAGCAGGAGCCCCAGGAAGAAACCGATATTGTTGGCCAGGGGAATTTTTATTGTATCACCAGGTGTGCTGGTCGTATCAAGATCATAGCGGCCAAAATTGGATCCATACCGGCCAGACCCGATTCCCAGATAAGTTTTCATGCTATATTCAGAAAAATTATTCTCCCGACTAAGCAACATATAGTATGAAAGATTGGCCACCTGCTCTCCAAGATTAGATGAGTCAGATGAAGCTGTCGTGACGCTGATGTCGTTCACTCCAATACCGATGGCGGTCTCACCATAGGTGAGCAAACGGTTTTGAATATGTAAAGAAATATCATTTTGGTTTGCATTAGTGCCAGATTGAATGGCTGAAAGACCCAGCCGGAAATCCCTTGTAATATCAGTTTCCAGAAAGGCACCCTTGTTCCAGGAATCAGTTGCAAAAGCACCAAGGGTAGATTGACCAGCGACTCCAATTCTTAATAGATAGGATTCATTATAAAGGCTAGAGGTAGGAATGTGCATCATTGGACCCGGTCGGGAAAAATTCAACGAAGTCTGGGCAAACAGGGTCATGGCGAAAGCCGAAATTATTAGGATTAATATAAATTTTGTAGTCTTCATCTGATGATCTCCAGGATCAGCCTATCATCTCATTCATTCTTGCACAAACCGTCTAGCCAGGGTCAAGTATTCACTACCGGGATGACGTGTAACCAGCTCTTGAAAGGCCAGTTTGGCCTCAGGAAGCAAATTTTTGTTTTTAAACGCCAATCCAATCATAACCAGAGCGTCATCCAATTTGTCTGAATTCTCAAACCGCTGTACCTGTTCCAGAGCCGCGATAGCTTCATTATAGAGCCCTTTTTCATAGTAACAGCGACCTACCCAGTACTGGGCGTTGGCACGCATGGTTACGTCGACTCCACGTTGTACGATGCTATTAAAATCTTCGATCGCCTGATAATAGAGCTGTTGGTGAAATTTTGTGAGACCGCCCCTGTATGCTGCCTGCTCCTCGGCCTCACTCAGCTGTGGGCCGGCTTGAGTCTGCAGGACGGGTCGGGTATGTATACTGACATCCTTCCAGGGTGTGTGCAGTTCAGCAAAAACGCTGTCTGTAGATTGTGTTTCACCAGGTGAAAAAAGTGCCGGTCTCTCAGTATTTGCCTGTTGACCGACCAGGCTGGTAATTCTAGTAGATAAAAGGGCTCTGTCGGTTTCACTGGCTGCTCTAATTTGAGCGATTTCGTTTTGAAGGCTGTCAATAACGCTGGTCTGGTAGCGTAAATGCATCTCTGTTTCAGCCAATTTTTGTTGATACCGATTCAGTTCTTCTTCAAGTTGTTGTTCTTCTTGAGTGAATATATGTTCATCGACGTTTTCAGCCTCCAGGTCTGGCGCTGAAGTGCTGCTGTCTTCGATCATTAAACCAATATCATAAAATAAATTGCCCGTGCTCGTTTGTCCTAACGCCAGCACCCCACTAAACAGGAGCAAGAGGACCATATAGATTTGGTAGCGATTCATTTGATTAGTTCCGACCACTCACTTTCAAGAAATCACGAGCCTGGGTGACCAACTCGCTGTCGGGGTATTCCTTGAGAAAGCGATTCATGTTTTCACGAGCCTTCATGTAGCGACCAAGTTGTTCATAACTGATGGCAATTTTAAACAGAGCGTGGTCACTCTTGTTATTTTCCGCGAAGGCAAAAACTTTTTCAAACTCGGTAATGGCCGATTCAAAATCTTCCAGGGAATAATAACACTCACCAATCCAGTATTGGGCATTGTCAGCATAGGCACCGGAGGGCTCGCGCTCGATAAGTATCCTGAATTCTTGGATCGCTTCCAGATAGTCATCATTGAAATAATTATTTAAGGCATCATTGTAAGCCATGCGATAATCGGCATTTAAGTCATAACCCTTGGCTGCGGATTTTTTCAGTACCGGTGGCACTGTCATTATTACTGGCGGATCCATGGTTGGTGGTGACTCCATCAAGAGCACTGCCTGGTCCGGCTCAACTTGCTGTGCAGGAACCTCAACAATAGGATCTAACTTAACTTTTGTATGGGTTTGAACGGCGAGCTGCTCAATCTGCATTTCGAGAGAGTCATTCAGGCGTTCAATGTTTTTCATCCCCTCTTTTAACGAGTCTATTTCCCGAATAAGGACGTAAATATTGCCGCGCAGATTGATAATGTCTGGGTCGCGCGGTGTTGCCACGAATTCAATAACAGGGACTTCGGCCTTTTCGTCGAGCTTGGTCTGATAAATGGCAATTTGCGTATCCATGGCAGCAATGTTTGCCTTGAGAAGTTCAACTTCCTGGCGGGATTCACGCAGCTTGACCACTTCAGCGGCCAGCGCTTTTAATTGGGATTGCATTTTTATTTGCTCAATACTCGGAGCCGGCGTCGCTGGCTGTTTTGGAGTACAAGCCATGAGACCCAAAAGGGTAGCCATGAAAAGGGCTAACTTTATGGGGCGTTTAGATATCATGCTCTTCCCAGTCAATGGAATAACTATAGCCGATAAATGAACCAAAGGAACTGGGGACATACAGCTCAAACTCGCCACTGGCACCGGGGAATAAAGAGGTGTCAGTATTCACGCCACTTGAGAAAACATGGTGGGAGCCCTTTACAAACGCCGTCAGCTCACGCGTATCACCACTCCAATTGATTCTAAAAAGGAAGTTAACTTTTACGAAGTCGGAACGTCGACCGCCAATATTTTTCACCACACCGGATAGAATGGTATTTCCACTTCGATCTTTGCGTTCCTTGATACTTCCAGAGAGAACTACATTACCTGTATATTTGCTTTGAGTGGTCTCACCCTTTACATCTCGAGTACCTGCCATGTTCGGGCCGCCGTTTATGTTCATCGGGGCATTACCTCGATTGGCTGCTCCGGCTTCACTAACTGCAGGCTTTTCATCAGAGGTGGGAATATTATCAACGATACGGAGGACCTGTGACCGGGGGACCGAGAGTACGCCAATCAGGGTCTTCACTTGGATATTGTCTTTATCCTGATCAATTACATCACCGAATAACTTTGTTCCGTTCTCTAAGTGTACCTCTTTACTATATATACTAAGTGGGTTCGTCCAAACTTCACTCTGAGTTTGAATTTCAGCCAATTTTTTCTTTACATATTTAAGCTCAGCAGCCAGTCTTTTAACCTCGTAGTTGATCTCACTGGTAACAAAACCAGCAGATTCGTCGGTCTCAGGTTTTTTATTTCTGAGCTGATCAAGATTATAGATCAAGTTGTCAGCTTGCTCACCGCTCTGCCAGGCTGATTCATCGGTGCCGTTTGCATCGACCCCTGCTGCTTCAGCGCGGTCTTTTGGTTCCGCTGTAGCTTCATTCTCATTCCAGGATTTTTCCTCCGGTTTTGATTTGCCACCGAACATGGAACACTGGACGAACGTTAGGGTTATAGCTAATAGCACTATTTGTAAGCTGTATCGTTTCATACGCAGCCTCTTCCGACTTTACATCGCTTCCAATTGTTATGCGGAGTGTAACCTGTCCTGCACCGCATTCGTTAAGAATTTAGGGAGTTAATAAAATCTTGTCAAGTAAATACAACTATTTTTTAGGCACTTATAGCGACTACTTAACAAAATGCTTTAAGTGACACCATATATTGTGGTTTTAAATCAGGGGGTTTCAGTATCTTGTGGAAAAAAGATGGAAAAAAGTGCTCTTTCAGACAAAAAAATCAAGGGTTTAAGCATGGATTTCAATTTTTTAGTGAAAAATTTATCAGAGCAAGGGCAGGCGACGAATAGCCAAAAATCACCGGGATGTCAAATCACAGATCCCCTCGAAACGTCCGTTGTTAAACCAGCCCGGCCCTTAAAACCATTTTTTGAATTTGAAGAGTGTCACCTGAGAAATGACAATAACCACCAGTATTACCCCGAAAGTCCAAAATGCATTGGGGTTATCGACACCGGGAATGCCTCCGACATTGATACCCAGCAATCCCGTGAAAAAGCCCAAGGGCAAAAAAATGGCAGCGACCACGGAAAGCACATACATTCTGCTGTTAAGCTGTTCCGATACCCTACTCATCAATTCTTCCTGAGTGACTGCAGCACGGTCTCTTACCTCATCCAGATTTTCGATATAACGCATGAGACGATCACTTACTTCGCGCAGGCGGAGTCGCTGGGTGTCCTCCAGCCAGCTCATTTGCTCTACCATCAGGCGACCCAGCGCTTCCTTTTGGGGTGACAAATAGCGACGCAGGGAAATTGTCTGGCGTCGTAAATTGGCCAGATCCAATCGCAAGGTGGCGGCAGCTTCTGCTAGCACCCGGTCTTCCAGATAGTCTATCCGGTCTTCGACCCCCTCAACGGTATCGCCCATGCGCCATATTATCTGACTTGTAAGGTTTACCAGAAATTCAGCCGTTCCCCGAGGTCCCCGGTGCTGCTCAAACTGTTGAACAATGTCTTGAACTGACTGCAAGTCGCGTCTTCGAGTGGTGATGACCCGTGAGCTTTCTGCCCAAATTCGGATCGATACCATATCTTCCGGGTCAGATTCCGGGTTGAGGTTAATCCCCCGCAGTGAAACCAGGAGGCCCTCCCCAACGGCACTGGCACGGGGTCTGGTTTCCGGAGCCAGGAGCGCATCTGCAACCAAAGGATTGAGACCACTATGATTTCGGAGCCAATCTTCTACCTCTGGATCTGTCAAAACAAAGTGAAGCCACAAGACCCCCATGGAGGCCTTCCATTCAAGTACTTCCTCCCAGGTTAATTGCCGGCCCCCACCAGCTCCGTCGAACAATATGGCTTGTGTTAAGGCTTCAGGATTCATGGCTATACCTCTTATTATTATTTAATGTAAACACCCTTAATCACTCCATTGACAGATTAACCCGTCATGGGGATCAGGCTGTGCTGCGATCCAGGTGATCCGGATCGTGCCCTTTGATAATACCTCTCATCAGACGACCCAAAATATCAGCGCCGGTGATGATTTGTTTTTTCTTGCCCCACACGACTATTACATCATTGGTGATCACATCATCTTCATGATCGGCTGTTTTGGTTTCAAATCTTTTAAGGACCTCGCCCAGTGGAATGCTGGAATTGGAAACTACAATTGGACGGTGGGTGTATTCATCTGGATTGAATGTAGCAGTATCAAACAGGGCTCCTCGGATGAAACCGTCCGCGTCAACCACAAAGGCCGGTTTTTGCCGCTCATCCAAAATAACTACCCACTTCTGCTTGGATTTATTGAGTATGAGTAAGAAAGAATCATCAATGGATTTTTTAATGAGGGGGTAAACAGGTTTGCCTGATTTGACAGGCAAGGAGATAATACTTTCTGGATGCAGCGGACCACCTTCTTCTCCTACCAACAGGTCATCTATGGATAAAAAGTTGATCGCCCCAATTCCTTCCACCAGATCAATTTCATGGCTTTCTTCAATATGTCTGCGAATGAGCTGTTTCAGACTTTTCTCTTTGAAATATTGAATGCTTTCTTCACCCAGCCATCCATCGAGGAGTTTGGCAGAAGGTTTGGCCACAATGTAAAGGATGAATTGATAGATCTTCAAAACGGGGGTGAGAAAGGAGGCCATCTTCAGGGCATGTCGGGAAAAGTAGGCCTGGGGAATAATTTCCCCAAAAAAGGTAATCAGCACAGTAGAGAACAGGAAGGCCGCCGCGCCTGCCATGACGGAATTGGATAACAGGGTTAAAAGTACATTAATACCAACATTGCCCCATAAAATGGTGGTGAGGAGAAAATTTGAATCTCTCCGCATTTTCAACACTTTTTGAGCCTCTCGGTTACCATGCCCTGCTTCAATCTCAAGCCTGAGACGTGGGATACTGAAAAATGCAAGGTTCAAACCCGAGAATATGGCAGATTGCGTGAGGCAAAACATGATTCCCAGCCAATTAAGCCATGCCATGATTACCCGCTTGTTTGCTTTTTGAAATGTGGATCATCGTTTAAGATCTCTTCCTGTGTGCTGGCTGCAACCATGATTATGCGATCATTCTGGGTCTGTAACCTCTTTATTTAGATCAACTGTCAGGTGTTGAGGGGCAAGCTGAATCGTCTCGAAGGGCATCTCGATATTGGCTTTGGTTAGTTCCTTATAGACGAGTTCCCGCAAATCCAGACGCTGTTGGGTATGGTCACGCTCATCATCCAGCCAGACGCGCAATTCCATTCCAGTGTTATAATCGTTTAGAGACATTACCACAACCTGAGGAGGAGGGGATTTTAAAAATTGCGGCTTGCTGACAACAAGGGACAGCAAGATATCCCGTACCTGATCAATGTCCACAGTCACACCAATGGTAAAGTCAATATCCAGACGCAGGTGGGGAAAGTTTGTGTAGGAGATCACGGTCTTCGTCATGACTTCGGTATTGGGGACAGCCAACATTTTGCCATCGTTGGTGATGATGCGTGTAGATCGTAGTGAAATTCGCTGGACACGGCCATAGTTCCCTTCTATCTCAACCAGGTCATCAATGGTGAAAGGACGGTCAATAAAAATCAGAATACCGGAGATGATGTTCGAAAGCATGTCCCGGGCAGCAAATCCAATAGTCAGACCCAATACGCCCAATGATGCGAGCACAGCCGTTGTTTTAATCCCACCTGCTCCCAGGGCTGCCAAGACTGCAATAGTTATAATACAGGCTTTCAACACGGTTTCAACAAATGCTGCACTGGTTTTATCCAGGCGGTTGTTCCAACGTGGAAGCGCCCAGCTTCTTAATATGCGCCAGATGATCCAGAACAGGAGTAGCACCATAGCACCAACCAGCATGTTCATCAAATATTTTCCCAAAATGGGGCCAAGCAGATCCGGATCGAAATAATCAGTAAGCTGGTTTACCAGGCTCTTTATCAATCGCACCACGCTATTTATTCCTTATGTTAATGTCTTTGTCAGGATTTTCGTTGACAAGCACCGGGACGGGAATCTGGGCCAGGGCCAAAGCAGGAGGCGTTTCCAGCAAGTGGGGTATCGCTTCAAGGGCTCTGCGATGGGGTTGCCAGGAAGCTGTTTGAATTGCGCCTTCCAAATCAAGCCACTGGAAGACGTCATGCTCATGATTCAAGGCCGGGTTCTCCAGTGGGACTTCAGCCGCAAAAGCTGGCACCTGAAGAATCTCATCGCTTTGATGGAGATAGAAAGTGGAGACGTGATCCAGTGCATAAAAATTCAACGAAGAAAACCCGGTTTCTTCAGTTAACTCTCGGAGTCCCCCTTGCCAGGCAGTTTCACCATGCTTGATCTTTCCGGCAACAGGTTGCCAGATACCGGGGTAGCTATTGTCCGGTGAGCGCTTCATAAGCAGAAAACGCAAACCCTCCCTGGTCTGGGCGAACGGAAAAACATCGATATACTTCAGGGGTAGCACCCTGAAAGATACACTGTGTTGTTGAATTCTCCCAAGCGAGGATTGACAGAACGTCATTCACTTTGGCGATCGCGCTTGCCCTACTTTGTTTTGAATCCTCGCCCGTTTGTAACTATCCACTCTTTGTGAAGATGACCACAGAATCACTGATGATCTCCAATGTTGCACTCCAACGATTCGCCAACCACGCCATTGTGCCCGTCGAATAAAAGACAATATGAGTGGGATCACTGAGATAGTGCCATGTTGGAAAACTGGTTTCAGGGTTGCGCATATTGGTCATGACGCCCAGGACCCCACCTGAGTTGAGTCGGGACCACAGCCTGTCAAGCTCGATTAAGGGATGTTGGAGATGTTCAACGACTTCCGTAGCGGTGATAAAATCGTAAGCGAAGTTGAAGACCTTTATATCTGGTGCAAAGAATGTGTCAAACAGGGAAATCGTGTGTCCCTGTTCCTCCAGCATAATTTTCAGAAGTGGTCCACGCCCGGAGCCAAAGTCCAGTCCGATTGATTCTGGCGCTATACGCTCCTGGAGAGGGCCACACAGCCTTTGGAGAAAAGAGCGATAGCCAGAGTCATCGATGGCGTTTTTGTGAAGCTCGTAGCGTTTGAGCTCAGCTTCACGACGGAGATAATACTTTGGATGGACAAAAACCACATCACATATGGGACAAATCAAGTATTCACGTTGAGTTTCTTGATGGAAGTGGCGGGTATCAATACTTGAACAAAGGGGGCATGGAGCAGGATCATTCATCGTAGGAAGCTTATAAACACCAAGCGAGGATTCAAATCCTCGCTTGGTATATATCGATCAAATAAATTCAAATTTAAAAGGGTAAAGGCTCATCATCTTCACCACCAAAAGGATTATTCGCTGGACCAGAAGCACCTGAACTGGAGGGTGCTCCACCACCAAAACCAGCATTGCTGTCCTGACGTGACGCTCCTTGACCACCACCACTACCGCCACTACCACCAAGCGATGTTATGGCATTCGCAACAACTTCAGTCGTACTCATTTTGACACCGTCTTTGTTTTCCCATGAGCGAGTCTGTAACCGACCGTCCACAGATACCAGCGCTCCTTTATCAAGATAATTGGCTACAAATTCGGCCGTCTTGCCAAAAACCACAACGCGTGACCATTCAGTCTCGTCCTGATAATTTCCGTCCCTGTCTTTACGGGATTCGGTTGTAGCGACACTCAAATTCACGACGGCCATCTGACTTGCAGTATATTTCAACTCTGGCTTTTGACCGAGACGACCTACAAGGATAACTTTATTAACACTATTTTTTTGCATACTTCCTCCACTTGACCCTCCAGGGTCGTTCAAAAATGATACCTAATCTAATTCAAGAGAGGCAATTCGAGGACCCATTTTTCCAGATCTGCAATTAGCCAGGCTTTAATACTATATCCACGGTGTTTTAAGGCGATTGCCTCCCAGACACCAGCTGTTACAGGAGCCCAGGGCTCCTCAAATTTATTAAGATCAACATCATCACCCAAAACCACAATGGTGCCCGCCTCCGTTTGTGGTTCATAGACATTTGACATGTCTGGAAACCGGGGACCCTGATCGAGATCCACAGAACCAATGAGAGGATTTTCATTTGACAGATTAATGTGATCCTTAACGGATTGATTAAGACCCTTTTGTTCATCGCCGCGCAAAAGTATCCAGGCCACTTTTTGATGCTGACCCTTCAGGCTGGAGATCTGTGCCTGGCAAGTTTTTAGATCAAAGGCGCAGGCTAGAATTTGCGATTCAGGACACACGTCCTCCAGGCGATTTTTGAATTCAGGGGAACAAAAAATGATCGGGGCAGCAGTCATTCGCTGGAGAAATCCTCAGCGTCCTCAATGATGATCTCAGGCTCCTCAGCATCTTGCGGGAGATCTTCCACCACCAGGTCGGCCTTCGAAAAATCTACAATTCGCTCGTCGGCGACAGCGTCTGCTGCCGAAAAAGATTTTTCCAGCTCCTCATTTCCAGAGAATTCCGCCTCCAGGATTTCAAGATTTGAGCGGAGCCCGTTTTTGAGTTTGATTAATATTGAATCCCGATGAGAGTGAAGTCGTCGAATCTCATTTTGAACCTTGGAGAGGTCTTCCTTGGCAGAAAAGAGCAGGGCGTTTTTTTCGAGATTGGCTTTGCGAACGATGGTATCTGCTTCAGTTTGAGCATTCCTGACACTCTCCCGAGCAGTATTTTGAGCTAGAAGGAGGGTCTCTTTGAGTTTTTCCTCCACATTCTTGTAAGTCTGGAGTAATAACAATGCTTCTTTATTTTCTACATGGATCTGATTTGATTCGCGTATGAGGGAATCTAATTCCTCGGCGACCTCACCCAGAAACTGTTTTACTTGATCACGGCTATATCCCAGGGGTGATTGCTTGAAGTCACGATCGCGGATTTCCTGTGGCGTTAATCGTCCCATGCTTTACTCCTCTGTTAATATGCTCTTGCACCAAAGAGGGCTGTTCCAACACGGATGTGTGTGGCGCCTTCTTCAATGGCAATTTCAAAATCATCTGACATTCCCATGGAAAGCATCGCTTTGCCTCCTTGACCGCCAATCTGCCGTTCAACCTGATTACTAAGCAGTTTCATTTCACGGAAAGCCTGACGGATGCGATTCTGATCATCGGTTAATGGACCAATAGTCATAAGACCCCTAAAATCCAGATTAGTCTTTTCATTGCAATACCCTGCCAGCTCCATAAGTTGAGAAACATCGATGCCTTCCTTATTCGCTTCGCCAGAGATATTAACTTCTACCAAAACAGGAATACATAAGCCCTGTTCCCCAAAGCGCCGATCCACATTATCTGCAATGCTCATGGAATCGATGCTCTGGATTATATCTACCCTTCCAGGGAGATACTTAACCTTGTTGCTCTGTAAATGGCCAATAAAATGCCGGGTAATACCTTCAGGGGAAAAGGCTGGAAATTTATCGCGCACTTCCTGAGCCCTGTTTTCACCGAAATCGCGTAACCCTGCAGCATAGGCAGCCTGCATATCTTCGATTGGTTTGCGTTTGCTGACACCGATAAGGGTAACCTCATCAGCAGCTCGACCAACCCGTTGAGCCGCTTGCGCTACCCGTTCAAGGATCCGGTCAAGCCGTTGCCTAAAGTCTGCCTGACGCATCCAGTATGCTCCGGGCTAAGCTTCCGGGGCATCCTCCTCAGGACTCTCTTCTTCCAAATCGAAGATCGTGGCTTGTTCTCCTTCAATAACTTCACCATTGGCATCGAGGGTAAGCTCAGGTTCTTTTTCTTCCTGAACTCGAGTAACCGCTGCAATTGAATCTGATTCATCCAGGCGAATTAACTTCACACCCTGAGTGTTACGACCAATACTGCGAATAGAGGCCACAGGCTGACGAATAAGCACACCGCGACTTGTAATAATCATAAGATCATCGTTATCCACCACCTCAAGCAGGGCCACCATATGACCAACCTTGGGAGTGGTCTTGATAGTGATAATGCCCTTACCAGCACGATTCTGGACACGATAATTGATTACCTCGGTACGTTTGCCAAAACCATGCTCTGACACAGCAAGTACGGTTCCTTCACGACGGACAACGATCATACCCACGACACTATCATCTTTGCCCTTGAGTTCAATTCCCTTGACACCCATTGTCTTGCGACCCGTTGGGCGAATTTGGGACTCACTGAAGCGAATCGACATGCCGTTTCGAGTTCCGAGAATAATGTCATTATCTCCACTGGTAATTTGAGCATCGATGAGATGATCCTCTTCGCGGATATCGATGGCGAAAATACCACCCTTCATTGGACGGCTGTATGCGGTTAAAGCTGTCTTCTTAACCAGGCCTTTAGATGTGGCCATCGTGATAAACAGGTCTTCAGCATACTCTCGCACTGCGATGTAGGCCTGAACGTTTTCACCCTGGTCTACTCTCAAGAGATTGATTAATGCTCTACCCCGAGTAGCCTTTCCAGCTTGAGGAATCTCATGCACGCGTAACCAATGGCATTTTCCGCGATCGGTGAAGAAAAGGATATAATCATGGGTAGAGGCGGTAAAGAGGTGCTCAATAAAATCTTCATCTCTTGCCTTTGCTCCTGCAGAGCCCCGACCACCACGGTTTTGACGACGATAACCGCTTACGGGATAGCGTTTGATAAAACCGTTGTGAGTAATGGTGATAACCATCTCCTCTTCGGCGATCATATCTTCAATGGTAAAATCTTTGGCATCAAACACAATTTCGGTTCGGCGAGCATCGCCATAACGTTCCTGCACATCGCGAAGCTCATCGGTGATTATTTGCATTCGCAATCCAAAATTGTTAAGAATCTCATTCAGTCGGGCAATCAGCTTGAGAACTTCGGTATACTCATCAATGATTTTCTGACGTTCCAGACCGGTGAGTTTTTGCAAGCGCATATCCAGAATGGCCTGGGATTGCAATTCACTTAATCCAAAACCGGACATCAAGGCAGCTTTTGCTTCTGCGGGATTTTTGGAAGCACGGATGGTCTTGATTACTGCATCCAGATTGTCCAGGGCAATTTTCAAGCCTTCTAATATGTGAGCCCGGGCTTCTGCTTCTCTAAGTTCGAACTGAGTTCTTTTAACGACAACTTCATGGCGAAACTTGATGAATTCAGCGATGACTTCTTTCAAAGTGAGAACACGAGGCAATCCATCTACCAGAGCCAGCATTATCACGCCAAAAGTTTCCTGCATCTGGGTATGCTTATAGAGCAAGTTCAGAACCACTTCAGGTACCACATCTCTTTTCAACTCAATAACCAGTCTAATTCCATCTTTATCCGATTCATCACGGATATCAGAAATGCCCTCGATGTGCTTGCTTCGAACCAGCCCGACAATTTTTTCAATGAGTGAAGATTTATTCACCTGGTAAGGAATTTCAGCGATTACCAGACTAAAGCGACCATTCTTGTGTTCTTCAATATTTGCCCGTGCGCGAACCGTAATTTTTCCGCGACCGGTCTCATAAGCTTCCCGGATTCCAGAGGCACCATAAATAATGGCTGCCGTAGGAAAATCAGGACCTTTAATGTGTTCCATGAGTTCCTGAACGGTGATCTCAGGATTTCCAATTTGAGCCACAATAGCATCCACAACCTCGTTCATGTTGTGAGGCGGAATATTGGTGGCCATTCCAACGGCAATACCACTGGAGCCATTAAGCAGCAAGTTTGGGATCACGGCAGCTAAAACCGTGGGCTCTTGAAGGCTTTCATCGAAGTTTGGTCTGAATTTTACGGTTTCTTTTTCAAGATCCTTCATCATCTCACTTGAGATGCGCTTCATTCTGGCTTCAGTGTAACGCATGGCAGCAGCGCTATCACCATCGATGGATCCAAAGTTGCCCTGACCATCAATCAAGGGATAACGCAGGGAAAATTCCTGGGTCATACGAACCATTGAATCATATACTGCAGAATCGCCATGGGGGTGATACTTACCCATGACATCTCCAACAATACGGGCACTCTTACGATAAGCACGATTGTAGCCGACGCCCAATTCCATCATTCCATATAAAATGCGGCGGTGAACGGGTTTTAGGCCATCCCTGACATCAGGTAAGGCACGTGACACAATAACCGACATTGAATAATCCATATAGGATTTTTTCATTTCCTCTTCGATCGATGTGTTCAGGATGTTTTGTCTCTGAATCTCCAACTCATTACCTCTTTATTCTATTTCTTTCAAAATTTTTTCGTTGTGCATATCACCCTCAAGAGCTCGAGGAAGACACGTAGCGCTACTTAGGCATCAATATTTGTAACATATTTAGCATGGGACTGAATGAACTCACGACGGGGTTCAACCACATCTCCCATGAGAATCGAGAAAATTCTATCAGCAGCGGCCGCATCATCCAGATTGACCCGCATCATGGTGCGAACTTCGGGATCCATGGTGGTATTCCAGAGTTGGTCCGGATTCATCTCACCCAAACCTTTATAGCGCTGGATCTTAGCTCTGGAAGGGTCACCGCCCTCGGTCATCTTCTTAATAGCGATGTCTCGCTCGCCATCGTCGTAACAATACTTTTCTTTTTTGCCTACACTCACTCGATAGAGGGGTGGCATGGCGATGTAGACAAAGCCGCCAATGACCAACTCTGGTAGATATCTGAACAGAAAGGTCAATAGCAGCGTACGACTGTGTGCGCCATCAACATCAGCATCAGTCATGATAACTATCTTATGATAGCGCAATTTTTCAATATCGAAGTCTTCCTTAAAACCCGCTCCAAAGGCGGTGATCATCATCCTGATTTCGTTATTTCCAAGAATCTTGTCGATGCGGGCTTTTTCAGAGTTGATGATTTTTCCTCGCAAGGGCAGAATAGCCTGGAAACGACGATCGCGCCCCTGCTTGGCAGAGCCACCGGCAGAATCTCCCTCAACCAGATAAATTTCACACATGGCTGGATCTTTGTTGGAGCAATCTGCCAGTTTTCCAGGTAAATCACCACTTTCCAGAGCACTTTTACGACGGGTCAATTCCCGGGCTTTGCGCGCAGCATCCCTGGCCTGGGCGGCCAGAAGACTTTTCTCGATCACCCTTTTTGCTATGGCGGGATTCCGTTCCATAAACTCGTTCAATTGATCGCTTACGAATGAATCAACCGTACCCTTGATATCGCCATTTCCCAGCTTGGTCTTGGTTTGACCTTCGAACTGTGGTTCAGCCACTTTAATCGAAATTACGCAGGTGAGTCCCTCACGTACATCATCACCACTTAAGGTGGTGGTGGCCTTTTTAAAGAGATTGTTACGCAGGGCGTAATTGTTCAAGGTGCGCGTTAGGGCCGTTCTCAAACCGGAAAGGTGAGTGCCACCCTCAATAGTATTAATGTTGTTTACATAGCTTAGGATGTTCTCAGTGTAGCTATCATTGTACTGAAAGGCCACATCAATGGGCACATCATCTTTTTCACCCTCAAAAGCAATAACCTGTGGGTGGATAGGGTGCTTGTTCTCATTTAGATAGTCGATGAACTGCTTCAAACCACCCCTATACAGATAAGTTTCGGAGCGTACTTCCTCTTCACGCTCATCCCTCAGGTGAATGGTAAGTCCCTTGTTTAGAAAAGCGAGTTCACGGATGCGATCTTCCAGAACATCCCAATCAAAAACGTGGACAGTAAATATGGAATCATCTGCCTTGAAAGTGACTTTGGTGCCACGCTTTTTGGTTTTACCCGTTGTTCGCATACCCTCACTCAGAATGCCCTTTTTAAAGTCTGCCTCGTAGACGGACCCATAGAGATAGACTTCTACATGGAGTCTTTCTGCCAGGGCGTTTACTACAGACACACCCACACCATGAAGTCCACCAGAAACCTTATAGGAGTCCTTGTCAAATTTTCCACCGGCGTGCAAAGAGGTCATTACAACTTCCAGAGCAGGACGACCTTCTTCTTTATGCATGCCCACTGGAATACCACGCCCGTTATCTTCAACGCTGATGGTCTCGCCCTTGCCAATGATTACATCGATAGTGTCACAATAACCACCCATGGCTTCGTCAATTGAATTGTCAATGACTTCATAGACGAGATGATGTAAACCACGTTTACCAACGTCACCGATGTACATGGCTGGTCTTTTGCGGACGGCTTCAAGACCCTTAAGGACGGTAATAGATTCCGCACTATAACTTTTTTCTACAGGATTTGTTTGATTATCACTCATGTAAACTTGATATCCCTTACTACGGTTTTTGCTAATGCTTCATTAACACTACTTATCAAATTGCTTTTCATAAATACCAATTCATTGCGCCAAACCGGTGAGCTGACTTTTACAAAAAGGACACCGTTTTCGATGCGCTCAGCTTCACTGATTTCTGCTATCCGTTCCCCTACAATCTCAGACCAGCGGGAGACGGCCATATTTTGCTGGATCGCTTTATCAATTCCCAATTCTCGAAAGAGTTGAGTAAATACGTTGCCAATAACTTGTGCTTTAGCCATTTGTCTGGATCTTTCCTGCATCAATAATTTGAAGGGTATCACCTTCAAGTTTGAGCCCATGATGTCGCAAATCAGCCAGATCGGTGGCAGTAATGAAAATCTGATGCCCACCTTGAAGGCTCTCCACGATCATCATGCTGCGTTTCACATCCAGTTCTGCAAAAAGATCATCCAAAAGAAAAACAGGCGGTTCCTCAAGGAAGTTTTCCAGAAAGCGTCCTTCGGCGAACTTAATGGCAACCAGAACCAGCTTATGCTCTCCTTGAGACCCAAATTTCCGTAAATCTTTGGTGTTGAGGAAAAAGGTAAACATATCCCGATGCGGTCCGCGACTGGTTTGGCCCTTACGCATATCCTCTCCCAGTGACTCCTGGAAAGCTAATCGATAAATAGATTCAATCGAGCCAGCTGATATTCTCACATTAGAAATGAAAGCCATTTTCAGTGAGTTCTCTGTTTCCAGTTCGCCATAGGCCTCATAGAGCAATTTCTTGAACTCAGAGATATGCTTGCTTCGCGCTTCGTGAATCAAACTAGCAACCCCAGCCCTTTGATCATCCAGAGTAGATATGAGCACGCGGTCAATGGCGACGCCATTATTAGCGTATGCCTGAAGCAAGGCATTCCGTTGTTTTAGAATGCGAGCATATTTCTGTAAATTTTCAAGATAGTGGGGATCTACCTGTGCCAGCAGTTTATTAAAGAATAGCCGCCGAATTTCCGGTGAGCCAAAGGTCAGCTCACTATCTTCTGGAGTCAGGGAAACCAGTGGAAACTTACCGATGATTTGTGCCCGACTTGTCAGGTTCTCATTGTTCACGCTGACCAGTTTTTTGCGTGGAGATTCCACCTTAAGGCGAACCTCGTGTTCATCGCCCTGACGATCTGAAAACAAGCCCTTGAGTTGATAACCAACCTGTCCATGGCGGGAAAGGTCGGCATCCAGTCTCGTTTTAAAGCTGCGAGTGTAGCCCAGGCTGTGGATGGCTTCTAGAATGGTTGTTTTTCCGGCCCCATTTTCACCGTGAAGGATATTGGTATAGTGACCAAAGTCCATAGAGACCTGTTCGTATTTACGAAAGTCAATCATAGTAAGGGATTTGATCAACATACATGAGATATGTATGGGTTTATGCTGTTCATTATACCGTATCTATTCAATATCTTAGGCCTTGCCATCACGCTGATGTCTCATTTTTACCCACTCTGTCTTACAGTTTGACGACGGGCTGTCCTGCAAAAAAACCTGTCTATCCTTGAAGCCGAATGGGCATCAAGAGCATTACTAACTCTTCTTTTTCGGCCTGCACTTCAGGCAATATTAATCCGGGGCCAATTTCTGACCCTAATCTGAAGACAACCTTGTCTGTCTCAACATTCTTGAGCATATCCTTTAGATAAATGGAGTTGTAACCCAGCGTTAACTCTTCACCATCATAGTCTGATAAAACTTGTTCTTTAGCGCTGGTGCTGGCTTCAGGATCTTCTGTAAAAACTTCAATGTACCCGGGATGCAATTTGAGCGCTACCTGATGGGTCGTTCGATTGGAGAAAATTGAAACACGCCGAACCGTTGTGATCAAGTCCTTGCTGGAAAGTGTCACCGTCTTCTCATTGGTTGAGGGAATCACACTTGCATAATCGGGATACTGCTCATCAATAAGACGACTAAAAATGGTGGCCGTTTCGGTGGCCACGCTGATATATTTCTCACCAACTGAAAGATTGATTGTGTCACCATCATCTAGAAAAGATTGAATAAGTGATAAAAATTTGGGTGGTACAATGATATTGGCTTCAAAATCAGCGGATACAAAATCACGATTGCTATATTTGACAAGACGATGACCATCGGTGGCGACCGCGCGAATTTCGCCCTTTTTTAATTCAAACAAAACGCCAAGCAAGGCCGGTTTTAATTCATCTTTCGAGACAGCAAAAACCGTCTTTTCAACAGTACGCTTCAAAACCTTGGATTTAATTTCAAGGCTGTTCGCAGGTCCCAATTCCGGAGCTTCAGGAAAATCCATGGCTGGTCGTCCAACGATCTTGTAAGTACCGGAAGTGGTGGAAAGGGTGACACGGTTGTCATCAGACCATGCAAAAGTGAGCTCGGTATCGGGGAGTTCTCCAGTGATTTCCTGGAGCAATCGCACGGGAAGGGCTACAGCGCCATCATCTTCGCCAAGGACATTCAAGTTTAAGCTGTAGGTTATTTCAATATCAGTACTCCGCATTGTGAGAATATTCCCTTTCACGGAAAAGAGAATATGATTCAAAATGGGCATGGTGGAACGGGTAGGGCTGACGCGGGCCACTTTTTGCAAGCCGTGTAGCAGGGTTGACGAGTCAACGGTAAACTGCATGATTTTAATCTCCGAATGTCGGGTTATTCACTGTCCTTTAACTAGCAAAACAAACTAAACTTCCACGAGGCCAATTCAAAGCCTGAACCTGACATCTTTTCTCGTCTGCCCCAGATTTTCTTCCAAAAACACCCCTTAAGCGCCACGAAATGCATCGAGGCAGGACTAACCCTCGCTAAACCAGGCGGAATTGACCAGTGAAATAATCTGCAGCAGCGTCATGGTAACCCCCGGCGACAAATTTTTTGCATCCGCCGGTGAGTCGTCTCATATTGAACTAACTTCCATGGAAAGGCGACTTGTGAAAAAAATTAAAATCAATTTGGTTAAAGCTTTTATAAAGAATCCGATACTCTTTAGAGGGGCAATGTTTACAGCAGGGCTGGTAGCAGGCCTTTTTCATGTCTGGTTTGGAAACGAAACAAGCATGAATCCTTCTAAGCTTTGGAGCATGGTTCTTCTTGTATTATCAGCCCTGATTTATGCAGGACTTTTAACCATCTATAGACTTGTCCAGGTTCTCTTTCAGCAGGGAAGCAGGGACCCTCAAGGGGAACACTTTTTTGATGAACGATTGTTGGTCCAGGCGGCAGGAATATTCTGGTTTATACCCTATGGAATCAGCTCATCCCTAGGAGCCTCTTTTTTTCACGGCGTTGAGGGTACTTTTGGCGGTATCATGATCATACAAGGCCTCGCCGTCGCGCTTGGGGCCTGGTTGTCAATGAGGATAAAAAAATAAGTACTGGACTGATAACCATGGATCGATTTTGAACATTAGCAAGGTGACAATTATGTCACTCTTTTTCCTGAGCACTTTATTTGCCGATAAGCTGGCCCTTTTGGAAACCTTTTTGGCTAAGGATGGTAAAGTCTTTACCAAAATGTACCTGGGGTTTGATTGCAAGGTGGATGATAAAAGTGACTTCTGGGTGCTCTATTCTATTACCAGAGACAACGAGTGGCCACAATATTTCGTCGATTGTTACCGACCCGGGCGCAATTTTCCAGCCATGGGTTTAGGGGCTTACTATGGAGATGGAGGTTGGTACGACCCTGTGCTTTGCAGCATCTCCGGAACCACACTGGAAACCCAGGTTTTTGTGAGCAAAGATTATGGCCGGAGGATGCAGTATCATGAACTGACCAGTCTGAACATTGCTCAGGAAGACTTAAACCAGATCCAATATCCTGGTGGGGTGTCAAAAACTTCACTTCCACATATTAGGAAAATTACGGATACTACAGCTTCTGCTTTCACCCTTGAATGGTCAGAGGAAGGCGATCCTCTGTCTGTAAAGTTCTTAAAGGATTTTCAACTCTATAACTTATGGCCAGATGATTATGATGGCCCTTTTCTGAAAGCAGATACACTGTGGGATTCCCACTCTCCGGCGACGTTTGTTTATGATGAACGTATTGAAGGTACAAATATAATGGCTGCCCTCTATCGCCACTGGGAGGACGACAGTTGGCAATTCGTTTGTGTAGACAACGAAAGCGTGCTTTTTGAAACTCAAAACGCGCTTCCTGCAGCCATGCTAAATGTAAGTTTAAGGGTAGGAGACAAGGGCTTCTTCATCTGCTGGCAGGAAAAAAATGACTCAAACCTATTTTTTAAAGCGTATTCTCCAGAGACCAACGAGCTGTCAAAAGGCAAATTACTTTTCGCAGCGGACGGCCAGGGTCTTCAAGGCACTTCTCAATACGAGATCGCCATTGATGCTGACTGTGTTTATTTGCAGTATCCCATACTGAACAAGAACGGTAGCTCTGAAGTTGCCAATTGGATATCTATGATGCGTCATACTATCCGGCTGAGTGACCTTGAGCTTATAAAAACAGATAATATGATACACTTTTCCCAGCCCTTAGATTTTGCGAGCCATAGGGTCACGACTCAAGCAGGTGTTGCCCATAGCCTGATAGTCACAAACGATGGACAGCGGTCTCAGCTGTTCTATTTTGGACCAATCAAATTTTGAGCGGATCAAAGTGAGGCAATTAAAGATTTTCCGGCAAGCGGGTTTATTAATATACCAGATCGATCTTTGAAACGTTTTTAGTGATTAACAAGGGCAGATCATTTCTTTCTATCGACAGCAATCTGCATTATTTTCGGACGCCAACCCAAAGTTCTGAATAACTTTTTCATTTAATCACAAGAGGGTTCATTTTATAAGATGGATAAAGCCATGTATGTTGAGATTGTTTTCCCCTTGAGCCTCGATCAGGCCTTCACTTATGCTGTTCCAGAAGAACTGAATGATGTCGTTCAGGTGGGTCAGCGTGTCATTGCCTCCCTGGGAAAACGTAAACAGCAGGGAATGATTGTTGAGCTGAAATCAGACCCACCGGCTGATTTTACGGGAAAATTAAAAACCTTTGACAACCTTATGGATCCCGTTCCCGTCTTCAACGGCCCCCTCATCAGTTTGCTTAAATGGATGAGTCGCTACTATTTCACACCCCTTGGAAAAGTGATTCAATCAGCGATCCCCTCAGATGCCCGCTTGAAAAAAGAAATCATCGTTGAGGCTTCGGCTTTGTTGCATGGGACGGATGAGTTTACGCGTTTTCCCAAAGCAGAGCGCGTTACCCGCCTATCCGCTTTAAAACGAAAATTTGGCGCTGAAATCGCTATCAATCGTGTCGCCCGTCTCCAGCGACAAGGCGTCGTCGAGCTTGAAAATGATTTTGAATTTAAGGGAAAAAGAGCCACAAATTATCTGGTTATTCCTGATCTGGGTCGTGACTCAGAGATTCCTACCAATGCGCGGGCTCAACAAAAAGCCTTTGATGTACTGAATGATTTTCCAGCTGGTCTTGCTCTGGAGACACTCAAGGAAGAATACCAGATATACATGCCCATTATTAAGAAATTGGCTGATAGGGGGCTGGTGATCCTGGAGGAACTGGAACCGGATATTGATCCCCTGAAAGACTACCACAGACCCCCTGAAAAAGACATAACGCTGAACCCTGAACAAGAAATTGCCTTTCGTGAGATAAAAAGGTCGCTGGACGAGCAGGTTTTTACCCCCTATTTGCTTTTTGGCGTCGCCGGTAGCGGTAAAACAGAGGTCTATTTGAATGCTGCCGCTCATGCCCTTGAACAGGATCGATCAGTTATTGTCTTGGTCCCTGAAATTGCCCTGGCCCCCCAGATTGCCTACCGCTTTCAATCTCGATTTGGCAATATCGTTGCACTCTGGCATTCTGGATTGAAAGGTGCTGAAAGGCTCTGGACCTGGCAGCAGATTCAGAAGGATCGCTTTAAAATTGTAGTGGGAGCCAGATCAGCAGTCCTTACACCACTAAGAGCCCTGGGACTTATCATTGTTGATGAAGAGCAGGAGGACAGTTACAAACAACAGGATAGTGAGCCACGCTATCATGCCCGTGATGTTGCTCTGGTCAGAGGTCGTGAAGAAAATGCCGTTGTGCTTCTTGGATCTGCGACGCCCGCCCTGGAAACCTATTATAATCTGACCACAGACCGCTATAAGGGACTGCATCTCAACAAACGTTGGGAAAAAGCCAGGCCTCCACTCGTTGACCTTGTTGATATGGGCGTTGAAAGGGAAGAGAGTCGCGATTATTCCAACCCCTTTTCCCGGATTCTGGTGGAAGCCATCCATGAAACCCTGGCCAATGAGAAGCAGGTCATATTATTTCAAAACAGACGCGGCTATGCTCCGGTGATAAGCTGTCGCGACTGTAACTGGACCATGGTTTGTCCCCACGATGGGATATCCCTGACCTATCATAAAATAGGCAACAAGATGAGTTGTCATTTTTGTGATTTTGTCGCGCCAACACCTTCCAGTTGCCCGGAATGCCGATCTCTGGAATTGAAGTTTGGTGGCGTGGGTACGCAGATGGTTGAAGAAGCTCTGGAGACACAATTCCCTGGCGTTCCTGTCTGCCGAATGGACATGGATACCACACGTACCAAAGGTGCCCATAGCAAGTTGTTAGGCGATTTTGCCAGAGGACAATATAAAATCTTGCTGGGAACGCAAATGATTGCCAAGGGTCTGGATTTTGAAAATGTGACGCTGGTCGGTGTTATTAATGCGGACTCTGGCTTGCACTTTCCTGATTTCAGAGCCCGGGAGCGAACTTTTCAGCTTGTTTATCAGGTCTCAGGTCGATCTGGTAGAGGTGAATTTCCAGGACGGGTGGTTGTCCAGAGTTGGATGCCAGATGATATCTCTATTCAGTGTGCCACTAAACACGACGTAAAGCTGTTTTATAATAGCGAACTCAACGATCGGAATCAGTTGAATTATCCACCTTTCTCGAGGATGATTTCATTTGGATTTCAGGGGCGTTCCCGAGATGCAGTCATGCAGCTTGCTGAAAAAGCCGCTGGCTCACTCAAGAGTCAAAAAATTGTTCAACTTCTAGGGCCAGCACCGGCGATGATTGAGAAAAGCCATCTTGGATTTCAGTAGAAACTGGTTTTGAAGGCCTCAAAAGCGGAAGATCCCAGCGGAGCCGCTTTAAGACAGGCAGCAGCTCATGTTCTTAATCAGACTCAGAATAAGTATGTCCGGGTGACCGTGGATGTGGACCCCCATCAAATCCTCTAATTGGAGTGGCGAGGCGATCTCCTTCTGTCGTCTTCGCGGAACCCTGGTAGGCCACAATGTGCGCTGGCCAAAGGCGGTGGAGTGAATGAAATGAGTATGGCGATCTCCACTTTAGGGTTGCTTCAGAACCAGCTTGGCTTGCGTTTCTCCCAAAGACAATTTCGGGGATTTCTTGCTACCCTTTTTCTCCTAATCCTCGTCAATTTTACATCTGCTGATTCGCTGATTTTAAAATCACGGAATCTGACTCTTGGCAGCGACCGGGGAGATTCTACCCTGTTATATCAAGCCTTACAGGTGGTTGAAGAGGAGCAGGGTTATTACCAGGCGCTTTTTGGAATGAGTCTCGATAAACCCCTGTCTATTTTTTTCTATTACAATCCAAAAGCCGCTGGAAATCGTCTTCATGCAGTTCCTTATTGGAGTGCGGGGATGGCTCGAGCCGGATCCGAAATTCATATCTTTGGACGAAACCGTTCACAATGGCTATCAACCCTTAGACATGAATTATTTCACTCATTGCTTGGACAAAATGAAGTCAGTATTCCGGTCTGGATCAATGAAGGGCTGGCCCAGTGGCACGCAGGACAAATGGATTGGAGTGGTTTCGTAGAGTTGGGCACGGCCACGGCTAGAGGTCACTTAATCCCCCTCGTTGATCTTGATGTAATCCTGAGTTTTAATCACAAACGGGCCAACCTGGCTTATGGGCAAGCGCTGGATGCCACCCGATTTTTGATCAAGCGCCAGGGAGAGTCTGTCCTACCCTATTTATTGCGATCCAAAGACCTGGAGTTTCGTGAGCGTTTTCTGGCTGAAACGGGAGAAGATCTTATCGATTTTGAGATTGCCTGGCGCGAAAATCTTGAAGCTCGTTTTTGGTTTTTCAAAATCTCAAGTATTCCAACAGTGTTGTGGGCTTTTTCACCCCTGATCGTTATCCTGGCCTGGTTTCTCAAGCGACGACGCGGTAAACAGAAGCTTCAGGAATGGGAGGTGGAAGAATCAGCCCCAGAAAAACCTGAATTCTTCGCCTAGACCAAAGTTTTGAGCTATAGGTGAAAAATATTTAGACGTTGTTTCCCACCCTCGGAAATCGGTTTCCACGTCCCTTTATTTATAACATATTTCAGCATTCTCTCGGGGGTCAAAATGAAGGAGTCATCATGAGTATCAAGCCACTCTATTTAATGCTTTTCATTAATGCAATATTGCTGGTATCACTCAGCTTTGGACAATCATCTGTAGATCCAAGACTCGTACAGGCTCAGGATTTGGAAGGAGCTAAAAAATTCCCCGAAGCTCTAGCACTCTATGTAGCTATATACAGTGATCAACCAGAAAACAATGCCATGGCTTATAAAATTGCCACGATGGCTTCTGCTGAAAAGGACTATGCTAAAGCCGTTACTTATTATAAAATTTTAGCCCCGAACGCTAATCCCACTGTTCTCTATAATCTCGCTTGCTCACTCAATTTAATGGGCAAAAAAAAGCAGGCCCTTGATGCACTGGAGACAGCAGTCGAAAAAGGGTTTACCCAGCTTGCTCTTATGAAAACAGACCCTGATCTGGCGTCGATTCGAGAACTCAAACGCTTTTATGATATTGCCAGGAGTGTGAAATCGATTGAAAACTACCCCGAAGCTCAAAAATTTGATTTCTGGGTAGGTGAATGGAATGTGTACAACCAACTGGATGTGAAGATCGGTGAAAGCAAGATAGAAAAAATCCTGAAAGATGCCGTGATTCTGGAAAGCTGGACTGGTGGCTCAGGTAATACGGGAAAAAGTTTTAACCACTTCCATATAGAGTCAGGTAAATGGGTTCAGTACTGGGTTGATCAAAACTCGGACCGAATCTTTTTGGAAGGCAACTATGATCCTGCACAAAAGGCGATCGTTTTTTATGAACGAATCGATAAAGACTCAGAAAAACCACTACGCAGGCTCACATTTTTCAATATTTCTTCAGACAGCGTGAGACAATTTTCCCAGCAAAGCACAGACGGAGGAGCCACCTGGTTTGTTCAATATGATTTTAACTATGTCCGCAAAAAGTAGGAGTGGCTATGCCAGTAAGCCTTAGCGTCATTGGTTCAACAGGTCTCGTAGGAAAGCAGTTTCTGGAAAGTATTTCCGAGGGAGATTATGACCAGGTGGTGGCGATTACCCGGCGCCCCATCCCCAGCTTGAAGCATCAGACCTTCATCAAACAAGCCATCCACGATTTCTCAGATCTAAAAAAGATGAAGGATGATCTAAAAGCTGACGTGTTGATCTGTGCTATGGGGACGACCATTAAAACGGCTGGGTCTCAAGCCCGCTTTATAGAAATTGATCATGATCTTCCCCTTGAGGCTGCCAGGATTACACGGGAGGCAGGTTGTAAAACCCTTATCTTAATTTCTGCAGTTGGCGCCAACCCTCAATCATCAATCTTTTATAGCAGGGTAAAAGGGTTGTTGGAGGAAGACTTGAAGGAACTTGGGTTTGAGCGTCTTTATATTTTGAGACCAGAGATGCTGCTAGGGAATAGACTTGAAAAACGTCCAGGTGAACTCTTTGGTAAACTAATAATGCAACCCTTGAATTTCCTGATCCCCTGGAAATATAAAGCCATTCAGGCCACCACGATTGCATCCACCATTCATCGTCTGATAGCCAATCAAAAGCAGGGGCTTCAAATAGTCGAAGGTAAAGAACTCTTTGGCATAAATTGATCCAGAGCACATTGATTTCTGGAATGTGAGGACAAGCACTTCAATATTTTCTCAATGCTCCATATTTACGGCCGACAATAGAGATAACTCGTTGAGCATTTGCTCATCAGTTTTTGGGGGCAAAAACAGGAGAACCAGGACATGGATGAGAAAAAGGGTTATGGCACCCAGTTATTTATCTTGATTGCAGCACTGGTTGTATTTGCCGGTCTTAGCCGATTATAAGATCGACACCTCTAACGCCAGTCAGGGTTAGCTTTTAATAATGAACTATCTACCCTTGTAGAGTGCCTCGGGATAGATATAATTGCTGCCGACTTTAACCTGATATATTTCCCCTGTTTTATCATACTCAAAAATAAGCAATTCACCATTCCCATTATCGCCAGTCATGCGGAAAGTGTCCCTTCCAACTGGTGTTAGCTCAACAACTTCACTTCCTGGGTTATCCTCAGGAGGATAGCTCAGAGTACTCATTACCAAGCTTTCACCCTTGATCAGAACCACTGTATAATAAGGACCGGGTTCAACATAAGTCCCTGCATATTTCCGCCAGGATGGGTCGAAAGTTGGTGCTGCTGGAGCAGGAGCATATTCAGCGAGAATAACGGGACCCATATAGTCAAGCAGGTGACGCGCAAAATAGCTGGGCTCACCATCGTCAGAATTGGTTAAGATGATCACGCCAATTTTATCCTCTGGAATAAACATGATCTGGGTTCTGTTGCCGCCCACCCACCCGGCGTGCCCATTGATCGTTTTTCCATTTCGCTGCCAGACAGACCAACCCAGACCCCAACCACTGGACCAGCTTGGTTCCAGAAATTGAACCCGGTGCATTTCTTTTAAGGTGCTGCCTTTAACGACGGCAGTCTCGGCATTGTCGTTTTCACGGAACTGAAGACTCACATAGTTGGCCAGATCGGTAACTGTGGATGCCAGACTTGCTGCAGCGGCTATCCCTTTGGTTTCAGTATATTCCTCCACTTCGTGGCTGGAGCCTTCGAGTCGATGTCCATAGGGTGTAACCAGGGAGCGTTTATAGGACTCATCCGGAATGACAGCACTTCCAGTCATTCCAAGCGGCTCTAGAATATGGGAGCGGATGTAATTTTCGTAACTTTCCCCAGAGACTGCGGCGACGATTTCGCCTGCGAGAGAGAGACCAAGGTTGGAATATTTTATCCGGGTCGCAGGTGGATAAATGGTCTCCTGGGTCGCCAGGGTGGCTTTGATCTGCTCCATTGTCGGAAAATTGTGATCTGTCCAATAGGGAAAAGCTGCCTCCCGCGGAAGTCCCGATGTGTGGGTAAGTAGTTGTCGAATTGTAATTGGCGGTTGATCTGTGTAACTCTGTTTAATATTAAACCAGGGTAAATAGTTTACGACTGGATCATCGAGACGTAATTTTCCAGCATCTCGTAATTGCAGTATGGCCGTGGCGGTAAAAGTCTTAGTAATGGATGCCATTCGAAAAGGGGTAGCAGGACTAACCGGGGATTTGTGTTCCAGATCAGCAAACCCAAAACCCTTAGCGTAAATCAGCTCCTGATCATAAACCAATCCGATGGCGATTCCAGGAATCTCGCGATACAGCTGCTGAGCCTCCACCCAGGTTTCCAACAACTTCAATTCTGCCTGAATGGCTGATAAGTGTGAATCAGTCTTGCTCATGGAGAAGAGCTGAGCGGCAAGCATAACCAGGATAGTAAGCGAAATTAGACATGGACGTTTCATGAGATTCCCCTCTCGATTACGCGTTTAAAATTAGCTTTGTGAGCTGCAAAAATTCTATAGGACTCAACTGTTCTGGACGTAGACCCAGGTTAAAATCATTTTCAATGCTTCTTTTATCAATCAATATATCCTTCAGGCTATTGCGAAGTGTTTTGCGGCGCTGATTGAATGCTTTACGAACCACCCGTCTCAAATGAGGCTCCATCTCCGGAGTCACCTCACGCTTTTCCTTAAAACTAAAGCGGACAAAACAAGAATCTACATCGGGAACAGGATAGAAGATATTGCGGCTTATATCGAACAGGTATTCCGTTTTTGCAAAAAGAGCGGCGTAAACCGAGAGAATACCATACTGTTTTGATCCATGGGGGGCAACTAGACGCTTGCCCACCTCTTTCTGCATCAGAAAATGAACATCCTCAATACGCTCATGATATTCAAAAGCCTGTAGAATCAATGAGGATGTGATGTAGTAGGGAATATTTCCCATGAGGCGAAAGCTGCCTAACTCATCTGGTGGTGACCATTTCAGAAAATCGCCATACTCATATGAAAATGAAGGCACCTCATCCTTGATGGGTTCAAGATATTCCCCCATGCGTGGATCGATTTCAATAGCGTGCAGAGACTTAACCCGTGGGGCAAACAGCCGAGTTAAGGCTCCTGAACCGGGACCTATTTCAATCATATCATCACTTGTTTGTGGGTTTACATTCCGTAAGAGCTTGTCCAGCATGGAAGGGTCAGTGATAAAGTTTTGACCCCATTTTTTCAGAGCCCGTAGATCAGGTTTTAAACCCATGCTTTGAGGCTCTCGTGGTGGCGCAATGCATTGCGTCCGTACCCTGGTTGAGAAGGTTGTTTATTTAGTGTGATCAAAATTAAAGAAGATTTCTGCAGTTCTGGTTGTTGCCTTTGCTACCTCGTCAACTGAGATGTCTCGGAGCAGTGCAATTTTTTCTGCGATATGAGGAATATACTTGGGTTCGTTGGGACGAATTCCCCGATGGGGAGCCGGGGTGAGGAAGGGACTGTCCGTTTCCAGCATGAGGCGGTCCAAGGGCATTCTCGTAGCCACATCCTGAACTATTTCGTTCTTCTTGAACGTAACCGTCCCTGTAAAAGAGAGATGATATCCTTTTTCTATCAGAGGTTTCGCCAGATCCCAACCAGCCGGCCAGCAATGGAAAACCCCCTTTTTGTTACCGTGCTCCATGACGAGCTGTAGTACATCTTGATCTGCGCTACGGTTGTGAATAATGATGGGTTTACCGCAGTCCAGGGCGAGATCAAGATGGTCTCGGAAAAAGATTTTTTGAAGATCAGCTGAGGAATCATCCCAATAGTAGTCAAGACCAGTTTCGCCCACAGCCACAACGCGGGGATGTGCCAGCATCTCAACAATATGTTTTTCCCAATCATCAGGTGCCTTAGAACAATCAGTGGGATGTATTCCCGCACTGGCAAAGAGCTGGGGATGATCTTCAGCGAGCCGAATGGCAATTTCTGAACTGGCAATGTCAATTCCGACCACCACCATTTGATGAATGCCCTGTTCCGCTGCGGCATCGAGGATTTCGTTGGTCCGTTCAAGAAGGGGCTTAATGTTCAGGTGACAGTGCGTATCTATGAAGTTCATGCTTGTTCAAATACAGTCAAAGCGGGGATTTGAAGCCCCGCCTGGGAATTTGGTAATTAAAATTTTATCGAACCTTGGATCCTGCGTCAACATCTTTGAGCGGGATAAGGGGAGCAACAATTTTACCATCATCTGCTGCCAGAATCATACCCTGGGAAATTTCTCCACGAATCTTCGCAGGCTTCAAATTGGCAACAATTGCTACGGATTTTCCAACCAGGTCTTCAGGTGTATAGTGCTCAGCAATACCTGCAATGACTTGGCGTTGTTCGGTTCCGAGATCGACTTGCAATTTTAATAGTTTATCAGCGTTGGGATGTTTTTCAGCCTTTAGAATCCGCGCCACACGAATATCCATTTTCATAAAGTCGTCAAAACTGATCTCCGCCTTTAAATCGAGACCTGGCAGTATCTCCTCCGCGGTTTCTTTGACTTCTATGCGAGGGAAAAGTCCATCCGTTTTACCCAGAGGGGCGCCAGGCTTCATGTATCCCCAGCTAAACCAATCAGGTTCGTTCAAACGAGCCTGGGCGCTAGTACCCATGACTTCCAGCAAATGGGCGATTTTTCCTGGCATCACAGGATAAAGATGAACAGCACTGAGCCGCAGTGCTTCAGCAGCATTATACAGGACAGCTCCCGCCCGATCTTTATCGGTTTTCATTAATTTCCAGGGAGCATTGTCTTCCATATAGCGATTGATCTCTCTCAAGACATCAAACACATGTGTAATAGCATAATTCATTCGTATCTGATCAAGCTCGGTCCTGACTTTTTCGCGTAATCCAGCTACAAATTGAATCAGGTCTGAATCTTCTGGAGCGGGTTCGCCGGGGTCAGGTAACACATAATCAAAATTTCGACCGATTAATTTGGTGATGCGATTGACCAGATTCCCCAGATCATTCGCGAGGTCTGAATTGTATCTGCTGATAAAGCCTTCCAGGGTAAAGCTGGCGTCCTGGCCAGGAGTCATCTCACGCATCAAAAAATAGCGTAGCGCATCCACGCCATATTCATTTGCCAGGTCAAGGGGCCGGATAACATTTCCCAGCGACTTTGACATTTTAATGTCACCCATCAACCACCATCCGTGAGCAAAAATGGTTTTAGGTAAGGGTAATTCAGCGGCCATGAGCATGGTTGGCCAATAGACGGCGTGGGTTGTAAGAATGTCCTTACCAATCAAGTGAAAATCGACTGGCCACCACTTTTTAAAATTCTCAGCCTGGTCAGGATAACCAATAGCAGAAATGTAATTGGTCAGAGCATCAAACCAGACATAGGTCACATAATCACTATCAAAAGGTAGCTCAATACCCCAGTTCAACCGGGATTTTGGTCGAGAGATACACAGGTCACCTAATTCCTGCCTGAGAAAGCCCAGAACCTCATTCTTACGAAAAGCCGGTTGGATAAAATCGGGGTTATCGTGGATATAATTGATCAGATCTTCCTGATAGGCTGACATCTTAAACCAATAATTGGTCTCAGAAAGCCGCTTAACATCACGCCATTCACCTTCTTCGTATTCCTTGTCCGTCAAGAATCGCTCCTCGGCAACAGAATACCAGCCTTCATAAGCTTCCTTATAAATGAGACCTTTATCCCAGAGCTTTTGAAGCAAAAAGCGAACAACAGATTTATGATTGTCCTGAGTTGTGCGGATGAATTGATCATATCGGATATTTAGAGCATCCCATTTTTCCTGAAACCGAACCACGTATTCATCAACATGCTGTTGGGGCTCAACACCACGTTTTTCGGCAGCTTGTTGAACTTTTTGACCGTGTTCATCAGTGCCTGTCAAAAAATATGTTTCATCACCGAGAGCTCGATGAAAACGGGCTAACACATCAGCTAAAATGGTGGTATAGGCGTGGCCAATGTGGGGTTCATCATTTACATAGTATATGGGCGTTGTGACATAGAATCGGGACATTCAGGATTAGTTCTTTCTCTCTTTATAATCGGTATCCATACTTTTTAAAATCTCCTTTACAGCCTCAATTTCAAAAACTTCAAAGCCACCCTGTTCATAGGAAACGGTGCAACGACCGTTCAAAACATCATTTGAGATGATGGAGCCGAGCCCTTCCTTGGTTTCAATTGGAAGACCTACAGTGGGGTATTCCTTCATGGCTTCATGGTAGAAATCCCACTCGAAACGCAAACAACATTTCAATTTACCGCAAGCGCCACTGAGTTTTGTGGGGTTAATGGGAAGATTTTGATCTTTGGCATATTGGGTTGTTACAGGCTCAAAGCCATCCATGAATCGGGAACAACAGATTTGTTGACCGCAAGGACCTTGACCGTCCAGGCGACGGGCATAATCGCGAACACCTATTTGGCGCATTTCAATACGCGTCCTGAAATCGTAGGCTAAATCTTTAACCAGTTGACGAAAATCAACCCGTTCCTCTGCAGTATAGAAAAAGGTCATTTTGCGACGATCCAGCTGATATTCAACATCAACCAGCTTCATATTAAGATCGTTTTTTTTGATCAGCTCCAAACCCCGAGAAAAGGCATCAGGTTCTTCGCGACGATTATTATGATGGACACCTATTTCAGCGTCACTGGCTTTACGGAGGAGCTTATGAATTTCCTCTCCGCTTTTGCGATTATTGAATTCTGGCTCAACACTGGGACAGCGATCGCAACCCTCAGACTTACCACAAACCGGTGTAACTACCCCGATATCTTCTCCAAGTTCGGTCTCTACAACGACATAATCACCTGAGTGGAAAACAAGATTGTCAGGATTAAGAAAAGTTTCGCGACGATTGCCCTTAAAGCTGACCTTCAGATATCCAGGACCTTTAGGGTGCCCCTGTTCGGAGGGTTCATGGTGTTGCTGTGTATAGCTGGTCATTTATTTATATCCTGGCCGTCAGTCCGAAGATCAGAGGCTCTATTAGGTTCACATTTATTTCCTATGCGGATTGTCCCCGCAGGTGTTTTCTTAGTTCGAAAAATAAGGCAGTAAGTGACAGCTGCAAATGAACTTTACGCTCCAGAGCATCCTTTGTGCGTTCGATTGCCTGTATCGCCCCGTGGTAGTCACATTCTGGAAAAAGTTTTTTCAATTGCTGGACCTGTGCTACCCAGAGAGCCGTATCCCCGGGCTTGGCATCCAGGGCCACATCCCTGAAAAAGAGAATTAGAAGGGATAAAAATTGTTGACGGGACTCATCATTTTCCAATTCTTTATCTTTTAAAAGCAGCGTTTGCTTATGGACAGACACAAAATCTTCTCTGGCGAGAGCATTTAAAGTGGCTCGGATTCGGTCCAGCCAGAAGGTATTATCCTGTTCAGCAAACGAATGGGCCGCTGCCAGGTCTCCATTCGCCATACGGGCACTAATTTCAGCCTGAACTTGATTGACGCCTTTTTTTTCCACCAGGTCATCTCTTATGAGTTCCCAGCTCAGGTCTGGAATATTGTGTATAGCACAGCGAGAGCGAATGGTATCAGGTAAACGATCCGGAAATTCTGTCGTGAGTAAAAAAATGGTTTTCGGAGGGGGCTCTTCTAGAATTTTTAGAAGTGCATTGGCCGCTTCAACATTCATTTTGTGGGCCCGAAGAATGATCACAACCTTTGTAGACCCCATATCGTTGCCAAGATAAATATCTTTGCGCAGCTGTCGAATAGTGGCGATTCGAATATCGTTCGCTCCATCCACCTGAAGGTGATAATAGGGCCATCTCATTTTTTTGGACAATTCGGCATTGATCAGATCCATCTCTTTATCTTTGATACCAGAGAATGGATCCGTTTGACTGGCTGAACGTCTGGGAAGCGCAAAAATCAGCTTGAGTGCAGGGTGCTCTAAATTTTTCAGCTGATTACAGGAAGCGCATTGGCCACAGGGTTTTGACTGCAATGATTTGCAGTTGAGCGTCGCAGCGATATTAAAAGCCAGGGCGTCCTTACCAACACCTGAATGACCACTCAGGATGTGGGCATGACCAAAGCGACCAGATTGGATCAACGTTGACCAATATTGGCGCGTTTGATCCTGACCAATAAGTTGAAAAATGTTTAGCGCTTCAGCCATAAAAGTGGATCTACCTTGTCTTTCCCTCGCCAGACTTCAAAATGCAACCGTGCTCCATCCAGACTGCCTGTATCACTGACCTGGGCGATAACCTGATCGCGTAGCACATACCCATCCATAATAACCTGAATATTATCGATATGAGCATAAACCGTATAATAACTGTCTCCGTGATCCACAATGAGGGTATTGCCAAATCCAGGAATCCAGGTAATTGCAACGACGATTCCATCGAGGACAGCATGTACAGGTTTGCCCTTGGGGGCTGAAATGTCAATTCCCGGGTTGCTTGTTACCGTTCCCAATTTCTCGTTTTTATGTAGCCCAAAACTTCCAACCAGATTTCCATCTACTGGCCATCCTAAGTTTCCTTTGTATTTAGCAAATTCACCCTTGGCCTGTGCCTCGGTCATCCCACGATGTTTGGCAATTTCGCGAAGACGTTCCTGTTTCTTGTTTTCCAGATCCTCAATCATTCCCTGAATCTGCTCAGCAGCAGCCCGTTTGGTTTTAACATCGTGGAGCATGGCTTGACGGTCGCGCTTTAGAGCTTTGAGCTGGGATTCTTTCATTTTTTGTTTGGAAGTGATCTCTTTGCCAGACTGCTCCTCCTCTTGAAGATTGCGCGTTACTTCGCCGAGCCTGTGAGCCAGGCTATTCTGATGAACTCGATTATTCATCATCATGGTGTGAAGTTCTTTCAGCGTTTCCCTTTCGGCGGAATTGATTGCCGAAAGATAGGCTGATCGTCTCAATGCTTGATGGATATCTCCTGAAGTCAGCAAGAGGTCAATGTCCCGGTTTTGGCCCATTTTGTATGCGCGTACGGCTCGTCGGGCAGCCCGTTCTTTCATCACCCGGATTTTCTCATCAGTGGTTAGAATGGTTTGGTTTAGAAGGCTGATCTGATCCTCCTTCAATTTGCGCTCCTTCTGAAGTTCCTTTTTCAGCTGGGTAACCATTGCTATTTGCTTATCCAGGGTTTGAATCTGTTTGAGAGTGGCTTTTTCATCTTTCTCAGATTTATTGATGCGGGAGTTGAGACGATCGATCTCCTTGCGAATTTCAGTAAGTTTCTTGGATTGAGATTCGATACTTTTATCAAGATCTTCGGTTTGACCAAAGGAGAGACCAGATAACAGGAACGAGATTCCAAAGAGTGTTAGCATTTTTTTCATCGGCATTCAAGTTAGGTAATATCACGGAAAAGCCATAGACCAAAAAAAAGACCCGTCGGGATCAATCAATTTGGTTCTCTTCGGCTTTGAAAAAGGGTCAAACGCTTTGGATTTTGACCTGATTGGCTTGGATGATTCAAAGAAAATTGTTCCTGAACAGGATATTTTGATGCTGAAAAAAGTTGAAAACAAGGAGTAAACTATTGTTTGCTTTTACATTTGGAAGTCCAATATTCCACGCAATAGTCAGGAAAGTCCAATTGGGCAGAAATGCTTTTGCAGGTAACTGCGAAAGAGCCTGACGACTAGGAAGCCACCTCAGGTGGTATGTTTTAAGAAAGAGGTACATGTACAAATGGCTGATCAATTAGTCAACGGTGTGGTCAAATGGTTCAATGACGAAAAGGGCTACGGATTTATTCAGCAGGAAGACGGTCCAGATGTTTTTGTTCATTATCGAGCAATTGTCGGAGACGGTCGTCGCTCTTTAAAAGAGGGACAGAACGTCACTTTTAACGTCACACAGGGCGAAAAAGGTCCACAAGCGGAGAACGTTTCTGCTGTCTGATTCTTTTTAAGAAATCAGTTAAGCGCCGGTCTCGCAAGAGTGCCGGCGTTTTTTTTGTCCACTCTCGCAAAACAGCATTGGTTTATCAATGGACGAATCGTGCCCAAGCACGACAAACCACCTACAGGCATGCTCTGGCCTGCGAGTGCCCCCCCCACAGGATCGGGAACAAAAAAGAAACCATTTTTTATTAGCAATCAACAAATGGCTATCGTTATTTGTCCAGCAGGAACAAACGCCTATGGCTTAGCAGGAATAACATGCATCCAAATCAAGAAACAATCGTTCGGTTCTATTCGGCATTCAGTCAAAGGGATGCAGAGACCATGGCCAGTTGTTATCACAAGGATGTCACCTTCTCTGATCCCGTTTTCAAATTTCTGAAAGGGGCAGAGGTCGCAGCGATGTGGAGCATGCTCTGTCTTCAGGCAAAAACCCTCCACATCACCTCAAGTGATATAGAGGCTGATGAAGATAAAGGTCAAGCGAACTGGACCGCCCGCTATGCTTTTGGAAAGCCTCCCAGGCCTGTATATAATCGCATTCACGCTGAGTTTGAATTTCTTGACGGAAAAATCATCAGGCACATTGATAGCTTTAATTTTTGGAAATGGAGCCGGATGGCTTTAGGTCCCCTGGGATTACTTTTGGGATGGCAATCTGGTGTTCAGCAAAAAATCAGCACGCAGGCGATGAGCAATTTGACAAAATTCATAACAAAAACAAAAACCAAGTAAAATACTTGTGTAAGTCCGTTCTAACTGTTATAGAAAGCGGGAAACGGGCGGAATAAAATTTCCACCTGATTTTTGAAGAATTAACGAGGAGAAGTCTCGAGATATGTATAGAAAAGTAGCAATCGTCACTGGCGCAAACAGAGGTTTGGGGCATGCTTTAACCAAAGCGCTCGCCGAGGATGATTATAAAGTATTTATGGTGGGGCGTAACAAGATCGAGATCGATAACGCCTCAGCAAAATTTCAAGAAGCCGGTTTAGACGTTGAGGGTTTTGAGGCAGATATAAGCAAGTCTCGCCACGTCACCGCGCTTTCATCTTATGTTCAATCGCAATTTGATCACCTCGATCTACTTATCAATAACGCTGGTGTCATCATTGAACCAGGTGGATTGGAAAGTCAGGTCACTTGTTTCACCATCAATCCAGAATTGGTTGAAACTGCCTATTCCATTAATGCAGTAGGCGCCTTACGATTGGTTCAGGCATTTTATGATTTACTAAAAAAAGGCCGTCAACCTAGGATCGTAAATGTATCCAGTGGTATGGGAGCATTGAACGGAATCAAGGGTGGCTGGCCGGCTTACCGTATGTCTAAAGCCGCTTTGAACACCCTTACGGGAATTTTGGCTATTGAACTTGAAGATACACGGATCAAGGTCAACGCTGTTTGTCCTGGATGGGTAAAAACAGACATGGGTGGGCCTAATGCAACCCGTTCAATCGAAGAGGGCATTGCAGGAATTCTATGGGCCGCCAAACTTCCCGCAGATGGACCGTCCGGAGGCTTTTTCAGGGATGGAAAACCTATCGATTGGTAAGCAGACCAGTCTTTTTCTTTTTGAAACCCCATGTCTTTTGCATGGGGTTTTTCTTTTTAGAAACTTTTAATTGATTTTGTGTCAGATTCCATGATCTTGTATTAGGGTTCATTCCACCACCAGAGCAATAAATAAAGGAACAGTTGAGTATGTATAAACCGGCAGAATCAAGATATGAATCCATGAGCTATAGAAGATGTGGCGCCAGCGGTGTTTTGTTACCACGCATCTCTCTGGGTTTGTGGCATAATTTCGGCGAACCCGATGACTTTGAGACGGCCCAGAGTATGTTGAGGCGGGCCTTCGATCTCGGTATCAATCACTTTGATCTTGCAAATAATTATGGCCCCCCCTACGGAGCTGCTGAAAGTACCTTTGCTAAACTTTTTAAGGAAGACTTTATACCTTATCGAGATGAGTTGTTTATTTCCACTAAAGCCGGGTGGGACATGTGGCCCGGTCCTTATGGGGACCACGGAAGTCGCAAATATCTGATTGCCAGTCTGGATCAGAGCCTGAAACGTATGGGGCTGGAATACGTGGATGTTTTTTACCATCACCGTCCTGATACAAGTACTCCCCTTGAAGAAACTATGGGCGCGCTGGATCAGATTGTACGCAGTGGAAAAGCGCTTTATGTGGGCATCTCAAGCTATAATCCAGAACAAACCCGACAGGCCGTTAAAATGTTGAGAGAGCTGGGAACCCCCTGTCTGATTCACCAACCCAAATACAACATGTTTCATCGACAACCAGAACAGGGACTCTTTGATACCTTGAAGAAACATGGAATCGGCTCTATTGTTTTCTCACCATTGGCCCAGGGTATTTTAACCGATCGTTATCTCAGTGGTTTCCCAGAAGATTCAAGGGCTGTTCGAGATGGTCGTTACTTAAAACCAGATTTTATCAAGGATGAACAACTCGAAAAGGTGAGAGCATTAAAATTAATAGCTAACAAACGGGGGCAGAATGTTGCCCAGTTGGCTATTGCCTGGGTCTTACGCCAAGAAGAAGTAACCACGGCTCTCATTGGAGCCTCACAGGTGTCTCAAATTGAAGAAGCTGTTGCAGCTCTGGATAACCTGACTTTTGAAGCATCTGAATTAGAAGCCATCGAAACCATTCTGGGTTAACGGAGAGTCCTGGGGGGTGGACAAGAGTGGAGCCGATAAAAACCGTGTTTTGTCACCAGTCTTTCCGATTAGATTAAACGTTATTCGAATAATCGCTTTGATATGCTACTAAGGGAAAACGCTATGGAACGGAAAATCAGGGTCATTCTGGCAAAACCTGGACTTGATGGACATGATCGAGGAGCCAAGGTACTCGCTAATTCCTTTAGAGATGCAGGCATGGAGGTTATATATCTGGGTTTAAGACAAACGCCGGAAATGATCGTTGCCGCTGCAGTCCAGGAAGATGCCGACATCGTTGCCCTCAGTATCTTATCTGGAGCTCACATGACCATTTTCCCCCGCGTCCTGGATCTGATGAAGTCCGAAGGGCTTGAGGATGTTCTCCTGACAGGTGGTGGAATTATTCCAGAGTCCGATATGGAAGCCCTGAACAAGGCTGGCGTCGGAAGGTTGTTTGGACCCGGTGCCGGATTGCAGGAAATTAATGATTACATCAAAGGTTGGGTTCAGGAAAATCGAGGATGAGTCGAAGCGAGCAATTTGAACAGCTCAAAAAGCTTCGTGCAGAAGCACTTCTAGGCGGTGGACAGGATCGTCTGGATGCTCAGCATGCCAAGCAGAAGTTGTCTGCCCGAGAGCGTTTGGATCTGCTTTTAGATCCTGGTTCTTTTGAAGAAATGGGGATGCTTGTTACCCACCGATCCACCAATTTCGGCTTAGAAAAACAAAAATTTTTAGGTGATGGTGTTGTAACGGGCCATGGTAAAATAAATGGCCGTACCGTATTTGTTTTTAGTCAGGACTTCACCGTTATGGGTGGGTCGCTTTCAGAGGCTTACGCGGAAAAAATCGTAAAAGTTATGGATTTGGCTGCCAAGGTTGGAGCCCCGGTTATTGGATTAAACGATAGCGGTGGTGCCCGCATTCAGGAAGGCGTTGTTAGCCTGGCAGGTTATGCGGATATCTTTTTAAGAAACACGATGATGAGTGGAGTGGTACCGCAAATATCAGCTATTCTGGGTCCCTGTGCCGGTGGTGCTGTTTATTCTCCAGCCATCACAGATTTTATCTTTATGACCAAGGGCACCAGCTATATGTTTGTAACCGGTCCCGAAGTAGTCAAGACAGTCACCCACGAAGAAGTCAGCAAAGAAGATCTTGGAGGTGCAAGCGCTCACGGCTCCAAATCAGGCGTCAGCCACTTTACTTGCAACAATGAAATTGAGGTGATCGAGGGCATCAAAAGGCTTTTGAGCTTTATCCCCCAAAACAATCTGGAAGATCCCCCTGCAATTTTATGTGATGATCCAATTGACAGAGCAGATGCAGATTTAGATACTATTGTCCCTGAGAATGCTAACAAACCCTATGATATAAAAGACGTGATCCATAAGGTCGTCGATAATGGCGAGTTTTTCGAGGTACATGCAGACTTCGCAATGAATATGGTGGTAGGGTTTGTGCGTTTAGACGGAAAACCAGTTGGTGTCGTTGCCAACCAACCTGCTCACCTGGCGGGCGTTTTAGATATAGATTCTGCCGTAAAGGGTGCTCGCTTTGTTCGTTTTTGCGATGCTTTTAATATCCCCTTGCTTACTTTTGAAGATGTACCTGGATTTTTACCGGGAACCGATCAAGAGTGGGGTGGCATTATCCGCCATGGCGCCAAACTGCTCTATGCTTTTGCAGAAGCGACAGTACCCAGAGTTACGGTAATCACGCGTAAGGCTTATGGTGGTGCCTACGACGTTATGAATTCAAAACACATCAGAGGTGATATAAATTTTGCCTGGCCTTGTGCTGAAATTGCAGTCATGGGTGCCAAAGGTGCCACAGAGATAATTTTCCGAAGAGATATTGCCAAAGCTCAGGATCCAGAAGCTGAGTTGGAGCGTTTAACTCGGGAATTCTCAGATCGTTTTGCCAATCCTTATTCAGCTGCCGAAAGAGGTTATGTGGATGAGGTCATCGAGCCAAATCAGACACGCATAAAAGTGATTAGGGCTTTTGAAATGCTTGAAAATAAAGTTGATTCAAACCCACAAAAAAAACATGGAAATATCCCACTGTAAAATTGGGAGAGGGGTTTCAAGTGGACGTCAGAAATCGTGATGAATTAATGAAGAAGCAGGAGAGTCTCGAAGCTTACCTGCTTGAGAACCCGCAGTCAACGCTGTTTGCGTGGTATGCTCGACAGAACATGGAGGCCGGAGAACTTGACCGAGCCCTGAGCATCTGTAAGATGGGACTACCCAATGTTGTGGCGAAGGGTGTTTTACACAAGTTGATGGGCGAGATTTATCTGGCAAAGGGTGAGGTTACTCAATCTATGCAGCACTTGGTTGAATGTATTTTAACCAGAGAACCCTTCCCCGGTGTGATAATCGAAGTGGTCAAAAACCTGGGTGATACCCTGGAATCTGATCAAATTGCTTTTCTGGTACACTTGTTAAACAAGGCGCTACCGGGTCATAAACAGGCCACCCAGTTTTACAAAAAGTATCCGAGTGCCCGCAATTTTAAAGCACAACCAGGTCAGTATGCTTTTTTAGAAGAATTGTCTGTCAACCTGGAACGATCAGCACTGGTTGAAGTCCTTCCGGTTGATGATGATGATGACGTTACCCTGGCTCTTCCCATGCCTGAAGCTTTAGCTGACGATTCAGTCATCGAGCCTGTTGAAGATGTCATTTTAAAGCCTGAAGCCGCCCCCTTGGTTCCAGAACCTGAGCGTGCTGATAAAACCCTGCCCGTGGATGACCTTATTCTTGAACCAGATCCCTTGCCAGATCCTGCTCCTGCGCCCAGACCTCCAGTTACGCCTATGCCACGTCAAGGTCCTGCGGTGAAACATAACATCACACGCTCAATGGCAACTTTTACATTGATGCAGATATTTAAAGACCAGGGGATGTATGAAAATGCCCTGGAAGTTTTGATTTTCCTCCGAGAGAAATCATCCAATACAGATCGTATTGACCAAGAGGAAAAAGAGATTCGTGATCTCATGGCACGGAATAGCGTCAAATAATCTGACACACTGAATCAATGCCGAATAGTAACCTCCGGGAAAACATTGAGGACAACTCGACCTCAATCAAATTATCTGTTCTCATGGTTACCTACAACTCCAGCCAGACTATCAATGGCTGTATAGAAAGCGTTCTTGCTGAACTAAAGGCTTCGTCTGGTGAACTCATCATTGTCGATAATCATTCAACGGATGATACGCCGGCACTGCTGGAGTCATATACTGCACAACACCCTGAGATCATTCTTCAGTTAAACAAAGTAAATCGTGGATTCGCAATAGGGAATAATCAGGCTTTAGCGCTAGCCAGTGGAGAGCATTTTCTGATTCTGAATCCTGATACCGTTCTCGAAACAGGTGTGTTGAACGCCTTGCTAGAAGCTCTTGAGAGCGATAAGAACATTGGGATAGTCGCTCCCCAATTACAATTTCCAGATGGCCGAATCCAAAAGACCTGTCGTCGTTTTCCGCGTCACATAGATGTTATTTATAATGTTTTTGGTCTGTCTAATTTCTTTCCAGGGAGTCGACAATTCAATGGCTGGAAAATGGGGGATTTCGATCACGAGACTGCTCGCCAGGTAGATCAACCAGCAGGAGCGGCTCTCCTGATCAGAGGTAAACTATTCAGAGAACTGAATGGCTTTGACATGAATTTCCCAATGTTCTTTAATGATGTGGATCTATGCAAACGCGTCAAAAATGCTGGTTATGAAATTTGGTATTTGCCACAATTTGTTATTCAACACCTTGGTGGAGCCAGCGTCAAACAAGCCAGGCTGAAAATGACCTTGAGCTCCCATGTTTCCTTTTTCAGGTATTTTGAAAAGCATTTCACACGACTTCATCAGCAACCCATGAATTTCATAGTGGGTATTTTGCTTTATCTTTCGCTAATCCCCAGACTCCTCGCCGTGCTCCTGTTCAAAAGTGGGACAGGAAAAAATAGAGACACCTTATAGAATGCCCACTCTTCAATGAAAAGGGTCAAAGCAATAAAAGCAATCCTCTTTGATATTGGGGGTGTCCTGGTTCGCGTCGACTCCAGTCAGTCCATTCAAAAATTATCAGAAACGCTTGGCGTCAGTGTCGAGCAAGTCAGGCAAGGCATGACCAGCGACTTGCTCAATGCATACGAAAAAGGTCAAATGACCTCAAATCAATTCTACGAGCAGTTGCTCATAAATTGTTGCAGCAGCCAAACAATGGACATGGAAACCTTTAGAGCCTATTGGCTTGATGTTCTCTTTCCAAAAACCAGAAGTGTTGCATTTCTGGAGCGTGCTGTTAAAGATTTTCCGGTCTGGTTACTAAGTAACACCAACGACTTTCATTACGAGTTACTCCTGCGGGATTTCCCATTTATGAAATGGGTTCAAGGAGGTACTTATAGCTTTATGGTGGGTAGTATGAAACCTGAACCGCTGATTTATGAGCTGGCAATCAAGAAGAGCGGTTTTAGACCGGAGGAAATCCTTTTTGTTGATGATCTGGAACCCAACATTCAGGCAGCCCAGGCTCATGGGATAAGATGTCTTCTTTATGTCGATTATTTGAGTTTTTGCCAAGAATTAAAAACACGCTTTCCTGAATTGGGGTATCTGGTATGAGAATTTTTAAGACGGTACTGGCATTCGCTGTATTGGCTGTACTCTTCAATCTTTTAAACAATAGCCAGGGCAGTATTCCGCCACTTGGGAAGTTCTTGAATCCCTTTGCCGGCTTCTGGGTGAATGGTGAGCACCAGGATGAGCTTGATGAGATTCTGGATGTGAAGGGTCTGCGGGCAGAGGTCAAGGTGGTTTGGGATGAGCGGCAAGTTCCTCATATTTTCGCGGAAAACACCTATGATATTTATTTCGCCCAGGGATTTTTAACTGCCCGTCACCGTTTGTGGCAAATGGAATTCCAGACTCATGTTGCGGCAGGTCGTGTGTCAGAAATTATTGGCTCAAAAGCCATTGAGTTTGACAAGCTCCAGCGCCGTCGGGGATTACTCCTGGCTGCAGAGCATGCGCTCAATTATATGGGCGAAATTCCTGAGACCCAAATCATTCTGCAGGCCTATGCCAACGGTGTGAACACCTGGATTGAGACCCTGACTCCGGCGACCCTGCCCCTGGAATACAAATTACTTAATTATGAGCCCGAGGTCTGGTCTACCCTCAAAACAGCACTCCTGTTAAAATTTATGGCCTGGGATCTCACCGGTCGAAATTCTGAAATGGATCTCAGTGTTATCAGATCTGCATTGGGGGAAGACTTTGTAAACAAATTTTATCCAGAGGATACGCCCCGGACCCAACCGGTTATTCCTTCTGGAAAATCCTGGCGCTTTGAACCCATGTTGGCTGAAGAAGCTCCACCACCCTTTGAACCTCAATTTATTCGCGACTTGCGAGAAGGGGAACCGGACAAAGACAACGGTAGCAATAACTGGGCTGTGTCTGGAAAGAAAACGGCATCCGGTTTTCCCATACTGGCAAATGATCCACACCTTGGATTAAAATTGCCCTCCATCTGGTATGAGGTTCAACTTCATACTCCGGATATGAACGTCTATGGTGTTTCACTCCCTGGTGCTCCAGCAGTTATTATCGGTTTTAACGAAAATATTGCCTGGGGTTTGACCAATGCAGGCAGCGATGTCATGGATTGGTTTGAAATTGAATTTAAGGACGACAGCTACACTGAGTACGTTTACATGGATGAGTGGGTATCATCAGATATAAGAATTGAAGAGATTGAAGTAAGAGGAGGGGAAACCGTTCGGGATACTTTTGCCCTGACCCGCTTTGGTCCTGTGGTTTATTTTGGTGAACACAGTCTGGAGAATGGTCACCCAGTTGGTCTGGCCATGCGTTGGTCTGCCCACGACCCTTCTAATGAGATGGGTGCCATTCGGGGCATCAATCGGGCAGTTGATCGGGAAACGTTTTTTAAGGCTTTGGAGTCTTTTGATGCACCCGGACAAAACTTTGCCTTTGCTGCGAAAGATGGGGACATTGCAATTCGTCATAATGGTAAGTATCCCCTGCGTGGCCAGGACCAGGGCAAGTTTGTTCGGGCCGGTCGCGATACGACAGGTGAATGGCGGTTTTATATACCCCATGACCAGCTTCCATCAATTACCAATCCCAAAAGTGGCTTTGTGAGCTCAGCCAATCAGAATCCCACAAGCAAAAACTACCCTTATTATCTAGGTTGGGACTATGAAGATTATGAGAGAGGATCAAGAATCAATGATCGCCTGGAAGCGATGAGCAATATTAAGATGAGTGACATGCAGGTTTTGCATATGGACAATTTTAATAAACAGGCGCAGCTCATGTTGCCCCTTCTCATGGACCAACTGGATCGAAAGGACTTATCTGAAGATGAGCAGAAAATTCTTAATGATTTAAAAAAATGGAATTATCTATCTGATCCTCATGAAAAAGCGGCCTGGGTATACAAGCAATGGTGGCTGCATCTGGAGCGGGCGATCTGGAGCGATGAGCTAACTCTTTACGGTGAAACCAGAGAGTTTCCGGCCCGCTCCGTTACTGCTGAGCTGCTCATGAAAAATAAAAAGTTACAGTATTACGACAATATTAACACAGCGGAGCTGGAAGACCGAAGCTCAATTATTACAAGCGCTTTTCATAAATCGATTGCAGAGCAGACCGAGAAACTTGGTGCCTACAGTGAAGCCTGGGAACTGGGTCGGGCCAGGGGCACCGATATAAATCATTTACTATCTGTTAAAGGCCTGGGGCGACCTGGTCTGCATACTGGTGGCGGTGTAGGAATTGTAAATGCCACCAAAAAGGACCATGGACCATCCTGGCGGATGATTGTTGAGCTTGGTGAAAAACCAACAGCCAGAGGCATTTATCCAGGTGGTCAATCTGGGAATCCCGGTTCAGCCTATTATGACAATGCAGTAGACAAATGGGTAAGCGGTCAATACTTTGACATCCATTTCCTCACGTCTCCTGATGTAACAGACCAATCAAAACTTACTTTGACATATTTGAGGAATTTCCAATGATCAGCATTCTCGCTTCACTTATACTTGTGTTTATTTTGCAGCTCCTGTTTTACTCCTGGTGGTGGATTATTGTTATTCCATTGGCCTTAGGCTTCCTGGAGAGAGACTCGGTTGCCAGGGCTGCAGGAGGAAATGGCCTGGGAATTTTTCTGCTCTGGTTTGGAATGAGTGTTTTCCAATGGATCAGTGGTGGGGAAATCATTGTTACCCGCATTTCTGAAGTGATGGGCATTGGCTCTGGATTTGTGCTGGCTCTGGCTACAGGGACAATTGGCTTTGTGCTGGCGGGGTTGTCTGGATACGCCGGCTTTTCACTGCGCAAGGTAGTGATAAAAGAATATCAGATATCTTAGTTAAATATGGTAAATCGCAAGGTTTTGGCTTGAAGCATCTCACCACTAAGATCCAAAAACTCCAGGGGATCCGGGATAATTTTTGTGAAGCTTTGTGTCATTTCGACATCGTGGTTATGACATTGCCAATCGAGTAGCATTATGACTAAAAGTAAAATAAGCATTTATGAAGAACCCTTACGGACGATTCCGCACGATTTTTTCCGGGATAACCAGCCCGACTATGATGAGCTGGAAAAACGCCCCAGAATGCCGGTTGTCGCCCTGTTGGACAATATTCGCAGCATGTTTAATGTCGGCTCCATGTTTCGGACTGCAGATGCAGCCTGGTTGGAGGAGCTCATTATAAGTGGCTACACAGCAACGCCGCCCCGGAAAGAAATTGCCAAAACCGCCCTTGGTGCAGAATATTCGGTTCCCTGGAGATCAATTCCCAATGCAGTAGATGCAGTGAGAGCATTAAAACTCAGGGGTTACAAAGCCATAGCTCTGGAACAAACAACCCGAAGTCAATCCTTTTCCAGTGTGAATTATGAATTCCCCCTGGTGTTTATTGTCGGTAATGAAGGCGTTGGTATTCAGGATGCGATTGTTCAGGAGTGTGACTTTGCAGTGGAGTTACCGCAATACGGAATGAAAAGCTCTATGAACGTCGCCGTCGCCTTTGGAATTATGCTTTTCGAATTAAGACGTCAATGGGATAAGGTGAAGTGACGCGTGACAAGTGACAAGAGCAAACCTGCCTAAAGGGTTTTGACTCCTGTAGGTAGATGAAAAAAATCACCAGATTTCAATATTTTGTATTGGCACTCTTTTTATTGTCCACTAGTTTTCCTGCAATTGATATGGCTCACTCACAGTGTAAACACACTTGTAAGTGAGTCTGAGCTATTCATATATCGAACGACATTCAATTCTAAAGATTTCAGAGGAGGAATTCATGATTAAAAAGGTAGTACTTATGGTTTTGGCTCTGACCCTTGCTGTGGGAGCATTTGGTCAAACGCTAGAAGAAAATTTAGGGAGCATGCTCAGTGCCAATGCTGAGATGTATTTACAGCCACTGGGGGATGCTTTTGGAGCTTCTATGAACTCAGGCTGGTATCACAGATCTCGTGTACATAAAATGCTGGGTTTTGATATCAGTGCAAAAGTGATGATTGCAGCCGTTCCTGAGGAAAGCGAGTTCTTTAACTTTGCCTTGAGTGAGAATGCGATGGAATTTGATCTGGATGCTATGGTAGGAGAGGATATTAATCCTCTTTCACTCACCTTTGCAGACATTTATTGGGAATCAGATACACGTACGCCAACATTTTTTGGGCCAGCTGATAGTGCTGGACTGCTCGTAACAAACCAGGGTCATATTGCTGGTCTATTTGAAGATCACCTCAGAACTGAGATGACAACCGTACTTACTAACCAGGGTGTTCCTGCTGCTCAGATCCCTGCTTTAGTGGATCAGGCGATTGCCAGTGCAAATATTTCTGGCGAAGTTGCAGGTCTTGATCTGGATTTTCCACTTCCCCCTGGAATTGGACTGCCAGCGCTTCCATTAGCTATGCCACAGATTTCTCTGGGTTTGCCCATGGGTATTGAGTTAACTGTTCGTGGGTTTCCTGAAGCCGAGATCGAAGATATTGGTACCTTCAGCATGTATGGTGGTGGCTTACGTCTGAATATTGATCAGTTTATCCCCATTCCATTATTCCCAGTAGATATTACTGCCAGCGCTTTCTATTCACAGATGAGCATCGGTGATCTGATTGAGTCTTCAAATACCTCAATTGGCCTACAGGTTGGGAAATCCATCAGTCTGCTTTTCTTTGGTGTTGGCCTTTATGCCGATGCTGCATTCGAGTCAAGCGCTTTGAGCATTGGATATGATGTTGATCCTTCTTTTGGTATTGAAGGCGATCGTATTCAGTTTGATATGGAAACGGATCCCGGTCTGAGAGTGGGTGCTGGACTTCACCTTACGTTTATCCCACTGACCTATGTCAATGTTCATGTTAGCTCGACTCCAACCAACCAGGTTATTACGGCTGGACTTGGAATCACCCTTAGATAATTCCACTTCGTTTTGAATATATGAGGCCACCCATTTTGGGTGGCTTCTTTTTTTTCTTAAACCGGGATTCTCTTACATGCGACTACTTTTTAACTCCCTGTTCAGATACTGTCTAGCAAAGTAATTGAGATGATTTTCATTCGCGTTTTAAGTATTGACAACACTTCACAGAGTAGAATTGCAGTTTGCCAAGTATTTACAGAACTAGCTGATTTTAGCGTAATATAATCCTATATTCAGCTTTGGCCTTTGGAGGACGTATGACTGACTACAACGAACATTTAGATGATGAACAAACAGTAATGAATGAGGGTGGATCTTCAATCAAAAAAAGTCGCAGACAAGCGATTCACCTTGATGATCATATATCCACGCTTGACTTAAGAAAACCGATAACAATTCAGGGCGAAACCAGCATTGCAAGTTGCCTCCAGTTGATGAAAGAGGAGAAAATTGGCTGTTTGCTTATCACTGAAGCGGAAAAACTGATCGGGATTTTTACAGAGAGAGATATTATCCGCAGGATTGTTGGAAAAAATTTATCTCATGAGGATATTGATGTCCAGGATTTTATGACCAAGGATCCCGACACACTAACAGATGATGCCCCACTGGCCTTCGCTTTGAATTATATGGTTTTGGGTGGCTATCGTCACGTTCCAATTGTCGATACGGAGAATCGACCCCTGGCATGCCTCTCAATCAAGGATATCGTCAAGCACATTGGCAATTACTATTTCAGTGAGATCGCTAATCTTCCCCCCACGCCTAAAAATCCAGGTTGGGTCACCATGGATGGTGGCTGAATTAATTTTTCACCTGGAATAAAGGAAAGCTATACACCTGTTTTGACAAAGCACCCATATATTGGCTCATTACAGGCCGTTCTGTTTGACTTTGATGGTGTTGTGGTTCAGAGTGAATCCGTCTATGACCGGGCAACAACGAAATTGGGCGCCCGCTATGGCATTACCATTCCAGAACCCTTCTTTGAAGCAAATCGGGGCATTTCTGAAACCCTATTCTATGAACGTTTCAAAGCAAGCTTTAAGCTGGATGTGGACATGGAGGACATTCAGGAATATGGGCGCAAATTTCTTTGGGAAGCCTTTTCCTCTTCGGTTCAATTCACACCCGGATTTCAACAATTCTATAAGCTGGTCAGGGAGCTTGTGGGCAAGGTTGCATTAGTCACAGCCACTCCCAGGCCTCTTGTTGAAGAGATTTTTAAGAATTCATCAATCCAGGTAGCGTTTGATCATATCGTAACTTCTAGCGATGTGGCCAGGACAAAACCAGCACCTGATCCATATTTAAAAGCCTGCGAATTACTTGGGGTTGATCCTGCAAGAGCACTGGCCATCGAAGATTCACCTACCGGTCTCAGGTCTGCAGTAGAAGCCGGCTGTCAGACAATAGGAATCACGACAAGCTGCAATCGGGATTCTTTAAAAGAGGCGAATTTTGTTGTTGACAGCTTCGGTGAACTCGAAGAACTTTTAACCACAGTATGAGGGAAGAGAATGAGTTGGTATAGACAGTTTGATCTGGTGTGGTTTCCCGTCATTGATTTTGATCGCGCAAAAGCATTTTATCAAGAAGATCTGGGGTTTGAATTGGTTCTTGAAGATCAAGATTCCAAGTGGGCTGAATTTCAAATAAGTCCTGGCGCCAAAATAGCGATCCATGGTGTGAAAGCGACCAACGCTAATCCCATCGGTGCTCTTGTCTTGGATGTTGAAAATATTGAAAAATCAGAACTGGCACTGGGAGGCAAGGGAATCAAACTATTTGACAAGGAAGAAATCCCAGGCCTGGCAAAACTCGCTTCTTTCACTGATCCTGATGGTAATGTTATCCAATTAAGTCAATCGTTGGTGAGGCAAGTGCTTTAGATGGGTGTGATTTTACTGGATTCGGCCATGGGGTCTCGCCTCGAAGAAATGGGGCATAAGCTTAGCGCCCCGCTCTGGTCTGCTACAGTTTTGCAATCCAAGCCAGATGATATCACGCAGATACACAGGGAAAACATAGAATCTGGTGCCCAGGTAATTACCACAAATACCTTTAGAACAACACCCTTTGCGCTTCACGCTGCCGGGCTCTCAGGCGTGGACGCTCATGCCCGCGCTCGAGCCCTCACCCTGCTGGCAATTCGTCTGGCCTGGAAAACGGTGAAAGAGTCTGGCAAAGATATCAAAATTGCTGCCTCGATAGCTCCTCTGGCTGATTGTTGGTCTCCACAGGATTTTCCCGGAAACATTATCTCAAGACCCTGGCATGATGCCCAGCTGGACAACCTGGCCCATCATTCAACCGATATTCTATTGCTTGAGACCATGAATTCTGCCCGCGAGGCCAAGGGGTTGGCAGAACTGGCGCTGCGTTATGAAAAACCAGTGTGGGTTTCCTTTAGCTTGAATGAATCAGGTAATATTTTCAATGGTGACGATCTGGTAACCACGGCCAAGTATTTGGAGAAGAAGGGGGTTTCTGCTATTGGCGTTAACTGTTCTGATCTTCGAACATCCAAAATCGCATTGATTGCCTTAAGAGAGGTGCTGTCAATTCCACTTCTAGCTTACCCAAATGTAGAATTGCCGATTCCCGAGGGAAAAAAGAAGAAAAAGAACAACAAGGTGTCCACTGCTGATTTTGCCAACTGGGCAAAAGAGGTGAAAGATTTGGGTGTGGAATTCATTGGCGCCTGCTGCGGATCTGATCATACCTATATAAAAGCACTTTCGGATCAACTTAAATCCTGATAAACTTTCTTGATTAACCAACAGAACTTTTCAAAAAAACTACTCCTGTGGTTTCATGAGCATAGGGCAGAAATAGCCGTCCCGGGCAGAGGAAGCTCTGATCCATATGCGATCTGGATTGCTGAGGTAATGCTTCAACAAACTCAGGTCTCTACTGTTTCACCCTATTATGAGCACTGGATGGAAACCTTTCCTACAATAGCTCGCCTGGCACAGGCAAGTTTGGACCAGGTCTTGAAAAGCTGGGAGGGTTTGGGTTACTACTCCCGAGCCAGGAATCTTCATCGCGGAGCCCAATATATTATGGACAGGTATGCGGGGAAACTGCCCTCATCCTCAGCTGAACTCCTCCAGGTGCCGGGTATTGGTCCTTACACCGCCGCCGCAATTGCCAGCATTGCCTTTGCCCAAGTCGTTCCCCTGGTTGATGGAAACGTGCTAAGAGTCTTTACGCGCCTTGAGCGAATCTCCGACGATATCTCTCGAATTGAAACCAGAAAAAACATTTCATCGCGACTGCTACAGCTCGTGCCGGAGGACGATCCAGCAGGCTTTAATCAAGGATTGATGGATCTGGGGCGGGTTATTTGCACACCTAGAAATCCTGGATGTGAAAGCTGTCCCTTGGCAAAGGTTTGTCAGGCTGGAATCGCCGGGAATCCCGAACAATACCCTGTAAAACCCAAAAAGATAGCGGTTCCCCATTATGAGGTGGTCATCGGGCTAATCAGGCGCGGTGACAAAGTCCTCATCCAAAAACGACCTGCAAAAGGATTGCTGGGCGGACTCTGGGAGTTTCCTGGCGGCAAGATTGAACCGGGAGAGAGCGGGGAGAATGCCCTCCTGAGGGAAATTCAAGAAGAGACAGGCTTGATGATTACCCTGGGTGACAAAATCGGAACGATCCAGCACGCGTACACACATTTTAAAATCACCCTGACAGCCTGGTTTTGCCAGTGGGAGGCAGGTGAAGCAGAAACACGAGCTGCCTCAGAAAACCGCTGGATTCTAATGTCTGAAATAAAAAACCATGCCTTCCCGAGAGCCAATCTTAAAATCCTGGAGTTACTCTCAGAATAGCCATTTGATCTGCCAGCTCAGCATTGCCTTAGACAATCAAATCTCCATTCAGCTTGTCTGTCTCAAATTATTTATTAAAGCCGTTCCGGTAAAGGTTGAAGGCACTGAATCCGAAGCGTATATTTGCCGTTCAGTTCGACAAATCTTCACTGTCGGATCGTCTTACGACAGCGGTAGAATAATTAACTTTAACCCACGGTTTAAGGTGATGTGCTCATGAGCAAAATGTTTCAGGCGGGACCTACAGGAGAAACCATTAAATCTGATTGCCACGTCTTTTATACACCGGGATCGGAAGCCCTCAGAGTTGAGCTTAAAAGCAAGGTTGAAGTATTGTTCTCAAATGCCCTCAGGGCTTTGGTTGAACAAACTTGTTCAAGTTTGGGTATTAAAACAGGACGTGTCAGTATTAATGATTTTGGCGCACTTCCTTTTGTGATGATGGCTCAAATCGAAACGGTCGTTAAAAGAGCTCACCCAGAATTGAAGCTGATAGCACTTCCAGACTTTAAGGAGCATGCGAAATATTCAAGTTCGTTTGGTCGTTTTCGCCGAAGTCGCCTGTATTTGCCGGGAAACCAACCCAAGTTGTTTTTGAATGCCGGTATCCATAAACCTGATTGCATCATCCTTGACCTGGAGGATTCCGTTCCACCAGCAGAAAAAGACGGGGCGCGGTTTATTGTCAGAAATGCCCTGAGAACACTGGATTTTTTTGGTTCTGAGCGGATGGTACGCATCAACCAGGGTGAATTGGGAATGAAGGACCTGGAAGCCGTCATCCCTCATAATGTGCACACGGTGTTGCTGCCCAAAGCGGAAACGGCAGAGCAGGTCGTTGCCATGGAGGCAAAGGTCAATGAGATTCTAAAAAAAGAGGGCTTAAAGCAACAAGTTTACTATATGCCCATTCTCGAAAGCGCTCTTGGTATTCTAAATGCCCGTGAAATAGCCATGGCCAGTAAAAACAATGTTGGTCTAGCAATGGGTCTTGAAGATTATACCGCTGACATTGGAACCCAGCGCACCCTGGATGGCAAAGAGTCTTTCTTTGCCAGGTCCATGTTGGTGAATGCTGCTCGCGCAGCTGGTATCCAGCCTATTGACACGGTCTTTAGCGATGTGAGTAACGAAGCTGCCTTAAGAGCGTCTGTGCAGGTTACCAAAGCGATGGGCTTTGATGGTATGGGGTGCATTCATCCTCGCCAAATCCGACCCATTCACGAGGAATTTGCACCAAGCGAAGTGGAAATTACAAAAGCAAAAACCATCATACTGGCTGCCGACGAAGCTGAAGCCCGCGGCCTGGGTGTGATTGCAGTCGGTTCCAAGATGATTGACCCTCCCGTCGTCAAGCGCGCCGAAAGAACCATCAAAATGGCTGTCGATACAGGTTTGCTATCTGAGAATTGGAAAAGTGAATAACTAAAGGTTGTCAACCGCAAAGATCGCCGAGAGCGCTGAGATAATATTTGTGATCATTAAAGCCCAAAACGCCCTTTCCGGTAAAATCGTTGGCGCAGCGATAGCGGTCCATCGAGTTCTTGGCCCGGCTCTTTTTTTAACTGAACGGGCTTGGGTTTATGGTCCGGAAGCAAGTGCCTGTCGATATATTGTACAAGGGGCAAAAACTGGAAGTTGGATATCGGATAGATTTGCTTGTTGAGGCTTAGTAATAAGAAAGCCGGTTTAATTTTAAATTTTAACGTAAAGTATATGAAAGATGGTGTTAAAAGAGTGGTTAATAACCTCTAGCAGGGACTCCATAAACAACTCTTTGCGAACACCGCGGCCTTCGCGGTTAGGAGAAGAATGAAAATCAAATATGAATTAGTAAAAAATGCTGCCGGTCGGATGGTTCCTACTGAAGTCAATGGAAAGGCTCAGATTCCTTATCAAGGTGTTCATGGATATAAACCAGAAGGGCGTAAAGCCGCACCTCCTATTTCATCCTGTAGCGACTATCCCATGGATGGGAATAAAATTGTTGGCTCCATCAAAGAAGCCCTGAAAAAAGCAGGTCTCAAACCGGGAATGACCATTTCATCCCATCATCATTTTCGCAATGGTGATCTGGTCATGAACCAGGTCTTTGACGCAGCAGCTGAGCTTGGGGCCAGGGATTTGATGTGGTTCCCCAGTGCTGCATTTCCCTGCCATGAGCCGCTCACGAAGTATCTGGAGAATGGCGTAATCCACCACATCGAAGGCTCTCTCAATGGCCCTCTGGGAAAATACGCTTCTGAGGGAAAAATGAACGGTCTCGCAGTTTTACGATCCCACGGAGGTCGCTGGCAGGCAATCCAGGATGGTGAAGTCCTCATTGATATTGCCATTATCGCTGCACCTACGGCAGATGCTTTCGGAAATTCTACAGGTGATCGAGGACCTTCTGCGTGCGGTCTGTTGGGCTTTGGTCTTGCAGATAGCATGTATGCGGATAAAGTCATTGTTGTCACCGACAATCTGGTGCCCTTTCCTTGTTATCCCTGGCAGATCCAGGGGCAGAACGTGGATTATGTGGTTGTGCTGGATAAGGTCGGTGATCCGGAAAAAATTGTATCGGGGACCACTGAGCTTACAAAATCTCCTGATCGACTTTATATCTCAGAATTGACAGCAAAGTTTGTCCGGGCTGCAGGCATCATGAAAGAAGGCTTCAGTTTTCAAGCAGGTGCAGGCGGTACAGCCCTGGCTTTTGCTATCTATCTAAAGGAAATGATGATAGAAGCAGGAGTGAAAGCACGTTTTGTCCGCGGTGGGTCCACAAAATATCTGGTGGAAATGCTTGAAGAGGGTCTTACAGATTACATTCTGGATGGCCAGACCTTTGACCTGGATGGTGTGCGTTCCATGCGAGAGAATGAGGGTCATGTAAACACCTCTCCATTCACCAGCTATAACTGGCACGGCAAAGGAAATTTTGCCTCCATCCTGGATGCTGTGGTGTTAGGGGCTACTGAAGTTGATGTAAATTTTAACGCTAATGTGGTTACCCACTCAGATGGTCAAATGCTCCACGGTATTGGTGGCTGGCAAAACTGTCTTTTTAGCAAGTGTACAATCTTACCCATTCCAGCCTTTCGTGACCGTATCCCGGTGATTGTAGATGAGGTCACGACTCTGGTGGGTCCGGGAGAGTTGATTGATGTGATCGTAACAGAGCGGGGGATTGCCATTAATCCTTTGCGAACTGATTTGATTGAAGCGACGAAGGATAGCGGTTTACCCATTCGGAGTATTCAAGAAATTAAAGCAGAGATTGATGATCTTATTGGTGGAGTTCCACAAAAACCCAAACTCACTGATGAACCCATCGGCGTGGTCAAATGGGTTGACGGGACGGTGCTGGATACGATTTTTAGAATTGCAGATAGAAAATAGAAGATAGAAAATAATGTCATTTTTTACGCAACTCGGAAAGCAATAACGAAGACCTGATTTTTTCTATCTTATATGACCACTATTTATAAAGGAGTTGATATAGCAATGAAAGATAAAGTACTAAAAATCTGGCCTGAGATTGACTGGATCCAAGACGTGGAATTGAGAAATAAAACGTTGGATGCCTGGGTCTGGGCCATTGAAAATAGCGTCCTTTCAGCAGGTGATTTAGAGGTGATTCCCTTTTCGCTGCTGATAAAAGACGTGAAGGTTTCTTTTATGAATCATAAAAGGACCTGTGTTCAGCTGGCTGTGGATATCGCAAAACGCATGCAGGAGAATTTTGGAGACGCCATGAAGATTGATATGGACACCCTGATTTCCGGCGCCATCCTCATCGATATTGGCAAATTGCTTGAGTACGAAATGAAAGATGGGAAATTGGGGACAAGCTCAATGGGGAAGATTGTACGTCACCCCTTTAGCGGTGCCTCCATCGCTTTTAAATTTGGGCTTCCAGCGGAGGTTCAACATATTATTGCCACCCATTCGAAAGAAGGGGATCTGGGCATGCGGACCGTTGAATCCATAATCGTTCATCACGCAGATTTCGTATCCTTCGAGCCGTTTAAGGCATAACACGATTCGACCTCCTGATCAACAGGGGAAGACCATGGAAGCAAAATGTATTTCCAGGGTTAATAACGTTAAAGAAAGGAAGGCTTTCGTGGTCAGATCCATAGTCTTAATGATTTTGAGTGCTGGTTTAACCCTGGCACAAATTACCCCGGTTTCCCCATCAGTAGCTGCAATAGATGATCCCCTTGCAGTACGCTATAATCCTGCAGGTCTGGCTTTCTATAATCATACTGAGAGCATGATATTAACCCATTTCGATGGCAGTTATTTCACAAAGGATTTCGGATATTTTAGCCAGGCAGAAAACGGTGGATTTGGCTATCAGTGGGATGTGGCAAGCGCCAAAAACATATGGAGCTTCAGTCAGAGTTTCAAAATTTCTGATTCTCAGGCCATGGGTTTAACCTATACATTTGATAATTCGCTCTGGAAAGAAGGCCGGGTTGATTTGGGCTGGATGCTCCGTCCATTCCCAATGCTGTCCCTGGGGGCAAATCTTCAAAACGCCTGGTCAGGAAGCAGCGAATTCCTAAAACTTAACACAGGGTTCGCTTTTCAGGACCGGAGTGGTCGCTTTGGGCTGGGATTTGACCTGGGAGTGATTCGAGATGATTCTGGACCTGAACTGGAGTACAGCAAGAACCAGCTGGTCACGGTTTTTGTTGAACCCCTGGATGGACTGCGCCTGAGTGCATATAGCTATCGGGATGACAACACAAACAATGCCGGGATTTCATTCAGTATCTTTATGCCTCAAATGGGAGTGGAAAGCCACATACAGTCAGATAAGCTTTCCGCACAAACCATGGTTATCAGGACTAGCAAAAATCCTTATCGTTCTATCTTTGGTAAAACCAACGTCAAAAAAGGTCAGCAAACCTATGTTCGTATGAATCTGGCAGGCCTTTTTATTGAAGAACCGGAGATTAAAAAGCCTAATTTCCCCTTCAACTTTGACATCGATATTCCTTTTCTCAGCGAGCAGGTGGTTTATGGCCGTCAATTGAAAAAATTTATTGATCAGCTGCAGGAGTACACGGATGATCCAGCCATTCATGGCCTGGTTATTGACCTGGGGGATATCAGAGGCGGTTTTAGCAAAATGTCTGAAGCTCGTGAGGCTTTCCAGCGCTTTCACGATTCTGGAAAAAAGATCATCGTTTACAGTAAATTTGGGCTGGGGAATTCAACCACTTACCTCTTATCAATGGCAGATGAAATCTATACTCATGAAATGGCGGGTGTTGATCTTCGCGGTCTGGCAATGGAAATCACCTTTTTCCGCGGTCTGCTGGATACACTCTCCATCGTACCGGAAGTGTGGCGGGTCAGCCCATATAAGACTGCTGCAGATCCCTATTTGAGAACCAGTATGTCCCAGGCAATGAGAACAAACTATGACCAGCTCCTGGATGGGATTTACTCGGAGTTCATAGCTGGAATAGCTGAGGGAAAAGGTTGGGATGAGGATCGGACCAGAACGGTTGTAAACAATGGTCCCTACATGTTGACTTCAGAGGCCATAAAAGCTGGATTGCTCACAGGAACGATGTATCCAGACGAATTTGACAAATATGTGAAGGATTTGAATGAGGGGAAAATCAACATCATTAAATCTTCCCCGAAAGAAGATATACCGGGATATCAATATGCATGGCGTCATGACCAGGTCAAGGACAAGATCGCAGTGATCTACGCCGTTGGTGGCATCGTCAGCGGAAAAAGTAAACCAGGACCTTCTGGATCAAAGAATATGGGTGATGAGACGATTGCTCAAGCTATCAAACAGGCCAGGGAAGACAAGAGTATCAAGGCTATCGTGTTGCGGATCGACAGTGGTGGTGGTTCAGCTCTTGCCTCTGATATCATGTGGCGTGAAGTCCTTCAATCTACTGAGACAGATTCGCTTAATATTAAACCCTTTATCGCTTCAATGTCCGATGTGGCTGCTTCAGGCGGCTATTACATCGCTTGCCAGGCAGATAGTATCATTGCTTATCCATCCACCATCACGGGATCCATTGGCGTAACAGGTATGCGTTTGAACTTTTCTCAGCTTCAAGAGCGCTTCGGGATTCATACGGATCGACTGCTCCGTGGCGATCATGCTGATTTTGCCTCTGGAAATAGACTTGCTTCGGATTCGGAAAACGATATGATCCGGGCAGCCATAAACGATACCTATATTAAGTTCAAAGAGCGCGTCCTCAAGGGTCGCGAAGCTCTAGATGATATGGTTGGTCTGGATAGTCTGGCGCTCGGTCGCGTGTGGACCGGTGTTGATGCCAAATCCTATGGTCTTATTGATGAAATCGGTGGCTATTATGATGCCATTGAATTGGCTAAAAAAGCTGCCGGGATCACAGGTGAAGTGGATATCGTTGAACTGCCAAATTATAAGTCCAAGAAGGCTTTCAAAAAGTTCTTTGGCGGGGAGACCAAGATTGACATCTTCTCAATGCATGTGCTAGAATCCATAAAAGTCATGGATATCATTCCCATCCTTGAGGGTGGCGAAATCCAGATGATCATGCCGGTAAAGATCGAAATCAAATAAGCTCTAAAAAAACCGCGAAGTACGCGAATTTCACGAAGATAGGGTTTAAGAGTCTGGCGTGACGGAACTTGTACAGAAAACTTTGGGTCCAGGATTTCTTGAGTCGGTAAATGAGGAGTTTTTTTAAAGTGGCGCTGCAACAGAAAAGGATAGAATATGATTCTCAGGCACCTTTTCCGGTCATATATAAGGGGGTTCTACTCAAGAACGATTTCTATGATCTGATTGTTGAACTGAAAGCATTTAAGCACTTAGATGATATTGAACGAGTCCAACGAATAAACTATCCAAAAGTAACAGGGCTTCATCTAGGACTACTTATCAATTTGGTCAAAAATCGCTTGAATACGAAAGGCTCATATTAACAACTTGAGTTTTCAGGCAAACGTTTAGTGAAATTCGCGTAATTTGCGGTTTCAAAGATCAATCTTTTTGAGGTTATAAGACAAAGGAATTTGAAATGTCACAGAATTTGATTGAAAAGATCGCACAGAAATATGCGGTTGATCTGGCCCAGGGCTATGAAGTGCAGAGCGGTGATTTTTTATCAATTTCACCAAAACACATTATGACTCATGACAATACTGGCGCTGTGATGAGCAAGTTTAAGGCGATTGGTGCTACCAGGATTTTGAATCCCCACCAGCCGGTTTTTGCCCTGGATCATAATGTTCAGGACACCAGCGAAATCAATCTAAAAAAATATGCCGGTATTCAGGCTTTTGGCAAAGAGATGGGCGTAGATTTTTATCCCGCAGGTCGTGGAATTGGTCACCAGATTATGTGCGAGGAAGGCTATGCCTGGCCTGGCAGTATGGTGGTTGCTTCTGATAGCCATTCTAATATGTATGGCGGTTTGGGGTGTTTGGGAACGCCTATTGTACGAACGGATGCGGCGGCAATCTGGGCCACGGGGAGGACCTGGTGGCAAGTTCCACCTGTCGCCAAAGTAAACCTCAAAGGTCAACTACGTCCTGGAATTACGGGCAAAGATGTCATTATCACTCTGGCGGGTCTGTTCAATAATGATGAGGTTCTGAATCATGCCCTGGAGTTTGTCGGGAATGGTTTAGGCTCTCTATCCATTGATCAACGGCTTACCATCGCGAATATGACCACCGAATGGGGCGCTCTGGCAGGTGTTTTTCCGATTGACACCGTAACATTCGACTGGCTGGAAGCTCGGGCACTCTTTGTTGAAAAAAGAGGATTGTCAGGGGTCCCTTCAGATGTGGAATCTGTAGGTGCTGCGTCGCCACGGCTCAATTTTGGCCGAATATCTAATCTGAAGCAAACGACCCCCTATGCAGATCCGGATGCTTTTTATGCCAAAGAGCTTGAGCTGGATCTGTCCACAGTAGAACCCAATGTCTCTGGGCCGGACAATGTAAAAACCATGACATCTGCAAAATCCATGGAACAGCAAAACCTGAAAATTCACAAGGCTTATCTGGTCTCATGTGTGAATAGCCGTGTTGATGATCTGGCTGAGGCAGCTAGAACGATCAAGGGTCAAAAGGTTGCTCATCATGTTGAGTTCTATGTCGCCGCCGCCTCCAGCGAAGTGCAGGCTGAAAGTGAAGCCCGTGGTGACTGGCAGACTCTCATGGATGCTGGCGCAAAACCCCTGCCTCCCGGTTGCGGTCCCTGTATTGGACTGGGAGTCGGATTGCTGGGGGAGGATGAAGTGGGTATTTCAGCCACCAATCGAAATTTTAAAGGTCGCATGGGTGCGAAAAGCGCCAAGGCTTATCTGGCTTCTCCAGCCGTAGTCGCGGCCTCTGCCGTGGCCGGAAAAGTGGTTTCGCCCTATGACTATGCGGCCGGTAAAGCCCAGGGTGAAATCAAGGTCCATAAAAAGTCAGTCAAAGCTGCTGTAGCCGTGAACATTCTGGAGGGTTTCCCACAGCAACTCACAGGGAATATCCTCTTTTGTCATCAGGACAATTTGAACACCGATGGCATTTATCCAGGTAAATACACCTACATCGATGACTTTACGCCTGAACAACAGGCTGGAGTGGTCATGGAAAATTATGATGCCGCCTTTGTAGGTATGGTTGAACAGGGCGATTTCCTGGTGGGCGGCTTCAATTTCGGTACGGGAAGCTCCCGAGAACAGGCTGCGACCTCCCTGAAATACCGGGGACTCTCGCTGGTTCTGGCCGGCTCCTTTAGTGAAACCTATAAACGGAATGCCATCAATAATGGCTTTCTGGTACTGGAAGCGCCTGAGCTGGTAAACGACCTCCTGGAGCAGCATGGTCGGGAAAAACTCACTGTTGCCACTGGAATGAAGGCGATTATCGACTTTCAGAGTGCCACATTAATCTATAATGGCAAGACTTATGCATTGAGTCCGGTCGGTGCCGCGGCACAGGAACTGGTCCTTACCGATGGACTGGAGAACTGGATAAAAGCGAGGTTGTAATTATGGGCTTTACCGAATACATCATCCGCAAGACCCTCCCCAAAGGCGTGGAAACAGAGTCTTCTGCCTTCCGAGGCCATATTGGTGTTTTGGAGGGCTGGGTATCCATTGTTGGTAATTTCATTCTGTTTGTGATCAAGCTGATATTTGGCTGGATGATCAACTCGATTGCCCTCATCGCAGATGCTTTTCACACCCTTTCAGATGTTGCTACCTCTATTGTGGTTATTATTGGTTTTAAAGTTTCCCAAAAACCAGCGGACAAAGAACATCCCTTTGGTCATGGCCGGGCTGAAACCATTGCCACGTTAACTATTGCCATCCTTATGGCTGTGGTGGCTCTGGAATTCCTGAAGGGTGCCGTGGATCGCCTCTTCTTCTCAGACTCTGATATTGATACTTCAAAACTGGACTGGTTTTTTATTAGTGTGGTTACCCTGACAGCAGTTGCCAAGGCCTGGATGGCTTTTTTTGCGTATAAGCTCGGGGACTTGATAGACTCAGATGCCTTGCGTGGGGATGCGGTTCACCATAAAAGTGATGTCTACACAACCATTCTGGTTATCGTGGCCCTGATTGGTGCCCGCTATGGCATACCTCATATGGATGGAGTCATGGGTCTTGGTGTGGCGGTGATGATTCTCATCGCTTCCTATGACATCGCCAGGGAAGCCATTGATGATTTGCTCGGGAAGCCGGCGACCCTTGAAGTCATTCAGCAAATTACTGCATTGGCAATGTCCGTTCCGGGAGCCAAACAAGTTCATGATGTGGTGGTACACAATTACGGAGAGCAAAGTTTCATTTCCCTCCATATTGAGATTGAAGAGAACACAGCGACCGGTATTGCCCACAATATTGCCGACAATGTAGAGCACAAGCTGGCCCAAGAGCTCAATGCTGAAGTTGTAACCCACATCGATCCTGTTTCTGTTTCAGGTCCGGGCGTCCAGAATATCCGTAGAATTATTGAAAGCAGTCTGGCTGAATACAGTGAGCAGCTCATGGTTCAGGATTTGAGAATTGTTGGCGAAAAACCGGTAGAGTCCATTTTGTTTGAACTCACCGTCCCGCCGGATTGTTTTCAAAAAGAGGAAATTGAAAACTCCATTCGAGACGCCCTGAAGCAAGCGTATTCCAAAGCGGCTGTTCTGATTGAATTCAAAGTTCAAATGACAGAATAATGGTTTAAAGGTAGGAAGTAGAATGAGGGAAGGATTGTCAGTAGCTGAACCAACACCTGTTGGGAAAATACAACATTTCACCGATCTGAATGTCTGGCAAGATGCCCATGCTCTGGTTCTCCATGTCCATAGCCTGATGGATTCTTTTCCAGATCGGGAAAAGTATGCTCTCGTGGAACAATTTATTAGAGCTGCTGTTTCAATCCCAGCCAACATTGCTGAGGGATGCTGCACCCTACGAAACATGGGGGGTAAGTCGTTGTTGAAACAGATAAAAATGGGTCAAGGTTTAAAATACTAATGTTTCCTTATAAGCATATTATGTGGGACTGGAACGGGACTCTGGTGAACGATTCCTGGCTCAGTGTTAAAATTATCAATCAAGTCCTGTCCAGGCGTCAGATGCCCCTGATTGATCACGAAGAATATCTCAGACTGTTCGGCTTTCCCGTGAGTGATTATTACCTGAGATTAGGTTTTAATTTTGAAGTGGAATCCTTTGAAAAAATTGGGACCGAATTTATTGAGGGCTATGAAGCCAGCAAATACACCGTCAGTCTTCAGGATCATGCAGTAGATGTAATCCAGAACCTCAAAGCGAAAGGTGTTAGCCACTCCATTTTGTCTGCCTACAAGCAGGAGACACTGGATGAGCTGGTACAACATTTTGAAATCGACAAGCTGTTTGTGAAAATTGTAGGTCTGGACAATCACTTTGCAGAGAGTAAGGTTGAAAATGGCATTCGATGGATGGCGGAGCTGAGTCTGAAAGCCTCAAAGGTCTTGTTTGTGGGAGATACAGAGCACGACCATGAGGTGGCTGATGCTATTGGCGTGGATTGTGTCCTCATCCCCGACGGACACCAGAACCGGGAGACAATCAGTAAAACCGGGGCCACTATTTTAGACAAAATAACGGATATTCTGCGCTTAACCGAGACCACCGTCAGGGGCGGGGTTCAGAGCGCAAAAGATTGAACACGGAAAATTTAAAAGTTAAGATTTATAACCGTTATGATCGTAGCGAAGGGATTAGGCATTGGATTCGCAGCAGCTAATTAAATGCACAAGCACCTTTGCACATCGTGCAGCCAAGCTGGCGCTCGCTTTGCCTAAAAGTATTTTAGGTCGTCATATTTCTGGCCAGCTGATTCGTTGTTTGACCTCTGTCGCTGAGAATTACCGTGCGGCTGTATTGGCACAATCAAGGGCAAGCTTTAAGGCAAAATTAAGTATTGTTTTAGAAGAAATAGACGAGGCGCAATTCTGAATAGAGTTCCTCGTAGATGAAGAATTAATAAAACTCGAAAAGTGTGAAGCCATTCGAAACGAGGCAGGGGAGTTAAAAGCAATCTTTTACGCAACGCGCAAAACGTTGACGAGGGATTAGTTTTTAGATTTTAAATGTTAAATTTTACATATAAAAGGAGAAGTAAATCGTGTCAAAAAGAACCATCGTAAGTATGCCTGGTGACGGGATCGGGAAACCGGTTTTAGAGGAAACCATTCGGGTCCTGGAAGCCGCCGGCTTTGAGGCGAATTATGTGGAAGGTGATATCGGCTGGGAATTCTGGCGGCATGAAGGCAATCCTTTGCCTCAGCGAACCCTGGATCTACTTGCCAAACATAAAATTGGCCTCTTTGGTGCCATTACATCCAAACCCAAAGATGATGCTTTCAATGAATTGGATCCTGCTCTCCAGGCCAAAGGTCTGGTTTATTCCAGTCCCATTGTCGGTTTAAGACAACATTTTGGTCTGGATATCTGTTTACGTCCCTGCCGCACCTACAAGGGTAACCCTTTAAATTTTATTCGCAGGGGAGCTGATGGTGGTGTGGAAGAACCGGAAGTGGATGTGGCTATTTTCCGACAGAATACCGAAGGTCTCTATGGTGGGGTTGAATGGACCAATCCTCCAAAACAAGTTCATGATGCTCTCATGACCCATCCAAAATTTGTGAAGAATTTTGGTTCCACCCCGGTGGAGGAGGTGTCGATCTCCACTCGCATTTTTACCAAAAAAGCCACGGGGAGAATCCTGGGAGCCGCTTTTGAACATGCCCGGAAATACAGCTATAAATCGGTCACGGTCTGTGAAAAACCCAATGTGATCCGTGAAACTTCAGGCATGATGTACAAAATGGCTCAGCAAATGCAGAAAGCTGAGTTTTCAGAGATCGAATTATGGAATACCAATATCGATGCTCAGATGATGTGGTTGACCAAAAATCCTGAAAACTATGGTGTGATTGTGGCAGGAAACATGTTTGGTGATATCGTTTCTGATGGTTTTGCCGGTCTGATTGGCGGTCTGGGCTTTGCCTGTAGCGCTCAATATAATCCTGAAACGGGGATTGCCGTCTTTGAACCAACCCATGGTAGTGCGCCAAAATATGCCGATTATCCTGTATCCATTGTGAATCCCATCGCCATGGTTGAATCGGCCTGCATGATGTTGGATTTCATCGATGAGCCGAAAATTGCTGCCAAAATTCGCAAGGCTGTCGCTGAAGTTGTGTCTGAGGGCAAGGTCAGAACCTATGACATGGCGAAAATGGCCGGTCGGGCAGATGTGGTTGAAAAGGGTGCTGCTTCAACGACTCAAATGGCCGATGCCATCATAGCCAAACTGAACTGACAAGAATAATAGCAAACCACGGATTACACTGATTACACAGAAGAATGGTTTTGAAAAACAATAAGCTTATCCATGAGGATGTGACCTATAAAATTATTGGATGCGCTTTCGAGGTTCACAAAGAACTAGGTCCAGGTTTCCTGGAATCAGCTTATGAAGCAGCGATGAAAATTGAGCTAAAAGCTGCTGGTCTTGCCGTGGAAGCTCAAAAACAATTCCCTCTGATTTATAAGGGAGTCAATATCAAAGATTTTTTCTGTGATCTTGTTGTCGATGATAAAATAGTCGTGGAATTGAAAGCAATCTCAAAAATTTCAGATATTGAGAGAGCACAATTACTCAACTATTTGAAAGTCACGGGTTTAAAAGTTGGCTTGATAATTAATTTCGGGCAAACATCTCTTAAACATGAGCGTATGGTGTTATAATTGACAATGAAAGCATAAGACTTATCCGTGCAATCCGTGTAATCCGTGGTTGCATGTTAAAAAGGAGAAGGAATTGGAAAAATCAATAGCAAGGCAGATGGCGGAGTTTGCCGTAGGTCTAAAATATGAAGATCTGCCGGAAAAAGTCATTTATGAAGTAAAGCGTTATCTCTATGATTCCATGGGTTGTGCCTTTGGGAGTATGAAGACCCACGATGTAAAATCCATGTTGGAGATCTACCAGGAAATGGGTGGAACCGGTGAATCCACCGTTATTGGCTTTGGAGATAAACTGCCTGCTGTGAGCACAGCGCTCATCAACGCGCTCATGATTCGCGCCCTGGATTTTAATGATATTTACTGGAAAGATGATCCCAGTCATCCCAGCGATATTATGCCGGCGGCTTTTTCAGCTGCTGAAAAAGTGGATGCATCCATGAAGGATGTGATTGTGGCCATTGTGTTGGCCTATGAATTTGAGATGCGTATGTGTCTGTTTGCCAAACCGGGCGTTCGGGAACGCAAGTGGCACCACGCCACCCTGACTCAGTTCGTATCACCCATTGTGGCAGGGAAAATCTTAGGCTTAAGTGTTGACCAGATGGTGAATGCCATTGGTATCAATGGCTGCCATAATCACACCATTGGCTGTCCAACTGCCGGGAAATTGACCATGATGAAAAACACGGTTGATCCCATGGCCACCCAGTCAGGGGTTTTTGCAGCCCTGCTGGCGCAAAAGGGTTATTCAGGGACTGAGAAAGTCTTTGAAGGCAAAGAAGGTTTTATGGATGCCTTTGTTGGTTGGAATGCCAAGGATGAAACCTTGAAACCCACCGATATGGAAGGCCGCGACGGGGTCTCTTCCTGGGCTTGGGATGTGGATGCTCTGGTTGGCAAACTGGGCGAGAGTTATAAGATTCTGGAATGTGGCATGAAAGCTTTCCCCACGGAAGCGTTAACACACACTCATATCTCTTGTGCTCTCAATGCCATGATTCACAACAACCTGGATTATACGGACATCAAGGAAGTTAAGGTTACGGCTTTTGCCCAGGCATATGATATCCTGTTTGATCCAACAAAATACCGTCCCGAGTCCAGAGAAACGGCTGATCACTCATTACCGTATTGTATGGCTGCTGCAATTGTGGACAAAAAAATAACGACCCAATCTTTTACGGATGAGAAATTAAAGGATCCAAAGATTTTTGAGGTGATTGACAAAATTATTGGAGAGCCCTCCTTAGAGTTTGAGGCCATGTTCCCGGCCAAGCAGCCTTCACGGGTGGTGGTGACCACCAAAGATGGCCGCAGGTTTGAGGAATATCTGGAGTATCCCAAGGGCGATCCAAGGGAACCCATGACTCTGGATGACTTGACCAATAAGTTCAACAGTCTGTCGGCTGGCTTATTGAGTCCCGAGCGGCAGACGGAGATTAGGGAGCTGATCTTTGATTGTGAAACGGTTTCGGCTCGGGAGTTTATGTCCAAGTTGGTAGTTTAATCTCAGGTTGAAATCCTTTATTGATTGATGTAGGGACGCAGTGCATAGCGCCCCTACAAATCGGATCCATGAACGACCCCACCTGAATAGAGTCCGCAGCACCATCGTTATTCCCTACATTGACATAACCTATGGTGCCGACTATATTCACGCCGCTTTTGCGTTATTAAGAGGCACTTTTCTGCAACACTTTCGCTGACGCGTCACACTGAGCACTTCGACAAGCTCAGTACAGGCCCATCGAAGTGCGAAAGAGGAGGAGCGACGCTTAAGAGAGTACCGATTGTCCGCTGCACCGCTGGCTCAATTGGTAGAGCAGTTGACTCTTAATCAATTGGTTCCAGGTTCGAGTCCTGGGCGGTGTACATAGTTAAGTCCCAGTTTATATGGGACTTAACTTTTTCTATGAGGCCTGGATAATCCCCAAAAATCTGCTCTGAGATGGTAAATATTGCGTTTTTTGTGACAGATGGTGGGGAGCCCGTGGGGAAGAGAGGTTTGGTGATATTAAATCCCAGAATTTATCAATGAGCAATATTGCTTCAATATGTCAATTACCGCAGCGCAATCGGCTCAAGAGAAAATGTAGCTCGATTTCTACATTTAATATTGGACTCAGTTTTTGATACACCGAACAGAATATCCAGCCCCTTTATAATTCTCGTTAGATGAAAAATCTGTACCACCATAATACAAACTATAATGTATTGCTAATTCCTGTCTTCTTGAACTCTCAGTACTACTCCAAAAGAAAGCGGCTTCATTGATATAGGGAAAATTTCCAGTATGGCTCTGGCGGTACCCAGCTGGTAAAATATCGAACCCGCTCAAAGCAAATGAGTCGCTATTCTTTAAATCACCGTCCTTCCAGAGCTCTTTTCGTCCAGCAAGTACTGCCGCAATCTCGGAGTTCTGTTTCTCCATGCTGCTTTGAGAAGTCCTTGCTCTTTTTACATTCGATACCAACTGCTCCCACTCGATTTCAGAGGGAATATGCCAACCAACTGGAGATATTTTGCGGTGATCATTAACTGCAAACCAATTATACAGAACTCCGAATACTTCAAAATTGGAGGGGTTATTTTCATAGAATGAGAAAGCCCCGTCAGATGTGCTACTCCAGCTATCATTACTTGTAAGCTTTAAAATACGATCACCATTCTGATAATGTGTAGTCCGCAGATTCTCACTCATCCAAACCTGTTTACCTACTGTAATTGTTCCATAGACATTCCCGTCAATACCCATAATTTCATTTGGAAGTAAAAGGTTTTTATCCAACAACCTCCCTTGTGCAAATGCACGCTCGATAATTTTCTTCCCGTTTGAAGCCCATGATATCCAAGTTCCGTCCTTTGCTCCTCGTTTGTATGTCCCTTCAGCTTGCAGTGTCCCATCCTCCCTCCAACTCAGATACTTACCATCTAAAAGACCTTCCCTGAACTCATTTTCTGCCATTCTTTTACCATTTTCATACCATAAATATTCTTGTCCATCCGGAAGACCGTTCACTAATAACTTTTCTTCCTTAATTTGGCCATTTTCATACCATTTTTTTGCTACCCCTTCAGCTCTTCCATTGATAAGGTAGAGTTCTGAAGCAAGTTGACCATTCTCGAACCAAGTCCTCAATGGTCCGTCAGGTTTGCCAAGCTTGACATTTACTTCATATTGTAGCACACCATTATTATAGTATTTTTTTGATGGTCCATGCTCTAGCCCATCTTTCACGGTATACAATTCTATCAATACGTCATTTAAGTATTCTGCAATTAAACCAGAATAAGGCTTCCTAGAGCCCCTTTCATAAACCAGACCATTTCTTATCTCGATATCGAGTATTGACAATTCTTTTGAATTCCCCTCACCATGACAGTCAAATATCAAAAGAGCTGCTATTGAAACAAAGATACTTATGACTATTCTCATGCTTTGGCCCCTGTCCATTATCTTGATGTAATTTTGCATAGATCCCCTAACGATTGTTGAAGTTTTTTGCCTGATTTACTGCTGAAAGAATATCCCAGATTAGCCTCTCTATAATCCGCTGATCTTGGTAGTTAAATGAGATGCTAAGTACGGTGTTTGTGTCTGTAAATCGCCACAATGCCGTCTTTAGTGATTCATTTTCGATGACTTCTGGGACGAGGCCAATACTTTTCGAGTAAGACATTACAAGCGTGGTCCATGTGTTAAGATTTCTTTGCAGATCTACCCTTGATATACCCGTGAGCTTGTATGAGTCTAACAGGTCGTCAGTAGTTGTAAGCTTCGAAAACTCAAGACGAAGAAGAGGTCCACCAGAAGAAAATATACCCTCAAATACAGGAGAAATTGGGTCTTCAAAAACAACACGGATAGAAGATGTTTGATCGGTAATGTCAGACAGCGATGTTAATAATTGTACACCATATAGCTGATGTACTGATTGTTGGGAGTAAAGCTGTCCTGATCCTCCCAAGAAAAGCATAGCAGTTAGCACAATCCGGTAAAACAATTTCAAAATATCCCCCCGATTTTATTACTGTTCTGGCTCAACCATGTTGGGTGTAAAGAAGCCTACGAAAGCATAGAACATGTGATGAGACACTCTGAAGATCTCAAAATTGATGATATTGATTCGATTAAATTGAAGGGTCGCATCAACAAGAGCATTCTTGAGGTCTTCTAACTCATCATAGGCACCAAGCTTAAGATTAACTCGCTTATGCGTATAGTGCATGATGTTCTCAAAAGCGACATATAATGTGTGTTTACAAGGGGTCTGCATACTGTTCTCAGCAAAGACCCTTTTTCCGCAGAATGGACAATGGATACGAATTACTTCAGGGTTCTCGATAGTTATGTGCCGAGTCATAGATCACATCTTTCGTGTTAAGAGCAATAAACATCAATGCAAACGAGATAGAATAGGAAGAAGTGAAAAATTGTTAATGAGATAACAAGTGGATCCCCCGGGTAGCGCTAAATAATAGCCCCCACTAATCAAGTTACCTATCTATATTTAGTTTCAATTAAAACTTCGCCACACTCTTGAGCTAAAAAAGGGAGCCGAAACCCCCTTAATTGAATACCCAAAAAGCATTCATGCACTTGATTCAGTTTTGCTTATCACCTGCATCATCAAAATCTCGATGTGTGATCCGGGTGGTGAACTCCTCCAGTTCGGTTCGGGCGGCTTTTGCAAGTATCAACAACTCCTTCGATGCAATACCGTCCATCCCGAGCTTCACTTCAGCCCATCGGTAGCCGTTTTTCTTCACATCCTCCAGCTCGAAGGTTGTATTCACAGCGACTACAGGAAGATTTGAGCGCTGGAGCTTTTTCTTGTGAGCATTCCAATGTTTGATGCTGGTCGGTGAAAGATTCATGATCAACGGTTTGATCTCACCATTCACCTCGGTCAACAAGAGCAAGCGAACCTTGGGTTTACATTTGCCGCCCATGACGCCATGTTCACAGCGTTTGCAGCTCTCTGCCAAGGGTTCTATCCCCATAGGCATGTCATCGATCCCAGAGCAGGCTGGGACCTCCTCGCCTTCTTTCCAGAAAGCCCGGATGTTCTGTTCAGCGAATACTACTGCTGTCTGCGTGTTTCCAGGGATCTCGATCTCCTGTAAACCATCATCAAGATAGCTCGCTCCTGAGTCAACGTACATTCGGTGCCGACCGTTATCCTTGTGCTCTATCCGAACACGGGGAAGCTCAAACTGGGATGTCTCAAGTGCCATTCCTGCCAGCTCCTTTTCCATATCCCAACCGGCGACTGAAAGCGCTGCTCTCACATCATCGGTTAGTATTAATTGATGTTCCATTGTTTTCCCTTCTGGCATTATGCCATGTTTAATTCAGCCAATAGCTCCATCGCCTGGCTGGCTTGTTTTTCAGGTACGTGATCATTTCTGCCAACACAGTGCGCAGTGTATGCACAGAAGGCGCAACTTGCTGTGTTGCTAAAGTACCAGGGTTTCAACATCGCAGAGAGCTGAGCGCGGATCTCATGCCTGAATGCACGCAGTTCCTGGATCGATTTGGTGGTTCGCATGAAGGGATCTCCCTTCTCATCGCCGACATCACCATTTACGCTCTTGCGCTTGTATACTTCATGAGCCCGCAGGAAGTAGATACCTACCGAATCAAGGAGCATATTGGGTTTCACCCAGATCCCATCAACCAGTAGCTCTCCGAACTTGCATGCATAACCATAAAGCGTCAGCTGCAGGTCATTGGGGATAGCAAAGTGATTGGGTCGCATCTTACTTGATTTGAAATCAATCAGCTCAACGGTTCTATCTGGGTTCTTTCTCACCTGGTCGATGGTCCCGGTAAACAGATAACCTAGGATTTTCACCCTGAACTGAACTTCAGAGAAGAGTACCAGGGCATCCCGGTTGTATGCTTTGCTCCGGTAGTTCTCCAATATCTCCACAGCATTGACCTTGAGAGCTTCGATCTCTTTTTCCATATCTCCACCCCAACGGACAGGGACATGCTCTTCATCAGAGGCATAGAGGTAGTAGTTCAGGGCCTTGGTGTACAGTGCCCGTAGATCACCTTTCCATTCACCTGCATGCAGCCAGGCCAGGACCAGGTGCAGAGCGCTTCCGTGAACGGTTCCCGGATATCGAAAGGCTGGCTCCAGCTTATCAATATGACGAAATTTGTACATGCGTGCGCAATTCAAATACGTCTTCAGGGTTGACTGCCTAAGCTCAATGGTTTCCAGGATCTCTTGCTTTGTCATGAGAGTCCTCCTTTTCTTTTTCTATGGGTTTAGTGAATAGTATCTCGGCAATGGTAGCCAGGAACTGCAGACCCATGACGATCAGGGCCTTGATATGCTGACCGTTCATGCCTGAGCTCTTGCATTACCAGGCAGCAATTGACGGTGAAGCTGAATATGTTTTTCCATGATGCTATGAGGCGGGCAAGATTTGAGCGCTTCAGTTGAAGCATTGTAGAGGGACCATAGATTGCGTTCCTCAAAGTCAGGGTGAGATGGTTCGTGCCATTCCTTTAAAGCCACAGGCATTTGTCTTGGGGATAAAACCTTGTGACCAAAAAGTGAGCCTAGGAGGTGATAAGCGTCTTCATCCCCTATCGGTACAGCTTTCATTGCTTGGGCATCCATAAGTGCGCTCGTGTATGATGACCGAGCCCGAAAGACGCTTGTCAGAATCATCTCATCTAAATCATCAAGAAGTGTGGTTGTATGCTTCCGGGCTTTCAAAATCTTTCCTGTAATACAGAGATTTGAACAGATAAAAACTGTTCCGCCTGTAGCTATTTTTAAAGAAAGCGACTTATCCAGGGATGATGTGAAAGCAATACTGAGTCCTAGCTCAGTGTTTGAGTTTTTGAACGTAAGAAGCCCAAAAAGCTGAGCTCCCGAACGCGCTGTTCCATACACACTTCTATCAAGAGCAAATCCGGTAAGCAGTTCACTGGCAATACTAGCGATTTTAACTACAAGAGTGTAATGAGGGACGGGCTGATATGACCGCGTTCCCATGGGTGTCGGGATGTTCCTCAAATCCTCAAGCGAACATTCTTGACCTTGTTTTAATATGATAGGCATGATCTTCTCTCCTTTATTGATTAGATCGAGTTGTGAGAGGAGGGTTCCTCTCATGATTTAGTACAATTCTATCGGGTATTTTCCCCGGATCGGGGTGAACAGATTCCCACAACAAATGACAATTTTTTGACCGCGGTCAAAGAATTGCATTTTGTTGTTGAAATATTATGAGCTCATCGAGTGATAAATTGGCGCGAATTACGTGGCCTAATCCAGCATCCTTGAGTCAGCGAACGAGAAATGGTCAGCCCCGCCCACGATGATATGATCAAGGACTTCCACATCTATTGCGGTAAGTGCTGTCTGAAGCTTCCTGGTGACCGCCCTGTCGCTGTTTGAGGGTGTTGTGAGCCCTGAGGGGTGATTGTGTCCTAGGACCACTGCTGCGGCCCCCAGATCAATAACACGGGTAATAACCTCTCTGGGATAAACCGCTGATGTTGTCAATGACCCCTCGAACAGGATCTCAGTAGTTAGCACCTGGTGCTGTCCGTTTAAGAAGATGACCACGAACTTCTCCTTCTTGCTGGCACCCGAAAAATAACTTCTGAGGTGATCAGCAGCTTCTTTTGCAGATCGAATTGATTCTCCGGCTTTAATAGTGAATCGGTTAACGTACTCCTCAAGAATCTCAGTATCGCTTATTTTCGTAACATCAAAAATGGGTCCTGTGGTACTGGGATTATTTTTTGGTTCCATTTCTATCTCCAGGATGGTCATGATTGCAGCCACAATCAGTTGAGTGGCAACAGTAGAGTGATGACTATGCTCTACCACCATACATATCGGGAAATTCAACCCCTTTTTGCTCGGATCTGCAATCTTGCAGGCAAGACCATTTCAACAAAGGAGAGCTCGTTGGACCGATTCGCCTATGCTAGCGTTAACTATTCAATAAAATCAATACGTTAACTTTTTGATAAATCGGCTTTTATCAACCAAATTTGTGCTTCGGAAATTCCTTAACGCGAAATCGTGTCAAAATGGGGTGTTTTCGAGCACTTTTGTTGGCGCGCTATAATACGAGAGGCACGACTTCTGGATGTTTACAGATTTCATTGAAACTATCAGATTAACCGATGGTTGTTTGTTGTTTTATTATTCAACTGGCAGTATTATGCGTACCACTATTTGCATATTGTTGTATGAACAGTTATAAATGAAGCGAAGGTGATGGCGTGGTCAGTCAGGATAGATAATTGAAGCCGCTTATTCTCGAATGGCGACGATTGAGATATGACAGGTCTCTATCATAATACATATCGGGTAAAAGGGAATATTATTGCCAAATCACTTCAAACGGGCGCATCAAACCCAGTTGAATTAGCTGGAACTCATAGTGCACTTTGCATGGCATTATCGACATCGATTATATAATATTAGCATTGTACAAAATTCGGAGAACTGTCAGCTTTAGATTCTTATAGTGTTGCTGGTGTGCTTTATGCAAAATTCTTCAAAATTAGGACTTTTCAATGGGGTTAAGCGGTTTATTGGTATGAAAGTTTTTCCTCAACTAATTCCTTTGTCCCCAACTACCAACCCTCCCCTGGCCTTGCTTAAAGCACTATCGATCAGCCAATGTGTCTAACCAGTTATTCCCGTTCACTCTTGTTGAAGCCTGACTATTTATTTAAATATCTCCCGCTTTTATGCTCATACTTCAACTCTACCTGGCCGAGCTTCCCGACTTCCTTGAACCTGATCTTCTTGACGTGGATCTGAACCTCATCACCCTCTCCTCTAAAAACACTCAGGGCATTATCCGCCTTGTTAGCCCAATTCGCCGAACCTGAAATATCATAGGCGGTGGGAGCCATGATTGCCATGTCTCTAATTGGTTTTGTGGGATGCGCAACCACCCAGACTGCAATCTCATTCATTCTGGCAAACCGACGGACCTTCGAAAGAAATTCGCTGACATATTCGGTCTCGGACATGCCCAAAGGTCGTTTATGGTCAAGTTCGTTATATGGGTCGATTACAAGACCTTTGATACCATAGCGGAAAATGAGTGATTTTCCAATCCCGAGAATAGAATCAATGTCAACTTCATCTGGATTAATGAAATGGAAGTGGTCGCCGAGAAACGATTCAGCTTCTGACAGCTCGTCTAAAGTCATGCGGTTATCCGTATCGTCATAGAAGGGCTTGCCAGTAACTTTTTGAGACAGTTTTACAACATGTCTTTCATAGGGCAGATTTTCCAAGCTGCATACACCAAAACTCCAATCGTGACCTTGGGCTAAATTTACCAGTAAGGCATCAAGGAATTCGCTCTTGCCGTGTCCAGAATACCCTGTGACGACGGTCATTTCACCAGGTCGGACTTTATAAAATTCATCCACCGAACTCCATCCTGTGGTATAAACGCTTGCAAATCCGTTTTGATACAAATTCAGTACTTCTTTTTGTAGATCAATAACTCCATTGACTCCAATCACGGGGAATGATTTAGCGGACCCGACCAGTTGCTTCAAGCCTTCTTTACCATATTTAACAAGGACTTCATTCGGATCTTTACATCCCTCAGGATATGTTACGCTAAAGCATTTTTCGAAGCCTAAGCGTCGTGCAAGCTCATACTCGAGAGTTAGTCCTGCCGGGTCATTGTCTACAGCTAAAATGAAATCAGTGATATGTTCTATTTCGGATTTGCAGTTTTCAAGATAATCAAACTTCGATTGGAAGTTTTTAGTCCCTGGTGCTGGTGCTCCATCCGGCACTGAAATAACAAAAGCATAATCGATTTCATCGAATGAAAGTTTGTCGATCTCTCCTTCTGTGATGATCAGTGTCGTATCATTTTTGTTGATACCATCCAGACCGTAGAAAATTTTTTCCGCGTCCTTCTCCTGCCTGAAGTGCTTTTCCGCCGATCGAGACTTGATGTTAACTACCTCATTGTTACGCTTATACGGAAATCGTATCGCAGGCAATTTTTCTTTTACTTGGGGGAAGTAGATTTCATGCTGATACTGAATATCATTTCGCCTCAAGGTCTCTTCAGATATGCAGCGTCCTTTGAAATATTTTATAACTTTATCTGGTAAAACATTGCCCGGGTGCCAGGTAAGTTTGGGATATTTTGGTCTAGGATTCCTACTGGGAAGAACAGCAGCACTCTTCAACTTTCCACTCCAATTACAATGATTGCAATGCCATATTTGTTTATTCGCATCAATGCCCAAGCATTTGTCATCAGATTTCTTACGATCTGCCGAACACTGAGGACAGGTCGTGTATTGCTGACCAGCAGCATCCATCGGCAGGTCAATCCCATAGTCCGCATATTTCTCTGGTATCATAAGCCAAACCCCTTCAGTACCGGTCCGAGGTTGTTAAATCCATATGCTTTTTGAGGTATGACTTCATTGATAGCTGTTTGGAGATAACCTTCAAATTTATTGCCAAACAGAGTTTCTGGGCGTAGATACTGGTCCATTTTCTTGTCGCCTTTCCATTGAGAAGTCTTCACTTCAATTACTTTTTTTAAATCCTCAAATGTGAAACCTTCAGAGAGCCGTGCTTTGATCAATTTTTTAGAAAGACGACTGGATGCTTTGAATGATTTGCCTGTAGCTTCATTTAGGTATGCCACAATGTTTTCAACTTCTGCTTGTTTGATATCAAACCGTGATGGGGGTATAGGGGTTTCTTTGCTCTTTCTTTTTTCTTTAGAAGAGTGCAACTCCCTGTCTGTCAGTACGTTATCAGTATTTCCGGGGCTGTTTTGGCCCTGGGTAGAGGCTGAATCGGCTTTGGATCGAGGCTGTTTCAGCCTGTGTACGATTGAGGCTGTTTCAGCCTCGACAGCTTTGCTAGGTTCCCAAGTGAGTCGAATTTTATTTTGTGTTTTTATCAGGAGATCTTTTTTCATTAAGTTCCGCAAAGTTTCGTTAACATGTGATCGATCTAGTCCGATCTGATCAGCTATTCGCCCCACATTGAGATCGCATTCAGACTGTTCTTTGTGATACCCATATCCATTGCGGATTATATATATCAGCACCGATAGTTCGCGTTTGGAATAATCGCCCGCCATGATTTTTTCTAACAGACCATTCGGCACTTTTGTGAATCCTCCTTCATTACGGGTATTTATCATAGATGTCCGATTTGCATTCTTACTTCTGCCGTTGGATATGAATGCAGAATATTCGATCATGGACATTCCCAAGTATCTGGTATTTCAATTGTCCAATGAGGTTCAATGCAAATCCCTCTCAAGAAATTCTTGGATGGTTGGCTTGAAACATTTGTCTATCTCAGTGACGGGGATTCGAACACCGCCAGTCACCAGGATTCTCGTTGATATCCTTCTCTGGACTATCCATCGATCCACAGTCCTAACAGAGACATTGATCTCTTCAGCAAATTTTCGTTTGGATAGATATCGCATAACCACTCAGGCTGAGATATTGGTATGATTGATAATTATTGATTGAATATTCATAATATGACCCAATATGACCTCTGAAAGTTCTTATTGCAAGATTTATAAGCAGAATAAAGAACTATATGTTTGTATTCCTTTAAAATATTCGTATTTTCCCCGTATGAATACATCTTGGAAAGAAGTAAAAACCTACCTGAAAGAACGCATTGACTCTTCATCGATTTCGCCGTCGGAGATCGTACGTAAGTCTGGACTGAGCAAAGACTCGTACTATACGATATTTGCGCATGGGAGAGAAAATTCCCCCATGCGCAAATCAACAGTGTACGGGTTGGCTGTAGCTTTAAATCTATCTGTTGAGTACACAAAGAATTTTCCACAATTTTCGGACCTGAACCTCAGCCAACACAATAATGTACCAATTCAGTATGCACGTGAAGCCCTACAGGTGGCTATTGAGGAGTTCGGTGACACTGAGGATTTAGCTAAGCAAATCGGTGTCCCCGTTTCTCTCCTCAATGAGATTCTCTCGCCCAATGCGACGAAACAGATGCAGATATCTAGAACTCTATTTGTGAGTATAGGCTACGTGATTGGCAGGAAACTTATTATAGATCCATCAGGTAAACTGGAATATGTGTCACCAGAAGCCTACACGAAGGCAAAGTTTTTCCAGCATTTAGTCGATCCCAATAAACTTGAATTTGATTTCACCGTGAGGGAGAATATTAAAGATTCTGGATTGCTTGAGCTCTTTAGTGAAAAAAATATTGAGAAGTATGATGTTACGATTGGAGAGCGCATCGAGTTGTCGCAGATATCGATCCGGAGGAAATCAGACACTACTTTAGATCACTGGGTGTCAATTCTCTATACTTTACGAAGTTTAAACAAATAATTTCCTATCATTCATCAGACTTTTCTAGCAGTTACTGATGGCCACAATCAAACTAGACAAAAAAGCAAAGCGCCAGCCCTGCTACAGGCTAAGCTACCGTGATCCACAGACTAGCAAGTGGAGGCAGAAGCGTCTCCACTGCTCTCGTGAACAGGCAGACCAATATCGACGAGAGGTTGAAGCAGAGTTTACTTGGTTCGAAACTCATCCAGAAAAACGGAATTCCAATTCGGCAAAATCATTGTCGGTTAAGGATGCCATAAAGGCATTTATCAAATCAAAGCAAGGTACCGTTGAAGCAAGCACTGTGGCACGCTATAAGGTCGCTCTGGATAATTTTTCAGATTTCTACGAGGGCGATGTTGATAAAATTGACCGACACATAGTGGACAGCTATCGAGCCCTACTGCTGGAAGGCCGGAAAGAGACGGTGAATAGAGATCCACTTAAGAAACGCGCTGGACGTGGCGCAAATGCAGAGCTTCGCCATATCAAGGTCTGGTTGAAATATTGCAGTGAATCTGGGTGGCTGTTAATGCCCAAGATTACCTTTGCAAAGGAGAGGCCAATAGTTGTGCAGTGGCTCACCAAGGACCAGGTTAAGGCGATGAAGGGGCTTATCTCTGAGCTCCCAGAAGGGGAGAGGGAGATTACGGAAGATATATTTAATTTACTTTTACAGACGGGTGCGCGAGCGAATGAAATAATTGAAGTACAGTGGAGTCAAATCAATCTCAGTCGAAAACAGATCAAACCAAAAGACAAGGGCAATACTGGGAAGGCACTATACCTGGATAAGCGGTCTGTTCAAATACTCAAGAAATACAGGGATGTTCAACCTGGTCCTTTCAGGGTTAACGATGATTGGTTTGATTGGCGATTCAGAAAACTGGCAAAATTGGCTGGGATAAAGACCAAGGTTCATGATCTCCGAAGAACTTGTGGAGCCTGGCTTATTCAATCAGGGGTGGACATTTATCAGGTTAGTAAATATTTACGTCATTCATCCGTCGTAGTAACTGAGAAGCATTACATTGATATACTGCCATCGGATATGTCTGGAATTGCCAACAAGATGAGCCAGCAGATGGCTGATATTTTTTAGTATTTTGACACACTCTTCATAAACTCAATAATAACAGTGTAGTCCTCCGGACTCATAATCCGCAGGTTCGGGGTTCAAGTCCCTGTGGGCCCACAGAAAAACCCGCTCGACGTAACGGGTTTTTTGATTTAAGAATAGCGAACAAGGAACACCGAATGTCGAAGGCGCTGTTACTTCATCATTCTTCAATCCTTGTTCGATATTCGATATTCAAAGAGGTCAGCATTCGGTGGCCTTTGTTGTTGCCTCATTAAGTACTACTGAGTTCAGGCATTTATTCAAACCACCAATTGAGCTATTATATTTGACAACATGTTTTAGCAACCATCGTTAAGTGTATTTATTATATTCAGCCTGAGTATATACATTTTTATGACTTTTGAGAGGTCAAACATGACACGGGCAGATGTGATTAACATATTGACAGAATTCAAGAATCTATCTGCTGAAAAATACGGCATTACATTGCTTGGTGTTTTTGGCTCTGTTGCTAGAGACCAAATAAATGATCAGAGTGACGTTGATATCGTTTTACAAACTCAGACACCCGATCCTTACATAATCGTACATATAAAAGAGGACCTGGAAAACCGCTTGATCCATTCAGTGGACATCGTTCGATTACGTGATATAATGAACCCAAGTTTAAAACAAAGGATTGAACAAGACGCAATTTATGTATGATAAAAATCTCGTACAGGATATTCTAAGTCAGATTCTAAACGCAACTCAAACGGTTCAGGATCGTTTTGAGCCGATCAAAGCTGTTGACGATTTCACAAATACACCGGGCGGTATGGAAAAACTAGATGCAATCTGTATGTTAGTAATTGCAATTGGAGAGAGTCTAAAAAATCTCGATAAAATTACTGACAAATCTTTGCTTTCTAATTACACAAATATCGATTGGAAAGGTGCAATGGGGATGCGAGATATTATCACTCATCACTACTTTGATATCGATGCTGAACAAATATTCTGGGTTTGTGAACATCAGACGGAACCACTTGCTGAGACAATCAAACAAATGCTGGAAGAGATGCAATAGCTTACGAATCGGACCCTCTGAACCCCTCCACTACATCCAAAACTACTAATAAAACGATCATTAATCATCATGGTCACTCTTATGTTAAACGTCAATAGAGTAAATTAAGCTCCTTCTGGTTATGATCCATCCCATCACACTCTTATTAGCAGACATTAAATGCTGCACTTTCCTTATTCGATAGACTGGTACGGGGCGCAAACTTTCCAGAGCGGACTTCAGTTGAGCCGCAAGTGACCAGCAGCGTATGTCCCGTCAATTATATGGTAAAGATCTATTCAAGTATATCATTTCTCTAATTCACATTGATTTATAAGCACATATCTGATACGTGCCAATAGCTTTCGTGCAATACGAATAATCGCCATTTGCCCCTTCATCCGCTTAATAAGTTGATGATAGACCGCAAGAAGATCAGGATCACTTCGGACAGCCACCCAGGCATTTTCAATTAGTAATGTACGTAGAATTTTATTTCCTCGGTGTTCTAACCCACCTGTATGGTCAGTTTCACCTGAGGAATGTTGCAATGGAACAAGACCAACATAGCTGCACAGCCTGTCAAATGATTTGAATCGCTGTATATTTCCTAACTCAGTCAACCAGATCATAGTACTAAGCCTCCCAATACCTGGGACGGTGATGAGATAATTAACGTTATCAGCATAATCAGGCAACCGACTCAGACGGCGTATTTCACGATTTACCAGAGTTATTTCTTTGCGTTGATATTCATATTGTCTCAGGAGCGAAAGTAGCGTTGATTGTCCAGTATCATTATCAAGCTTACGCTGACGGATCCATTTGAGTAAATTTGCAGACCAGTAGGTATTACAATAACGAAGTGGGATTTCAATTCCATGAAAATGGAGAAAATGTTTAATGCGAACTTTGGCCCTTGCCGCATCGTTACTGACAGTTTTTCTCTGACGAATAAGCCCTCGATTATCACGTTCCAAAATAGAGGGGATGTGAATGGGCTCTAATACGCCACTTCGAAGTTGTTTTGCCAGTTTACGTGAATCTCTGGCATCTGTCTTGCGTCTGCGGTCCTTGTCCGTAGTTGGTACATCACCTGGATGGACAACGGTGCAGTTAACTCCCATCTTCGTTAGTGCATCGTGAGTCCAGAAACCGCTAAACCCCGCCTCATAAACAGCGTGATAACTAGCATTGGGGAATACTCGCTCTAGATAAGAAACTAATTTCTTAGGATTGGGAGGTTGGGTGAAAGTATGCAAGCGTA
>FLOH01000200.1_pt1 | contig 160255 bp, 157 predicted proteins | sample 756751 | NCBI WGS metagenome assembly FLOH01 (sample SAMEA4026879, study PRJEB14308) | marine metagenome | biome: coastal water; material: water | depth 74 m | reverse complement strand
GTGCTGTACCGTCTAACAAAGATCAGGGCTATTTTACTCGTCGTCTTATCCGTCGAGCTGTGCGCTACGCATCTAATTTGGGAATTAATGATCTGTTTACTTCAGATATTGCCAAAGCATATATTGAAACCTATGGAGATGTTGGGGGTTATTTGGAAAGTAAAGAAGATTTGATTTTGAGCGAATTAGAAAAAGAAGAAGAAAAGTTTAAATCAACTTTAGAACAAGGTTTGAAAGAGTATAAAAATTATGTTTTAAAAGCTGGTACAGGCGAATTCAAAATCATTCCAGGAAAAGTAAGTTTTGATTTATACCAAACATACGGATTTCCTATAGAAGTAGTTGAGGAATTGGCAAAAGAAGATAATTTAACAGTGGATATGGTTGGCTTTGGTGAAGAAATGAAAAAACATCAAGATCTATCTAGAGCTGGTGCTGGTGATAAATTTAAAGGCGGTTTAGCTGATCATGGTGAGATGAGTACAAAGTATCACACTACTACACATTTACTTCACTCAGCTTTGCGTAAAGTTTTGGGTGAGCATGTAGAACAAAAAGGTAGTAATATTACCGCTGATCGTCTTAGATTTGACTTTACTCATGGTGAAAAAATGACTGATGAAGAAAAAAAACAAGTAGAAGAGCTTGTTAATAGCGCAATAGACAAAAAACTCCCTGTTTCAATGGAAGAAATGAGTGTGGAAGAGGCAAAAGATAAAGGTGCGATTGGTTTGTTTGGTAATAAATATGGAGATAAGGTAAAAGTTTATACAATTGGTTCAGATGATAATGTAGTCAGTAGGGAGATTTGTGGCGGGCCCCATGTAGAAGATTTAAGTGGTGTGGGGCATTTTAGAATCAAAAAGGAAGAATCATCCAGTGCTGGGGTGAGGAGAATTAAAGCGGTGCTTGAATAGAAAGTCAACAAACACTGAAGTAGTATTTAATTTCCAAATAACAATTTACAAATAATTTCCAAATAACAATTTCCATTTTTTACGTCCATTAATTTTTTGTAATTTGGAAATTGGAACTTATTTGGAAATTGTTATTTGTGTTTTGATGCCGTTATGATAAAAAAACTAATAACTTATTTCTGGCATGTTCGCTTTGAATTTGGAAAATACTTTGTTATTGGTTTTTCTGGGCTTTTTTTGGATATAGCTACTTTAGTTTTCTTTAAGGAAGTATTTTTATTAGGTGCTACTTTCGCAGTAGTCTTTAATCAGATTATTGCAGTTGAGTATAATTTTACTTTGAATAAATATTGGTCATTTAAAAGCAAGGCTTTACCACGTAAACAGTTTGTTAGATATATGATTTTGTTTGCTTTTAATTATTTTTTGGCAGTATTATTAATGTTTGTGTTCAGCGATAAACTAGGCTTTGATTATAGGCTTGTTAGGGTATTAAATATTGCGTTAGCAGTCAGCTGGAACTTCTTTTTGTATAAGTATTGGGTATACAAGCAGTAAGCAGATTAAGCTATAAGCAGATTAAGTAATTTTAATTTGTATACTTATTCTGCATACTCTGCTTATCACCCATAGGCCTTATTTTAGCCTAAAAAAAGTTATTAACAGTCTGACTGGTATATTTTACTTGACATAATATCATAATTATAGTAAAATATCGCCAGATTAATCTTTTAGCTAATCATGGCCAAAAATTCAGATGTAGTGGAAATTCGCGGTACAATTGAAGAATTGTTACCAGGAGCCACTTTTCGTGTAAAATTAGAAAACGATCATGAGATTATTGCCCACCTTTCGGGCAAAATGAGAATGTATCGTATTAGACTAGGGGTGGGCGACGAGGTAAAAGTCGAGCTGACTCCTTATGATTTGTCTAAGGGTCGTATAACTTTTAGATTCTAAAGAGTATCAACTAGTGCGGTGGAATTCGGCTCTCGTAAGCTGAATGATGATATCGCGGCAGTAGTTGGTATTTTTGTTTATAATAACGCTGACAGACGCAGATATGATCACGCCGATAAACGCAGAATTCTGCGTAAATCAGCGTTAAATTAACATAAATTCGCGTTAAAATCAGTGTAAATCCGCGTTTTAAAAAAGTATGAAAGTACAGTCCTCAGTTAAAAAAAGATGTAAAAAGTGTCAGATAGTGCGCCGAGCTGGTGTACTTCATGTTATCTGTGAAAATCCACGACACAAACAACGTCAGGGTACAAAAATAAGAAAAAAATCCGCTTAAATATTTGATTAAATATGAGAATTTCTGGTGTAACAATTCCAAAAGAAAAACAGGTAGGCATTAGTTTGACCTATGTTTATGGTATCGGTCCTACTACTGCAACTAAAATTTTGGCAGAAGCTAATATTGATGTGACGGTTCGTGTAAAAGATCTTACCCAAGATCAACAAGACTCGATCCGTAATATCATAGAAAAAAAGCATAAGACAGAAGGTGATCTTCGTCGTGAGGTATCTAGCAATATCAAACGTATGAAAGATATTAAATGCTATAGAGGTATTAGACATTCTAAGAGATTACCTGTGCGTGGCCAAAGAACTAAGACAAACTCTAGAACTGTAAGAGGTAATAAGAGAAATTTAGCTACTAGTGGAAATAAACCAGTAGCACAAAAGACCTAATCGATTTTAATAAAGATTTTACAGATTAAAAAGGTATGGTAAAGCAAGCTAAAAAAACCAAAAAGATAAAGAAAAAAATTATAAAAAAAGTTAGTCACGGACGAGCTTATATTCAGGCTACCTTCAATAACACCATTATTACAGTTACTGATCAAAATGGTGATGTGTTGGGTTGGGCTAGTGCTGGTATGGTAGGTTTCAAGGGGCCTAAAAAAGCCACTCCTTATGCAGCTGGTCAAGTTGTAAAAAAGGTAGTGGAAGCAATAGAACCTCACGGATTAAAAGAAGTAAATGTTTTTGTAAAAGGTATCGGTGCTGGTCGTGAAGGTGCTATCCGCGCTTTCAATGCCAATGGTTTGCAGGTTTTGTCAGTAAAAGATACAACTCCAATTCCACACAATGGTTGTCGTCCAAGAAAAAGACGTCGTGTTTAATAAAACAATAAATAATCCGGATAATCCGGATAATTCAGATTTACAGATAAAAAAGTATGGGAAAATATATTGGTCCAAAAAATAAAATTGCTAGAAGATTTGGTGTAAATCTAGGTTTGAAAACCAATGCTGCTAAAGTTGCCCGTAGACTGACTCAACAGCCCGGTGTTCATGGTCCTAAGAAAAGACGTGCATCTAGCTCTAGTTATGGTAAACAGCTTTTGGAAAAACAAAAAGCCAAATATATCTATGGTCTAAGAGAAAAGCAATTTAGAGGTTATGTAACCGAAGCTAATCGTCAAGATGGTGATTCTGGTGTAAATTTGCAAAAACTATTAGAACTTAGAATGGATAATGTTATTTACAGACTTGGTTTTGCTGACACACGTGCTCAGGCTCGTCAGTTTGTTTCCCATAGCATGTTTATTCTCAATGGAAAGAAGATGAATATTCCTTCTCATATTTTGAAAGTAGGCGATGTAATAGAATTAAGAGAAAATAAACAAAAAAAGAAAATTTTTGAAGATATAACAGAAAAATTAAGTAAAGTAGAGACAGTATCATGGATCAGTGTGGATTCTGCCAAAAAATCTGGCAAAGTATTGAATCTGCCTACTGACAAAGATTTTGATAAGGTATTTGATGTTAAGTTGATTATTGAGTATTACTCAGCTAGATAAAATTTTTATAAATTAAACTTCTTATTTAGGGAGGGTATCCCATCCCGATTTTATCGGGATATAGTAAAAACTATATGGAACATATATTACTACCTTCTACAATTGAATTCCAAGATACTGATGAAAAGAATGTAGCTAAAGTTGTGATTACGCCTTGTCAGCAAGGTTATGGTACTACTCTTGGTAATTCTTTGCGTAGAGTATTGCTTGCATCTTTACCAGGTGCAGCAGTAGAGTCTGTAAAAATAAATGGTGTTAGTCATGAGTTTTCTGCTATTGATGGTGTGCAAGAGGATATGGTAGAGGTTGTTTTAAACTTAAAACAATTGGCTATTAAATGTCATGGTGATGAATCAATTGTACTTAATTTAATAAAAAAAGGTAAGGGTGATATTACAGCAAGTGATTTTGATAAAAATTCAGACGTTGAAATTGCCAACCCAGATTTGAAAATAATGACAATAACTGATGACAAAAAAGAAATAGATATGGAAGTGGTTGTTGGAAAAGGTTCGGGTTATGTCCCTGTAAGTGAAAAAGATGGCAAAAATCTAGATTTGGGAACTATTTTGATTGATTCCTTTTATACTCCAATTATAGATGTTGGATATAGAGTAGAGATGACTCGTGTTGGTGATGTTACCAACTACGAAAAATTGAGTCTTAAAGTAGAAACTAACGGTACTATTAGTCCAAAGGAAGCATTGAACCAATCTACAAAGATTTTGATGGATTACTTTAGCTTAGTTTTGGAAGCATCTGATTCCGGAGCCGTTATTCCAGAAAAGGAAGAAGTTGTTGAAGAGATGGACGAAGAGGTAAAAGAAAAGAAGCCAAAAAAGAAAGCAGTTAAAAAAACTACTAAAAAGAAAGACGAGTAAGAATAATAAAAGGTATGCGTCATAAAAAGAAAAAATTTACTTTAGGTAGAGAAAAAGCTCATCGTGAGGCTATGATGAAAAATTTGGCTGAGAGTTTGATTTTGCATGGCAAAATTAAGACTACAAAAGCCAAAGCCAAAGCTTTGCGTACAGTAGTAGAACCTTTGATCACAAAAGCCAAAGCCGGTACATTGGCTGCTAGACGTGGATTAATCAAAGCTTTATTTACTGATGATGCCGTCAAAAAATTGATGGATGATCTTGGTCCTAAATATAAAGATAGAGAGGGTGGTTATACTAGAATAATTAAACTTGCCTCTCGTGATTCAGATTCTGCTGAAATGGCTAGAATAGAACTAGTTTAATCCTAATCTACGAATTTTTATCCGAATCTACTAATATCCGAATTTACGAATATGGAAAAAGAAATAAAAAGAAATAAAATTGAGATTGATGCCACAGATAGAGCTGCTGGCAGAGTTGCTACTGAAATAGCTATGGCTTTGCGTGGCAAAAATAGACCAGATTTTTCTCCACATATTGATAGTGGTGATTATGTAAAAGTTATTAATTCTGGTAAGATGAAGTTTACTGGTAAAAAACTAGTGCAAAAAGATTATTTTCACCATACTATGTATCCAGGTGGTTTACGTAGAACTCCAATGAAGAAAATTTTTGAAAAAGATCCAACAGAAGTTTTGCGTAGAGCTGTTTATGGTATGTTGCCAAAAAATAGATTACGTGATGAAATGATGAAACGCCTTACTATTAAAGCATAAAATCAGTTTGAATATGGTAAAAGAAGATCAAAATTTAGTAAAAGCAGTCGGAAGAAGAAAAACCGCAGCTTGTAGAGTTAGATTAACTTTGGGAAAAGGTGAAATTACTATAAATGGTAAGACATTGCCAGACTATTTTCCAGTAGATCTTTGGAGTGACAAAATATTAGCCCCTCTAAAAACAGTTGGAAAAGAAAAAGATTTTGATGTGAGTGTAAAAGTTATTGGTGGTGGTGTAAATTCTCAAGCTGAAGCAATTCGTCATGGAATTTCACGTGCCTTGGTCAAATGGAATGAAGAATGGAAACCAGCCTTGAAAGCTGAAGGATATATGACACGTGATCCAAGAGCAAAAGAACGTAAGAAACCAGGGCTTCATCGTGCTAGACGTGCTCATCAGTGGAGAAAAAGATAATGCGATGTAAATTACTCCGCCAGAGGACGGATCCGTCTTGGTCGGAGAATGCATACTAATTATACAAATATTGAAGAATCCCGTGGAAGCGGGATTTTTTGTTTATTTAAGCCAAAAAAGGTGGGTTGGTCTTGACTCTGAATAGGAAGGTACGGGGCTTGACAAAAGTGCTAAAATGTAGTATGATATATTGTCAGTTTTCATAATGTGTATATTATACTCCGGTTGACCATTATAATTTAGAAAAGGATTTCCCCCCCCCAGCTTTCTTTTTAGTTTGTTACTGAAACAAGTTTAAAAGAAAGCTGGGAATTTATCCCAGCTAATTTGTGGTACAACATGGCATATAGAAGGGGGTATTATGATACAGAACAGCGAACAGATAAAGAGAGGTGTTGAGATTAGTCAGATGATGTTCATCGTTGTTTCTAGTCTGTGGTTTACGTTATCCGGTCTGGCAATAATGAACGTGGTAGCTACTAGTGGCATCGTTATCATTCTGGGAGGGTTTTTGTTGGTGTTCGTTTCTTACCGTTTCATTGGTCGGAGGAAACGAAGTTGGGAGTACATACATAACAAGTTCACCAATGAAAAGGGCTATGCAATATTGGTGGGTTGTCTGATAGTGGCGACAGGCCTTTTTGCGGGTCTGGGTTATATGATTGGTCTTCTGTTGGCCTGATCCATCACCATTGGGCTATCCATTTGTCTTTGGGGTAATCACACCCCCAACAATTGGATTGTAAGCACATAAGGGGAACTAACATCTTCTCAGCTCACAATCCGCGTAGTATCCGATCGAGTCGGATTTTACGCGGAGCTGGGAAGAATAAATAAAGACAGTTCATGAAAATGGACTGTTTTTTTAATTTGATTTTTCCTTCATTTTAGCGTAGAATATAGATAGAATATTCTAATTGAGTCCCTCCCCCTATGAGGGGGAGGCTAGGAGGGGGTTAGATAGGAAGCAATGACTTTCATTTTACGCAAAGCAAAGCTAACAGCTTCGAATAACCCCACCCTAACCCTCCCCTCATAGGGGAGGGGACAATTTTACTATGCAAGAAAAATCTATTGCAAAAAATACAGCATTTATGACAATAGCCTCTGTGGGACAGAAGGTGATTTCTTTTGTTTACTTCACTTTAATTGCTCGTAACATTGGTGCAGAGGGGACTGGTAAGTATTTTTTTGCATTATCATTTACTACAGTCTTTGTAGTGTTTATTGATTTGGGGCTTACCCAGGTTTTAATCCGTGAAGGTGCTAAGAGCAAGGAGAAATTACAAAAATATTTTTCATCAGTGATTTTTACAAAAATATTTTTGGGAATTTTAACTTACCTCGCTGCTTTTACAGTGATCAATATCATGGGTTATCCAGTCGAGACTAGACATCTGGTCTATCTTTCAGCTGTGACTATGTTATTTGATTCTATTCATCTAACTATTTACGGAGTCTTGCGAGCAATTGGTAATTTGAAGTACGAAGCTATTGCCATAATTGGTAGTCAGCTTATAACATTGATTTTGGGAACTACTTTTTTATATTTAAAATTTCCTTTGATATTTTTGATTCTCGCTTTTACAATTCCAAGCTTTTTAAATGTAGTTTATAGTTCAATAGTTTTATTTAAAAAATATCAGATAAAATTAAAAGCAAAATTAGATAAAGAAATTTTACGTTTTATGGCTGTGATTGCGGTGCCATTTGCTTTAGCCTCTATTTTTGGTCGTGTTTATTCTTATATTGATTCAATCCTACTTTCCAAATTAGCCGGAGATGTTGCTGTTGGCTGGTATAGTATTCCTTACAAAATAACCTATGCTTTCCAGTTTATGCCTCTAGCATTGATGGCGACACTATATCCAAAGTTTAGTGAATATTTTGCAAAAGATAAAAAACGTCTAGCTTTTACTTTTGAACGAGCGATTAAGTATTTGATGATTATTGTTTTTCCGATTGCTATAGGTATTGGTGTGTTGTCTAGAGATATTATTTTGTCACTCTATACTGCGGAATATATAAATTCAATTCTTCCATTGCAGATTTTGTTAGCCGGACTCGTTTTTTCTTATTTGAGTTTTCCTGTTGGATCTTTTTTAAATGCCTCTAATCGTCAGGTTACGCAGACTATTATAGTATTTTTTGTGATGGTAATTAATATTATTTTGAATGTAATTTTGATTCCAAGAATTGGTGTAGTTGGAGCAGCAATTTCAGCTCTTGTGGGAAATATTTGTTTGACTGTATTTGGATATTTTATAATACCTAGTATTGCAAAAATATCGCATTGGTTTTTGTTCAAATCTTTTTTGCAAATTTTTACATCGGCTGTTGTTATGGGTTTAGGTGTATATTTTATAAATCAAATTTCTCATTATACAATTGCTATTTTAGTTGCTGTGGTTGTTTATCCGATTATGCTTTTTATGACGCGAGCAATTACGGTGGGTCAGCTCAAGGAAGCTATGGTTTTAGTTAAAAAATAAAATAATCTAGAAACGTCCCTTCTCCTTAACAAGGAGAAGGACAGGATGAGGTTAAAACTAGAAATCTAAAGTGATTGACCTCACCCCTGACCCCTCTCCTTGTGAAGGAGAGGGGAACCTGCTAAATAAATTAATTCCTAAATGGATCCCTTCCCGACGTCACGTCGGGAGGATGACAGTGTGCGAAATATATGAAAAAATTAATCATTACACTAGAATATCCACCAAAAGTTGGTGGGATAGCGAGTTACGTTCATCAGTTTGCGGTTGAGATGAATCCAGATGAGACTGTAGTTTTGGCTTCAAATTATGCGGGTGCAAAAGAATTTGATAAACAAGAAAAATTTAAGATTATTAGAAAGAATATGCTTTTTCCTATTTTTATTTGGCCTAGATGGATCAAGCTGTTTTTTCAAGTTTTGCGAATTATTAAAAAAGAAAAGATAGAAATAATTTATTTGCACCATGTTTTGCCAGTTGGATATGTTGCCAGATTTATAAAAAAGTTTAAAAAAATACCTTACTTAATTTTTTCACACGGTACTGATATAGAGCATGCTAATCGTTCAAAGTGGAGAAAGAAGATTTTAAGAAAAGTTTTGGAGGAATCAGAACAAATAGTATTTAATAGTAAAAATTTGAGACAACGTTTTTTGAAAGTATTACCTGAATATGAAGACAAATCAAGTGTTGTATATCCATGTCCAGATCAAATTTTTTATGATTCTATTAGCGAAGAGGAAATTAATAGCCTAAAGGCTCAATATGCTTTAGAAGGAAAGAAAGTTATGCTGACAGTAGCACGATTGGACGAAGGCAAGGGCTATACACATTTGATTAGAATGTTGCCAAAGATTTTAGAGCAAGTACCCAATTTAGTTTGGTTTGTAGTTGGTGATGGTCCCAAAAAAGATTTTTTACTAAAAGAAATCCAAAAAAGATCTTTGCAAAGTGTGGTTAGGTTTATTGGTGAGGTGCCACATAAAGAGTTAAATAAATTTTATCATTTGGCAGATTTATTTGTCTTGCTCACTCATCCAGACGAGGGTAGAGAAGAAGGCTTGGGTTTAGTATATCTGGAAGTTGCAGCAGCTGGATTGCCAGTCATAGCTGGTAAAAGTGGTGGTGTAGAAGAGGCAGTCTTGCATACACAGACTGGAATTTTAGTTGATATTTATAAGGGTGATAATAGTGTAATAAAATCAATTGTAGAAATGTTTGAGAATGTTGATTATGCCAAGAGATTATCTGAAAATGCCAAAACAAGAGTACAGGCAAATTTTAAGTGGGAGAGTCAGATGAAGGTTATTTCTAAATGGGTTTAGTGTGATGCCAATATACAAATGCATACTAATTATAATAATATAATACGAATACTTACTAAGTTAAGTATTCGTATTATTCGCATGCATTTGTATATTGGCATCGCATTTATTTAATATTATTATGCAATCATTAATTACCATCATAATTCCAACATATAACCGTGCTAAATATTTATATAGAGCGTTGCAGAGTTTAGTTGATCAAAAAGTTGATAGCAGTAGTTTTGAGGTAATTATTATTGATGACGGGGGACGAGACAACACAAAGAAAATTGTTGAAGAGTTTCAAAAAAAAATCAATCTAAAATATATTTATCAAGAACATGGTGGCGTGTCTAATGCCAGAAATAAAGGGATTGAAGAGTCATCCGGAGAAGTAATAGTATTTTTTGATGATGACGCCACGGCTCAAAATGATTGGATCCAAAATATTAAAAAAATAATGAGTAGGGAATATATAATAACTGGAAGAATTGAGCCGATTAAAAATAATATTTGGCAATATTTTGCTCCGCATTATAATCAAGGAAATAAACCAGTTGAATCCAGCGTGTTGTTGGAAGGTAATTGTGCTATTAAAAAAGAAGTTTTTGATAATGTAGATAATTTTGATGAAAATTTGACCTATGGACATGAGGGCGGCGAGTTTATTGCTCGTGCTAAAGAAAAATATAAAATAATGTACTATCCAAATATAGTTATTAAGCATGATTATGCTTTTGGAATTATAAATTATTTAAATAAGCAGTTTAGATTTGGCTACAAAATGGTTTATTTGAATATTGATAAGATCAAAAGTATTTTCTATCTAGTTTTTAATTATAGGACTCTAAGGAAAGGTAAGACGAGCAGTGAACAAGCAAAAAGAAAGATTGGTCTATTTAAAAAAATTCAAATATATCCGATTGTCAAATTAGGTAGCCTTGCGTATTTCTTTGGTTCAATGATTGGCTATCTAAAATATAAAAAATAATTATGACAGAGATAAGTGTGATAATACCAATATATAATCGAGTGCATCTATTGCCTCGGGTTTTGGAATCTATAAAAAATCAGACTTATAAAAATATTGAAGTTATAGTAGTGGATGATGGAAGTACACAAATCATAAATCAGAAATCAGAAATCATAAATCAGTTGATTAGACAGGAAAATAAAGGTGCGCCGGCGGCGAGGAATCGTGGATTGACAGAAGCGAAGGGTGAGTATGTGATATTTTGGGATGCAGATGTGATTGGAGAGCCTGATATGTTGGAGAAGATGTATGGGGCACTGCAAGAGAATCCAAGTGTCAGTTATGCGTATTCAAATTTTCAATTTGAAATTTTCAATTTGAAAACAATTTTTAATTTTTTAATTTTTAAAAAGCGAATATCGGCGATAGAATATAGTAGTGAAGATTTAAAAAAGAATAATTTTATACATTCTACCAGTTTAATAAGACGAAAAGATGTGGTGAGATGGGATGAGAGTTTGAAGAGGTTTCAGGATTGGGATTTGTGGTTGAGTGTGGGAGAAGAAGGAAAGACAGGTGTTTGGGTGGATGAGTATTTATTTACAATTCTAGGTGGTGGCACTATGAGTGGTTGGTTGCCAAGAATTGCTTATAAGACACCGTTTAAATGGCTGCCGGGGATTTCTGGACGAGTAAAAAAATATGAAAATGCAAAAAGAGTGATAATGAAAAAACATAATTTATCCACACCAACCTCTTGATTTTTTCCTAATTTTATATTAAAATAATGTCTTGTCCTATTTTGGACAAGATTTTTTTCCGCCTATTTGGTAGGTAATGCAAGGAGGAGAGAGATGGGAAATCCTAGTCCGAGAAGGGAAGCTGAGGTCGTGGCCGAAGCCAGGGCGGCTGGAACTGGTCACAACTTCTCGATAACCTGTCGCCGTGTTGGCGAGACCGGGAACCTCTGTGAGATCGTTGCCGTTGACGCGCTCACGGGTAAGGTCCTCGGGGACAAGAACGGGGAGATCAGGGAGGAGTTCCGCTCGATCGTTGGCGAGCCCATGCCCACGATGGTCCAGACCGTCGTCCAGAACGGGCTCAATTAGTACCACGAGTGGGACAAAAAATGCCGAGGACCTGGAGGATCCTCGGCATTGTCATTTATAAAGTATTATTCCACCCGGTTAAACACCTGATAAAGCAAAGCTGTTGTCCTGTCAAAAATAGCAGTGTATTTTGTTGCAATAGTGAGAGCAAAGATCAGGAATAAAATTCCAAAGACATGAAACAAGGCCGCAATAGTAACATTCATTACCAGAAATGCTACAATACCTGCTAATAACCCCACATCAAAGTCATGCCAATCAGGAATGGCTCTTATTTTTTTTATCAGGGCAAAAGCAACAAAGCCATATAAAAATATTAATATAAGAGAACCAAATAGGCCTAGTTCTGTCCACATTTCTAAATACCCCCAGTCAAAATGTGGTGATGTTATACTTTGGTAAGTGCTGTAATTTACAAAGGTAACAGTTGCTCCTAACCCCACACCCAAGATAGGATGTTGGCCGATCATTTGTATTATATTTGGGAGGATCATCATACGAGTGTTGGTACTAATCTCCAGTTGGGGTTGTACAAAACTTTTTAGCCGTACCCCGAATAGTTCCCAACCAAAGGATTGTCCGGCGCTAGCAATAAAATGGATGCTCGAAAAAATTATTATAATAAGTAGAACGACACTCAAAGATTGTTTAAGCCATTGTTTCCATTTGTGTTTATATTTTAGCACTAAGAGCCCAACTCCCAAAGCAAGAAAGTATCCCCTAGACAAATTTAAAACTAAAATTATAGTTAATAAAATTAATAATAGACGCCACATTTTATGGTGTTTTTCATCCTTCATTAAGAGTGAAGAAATAATTAACATTAAGGGTACTATAATTAAGTGGCTTGATTCTACTATTCTAAAAAAACCTGTTTTCATATCTGTTATTTTTCCAACATCTATGTCTCTATACCAATTATAAAAAGGTTCGTGAATGTGAGTAATACCGGAGGAAAAAAGTCCGAATGTAATTAAAGAAAAAATAGCCGTCCCTATAACAAAGACTAGTATTAGGCGGGCAAAGTAATTTTGTATTTCTGGCTTGCTAAATAGATGGTAAGATGGAAAGATTAAAAATAAGAAGGTAAATGGCATAAAATCTTGAATCACTCGGCGGGCTTCATGTCCATTGTATATACCATTTGCAAAGGCAAAAAATAAGGATATAAATAAAAGAGAAATTATCCAGTTTGTATATTTGTGAATTTTGAGTCTTTTGCGTAAAATGCTTTGGCCTATGTTTTGAGAGGCCCATAGAAATAAAAAGAAAGCAATAAAGAGAGTTCTAATAGACAAACCAATAAATTCTAAATAGTGTCCTGATCCACCAAGAAATATTTCACCTAAAACCAACATCCAGGCCCAGTCAGGATTTTTGAAATACAAAATTCCTAAAAGCATTAGAAGAACAAAGACAAGGATGCCTTGGATTAAAATTTGGCCGTTTAGTAAAAAAGAAATTATTCTAATTGCGAAAAATAAAATTATTAGCCAAGTAGTTTGTTTCTGAAAAAAGATTGATTTGGAGGTTAGAAATTTCTGCATATTGATTATAGAAGGTTAACTAAATATTGTTTATAGATACACAGATCTAACGAATTAAACTAATTTGAACGGATTTGTATATATAAAATCAGTTATTATCCGTTAAATCAGTTTAATCCGTGTATCTATAAACAATATATCATAAAATTTGTTTGTCAATATCTTTATATCCATTTATAAAATGTTTTGCGTCCATCTTTTGTTTACCTTCCAATTGTAATTCTAAAATCTCAATAGAATTTTTAGTTGTTCCAATATATATATTATCATTTTCTATTTTTACCAAACCAGATTTTATTTCTAAATTTGATTTTTTAATTTTCAAAAGCTTCAGGCGTTTGTCTTCCCAGGTAGTCCAAACACCCGGCCAGGGAGTGAGACCACGGTAGAGATTATAAATTTCTTCACTAGTTTTGTTCCAATCTATTTTACCATCTTCGCGAGTAAATTCTCTGCAAGTTGTAGCTTGAGAATTATCTTGAGGAATAGGTTGTAATTCACCTGAAATGTAAGCTGGAATGGCCTCTAGAAGGGCTAGAAGGCTGATTTTAGCCAGTCTTTTGTCCAAGTCGATATAAGTGTCATCTGGTCTTATTTTAAGCGTTTTTTGAAGAATTATAGGGCCAGTATCTAAGCCCTTGTCCATCTTCATTATAGTCACTCCTGTCTCGGTTTCACCATTGATTAGAGCCGATTGAATAGGGGAGGCACCGCGGTATTTTGGGAGAAGTGAGGTGTGGGTATTTAATGTGCCGTGAGTTGGTGTGTTTAAGATGTTTTCGGGAATTAGAAGGCCATACTGTGCTGTAACGCCGAGTGTATAAGTGTCTAAGTGTGTAGGTTTGTAAGTTTTTAGGGATTCAGGCTGTTCTACTTTAATACCGTGTTTTTCAGCGAGGAGTTTAACTGGTGGGGGAACCAGTTCTTTTTTTCGGCCGACTGGTTTGTCGGGTTGGGTTATCACTAGTTGAATATCAAAAAGAGGGCTATCTATTAGTCCTTGTAAAATAGTTACGGCGAAGTCGTGTGTGCCGAAGAAGACACTTTTTATTTTTTGTACTGACATAAAATTTCTAATTCACCTAATTACCTAATTACTAATAAAATTTCAAAATTAAAAATCCAAATTACAAATCAATTTTAAATGACAAATAACAAATGTATTGGATTGAAATTTGACATTAGATATCTGTCATTTTATTAGGTGAATTAGTTATTCAATGTTATAAATATCCTTTGCCTTGTCAATAAAAAGTACACCATCCAAATGATCAATCTCATGCTGGATAACGCGGGCGAAAAAGTTGTGGGCTTCAAAATTTATTTCCTGTCCATCTTTATCCCAGGCTTTGACCATAATATGTTTATAGCGTTTTACTTTCCCGTAAATTTTTGGTACTGATAAACAACCTTCGGTATCCCAGTCTTTTCTAATACTTGTCTTGGTCCAGACTGGATTTACTAGAATTAGATCTTCATTGTCATTGATTGAAGTTTTTTTATCTAATTTAATTCCAGATTTACCAATAATACAGACTCGAATATTTTTTCTAACTTGTGGAGAGGCTATACCTGCACCATCATCATTATACATGGTCGCAATTAATTGTTGGATAAAATGTTGAGTATCGGCAGATAACAAAAAATCACGATCAATTTCTTTTGATTTTTCTCTTAAAGACTCGGTTGGGATTGTGATAATTTCTAACATATTTAAAAGCCCTTTTTGTAATTATTGTTATTTTTTTTATTTTGTTCTATAAAATTTTTAGGGTTACTTTTCCAGATAAATAGTTTCCCTGGATTTTTTACTTTAGAATTTTTTAACTCATTAAAAATCAATTGAGCTCTGTCGGCGCCAATTTTTTTTATTACCCCTAAGTACATTCCAAAGAGCCGCTTTTCACCAAAAGCAGTAGAAATGACATCTGCCCAGTAGTGAATTTCTGAGTGGATCTTCTTGTTTGGTTTTGGTTTTGCCCCCTCATCAACCTTTTTTAGAATTTTTCCAATACCGTCCATAGGTTATTTTAGATTTTTGATTTCAGATTGTAGATTAGTATTATTGATTTTTACGTGCAGTATTAGAAGATGATACCATTATGGCAGTAATTTCATCCGTTTCGTTTAGTAGAGCTTGAATAAGTTCTTTCTTCATTATTTTACCCTCAATAATTAATTCTAATCAAAAAGCTGATTCATCTGCTTCTTCTATAACAATTCCTAATTTAGCAATAAATTCTTTTGTTGATCTAGCTCTGCAAGCTGCTCTATAATTTGCACCAACAGATGTGCCACATCTAATTAATTGTTTTCCAATTGCCCAACTGGCATCATTTTTAGGTAAAGCTTTGACTAGTTTTATTATCCTTAAAGCGTATTGTTTCGTTCTATTTTTTAATTCCTCCTTATTCATAAAATAAATCTAAAATCACAAATCTGCAATCTAAAATATCATGTTTCCAACTAAATATCCCACTCCAAATGGAGATTCATAAGAATAATTTTTGAAAGTGTAATCCATGTTTTTAAGAATTCCCAACAAGATCAAAATTGATCGATAACCACACTCAGCTGCTTGGTCTACAAATTCAGCCTCCATATTGGTAATACCCATTGTATTTTTATTTTCTAAAAGTTCAACAATTTTATTATCAAATTCCTGTCCTACTTTGGAAAATCCAGCTGGAGCGTCAGTGGTTAAACCATGAGATAAGTCGCCAGAAGCAATGACAGCAATTCGTTTATCTGACTCCATAATAACTTCTTTCAATGCTTCTCCAAATTTTAAATGTGTTTTACTGTCTAGCTCTGAATAGCCTATAGGTAAAATATTAACATTTGGTAAGTGATTAGTTAAGTATTGTAAAGGTACAGTGGAGCCATGATCCAGACGTTCTTGACTAATAAGCTGTAGGGGTACTTCTTCAATTTTAATTTGTTGCTTAATTTTTGCGGCTAAATAATCTGCTCCTGACCATTCTAGTTTGGTAGTAAGCTCACCAAACTGCTCAAAATCAGAAACAAAATGAGTATGAGCATTGATAGAAAAAGCATCAGTAAATAAACTACCATGTGGAGAAATTATTAATATAATATCTGGTTTTGATAGATATAAATCTTGCTCAAGTTTCAACATGGCTTGCTTTGTTTTTTCTAATTTTTTTATTTCATCTTTTCCTATATTAGGAATAAGAAGTGGTGGATGTGGCACAATGGCGGAGAATATTAACATAGAGATTAGGTTTTAGGGGTTAGTTTTACCTGTCATTGCGAGGCACCCTGATGAAATACAAGGTAACGAAGCAATCCCAACCTTAAACAATATTATGAAGCTTAAATAGTGTTAAAGTCTGGGATTGCTTCGTCATTGTTTCACATTCCTCGCAATGACAGATTATTTTTAAAAATTATTTATTGTCCATTCTACCAACCTCTCAGGCTCGTCGAATCTATTTGCATAATCTGGATTTCCCATTGTCATTACAATAAATTTTTTATTATCAGTTTTTCTTTCAATCAACATTATGATACCAGATCCAGCTTCGTCTAGATAGCCAGTTTTACTGGAGATTATATTAAAATTTAAGCCAGATTTGTTTACTAATTCATTGCTGTGATTATCAAAATGGTGAGGCATGTTATCCTTGTCTGTTAGTTCATCATATTCGTAGTTTTTCATTCCCAAATAGTTTCTAATGGTTTTATTTTTTTCAGCCTTTAAATAAAGTGTTAGGTATTCACGAGCTGTACTCACATTTCCCAAATCATAACCATAGACATCGGTAAACATTGTTTCTCCAAGACCCCAGTCTTTGGCTTGTTTGTTCATGCGTGATATAAAGTCGGCCTCATTATCTTCTATTGAATCCACTAAGATTCTTGCTGGGGTATTAAGGGAAGAAACGAGCATGGATTTTAGTAGATCAGAGTTCAAATATTTTTCCCCATCAGCAATACGGAAGCGGTGGTAGGCACTTTTGTGCTCGTTTGAGTTATAAGTAGAAGAATAATTTAGTGATAAGCCCTCAGACATTAATCTATAGGCTGTCATTACTTTAGTAAAAGAAGCAAGTGGACGGACTACATCAATATTTTTACCAGCTAAAATTTCTTGTGTCTCATAATCAGCCACTAGGTAGGTATTTACATTTGTGATAAATTCTTTACCTATATATTTTGTTTGATCTTCAGAAATAGAATACATTTTTCCATTCTCTTCTATAACATTGTTATTATTAGTATCATCTGTATTGTTTGTTTGGTTTGAGTCACCGTCTTTTGCCATGGCAACAGCCAAACGAGAAGGGAGATAGATTGGTTGACCAGTTGGATGATTTATTCCAGTAAGGGTGTCAGTCCAGATTATATTATTCCAATTATAGCCAAAACCATTAAATACTTCCTCGCTGGCAATGTGGCGTTTTTTTCCTTTTTCTATTACATAAATTTTATTAGATCCCTCTATGCCTATTATGGTTCCATCCCTGAATTTTAATAAATCGCCAGTTTCGTATTTTTGTAGTTCGATTATAGCAATTTTTTCTTCGGATATATTAGGAAAGTTTATTTCTGCCATTTTTTCGTCAGACATTGGGCTAAAAATACCGTCTTTTAAATAGTATAAACTATTGTTTTCTTTTACGCGCAATAATCTACCAGTGGCATCATTGATTTCACCATCAGTAGTTATAATTGAACCAATATTAAAACCAGAAATATCACTAGCAGAAACTGTCACTATTTCATCTGGGTTATAGCCAATGTTTTTTACAACATTTTGGTTAGCAAAAGGTCTTAGTGTGTCATAATCAAGTAAGTAGTACTTACTTTCTTGTTTCAAAATAGAATAGTTTGGAAAAGAAATCTCATCACTGTTTTCATAATTATTTAACTCACTCATTGGGGCAGTGACAATCATTTTTGGATCAAAACGACTAGCCAAAACGCTCATGCTTTTTATTAATTTCTTTTTTCCGTCTTGAATTAGATATATTTCTGAACCAGAGCTGTTTTTTACTAGTGTTCCATCTGGATAGACTTGTCCAAACCACTTGTTCCAGAGTGTCCAAAAATTTTTGTTTCCTTCAATATGAGGTGTATAGGTGTAGAGAAAAGCTGTAGCATAATTTTTTGGTATTACAGCTTGACCATCTATAATACTAGTTTGATTAGCTTTTTTGATCCAAGGTTGTAGATTTACATTGTCATAATACCAACGAATAATTCCAGCCGCACTATCCACTTGTTTGCCAAAGCCTTTGTTATTTTTGTAAGTCTCGCAAGACCAACCACAGCCATCAGTTATTCCATAACCAGTAGCACCGTCTAGTTGTTTTTGGGTTGGATTATCTGTAGTAATTAAACTTTGTTCTTTTTGTAGTTTTACTAATAGATATTTGGGATTAATATTATGTTCTTTAGCTGCCCGGGCAATAATATCTGAAGTCATGCGAGTAACTCCGTCTTTGTCACTGGTTCTAAAATTGGCTAGATAGCTATCATAATCATCCAAAAAAGCCTGAATATCGGCGCGATTCATACTTTCCCAGTTTTGCATTTCTTCGTCTGAAATAATGTAGTTAGCATCAAAACTGTCTTCAGCTAACACAAAACTAGGCAACAGAGCAATGCTGGCCAATACTACAAAACTGACTATTTTAGGACATAGTTTCATGAGATTATTATAGCATAGATAATTTATTTACAAAAGTGCCTTATGTGTGAATTATTTTCATTATAAATAAAAAACACCACTTGGGTGTAGTAAAGTTGTTTGGACGGGCGCTGAGGGTTAGCCTTGTCCCTCAGCGCCCGCCCATATCCGAGTGTCGTCTCCGTCCCGTATTCGGGACAGCCAAGTTTTCCGGGTTGGGTTATGAGCCCTCCCTTCCTGCTCAGCCGGGGCTTAGCTCGATGAGATTCGGGGTCTCACCTAGCGATACTCGGGATCGTCCTCGGATTGACTAAAGTAGTAGATCTCCTAGATGGGAGAAGGGCGAGACGCCAATTTGATAGAGGACAGTCTGCCACACAACCACTTTTGCCAAACAAATAGTACATCACTTAATATCATATGTCAAGTTTTTATATTTAAAAAACACGGATTTTATTCGTGTCTGATTTTTATGGCTTTTATCTATTTTCTAAATCGCAATTTTAAAATTATCCAGAAAAACTCAAATATATCTTTTTTACCAAGCTTAGACTTTCCTTCTTGTCTATCTACAAAAATTACTGGGATTTCTGTAATTTTAAATCCGGCTTTTTGGGTGCGATAGAGTAATTCTTCCTGAAAGGCATAACCATTGCTCTTTATGGCTTCAATATTGATTGACTCTAGCACTTGTCGCTTAAAACATCTAAAGCCAGCTGTGACATCTTTAGGTTTTAGTCCGAGTAAAAAACGTGAAAACCACATGGCGCCGTTGCTCATTAATTTTCTAATCCAACCCCAGCCAATTATTTTCCCACCTTTGATTTTTCTAGAACCTATTGCTAGATCTGCACTTTCGCATGCTTTTAATAATCTAGGAATATCATCTGGATCATGAGAAAAGTCTGCGTCCATTTCAAAAATATAATCAGCCCCGAGTTCAAGGGCTTTTTTAAATCCGGCGATGTAAGCGGAGCCTAAACCGAGCTTTCCCACACGTTTGATCAGGTGAATAGGGAAGTGTGGTTTTAATTTTTCTATGATGTCCGATGTTCTGTCAGGTGAGTTATCATCTACTACTATTATTTCCAAATTTATAATTTTTAAATCAAATATTTTTTTAATCAATTTTTCTATATTTTCCGCTTCATTATAAGTAGGTATGACTATTATTATCTTCATAATTTTCTTCTTGCACAGGTAATCACATTTTTTAGTAACAATGCTACTGTAATTGGTCCAACACCACCTGGTACTGGTGTAATATGACTGGCCTTTTTGCTCACTTCTGCAAAATTTACATCGCCGTATATTTTTTTCTCTTCAAAATAAATACCTGTGTCAATCACTATTGTGCCTTTCTTTACCATGTTGCCAAGTAATAAATTCTTTTTGCCGACAGCAGTGATTATAATATCGGCTTCTAGACATTTTTTCTTGATGTCCTTAGTCTCTTTGTGACAAAGTGTGACAGTGGCTTCTTTGTTGCTAAGAATTATGGATAGTGGCTTGCCAACTAGGGCGCCAGCTCCGATAATACAAATATTTTTCCCTTTTACCTTCATTCCAATTTCTTTGATAATTGTTTTGACTGCGTAAGGGGTCGGTGGTAGAAGAAAGCCTGTTCTCATTACTAATCTGCCAATATTTTCATCTGTTAGGCAGTCTACATCAATACTGTGATCTACAGCATTTAACACCTCAGGCATATAGAGTGGTTCAGGAAGGGGAAGTTGGATAATAAGACCACTTAGGTCTTCTTGTTTTTGAATTTTTTTAATTTCTAAAATTAGTTTTTCTTTGCTGATATCAGCGGGGTATTTATGCAGAGCAAAGTCAATTCCTATTTTTTCAGCAGCCTCTTGTTTTTTTCTTACATATGTTTGTGATGGTTTGTGATCTCCGACCATTACCACGGCGAGTTTTGGGTTTATACCTCTTGTCTGCAACAAAGCAACCTCGGGTTTTAGCCGGTTCAAAATATTATTGGCGATTTTGTTACCATCTATAATTTCAGTTTTCATATGGGAGTATTGTAACAGGTTGGTATTTTAAAATCAAGTTGATCGTTTAGTCAAATTAATACTTATACAAAGCCATAAAAGTCCGATTAAATAACCCGTTAACACATCACTAAAGTAGTGGACACCTAAATATAGGCGACTGAAGCCGATTATCAGTATAAGAATCACACCAAGAGTTGCAATTAAAAAACGTTCCCGCTTGTTTTTTGAGGATTGCGAAAGCAGATAAATTAAAAAGCCATAAAAAGCCATGGCAACCGTGGCGTGGTTGCTAGGGAAGGATCCAGAGTGTTCTAGAAAGACAGCATATTCTGGTCTTGGTCGATCAACGATCAGTTTAGTCGCATAAATAAAGACCTCACTGCCGATTAATGTTAACCAAAGCGTTGAAATTTGCCATTTTTTATTATTTATCCATAAAATAATTGACAAGATAATGGCAAAAATAATAACCAGATATATTTCTCCCAAATACGTAATTAAAGAAAATATTTTTAGGCCCAGTATAGTTTGAAAAGAGTTAACAAACGAGCCAATTACACCATCTATATTATTAATTGTTTCTAAATTAGCGAAGCTTTTTAATACTCCAGTCAAAAGTAAAATTATATATAAAAAAGCAACTGACAATAGTCTGGTAGTTAGTTTATTCCTCATTAGTTTCATAGTCAGTTTTATAATGTAGTTTATTATTTATGGTATAATTATAGCACTAGATAGGTATTTTTACCAACTGCTACAAAAGATAAAACACATTGTGTTTTTTTATAGGAGAGGGGATATGAATCTTTTATGTTAATGATGTATTCAACAGCGGAGAGAGTGCCAACTTGACTTTTTGATGATAATTCTGTATAATTTTACCAAACATTCGCGGATCGTCTAATGGTAGGACTTTGGTTTCTGGTACCAACTATTGGGGTTCGAATCCCTGTCCGCGAACAAATAAAAAACAACCTGCTAAATTTGTAGGTTGTTTTTAAAATATTTTATTTCTATTTCTTTTTCTTGGCAACTGCCTTTTTCTTCACAACTTTCTTGGCTTTTGCTTTAGGCTTTGCCTCGGTTGCTTTTTTAGTAGCTGGTTTCTTTTTTGCTACTGGTTTTTTTGTAGTTGCTTCTTTCTTTTCAATCTTCTCTTCTACTTTTTTTTCTTTTTTTTCTTTCTTAGGACCAGACAAACCAAGAGCAGTCATAATCATATCTAGTTTGATATTGATAGTCTTTAGTTCTTCATCAGAATTACCATCTTTTCTGCCTTTGTTACCGCCACTTTGTTCAAAACATTCACTGCAAAAAATATCTTTGCCAGCTGTTGGTTTGAAGGGTACTTGGCAGTTTTTGCCACACTTGTTGCAAATAGCATCGTGCATTTGTCTGTCTTCACGACTAGATCTATCACGTCTGTCTCCACCAAACCTGTTTGATCTACCACTATCTCTTCCTGTATTACCTCTTCCGGCACTGTCTTGTTTTCCAAAACAGTCGCTACAAAATATTGGTTTGCTTCCGGTTGGTTTGAAAGGGACTTCACAGCTATCGCCACAGTCACTACAAGTAGCTCTGTGCATAGTTGGTCTTCCGCCATCTCGTCCACCACTATCTCTTCCACCACCGTATGATTTATTACCACCAAAACTGCGGTTTGATCCGCCACCTCGTTTATTGTCATCTCTGTTATAGCTTCCCATATTGTTTAATTATTACTATGTAAAGAAGATTGTGTTCTTCCTCCTAGTTTACTTAAAGTGTAATTTAGACAAGTCTACCATATTTTTGAGAAAATGTCAATAGCTGGGGTGTTTTCAGATAATATAATCAATAAACCAACTTAAACCATATTTTATGCGACATTAGTGTATTTACTTTTTGTAACCCGCCTGCCATGCCTGGCATTGGCGGGCAGGCCAAAAAGTAACAAAAAGTTTTGGGGGTGCAAAACTCGCCCCATAGTTACTAAGCTGATAATCATTGACAATACACTGGGGGCTCAAACAGTTGACACCCCCAAACCCCCAAGTTTTTTCTATGGCCTTATTTATCGTTATTAAACTGGCAGTTTTGGTTTATTCAGGTAAGACCGAGGAGCTTACTCATCAGTTTTTCGTTTATGTTAGTTGATGTAGAGACCCCGTCAGCTTGCTGTCGGGTAGTTTATTTATCAATCTGTTCTCCAGTTGTTAGATCTAATAAAAACTTATTACTTACGGTTTTTATCTGGTTCCATTGCCAGTCATGACTCAAAAATACTTGTTCATTTAAAATATGTCTTTTTTGGTTATTTTCTAATAAGTAGACTTTTGGATTATCTGGTGCTTTTATTAGAGTATTGTTTGGTAGTCTCAATTCAGCCACAGTAGGCAAAAAGCCACTCTTCACCTCTTCACCATCAGTAAATCCATCGCCATCGCTGTCAGAAAGCCAAGTTATGGTGCCATATTTTAGCTCATCGGCTTTTATTAGCCCGTCTTTGTCACCATCAGCATCGCGACTGGTGTTTAGCTCTTTTTGGGTAAAAATAGCTATTTTGGGGCCATTTTTGGTCTGTAGCCCTGGCAAAAAGTTGTGCATGGCATTTAATATGGTTTTGTAAGTATAATGATAATTTTTGCCATATCTGGTCCCAGGTTCTTGCGTAATAAATTCTTGTGTTTCATCATCATAGCCAGAAATCACAATTGTGTGATATTCGGGACCGCCATTTCTAAAATGAGGATTATACAAGTATTTACCATGAGCTGGGAGTATTACTGGGTGATTGTTATCAAGTTCAGTTTTAAGTTGCTCCAAAGTTGGGTCTGTGACTATCCTAGCTTCCCATGGCAGAAAATCGTTGATTAATTTTACTATTTGCTCAGCATTTTCATCTAAGCTCCAACCAAAAGTTTTGTTTTTTAAATTTAAAATTTTCAAAATCTCTTCTTTAGCTTTAGCTTTGGTTTCAAGTGTTTGCTCTCTATAAAAATTGTCCACCATGACAACGGCCGTTTCCTCACAGGCATCTTGCCAGGGCTGACCCCAGTAAGCGTAAGGGGCTTGAGACGTAAAAGGCATTTCAATATTTTTTGCAAAAGCGGGGACTGCGGAGAATAAAAAAAACATCATTAGATTGATAGCGATAATTTTTTGTAATATTTTTGAATTGTGTGACAGGCGAAACATTTGATTAATTTCTAATTTCTAATTCACCTAATTTCTAATAAAATGCCAAATTACCAAATTTAAAAATATGGATAATCTTGGTAATATGTATTTTATAAAAAACTTTTTAAATAAGATACAAATTATCAAGATATTTTAGACATTAGATATTTTAAATTTTATTAGAAATTAGAAATTAGGTGAATTAGAAATTTCTATTAGATAATCTCTCCACCCAAACTTGAAGCCAATTCTTTCAATTCATTTGATTCTTCCTTGGCCTCACTTTTTTCTGATAAGACTACACTTAATTGCATTTTAGATCCCATTATTGTTGTCAACATTTCTTCCAAATCTTTTCTATTGGTATTTTCCATTAGTTTATCGCGGTGAAAACTAAAGTCGGTGCATAAAATTAATGTATTACCTTCTAGATCTTTTATTTCAGTCATTTTCAAAACAAAAGATAGAGACTTTTTTTCGTTTTCGACTTTGCGCATGAAGTCATTCCATTTATCTTTGGTGTTGTCTAGTGTAAAATCAACATTCTTGCTTACAAAACTTTTTACTTTCTCAGTTATAGTCCTTTTTTCGATCTTAACTTTAATTTCAGGCGATCTTTTTTCCTCTGGCTTATTTATTTTATTCTCTTTTTTATCTGAACTTTCTGGTTTTTCATTGTCACTGTCGTTATTACTATTCATATGGCTTATGGTTGATGGCTTATGGCTGGTACAGTATTCAATCACCGCCATTTCCAAAGGTAATTGTGGTAGGGGAGCTGTTTTGATTTGACTACCGCGAGTCATAAATAAATCTAGAAGTAAGACTATCTCACCATATTCTAGTTTATCATTTAATTTTTTCAATTCTTTTTTAACTCTGTCATTCAAATCCAGGCCAAGGCCACTTATGTTGGCATTAGTTTTACTTACCATCATTATGCGGAGCATCCCTATTGCGTCGTTGTTAAAATAATTTAGATTAGATCCATCTTCAACCAGTTGATTTAATATTTCAATAGCTGTTTGGGCATTTTTTTCTACTAAGGCTGTAATAAATTTTAGATTTTTTTCTACATTAACAGTTGGGAGAACAAGGGAAGAATTTTCAGCAGTAATATGCTTTTCTCCTGAGGCCATTATTTGGTCTAGTAAGGAAATGGCATCACGAACGCAACCGTCACTCTTGTTTACAATTCTTTCCACGACCTCTTTGTCAATTTTTATACCTTCGGATTTTGCTATTTTGTTTACCTGCTTACTCATTTCGTCAAACTTAATTTTTTTGAAGTCAAATCTTTGACAGCGTGAGACGATAGTTTCTGGTAGTTTGTGTAGCTCTGTTGTTGCCAATATAAAAATAACATGGCTAGGTGGCTCTTCTAGAGTCTTTAGAAGAGCGTTGAAGGCTGAGGTTGATAACATGTGCACCTCATCTATAATGAAGACCTTATATTTTGATTTTGTGGGTCTAAATCTGGCATTATCAATAATATTTTCTCGAACATTGTCTACACCAGTATGAGAGGCGGCATCAATTTCTATTACATCTATAGAACGGGAGCTGGTAATTTCAGTACAAGATTCACATTTTTCGCAAGGCTCTGGATTCTTCTCTTTTCTATCCAGACAGTTGATAGCTTTTGATAAGACTCTGGCAATAGTGGTCTTGCCAATACCTCTGGGACCGGAAAACAAATAAGCATGGGCGACATTGTCTCCAGCTATTTGATTGGAAATGGTTTGGACAATATGATCTTGGCCGATAATGTCTGAAAAAGTTTGAGGACGGTGTTTGTGATATAAGGCCATATTTCAGTAAGGAATAAGTAATAAGGAATAAGGAATAAGCGATGATATTATACAATATAAAGTGTTGATTGACAAACTTTGGGACAAATATAATAAAGGGTCTGTTTTAAGGTTATACACACCCTGGGGCTTGGCTCTTGCGTATGGAGGGGTTTTGTGGTATAATGTCTACGTTAACTAAATTAATTCAAGTTTTATTCTTAATCTTAGTATTTTATGCCAAGAAAAGCAAATCCAGCTTTGCTAAAGCCATTGCCACTTTCAGCAGAGTTAGAAGCCGTAGTAGGTAAAGGTCCTTTAGCACGTGGTCAAGTAGTAAAGAAACTTTGGGAATACATCAAGAAACACGATCTACAGAACCCAGCCAATAAGAGAAACATTTTTGCAGATGATCTATTACTACCATTGTTCGGTGGTAAAAAGGAAGTAACAATGTTTGAGATGACAAAATTAATTTCAGGTCATATCAACCAATAGAGCGAAGTAAGAAACAAAAATACACTAAGAACACCCTAAGCTAAGCGAAGGGTGTTTTTTTGTCTCTTGACTTTTTTTTGCGGGTGTAGTATTATTATTTTTACCATGATTATTCACTTCCATTTCTGGTGGGGTGGATGTGGATGATTGGTTTGCCAAGGAGAGGGGGTCTACGCCTCCCCCTCGTCGCCCCCATCACCTAGAGCCGAGACTCGCCTCCTGTTCTGGAGGGGGTCTCGGCTTATTCGAGAATTAGCCAAGTTTTTCGGCTTTGGAAATAAATAGGTTCTTTCCGGGCAGGCTCTGTCCCCACGGTCCGATGGTGGTGGGGGTTCTGACCCCCTCCCACTGCCTTAGGAGAAATCCTCGTGTTTCTTCCCAGCGAGGGTGGAGTGGAGATGGTCCTGTCCTTCTGGTTCTGAGTAGATTCGTGGTGTCATACCCACCACATCACTTTCCGCTTAAGAGCCGGGCAAAGGTCGGGCGTCGTTGTCGGGGGGCAATGATGTTCGGCCTGCGTACATTGGCCAAAATCCGGTACCAACTATGCGACTCGCAGTTTACATAGTTTGGGCAGAGATCTGGCCGCGGTAAGGGCGTGAGAGCTCATAAGGTGTTCTATCAGAACCCTTTTGAGCCCCGCCCTTGCCGTCCTCCTTACTTTTCACCACATCTTAATGGGGTGTTTTTTTATGTATTGATTTCACTGATAAAAAAAGATTCCACTGATTAGTATCAGTGGAATCTATAGTTAATCTGTAGAATCAATGCCTATTTACTTATAATATTTTCTACAGCCCCCCATTCACTTTTTCCGTCTTTTGGAATTAACAGTATTACCTCATCACCAGCCTTACCTTTAAAAAATGTAACCGAGGCAGTCAAAATTTTATAAGTATGTCCATCAGCCAGCACACTCCAGCCACCTGTGACAGGGTCAGATACTAGTTCGCCAGTGACACGCTTGCGTTCAATTTGGCTAATTTGTTTGTAAACAAATGAACCACTTTTGGTAATAGTGAGTTTCATCATGTCGCCCTCTACTAACTTTGATTTGCTGGCGTAGTTTGGTGGTATGGAGTAATCTTTACCATCAGAACCAACCATTTTTTCACCATTGAAGACTCCTTCTACTATTTTTTCACCAGTTGATAGATTTTCAATATCAGGATTTAGTATCTCGGCTTGTTTTATTGTTTCTCCATCCAGCATTCTTAGCATGCTGTCTAGCTGATCTTTCATTTTGTAGATCATTACTTTCATCGAAGCACTATCTAGATCTTTTTTTTGTGGTAGTTTTTTTTCTACGAAGTCCTTATTGTCTTCTTCTTTGGTTAGATTTATTATTTCTTTTTTTTCTTCTTTTTCATCTTTATTTTCACCCCCATCCTCGTCCTCGTCAGTTCGTGGAGTTATGTTAAAACCATCATAAGAAGTTGGTTCTGGTCCTGGAAATAAATCATCAGCTTTTTGATCTAGTATGTCACTTAGAGAGTTCATAATTTTTATTTTTGTTTTATTTTTGAATATGGAATGTTGAATGTAGAATATAGTATAGCATTTATGTTTATTTTTTTGTATTATTTTGTGTGGAGAAACAGGGGATAGGTTGTTAACAAAAAAAGCCTTTCGGGCTTTTCATGCATTTTAAGCACTTCCAGCTTTTTATAGACTTGCTTCAATCATATCTGTCTTGGCATCTTTTGCTGGTTCGTCAAGTTTTGTTCTTTCCATAAGCTCGGCTTCTACAATGTTTTTATCTCGACCATATTTGAGACGAGAGAGTTCTTTGATTGCACTTGCTAATTCGCGATTGCCTCGAACTGGTGGATAAGCATTCATGAGGAATGGTTTGCTGGCCTGATTGTCAATAAGCATCTTTATATAAAAAGAATATTTTGGACAATTTAATAAGTCATAAGAACCAAACACAGGGGCAAATTCTTTTGCTAGAATTTCAGAATCATCTGGTCCAATTCTACCTGATAAAATAGTACCTACATTACCAAGAACAGCATCGCGGACATCAGCTTTGCCTTTGTCGTCAGTTAGCTGTCCCATATATTGGTGGGCAATGATTAAATCCAAGCGATATTTACGAGCCTCAGACAATATTGTTGAAATGGAGTCAGTAATAAAGTTTTGAAACTCATCAATGTAGAGATAAAAATCGTGACGATCTTCTTCGGGCATGTCAGCACGTCCCATGGCTGCCATTTGTAATTTGGCTACAATAATCAATCCAAGAAGTTTTGCATTTACTTCACCAGTCTTTCCTTTTGCTAAATTAACTAATAGTATTTTTTTATTATCCATTATTTCACGGAAGTTGAAAGCTGATTTTTGTTGTCCCATAATATTTCTCATCATTTCGTTACCAACAAAGCGACCAACTTTTGAAATTAAATAACCAAGCATTTCTGATTTATGAAAGTCTGATGTTTTGGCCATTTCTTTTTCCCAAAAAGCCCGAACAACTGGATCTGTTACTTTTGCCAAGTATTGTTTTACATATTCATCGTCAGTAAACATGCGAGGAATATCAATTATAGTGCCCGGGTTATCTAGATCAGCCATTAGTGTTAGCATTACATTTCGCATGTTGTGTTCAAACATCGGACCAACCATTTCTGGTGGAAATAGTTTGTAGAAAATCCCAATCATCTCTTGAACAGCAAAATCTTTTTGGTCTGCGCTTTTGGCTTCTAGCATGTTAAGACCAACTGGACGCGCTAAATCTGATGGATCAAAAATAACCACATCATCAGCTCGATTTTTTGGAATATGTTCTAAAATAGCCTCTATTAGATCACCATGGGGATCTACAATTGCGACACCCTTACCTTCCGCAATATCTTGGATAGCTAAGTTTGCAATTGTAACTGACTTACCACTACCAGATTTACCAATAATATAAAGATGACGACGACGATCGGCTTCTTGAAGTTTTATATCTTTTTTTATTCCACGATAGTCTGCATAGCCTAATAGTAATCCTTCGGTTGGAATATTTTCTGGTGGGGGAGCACTACGACCAGATAGCCATTTTATGTTAGGTGCTTCGGTAGAATGAAGTGGTAGATGCCAAAAGCTGGCCATCTCTTCTGTGTTCAAAATTAAGAAACGTTTTTCATTAAAAGATCTGTAGATAAAATCACGTATTATCTGAACTTGATTGCGAGGTATGCTGGCAAAGAATTCATTACCATAGTGATACAGATTGTATTGGCTGTAAGCATTAATAAGATTGTCCAGATTCATGCGAGATGTTTCTTCATTGTCAGATGCACTTAATAATCTAATAGTAACATCCATACCACCTTTACTAAGTTTTTCCTCTATACCTTTTAATGTTTCCTCTTCCATAGCAGACATTTCTTGTTTTTTTTCTGGTTGTTGTATTTCATCTTTTTTTCGCATTGTTTTTCCAAGCTCTCCACCAAAATTTTTCATTAGTCTACCAAAAGAACTGCGACTAGCTACAGTAGAAAATTTTTCGCCTTTTCTCACATCGCGAACAACTCTAATACCAACTCGGCGCCATTTTCTGTGAGCAGAGCGAATGACATATTGAATTGCCAGAGAACTTTCAGCTTCATGAACTTTTGCCAAAACATTTAAAAGTATTGATAGGGGATCGGAGTCAGTTTTTTTATAAGTTTTGAAAGGAAAAACTTTTTTTTGCTTTGAATTTAAGTATGCTCCAACAATACTACTTTTTTCCGTAAATATATTATAATCTGTCATTTCCTCAATCTGAGCATGAGGATATTGGGCGTGGATTTGTTGTTCTATATAAGCTTTTGCTTTTTTAGGTGTAGCAATATAAAAGGTGATTAATCCTTTGTAGGCAATCATTTCAAAAGAAGTAGAATCATTGCGACCTAAAAGCCAGCGAGTAAAACCGCGTTGGGCTCTCATACCGGCTAGAGAGGCAAAAATTGTTTCAGTCAGACCTATTTCTTCTCTGATTTGTTCCAGACGATCTTCTTGGCTCCCTTGTCCGCCTTGGCCCTCTGATTTTCTTTCTTTCGGAACTAATATTTGCAAAACAATTCGTTCAAATGCTTTTACTTCTCGTAATTGGGTACGGAAAATAGCCCGAAGCATAAATAATACTCCAGTTATTAATAAAATTCCTATTGCTATCATTAAGAATAGAAAAATAATTGGATCATTTAATAAATTTCCAGTATTTGCAGTAAGGGTTGGTTGTTGGGTGGTTGTGAAGAATTGGAACATGAAGAGTAATTAAAATTTCTAATATCTAATTCACCTAATATTAAGGGCACACTTATGCTTTAGTGCTAATAAAATTTAAAATACCTAATCCTTTAAATCATTTTCTAAATTTAATTCTTCTTTTATTCTATTATCTTTGGATTTTTTTATTATACTTATAAAAATTAGGTTTAATTCTTTCGTTTCTTTCCATAGTACCCTTGATTCACTTGCTTTTTCTGGAACTGCTTTCGCTAGCATTCTAAGCCAGTGTTTAGATTCTTTTGATTCTTTATTTACTATTCCCAATTTATGTTCAAAATCTTTTTTACTCTCAGCACAATCTGCTTCACAATAATTAGCTCCGATTGAAGTACCCGACCTGATCAGTTGTTTTATTATTGGCCTAGTAATATCAGTTTGTGGTAGATTTTTACAAAGATCTATTATGTTTTCACCAAATTTTGCTGTTCTTTCTTCAAGATCATATTTTTTACCTTGTTCATTGGACATTTTGTTAGAAATTAGACAATTAGGTGAATTAGAAATTTATAATATCTTTAATTCTCTAACTATTATTTATCCCTACTAACTTTCTTCAACGCCAATATCTTATCCGTCTTAATCTTCGCTTCTTGTTCTAGGAAAAATTTATTAATACCAGGGAGCATTTTTAGCCATTCAAAAATTAGTTTAAAAATTGTTTTAGCTTTTAAATGTGTTTTTTTAAGTAGATCACGAATTTCAAAAGCTACTTGTTCACCTTTCATTTTGAATTCTTGTTTTTGTATTGTTGTTAATTCATTAAAAGCATCTCCAAGATCTTGTTCCATAATTTTTTCTACTTGTATTGTCACTTCGTCTCGTACTTGAGGAATTGTCGTTGGTTTTTTCTTAGTTCCTTTCAGCTTACTTTTTAAATTAGTAATAGATTCTTCCAAAAAGTTTTCTTCATTAGGTTGTTTTTCTGCGGGTTTTTCTGAAGTAAACTCAACCGCACCTTCTGGTGTGGGTGTTGGTGTTTCTGTTTTTGGTTGTTCAGCTATCTCATTCGGAATTTCTTGCGTAACATTTTTTTCATCTTCAATATGAGCGTGTTTTGGGTCAGGCATAGTTATAAGTCTAAAATCATAAGTCTAAAATCTAAAATTACAAACATTGAGTTTTAAACACTCATTTATGATTTATGATTTTAGATTTTTTATTTGTAAGTATTATACCAAAAAAATAACAAAATAGCTATAGAAAATATTAAACTGTTGATAAAGTTTGGTTGAGTTTGTTTTGTTTCTGTGCTAATGTTGATGAAGAGGCAGTTTAATTTCACAATGGGGGTGTGCGATGCTTGCCAAATGTTTTGTTGAGTCTATTCTTGCTCTTGCCTGCAAGATTCAAAAAAGTGCTTTTGTGGAAGAGGTCTTCAGGAGTTTGAAAAAGAGCATAGAAAGGTCATCTCTCAACAAGGTAGAAAGAGACGCGGCGGTCAATGCTCTTTTTTTTGTATTACGCCAACATGGTTTCAAAAAGCTCTGGAGCAAATTGGTCATGGAGGAGACCAACCCGGGGTATGGGAAATCAGAAGAGTGGGAGTCAGAAGATGAATCTTGACCAGAAGGACAGTGTTGGTGGTATAGTTAGAGAGATTTTGACGCAGGGTGGAGATCTCGACGAGATGAGGAGTACTTTGATCTCCGCTATTAAGGGGGAGCTCCCCTCTGGTTCTTGGTTGGGTCGAGAGGTTGAAATCAGGCATTTAGGAGGGGTGATTCAAGCAAGCTTCATCATTCTCGAACTAGGCGACTCATCGCTCTTTTTTTCTATTTCCGTCCCTTGTGCGGAAAACTAAGGGGGAACTTCAAGGAGGGAAGTTCAAAAGGCTATCTATTATTAGGTAGTTTTTTGTTTTGACGACAACTCACCCCAACCCCTCTCTTGTGAAGAGAGGGGCTTTAAAAAAAGTTTTTAAAAGATTGGTGTAGATTAGTGTTAAGATTCATGCTCCTTGACAAAACCCTCAAAATGTGCTATAATACAAGATATAGTGATAATAAAAAAACTGCTTAGAAGAGCAGTTTTTGCTATTTTTTGGCTAATATTAGCCTTTTTTATTAGGATAATTACAAAGCACCGTATCTACTGGCTCAATACCACCAAAATATTTGCAAATAGAAATATTTTTTACTGCACATTTGTGTTCATTAGTATTTTCAGCCTCATTCCACGGGCATTTTCCTTGTTTCCAAGAGATATCGTCTGGCTTTGTCGTCAGATCAATATCCATGTTGGCACCGGTTAGTTTTTTCATATTAATTAATTATATAAGCTAAAATACAAAATAATGTTATAAGCATGCTTGAGATATGCCACATGGAATGGTTAAAATCATACCCAGAGGGCATCAGTGTTCCCTGATAGTTTGTTTTTCGTCCTTTAGTCCAAAAATAAATTGAGGCGAGTAATGATATTAAGGCAAGGTGAAAATAAGGGAATTTGAAGCTTGATAAATAGACAAAATATAGATTTGTTGCGATTAATATTAAAGATACAAAAACATCAAGCTCAAAAAACTTTTTTTCTTCGTGTAGATGATAAAGAATTCCAATAGCTAGACTTAACGCAATTATGGCTGTATAAATATAAAGTCCAAACCAAAAAGTAATTGCCATTGGAATTAAAAAAATAAATTCAGTTAGGATTTTTAGTTTCATATTTTTTCAACCACCATTTCTCAAACACCGGTACACTCAAAGTCGATAAGACGAAAGCCAGAGAGGGGACGATGGCGTTTAAAAATGGATTTGGTAATTTAGCAAATGTAAAAAACACTACGATTACAATATAGGTTAGAATCAAAATAAGTATTCTTCTGGTCCAGCTTGTTTCCCAAGCTTTGTAAGCCTCTACTCGCCGATTTCGTTTTTTGATTTCTTCAATTTCTTGTTGAAGTTGTTCTAGGGTGGGCATAGTGTTAGTTTATAAAGTTTGTAAAGTCATAAAGTCTGTAAAGTCTATAAAGTAGAAAGTCTTTTGTAAAAGTATTCTTCCAATTTATTTATCTTTGAATATGTCGATTTTATCGCTGTTTTTTATAGATTTATGCCCAAAGTGCTAAAAATAAAAACATGAGTAGTATTAATAATGAACTGAGAGAAAATACAGTGATTGCTTTTTTTGGTTTTTGAAAATTGTGTTTACTTATGACTCGGCCAATTGTATTGCCGACAATTATTGAAACACATGTACTCAAAGGGAAAAAGTAAAAAAAGAACTGATACGGAGAAAATCCAAATTTAAATGCAAAAAATCCGCCTAAGAAATAACTAAAAATAGTAAAAATAATGGAAAGGAGTACTCCAGAGGAAATCTGTAGAAATAATTTGTTTTTATTATTGTTCATAATTTTTTAATATCTCAATTTATCAAAATACTCACGACTTTATAAACTTTATGACTTTATAAACTTTTGACTTCAATAATCACAAACCCCACTCTTCCACAATCCCAATTCACTATTTTGTGCATTAATTTCAGCTTGTTTGAACTCAGTTTGGTATTTGTAAGGCTTTATAAAAGTAAATTCGCGGGCATAGCCGTTGGTGATCATCCATTCGTTGAAAAACAAATCGTCGTCTCGGTAAACATAGCGCAGGAGGCGGTCGTAGGTGTCGCGATCATCTTGAGTTGAATCGACTTCTAGTCGGACTTTTTTATTTAATAATAATTCTTTGGCTTTGGCAGTTGCTTCCGGACCAAAACATTCAATTGGGTTGTCATACTTGACGGTTTCTGGAGTGTCTATGCCGATTAGACGAATTCTTTCAGATTTACCATTAATATTTACATCAATTGTATCACCATCAACAATTTTTACAACTTGGTAATAGGTTGTTTCATTATTTTGTATTACTTCATTATTTTGCGCTGGTTTAGATGCAAAAGCAAAGAGCCCACCTAAAATAATTAGTGCACCTAAGATTGTTTTTATTGTTGAGGTGAATTTGGGCATGTTTTTTTGTAGATACAATGATTATGTGGTTTGTTATGTGAAAATTATATTTAAAAGGAATTTTATTATAATGTGTCATTGCGAGGATGTTGATTCGCATCGGCCGACGAAGCAATCTCAGACATCAATGCACTTATGAATGGGATTGCTTCGTCGCTTCATTCCGCTACGCTTCATTACACTCCTCGCAGTGACACATATTTTGCTATTTTTTAATTTTATTTCATTATTCTTCAGTAACTAATTCTGCATTCAAAAAATTATCTACAAATTCTTTAATTTCAGGTCGGTCAGCAAAAGGATCTTTTCCTCTGGCATCAAAACCACAATAAGCAAATCCTAGTAGTTTGGCAGCGATTGTTTCAGACATTTCTTCATTTATGGCAGTCATAGCATCATAGTCTGGTTTGTCACTTTCAAATTTATTTTCTGGACCACGATAAGTAGATGCGTAGTGTGAGATTGGTGGATGTTTTTCTGCCAATTCGGCAAATTCTAGGATTGCCTCCATACCATCAACTATTCTTCCGTCTGGAAATTTTAATTTATAATCTTTTCCATAAATAGCCGGTGCAATAACACTGTGTCCTACTTCGTGAATAAAACCTTCGGCTAGTATTATTTTTTTGACATTTTCTGGAATATTGTCAGGTAGTTTATAAATCCAAACATCGGCTGTAGGTACTTTTAATTCACTCCAGGGAGAATAATCAATAAAGGATGGTACAATGGCAGTGGGGGATAATGCTTTTGCGCTTTCGGTTGTAGGTGTTGGTTTTTCAGGAGTAGAGTCTTTGTGAAACCAAGTTGTTGGCTGACCGACAACTTTTCTAAGGATTGATCTTTTTCTGGCATTTTCTGGGAATAATGAAAAAAGAGCACCCAATTCTTGACTTGATAATTCAATTAACTCTTCATTTTCAATTGGACAAGGGAAATCTTCATCTGTTGGTAGTGGTGGTAGCTCAATACCAGAGTTTTTGTACCAGGCAAGAGTTTGTTTCATATCGAGGCCGGAGATCTCACGCCTTTCAGTTTCTTGTTTTGTCATAAAGTTATTTTTTTTATCTATTTACCGTTGTTTTAATTTTGAAATTGTTAGTCCAATCAGACCACCGAGCACTGGATAAAAAGTAAAAAAGAATATTATCATTCCCCAATTTTCACTAACTTCATCTTTGTGTAGTATTGTTGTCTGAAAAAATTCCCAGATCCAAAGGGTTGGAAACATGATTGGCAGAAAACAGCCGATGACCTCTTCTTCAGTGCCATAGTAGCCATCATTTGTCGGTAAACGGTAGTGACTTTCGCAGGTATAAGAAATAATTATCATCAAAAAAAGAAAGAGAACACCAATGATAGCGCCAATAATTATTGGTTTTTTGTGGTTTGTAAAATAGTTCATGTTTTTCCTTTTTTGGTACGTATTATTTTTGAGAGTTTATTATTATTTTTTCAAGTTATCTCTAATTTCTCTCAACAAAAGCACTTCCTCGCTTGGTTCAGTTGGTTTTTGTTCTTCTTTCTTTTTAAATTTATTAATTTGTTTAATCACAATAAAGATAGAAAAAGCAATAATTACGAAATCTATAATAGTATTTATAAATATGCCATAGTTAATGGTAATGGCTGAAGCAGTGGCAGTGGCGTGTTTCAAAGTTAACACTAATTTGGAAAAATCAACTCCGCCAGTCAGCCAGCCGATTGGTGGCATGATAATGTCAGCCACCAGAGAACTAACGATTTTACCAAATGCGGCACCAATTATAACACCAATGGCCATATCCATCACATTGCCCTTCATGGCGAATTTTTTGAATTCTTTTAGCATAGGGATTAATTACTATGTTTTATTTAGTTAGAAATAAATAAAAAACTTCAAATCATAACTTGCTTACTTCCTGTTCCTCACTAGTATCCTTAACTTCAAAACCAAGATCCTTTATCTCATCACGAAGTTCATCGGATTTTTTATAATCTTTTTCTTCTCTGGCTTTTTTGCGTTTGTTTAAGAGTTTTTGTACTTCATCTGGTATTACTGCTTTTGTTTCTTCTTTTATATCACCCAAACCCAAGCCTAAGATTTTGTCGAAATCAAGTAGGGTGTCATAATCAATTTCTCCCTTTTTTAAACTTTCCCAAATGAGAGCTAAAGCTTCGGGGGTATTTAGGTCGTCGTTGATTGCTTTTAGGAAGTTTTGTCTGAGTTGCGAAACCACCCCGTCCCCCGATGCGAATCGGGGTCCACCCCTCCTTCGTAAGGAGGGGATAATTTTGTACATGCGTTTTAGACCTGTTTGAGCGGCTTCCAGTGCTTCCCAGCTGAAGTTTAGTTGTTTACGATAGTGAGTTTGCAGTAGGAAATATCGGTAGGCGAGGGGATTGATATTTTTTTCTTTCAAAGTTTGTAAAGTTATAAAGTTGCCTGACGATTTGGCCATTTTCTCTTCACCCATATTCAAGAATTCATTATGTAACCAATATTTTACCCATGGTTTTTTATTAAATGCTGTTTCTGATTGGGCGATTTCGTTGGTGTGGTGGACGGGAATATGATCAATGCCACCGCAGTGAATATCAAATTGTTCGCCGAGATACTTCATACTCATGGCTGAACATTCAATATGCCAGCCGGGGAAACCTTTTTTACCGAATGCGTCCCATTCCATTTGCCTTTTTTCATTACCTGAGAATTTCCACAAGGCAAAGTCATGTGGATTCTTTTTCTCGCCCATATCTACGCGTTCACCAGCTTTTAATTCTTGATTTTTTAGATTTGCCAGTTTGCCATAATCATCAATTTTTGTAGTATCAAAATATATGCCATCGGATGTTTCGTAAGTGACGCCTTTGTCAATTAGTTTTTGCACTAATTTTATTTGCTCCGGAATGTGGTCGGTGGCTTTGCACCAGATGCTGGGTTCTACTATATTTAAGTCAACCAAGTTAGATTTGAAAGTCTCGGTATAGAATTCAGCAATCTCCCAGGCAGTTTTTCCCTCACGTTTAGCACCCTTTTCCATTTTATCTTCACCAGCATCGGCATCATCAGTTAAATGGCCTACGTCCGTAATATTCATCACATGTTTCACCTTATACTTATTATATTCCAAAACACGTTTTAAAATATCTTCAAAAATATAAGAGCGTAGATTTCCAATATGTGCATAATTATAAACAGTCGGCCCGCAGGTATAAAGTCCGATTTCTTTTGATTTAAACAAACCTTTTTTTAAAGGTATAAATTCTTCTTTTTTTCTAGATAGAGTATTGTAGAGTGATAGCATAAAATATGTTATAATATAAACGTATTATAGAATAAAATGGTGTGAGAAGCAAGGATGTGGTATAATATTATCAATATTAAGAAACAAAAAATAAACAAATAATAATTTCCAATTTTCAAATAACATAAAGTTGGAAATTGGGATTTGAAACTTATTTGGAAATTGTTATTTGTAATTTGACTAAATATGAGTCTATTTAAAAAAAATGAAGCTTATCTTGGTGTTGATATTGGGGCACATGGAATCAAACTTGTTGAGCTTCATAAAACTAAAGGACGTCCACAGCTCTGGACTTATGGTATTGTTGATCAAGAACTTGATATTCATTTACCAGAGACAGGCATGAAGAGTCCGGAAGAAATTCTTGCAGAAGAAGCTAGTGTTTTTTTGAATTCTGAAAATGGTAAGGAAAAAAAGAATACTAAAGAATTACCAGATCTGGATGATCCTAGAATTGATAAATATGCAAAGCTTTTAAAAGAATTGGTTAAGCGTTCAAAAGTTACAACTAATATGGCTACCGCTAGTTTGCCAGTTTCTTATATTTTTCATGCTATATTAAATTTACCAAAAGTAGAAGATAAAGAAATAGATGCTATTGTAAAAGCCGAAGTAAAAAAAATGTCACCTCGGCCTGTTGAGGAAATGCAGATTGTTCATCAAAAAATTCCCAATGAAGATGAAAAAGCCAAAACTATTAGTATTTTAGTTACAGCTGCTCCAAAAGTTTTGGTTCAGTTTTATACTCTTATTTTTCAAAAAGCTGGTATTCAGTTACAAGAATTAGAGACAGAGGCATTTGCTTTGGAGCGTTCACTAGTTGGTCGTGATAAGGCTACTTCTATAGTGGTAGATATTGGAGCTGAGAGAACAAATTTTTTTATTATAGATAAGGGTCTTCCTATTACACATCGAAGTGTGAGTGAGGGGGGAAATACAATTGACAGAACTTTGGCAAAAGCTTTGGGAGTAGAAAGAGAGATGGCTTCTCAAATAAAAAAAGATCTAACCAGAATGCAAAAAGTACCAGATCATGTATTTATGCCTTTGGTAGATATTATTACAAAAGAAATTGCATATAGTTTAGATTTATTTTCAAGCCAAACCGGTAACGAGGGTAAAAAACCAGAAAAAATAATTTTGACCGGAGGTGCTTCGGTTTTACCTTTTTTTAAAGAAGAAATTGAAAAGAAATTTTCTATGAAAGTTTTTGTAGGTGATCCCTGGGCTAGAACAGTTTATCAAGATGGACTAAGACAAATATTAGACGGACTTGGTCCTAGAATGGCAGTTAGTATTGGTTTGGCAATGAGAAATATAGTTAAATAAAACATTGTTATCCACACGAGCTTTCATAAAAACTTTAAATTTGGTATACTTATATTAAATAACATAATTTATTAGTATGACAGAAACAAAAAAGGTTCATGTGCTTTTGGTGGAGGACGATACTTTTTTGGCAAATATTTATAAGACCAAGTTTGATATGGAGGGGTTTAAGGTAAGTGTATCTGAGAATGGTGAGGAAGGTTTGGCAGATGCCAAAAAGAAAAAACCAGATATAATTTTGCTTGATATTCTTTTACCAAAGATGGACGGCTTTACAGTATTAGAAAAACTAAAGGAAGACTCTGGAGTAAAAGATATCCCAGTAATTTTGCTTACAAATCTAGGACAAAAAGATGATGTTTCAAAAGGGTTGGAGATGGGAGCTGTCGACTATTTGATAAAAGCCCATTTTAAACCATCGGAAGTTGTTGATAAGGTTAAGAAAATTTTGAAAATATAACAATATGTATCTTACAAAAGAAAGGGGGTGGAAATATGAATAAAAAAGGTTTTACATTAATTGAGCTTTTGGTAGTTATTGCTATTATTGGTTTGTTATCAACTTTAGCAGTAGTAGCTTTGGGTTCAGCTCGTGAAAAAGCTCGTGACTCAAAACGTCTATCAGACTTGAAGCAAGTACAAACAGCTTTGGAATTGCACTACACAGATAACAGTGCTTATCCTACAGCAGCTAGTTCTACTGTAATTGGTGCGGACACTTTTGCTTGTTTGAATGCTAGTGGTTTTGCAGCTACTGGTTGTGCTGATGCTTATATGGGTTTGGTTCCTGCTGATCCATTAGCTACACAAAACTATACTTATACATCAGCTGATGGTACTACTTATACTCTTTCAGCCACTCTTGAGGGTACTGTCAGTGGTTTAACAGGTGCTGTTAACGCAACCCCTTCTGGAATTAGTGGTTCATAAAATAGTTTGATTGCTTACTTAAGTAATTAAAAGCCCCTCTTGTTAAGAGGGGCTTTTTTGTGGTAGAATGTATGTAAGTAATTATTTTACATTACGAAAATAAAATTTGAATTGTTTATAGATACACGGATTGAACTGATCTAACGGATGATAACGGATTTAACATATATTTGAATCCGTTAAAATTCGTTTAATTCGTTAGATCTGTGTATCTATAAACAATATATAATAAAATTTTGTTTTGTTAATTTTTTTATAGTTATGCTGGTTTTCTACTATATTATTTCCTTCGTCATTGGTTTGTGTTTTGGTAGTTTTTTGAATGCTTTGGTTTGGCGGACGAGAGAAAATATAAAGATTGGTAAGGATAGATCAATGTGTCCACACTGTCGGCGACGTTTAGATTGGTATGAAAATATACCGATTATAAGTTATATATTTTTGAAAGGAAGGGCTAGAAAATGTGGTAAGAGAATTTCTTGTCAGTATCCGATTGTAGAATCAATAATGGGGATTTTATTTGTTTTTGTTTTTTATTTTCACAACCAAGCAACTCATTATTTTACAATTGAATTATTGTGTGATTGGTTTATTGTCTTTAATCTGGGTTTTATATTTCTTTACGACTTTAAATATAGAGAGATATTAGATTCTTCCACTTTACCAAGTGCTGTTATTTTGTTTTTATTATCTTGGCTATTGGGTTGGGACGCTTGGCAAAGCATGGGGCTGGCAATACTAATAGGTGGCGGATTTTTCCTTGCTCAATATTTATTATCGCGTGGTAAGTGGATTGGCGGTGGAGATATTCGTTTGGGAATTTTAATGGGTGTGATTCTCGGTTGGCCAAATATAGTTTTAGGGTTGTTTCTAGCTTATATTATAGGTGCTGTATTTAGTCTAATTATGGTTACGGTTAAAAAACAAAGTATAAGAGGTGTAGAAACACCATTTGGTACTTATTTAGTACTTGGGACTTTTATTGCTATGTTTTGGGGAGATTTAATCGTTAATTGGTATATGAGTTTGCTGAGTTAATTTAAATAGAACACAGATTTAACGAATTAAACTAATTAGAACGAATTTTTTTGATTCTTCTTTTGAGCCCCGGAGGGGTGACAGATATTAGCCAGGGAATTTATTCCCTGGAAAGGATCATAATAAAATTATAGTCCCGTAGGGACGGCTGAAAAATTGTGGAATATTAATAAAAATTAATTAATTTATGAAGAAAAAACAATTAAAAGAAGGAAAGTTAGAGGGTTGTCGGGGTTATAAATGCAATTGTGGTTGTTGTGATGATGATGTGGTTGAAGAATGGGTGAATGAGTACTGTGCTTTTCACGATGAATATAAACAAAAAATAATTGATTTGGGAATTAAAATTCACTTTATTGCTGATCGGGTTTATTTTACCAAGTGTTCAGATGGCAAGAATTGTAAATTTTTAAAACTTAATAAAAATTGTGGTACTGATTTACGACCGATTGATTGTAAAATTTACCCCTATGCCGTTGATTGGGATACAATTGATTTTGATAAAAAAATTGTTAAATTATATTATTGGGATGATGAGTGTCCTTTAGCAAAATCTAATAAGATACCAGATGATTTTAAAAAAGAAGTGGTTAGAATATTGAAAAGAGATTTTTCCTTATTATTTTTTGGTTTTGATTTTAAATTTGTGTTTGTAAATAAAGTGATTGATCACCAATATGAAAGGACTTTGAAAAGGTTGATAATGAGTCGGATAAAGACGACGGGTTAGATGATTATAAAAATATTAGAAATATTAGGATATTAAATATGACAAGTGAACATTGGGACAATTTGGAATCCAGACTTAATTTTTTTAGGGGACAAGGTTTGGTTCGAGAAAGAGATATCTTGGCTAATGGCGAAACAGAAGTTTTAAGAGTGGCTGAAGTGGGTCCATCTGGCAAGGGTCTTGTGGCAAAGGTAAAAATAGATGGGGATACTCGTGTTTTTGGTTTTCATGGATTAGAGTCAGAGATTTTAGAGGAAAGAGAAGCAAGACTGTCTACTTTGCCAGATGGAAAGACCGCGTGGTTTAATCCGGATGGTAATCCAGATCACTATTTACCAAATGCTGTGTGTGTAGATCAGAAGGAATCACTTGAAGGACCTGTTGACAGGTGGGTTGATCCTGTGCCCGATAGTCCTCTGCGGTTTCTTAATCACTCTTGTAATCCAAATACCACGAGATTAGGTGGATTTACGGCTTGGTCATTGAGAGATATAGAACAAGGTGAGGAAATAACAATGGACTATTCTTTACTTGAAGTTAATCCAAAATGGCACATGAAATGTGAGTGTGGCTCGTCGAATTGCCGTGGAGAGATAAGAAGTGTACAGTTTTTAGCTCCCGAACAAATTAGAGCATATTGGAGAAAACTTCCTGATTTTATGAAAAGGATATATTTAAAAACCTCAAACGAAAAATATAAGGATCCCAAAAATAGAAGATTATTGGAAGAATTGAAAAAAATGTGGTCTTAATGATAGAAAAACAAAAAAACCGCTAAAATAAGCGATTTCGGGGGAGTGAGAGTGTAAAAAGCCTTTTGGTACTCCATAAATATAGTATAGCACATTTTGGGGGTTTTGTCAATATGGAGTTTATAAAGTTATAAAGTAGAAAGTTTATAAAGTTTTTGATAATCTGTTGTCTGCCCCGGAGGGGCTAGATGACAGTAGCCAGGGAATTTATTCCCTGGAGAGGAATTTTAAATCAATCTAGTCCCGTAGGGACGACTGAAAAAATAACGGCGATGTCAGTCGTCCCTACGGGACTTTTGAATTATAATAAATGTTTTTCCAGGGGCTGAAGCCCCTGGCTACTATCTGTCGTCCTTCCAGGACTTTAAATGACAGGACAAAAATATGCAAGATAACCTACAAACAAAAATTAATCGGCTTAGGGGGCAGATCGATGACCTCCGTTATCGTTATCATGTTTTAAATGATCCGGAAGTGACTGATCAGATGTATGATGGGATGATGGATGAGTTACGAAAGATTGAGGAACAGCATCCGGAGTTAATCACACCAGATTCACCAACTCAGCGCGTAGCCGGTGTAGTGGCGGAGAAGTTTGAAAAAATTGAGCATGCTGTGCCCCAATGGTCTTTTAATGATGCTTTTAATGACATAGATATCACGGATTGGATAGATAGAATTACGCGGATACTTGAAAAAGAGTTTGGCAGTGTTCCAAAGGATTTAGACTATGTGTGTGAATTAAAAATTGACGGACTTCATATTGTTTTGACTTATGAAGATGGATTACTAAAAACCGCAGCTACTCGTGGTGATGGGAAAGTTGGGGAGAATGTTACGCAGAATATTAAGACTATTCAGAGTGTACCACTTCGGTTGCGTGAGCCAGCCAGTCTAATTGCTGAAGGGGAGGTTTGGTTGGGATCTAAAATGCTTGAGAAATTAAATAAAGAACGAGAGAAGAAAGGTGAAGCCTTGTTTGCCAATCCAAGAAACGCAGCAGCAGGAACGATTCGGCAATTGGATTCGAAGATTGTGGCCGAGAGGAAGTTAAGTTTGACTGCTTACGATATTTCAGACATAGGACATAAGACAGAGGACATAAATCCTAAATCCTATGTCCTAAGTCCTAAGTCTGTTGATAGTCAAGAAAAAGAACTTCTCACGCTTAAAAAGTTAGGTTTTTTAACTGACACACATTGGAAAGTGTGCAAGAATGTAGGAGAAATAATGCAGTTTTATAAAGATTTGCAAAAAAAGAAAAACAGCTTTGAATTTTGGATTGATGGTGTGGTAATAAAAGTTAATCAAAAAAAATATCAAGATGCGCTTGGTTTTACTGGTAAAGCACCGCGTTGGGCGATTGCTTTGAAGTTTCCAGCAGAACAGGGCAAGACAAAAATTAAAGATATTTATGTTCAAGTTGGACGCACAGGTGCACTCACTCCGGTTGCTTTGATGGATCCAGTTCAACTTGCCGGGACAACCGTGACCCATGCGACTTTGCATAATTTTGATGAGATAAAACGTTTGGATGTAAGAGTGGGTGATACAGTGATAGTAGAAAAGGCTGGAGATATAATACCTAAAATTATTAGAGTGTTGGATAAGTTGAGGAATGGAAGTGAGAAGAGTGTGAGAGAGCCAAAAAAGTGTCCAATTTGTGGGGGTGAAGTAAAAAGAAGAGAGATTTTGGAGAAAAAGAAAGATACTTCGGTTGGTTTGTTTTGTACAGATAAAAAATGTTTTGCACAAGAATTGAAAAATATAATACATTTTGTTTCCAAAAAAGCCTTTAATATTGATGGCCTTGGTAAAAAAATTGTTGAACAACTATTAGAGGAAGGTTTAATAAAAAATGTAGCTGATATTTTTACTTTGACAAAAGGGGATTTGGAACCATTGGAAAGATTTGCAGAAAAGTCTGCAGAAAATTTAATTAAGTCAATAAAAAAAGCCAAGCAAGTAACTTTACCTAGATTTATTTTCGGCCTAGGCATTCATCATGTTGGTGAGGAGACTGGAATTACCTTGGCAAAAGAGTTTCATAGTCTAGAGAGGATTATGAAATTAAGTTTGGAGGAATTGCAAAACGTGAATGATGTGGGGCCGAGGGTGGCGGAATCAATTTTTGAATGGTTTGGAGATGAGGGGAATAAGAAGTTAGTTGAGGAGTTGTTAGAACGAGGTATTAGGATAGAAGACATAGGACATAAGACATATGACCTAAAACTTGATGGAAAAACTTTTGTTTTGACTGGGAGTATGGAGAGTATGGGTAGGGATGAGGCAAAGGACAAGATTCGTGAGTTGGGTGGAGATGTTTCGTCGTCAGTCAGTAAAAAAACTGATTATGTCGTAGCAGGAGATAAGGTTGGGAGTAAGTTTGACAGAGCTAAGCAGTTGGGTGTAAAATTAATTAATGAGGAGGAATTTATTAAATTAATTAAATAATTTAAATATATGGAAGATGAATCAAGAATGAGGGTTATAGAATTATTTCGACAAGAATTTAGCCAGGTTGTTCCAATATTGAGAGCTTATAGAGAGCGTAAGCTTGCTGAACTTTCTGATGAGGAGCGTGAGAGCGAAACAAAAGCTGTTCTCAAACTGCACGATATATTAAATAAATTTGAAAAAGATTGGCGTGGTTTGTCTCCTGCTGACTTAGGTCTTCAGTCGGAGGATCAAAAATTTGTTGAAGATTTCATTGCAGGTAGAGAACATTTTAATGCAAGTATACAAGAGGATTTACAAGGAGATCACGATGAATATTAATTATGAAACTAACTCCACAAGAAGTAGAAGACATTGCAAAGTTAGCTCGGCTTGAGCTGACTAGCAAGGAAAAGAAAATGTATGCCGAACAGCTTTCGGTTGTTTTGGATTATGTGGAAATGTTGAATGAAGTAGATACTGATGGTGTGGAAGAGACTTGTCAGGTGACCGGTCTGGAAGATGTGGTGAGAGAGGATGAAGTTCATGAGTGTAGTGAGGAAACAAAAAAGAAAATTATCAAGCAATTTCCGGAGAAGGTGGGGGAGCTGTTGAAGGTTAAGGCGGTGTTTACTAATGATATAGAGGAATAGAACACGGATTTAACGGATTTATAACGAATGCTAACTAATTTGTTTAAATTTGTCCCTCCCCCTATGAGGGGGAGGTTAGGAGGGGGTTAAGTCGGAGGTGATAACTTTCATTTTATCTAAGCCAAAGCTAATAGCTTCGAATAACCCCACCCTAACCCTCCCCTCATAGGGGAGGGGACACTATTAGTACTTTGTTTTGTTTAATTCGTCAGATCCGTGTTCTGTTAAAATTATGAAATTGAACTCTCTTACAATCAAACAATGCCATGACGGCCTAAAAAAAGGCGATTTTACTTCGGTAGAATTGACTCAGGCGTGTCTGGACAGAATAAAAAAGCGCAATAAGAAAATTAATGCGTTTATTTCGGTATTTGAAAATGAAGCTTTAGAAGAAGCAAAAAAAGCTGATGACATGATTAAAAAAGGCAAGCAAAAAATGCTTACAGGTATTCCTTTTGCTGTTAAAGATGCAATAAACACAGTAGACAGACGCTCCACTGGAGCTGGTAAAATTTTAGATAATTATGTTTCACCTTATGAGGCTACTGTGATAAAAAAGATTAGAGAACAGGGGGCAGTTTTGATTGGAAAGAATAATTGCGATGCTTTTGGTCATGGGGCTAGTAATGAAAATAGTATGTATGGGCCAGTGCGAAATCCACATGATGAGACAAGAGTTTCGGGTGGATCATCGGGTGGTTCAGCGGTAGCTGTCGCGGATCATCAATGTATTTTTGCCATTGGTGAAGATACTGGTGGATCAATTAGACAACCCGCTAGTTTTTGTGGAGTAGTTGGACTTCGTCCTAGCTATGGTCGCAATTCTCGCTATGGAATAATGCCAATGGCGTCATCCTTAGATACCGTTGGGCCGCTGACAAAGACGGTGGAGGATTGTGCGATTGTTCAGGGTGTGATTGAAGGAAAAGATAAAAAAGACGCGACAACGGTTTTGAGTCTAAAGTCCATAAAGTCTGTAAAGTCCATAAAGTCTTTGCGAGTGGGGGTGCCGAAGGAATATTTCGAGGTTGAAGGAATGGATGAGGAAGTTAGAAAGATTATTGAAGATAAGATTAAAGATCTTGTAGAGACGCATTGCAATGCGTCTGGGTCACAGGATACGTCTGGTTTACAAATAGAAATAGTGCCAGTATCGCTTCCAATGACAAAGTATGCAATTCCGGTTTATTATATTATAGTTCCGAGTGAAGATAGTTCTAATTTAGGCAGATTAGATGGAGTTAGATATGGTGTACAGGCAAAACATGAGACTCTCTATGAACTTTATGCCAAATCTCGCGCTCAGGGTTTTCCTGAAGAAGTCAAGCGCCGTATCATGATTGGTACCTATGCTTTGTCTGCCGGATATTATGACGCATATTATAAAAAAGCGCAAAAAGTAAGAACACTAATTATTCAGGATTTTGAAAGAGTGCTAACCGAAGTTGATTTACTCGTTACACCAACATCACCATTTCCAGCTTTTAAACTGGGAGAGAAAAAAGATGATATTTTGGCAATGTATTTAGCTGATGTTTTTGTTGCACCAGCTGCAGTTGCTGGATTACCAGCGATTTCTGTTCCTGCTGGAAAAACCAAAAAAGGTCTACCAGTCGGGTTACAAATTATTGGTAAGAGATTAGACGAAGAGACAGTTTTGCAATTGGCAAATTTGATTTAAAAACTTATCCACATCAAAAAAAAAACGCCTTAAATGGGTGTTTTTTTTAATTTAGACTATGTGGTATAATATGCTCATAAAAATTATTAATATTAATATCATTATGTCTCTAAAAATAAAGGGCAAGGTTTATAATATATTGGCTGAGCAAATCTGGTTGGGAATAATTATTGTTTGCTTGGCTTTTTTTAGTCTGTGGCTACCAACATTGTATGGTGGGGTGGAAAATGCAAAAGCTGCTAGTACTTATACTGTATGTGCTGAAGGTTGTGATTATTTTAAGTTATTTGGTGATGCTGGGGCTTTGGCTGCTACTACTCCTGGGGACACTATTGAAATTTGGCCGGGATATAGCTCTACCACAGAAGAATGGTATGACAGTGGAGGCGGAAATTGGTATAATGGTATGCCAACTTCAAGTTTAACAATAATCTGCTCAAGTACTGATGTAGTGTTTGAAGGTATAACTAGTACTGATAGCTATGAAATAAATACTGGTGGTAATGTCCCTGGTCCCTCGTATCAAAATTGTACATTTAATAATATTTCCTTAGAAGTGGCCAGTAGCTCGGTTGTTTCTGGTAACATATTTAATCGTACAGACAATGTCATTGTAATAAAAGATGTAATTGTTGCAGGTTCTAATCCATCAGATATTACTATTACTAATAATACTTTTAATGATGATTGGGGTGATAGTACCTCTAGTCAAGTCATGATTCAGTTTGATCAGTTAACTGGGGTTCATTCGAATATAGTAATTTCTAGTAATACATTTAATTATGAGGCTGATGGTGTTTCAGCTGGTGGGGGGGTTATTGCTATTCCTGGGGGAGATTTTACTATTCAAGGTAATTACTTCAAATTGGGCTCAAATTTATCTGGTGAAAATAGTATTGGTATTATTGCTCAACCTTCTACTCTTTCAGGTCCATTAAATTTAACTTTGTCACATAATACCTTTTGGTTTCAGAGTCAAGCTACGTTTTTTGATGCCTTGAATATTAATAGTGGTGATCCTGCAACTGGATTTGGTAATGTTATTGCAACTTCTACTTATAATTTATTTTTTTCAGAAAATGTTACTTCAGAAGCTGATGGAGTGGTGGGTATGAACATCAGTTGGAATACCAGTACATATAGTGCCAGTATTTATGAAGATTATAATGGTTATTATGGTCTGGATACAAATATTAATATAGCGGGCACTGTTATTCCGTCTGCTACTGTTACTGAAGTTGGAAATAGTGTTACAACAGATCCTTATTTAAAGAAGGGTGATGTTGATACCACCAATGACATGCAATTAGCACCATTTAGTTCATATTTAGACATAAATGGTACAGAAGACATAGGAGCATATAGCGCTGTCAGAGAAACATCTTTTACTATAGATGATGATGGTACAATAGACTATTCTACAGTCCATGCTACTAGTACTGCTATTATTACTCAGTCAGCTAGAACAGATGATACCTTTAATTTGTCTACAGGGACTTATTCGGCTTTTAGTATATCTTCTTCTACAAAACTTACTGGTAATTTGACCATTGATGGTGCTGGGGCTGGTACTATTATTAATGCTAGTACTAATGAAACGGGTATTACTTTAACAGGAATCAACACCTCAACTATCTCTGACTTAGTAGTACAGAATGCCTCCTCAACCTTTAATTCTTATACTATTACAAATGTATTGTTTACCGAAGGTGTGACAAACTATATTGATACAGTTGAGATAGGTTCACCACCTGAATCAACAATGATATTAAATAATGCTGGTTGTACGGGTGCTGATTTCGCTTTTATCAACATGGATGGGGCTGATGTAACCAGTCTAGTATCTGGGGAAAATGATTGGCATTTGGCTCTAGGGAGTTCTGGTGGAGGGGCAGATTTAACGATTCTCGTTCCTAATCAAATTATAGCTAATCAAGCAGCATTTGATTCTGCCTGTAATCCAACAGTGGGTTGGACTACTGATTTTTGGGTTCCATCAGTTTTTTCTAATACTGGTGGGGTATTTACTTATGATGCTGATACGCTATCTGGTTTGGGTATTAGTATCTACGACGGTAAGACAGACCCAGCGGAATTGTCTGATGAACTTGTGGCCTATGCTGGTATTAAATTAGATAATGCAATCAATAACCTTTTTTCCAATGTGACTACTACTGATAATTATTATGGACTGTGGCTTAAAACTGGTTCTGCAAATAACATAGTTTCTTCCTCTGTTTTTAGTAGTAATACTGGTTATGATATTTATAATAAGGCTCTCGGAAATAATAGTATAAAAAACACCAGCTTTCTCACTGCCTCCACCTCTATTACTGGTGTGGGTAATATAAATGTTTATGAAAAAGCCAGAGCTTACGTAACTAACAGTTCTACAGTTGCCCTTTCTGGTGTTGGGGTTACATTTACCAGCGCTGATTTAAGTGTCACTGAAACAGTAACCACTACAGCTGCTGGGTATACTCCATACACTGATCATCTATTATCATGGGTAATGTCTAGTTCATCTGTCGCTGTAACTAATGGAGGATACAATCCGTTTACAGTATCAGCCACGGCTACCTCAACATATTATGCAACCTCGACATCCTCTAATTTGAATTCTGTTAACCAGACATTTAGTTTAGTTATGCTTAATGCTGGTACAACACAATCCACCACAACTCTTGCTGTTACCGAAGGTAGTACGACTAGTAGTTATACAATAGTTTTAGATTCCTTACCGACAAATAATGTAGTTATTACCTTGGCTATCAGTACAGCCGATATTTCTCTGTCTACTACTACCCTTACCTTTACAACAGCCAATTGGAATACGGCCCAGACCGTCACTGTCACCGCAGTAGACGATAGTCTTGATGAAGATGATGAAGATGTTGTTATTACTCACACCGCAGTTAGTGATGATTCAAACTATAATGGAATTAGTATTTCAAATGTTACAACTACTGTTACAGATAATGATACCGCCGGAGTTACTATCTCTGACACCACTATGAGCGTCACAGAAGGTGGAGATACTGATACGTATACTATTGTCTTAGATTCACAACCAACTACCACTGTTTCCATTGCTCTAAGTGCGACTGGTAGTAAAGTAACCCTAGCCACCTCTCCAGTTGTGTTCACAACTTCTAATTGGGACACACCCCAAACAGTAACTGTCACAGCTGTAGATGATAGCACGGTTGAAGGAACACATTCAGACACTGTCACAGCTATTGCTACTAGTGATGATACTGATTACGATGCAATTAGCATCTCAGATGTTACTGCTACTATTACTGACAATGATGTGGCAGCTAGTCCTTCTGGTAGTGGAGGGGGAATTTCCAATATTACTTACCCTAGTAAAATGAATCCAGAAGCTAAAGATTTTGCTATTAATAATGATGCTATTAAAACAAATTCAACTCAAGTAACTCTAAATTTCAATTTTAAAAATGTTGATAAAATCGCAGTCTCTAACTCAGATTCATTTGAAAAGGCTAGTTTTGAAGATTATCAAGCTTCGAAACAATGGACACTAGAATCAGGTAATGGTACTAAGTATGTATATGCCAAAATTAGAAGTCTATCTGGTGGTACAATTACAGTTTCTGATAATATTGAATTGGATGCTCCCGCCCAAGAACAAACAACCCCAGTAACTGATGTAGAAATTGATACCTGTACACTAACTGAAAAACAATCATACAAACACCCAGCCTCTCCAGCTGTTTACTACATCACCTCAGACTGCACCAAACGAGCCTTTAAGCGCTCAGACGTTTTTTTCACCTACTTTGACTCATGGGATGATGTAGGGCTTACTACAAAGACTAAACTAGATAGTATTACAGATGACACCCTAGGCTTCATGCCTTGGGGACCAAAGTATGATCCAAAATATGGTGCTCTAGTTAAGATAGTAACTGATCCAAAAGTATATCTACTTCTAGGAACAGAAAAATACTGGATTACTTCTGAAGCAGTCTTCACCGCTCTAAAATACTCTTGGAATTGGATAGAAGATATCGCCACTGACTTACTAGATAAATATACAGTAGGAAGTGAGATAACTTATACAGATCATCATCCAAATTATACTTTAATTAAATATGAAGATGATTCTAAAGTTTACAGATTAGAACCAAATCCAACAGACAGTGGTCAGCAAATTAAACGTTGGATACTAGACGAAGAAACATTTAATTCTCTTAATTTTAGATGGGATAGAATAGTGATTGTGGATGATAGTGAGGTTTATTCTGATGGGGAGGAATTGAGTTTGTAAAACTTGTCCACACATTTATTCAAAAAAAGGGCTTTTAGCCCTTTTTTAATTTACTTAAAAATGGTAAAATGTATTTATTAACTGGCATTGGCCAGAGTTTTGTTGTTATACAAAAATATAATTTATGATTTCGTGGTTAAGTCATAAAATCAATCAAAGATTTGATAGAAATATCATAAAGCCAAAACAGGAATTATACCTATTATTTAGTTTCCTGTTTTTATTTTTTGCATTTTTGGGTGCTACTATTTTTTCTCTAGCTCCATCTGGAAATGTGATAGATATTGCCCGAGCCGGTGGCACGGCTAATTGGATCGGGGCTTCTGGAGGTTCTTGGGAGACTGGTGCAAATTGGGACATAGGCACAGTCCCAACGTCTACAACTATTGTAAATATATCAACCTCTACAGCTCTCACTGTTAATGCTACTTCTAATATTAGTTTTGACACTTTGAATATTGGAGGAAGTAGTGCTGCTAATACTTTGGTTTTGACAGCTGATATTACAGAAGGTATTGCGATTAATATTAATAATAATGGCATAATCCAACAAAAAAATATTAATACTCAGACTATTACAGGTGACTTGACTATTAATTCTGGTGGTATTTTGACTCACACAGACAATTCCACATCACAGCTTTATGAAGTGGATTTTTCTGTTGCAAATGTCATAATTAATTCCGGTGGTTCTGTTAATGTGAATGGTTTGGGTTTTGATGGTAGTGTTACTGAAGCTCAGAGTGGTTATGGTACTGGTGGTGGCCAGTCAACTGGCGATGATTTATATGCTGGTGGTGGTGGTGCCGGGCATTTTGGTAATGGTGGAAATGGTAAAGATGGTTTTCTTGGCGGTACTGGTTATGGGGATATTGCTAGTATTGCAACTATGGGTTCTGGTGGTGGTTCTGCTTATAACAATGCCCTTGGTGGTTCTGGTGGTGGTCTTATAATTTTAAATGCTAGTGGAGATATTACAATCAATGGTGCTATTAGTGCAATTGGTAGTAATGGTGCAACAACCGCACAGACCAATGGTGCTGGTGGTGGTGCAGGTGGTGGAATAAAATTAGTTGCTGATTCTTTTATAGGTACTCCAACTAGCCTAACTGCAATTGGTGGAAATGGTGGTGATAGCACTAGTGATGGCGGAGGCGGAGGCGGAGGCGGAGTTTATTTGGAGTATACTACTACTAGTAGTATTAATTATTCCGGAGTAAATGTGTATGGTGGCACAGGTGAACAATATGGTGGGGCTGGTGTTTTATTAATTAAACAAATTGGAGGAAATACTGACCTTTATTCTATTAATCAGGCCGTGTCAGGAGCCGATACTACTCAAGGAACAGCTAGTTTGTCAATTGATTCCCTTACTTTAGCAAGCTCTTCAATATATATAGTTACATCTACAAAATCTTTAACTATTTCAAGTAGTACCTTAAATTCTGTTATTGACGCCACTGGTATTTTAGAAATAACCGGAGGAACATTAGTAACACCTACGACTCTTAATATAAATAGCACCACTTTAAGATTTTGGCAAACTTCTACATGGACTAACTCAGAGACCGTGGATTTAAATATTAACAGTGGTGCAACCCTAGATATGTATTATTTTAATACTACCACTAGTGCGCTTGTTTTAGATGATTTGGTAGTTAATAGTGGTGGTACTATAACTCAAAGTAACCATACTGGTCTAGGTGATACACAGACTCATATCATAAAAATAAATGCAAATAATATTACTGTTAATGGTACTATTACGGCTGATGCTAAAGGTTTTGCTGGGGGTTATAATACTGGTGGAGCTGGTTATGGTCCAGGTCCAGGATTAGGTGGTGGTGTTGCTGGTCCATGGGATGGTAGTGGTGGTGCCCATTGTGGGGATGGTGGAGATACAGATATCTTAGGTGGTGTGGCATATTGTGTTTCTAGTGATCCGATAACCATGGGTTCTGGTGGTGGTGGTGATTATTCAAATTTATATGGTGGAGCTGGTGGTGGTTTAATTGAATTGATTGCAACCACTACAATAACAGTAGACGGTGGTACTATCACAGCTGATGGTGGCAATGGTCAAAATGGTAGTCAAACAGGTACAGGTGGTGGTGCTGGTGGTACAATTTACCTCTCTGCTTACACAGTTACAGGTACACCTTCTAGTTTAAGCGCGGAGGGTGGTAGTAGTGGTATAGATACTCATCCTGAACCTGACACCTATGATGGTGGAGCTGGTGGTGGTGGTCTAATACGTATAGTTCATACAGCTTCATTATCCATAACGTCATCTTCGCCTTTTGTTGATTTTAGTGCTGGTACTAATGGTACTGTTGCTGGGGCTGGAACGTTTATATCAGTTTCAAATAACACGGCACCAACAGCTACAACTATAACACCAATTCAATCTTCAGCCAGCATAGTAACAGTAACAACAACGATAGCAGATGTAGATTCAGATGTAACTAGTTTATTGTTAGAATATTCTCTAGATAATTCTACTTGGGCGTCTTCTACTTTGGGTACTGTGACACCTAGCTTTGGTGCTGTTGATAAGACTAATGGTTCAATAACTGGTATTGACACAGATGCAACCAGTTCAATAGGTCTCACAATAGAATGGAATATAGAAACTGATATACCCGATACAGACGATACTACAGTATATTTTAGAATAATACCAAATGATGGTACTGTTGATGGCACGACTGTTTCATCTAGTGCTTTTGCGGTAGACACTAAAGATCCTGTTGCTCCGATTGGTTTATCTGTTAATTCTACATCTACTACATCAGTTATTTTAAATTTTGGTACTGGTACAGTTGATACAAATTTTTTAGAGTATTACATTTTTTACAAAGAAGGATCTTCGGGGGTGACTGTGGCAGATGATAGTTTTTCTTCTTCATCTGATATAAATTTAAGTGCAATTGGTTTTAATAGTGTTCCAACGACCTCTATTTCTGATTTATCAGTCAATACTCAATATGTAATGAATATCTGGGCTTTTGATAGTTGGCTGTATAGTGCTAGTGGTACTGAGATGAGTTTTTATACTCTAGCTAATATACCTGGTACACCTACAGTTGATAATCCAACAGTCTCCACTTTGGATATAACAATAGATACAAATTCTAATTCAACATCTACCACGTACCTTATACAAGATAATTCTTCTGGGGGCTATGTTCAGAGTGATGGTACTTTAGGAGCATCGACAGCGTGGTTTACTAGTTCTACCTGGGGGACAGTCAGTGTGGGAGGCCTCTCTTCTAATGTTGCTTATCAGTTTAAAGTCAAGGCGAAGAATGGTGATGGCGTAGAGACTGATTTTTCTTCGGTTAGCACGGCCGTATATACTGCAGTTTCTGTGCCAACTAATTTATCAGCTGTAGTAGATTCTTCTAGCCAAATTACAGCTTCTTGGGACGAGGGTGTTGCTAATATTAGTTATTATATAGAAAACACCACAGCAGGCACTAATTCTGGTTGGATTACTGATGCTAGATATGTTTTCACGGACCTTACCGCTAGTACACGGTATTCTTTTAAAGTAAAAGCTCAGAATAGTGACAGTTTGGAAACAAGTTGGTCTAGTGAGGTTGTGGCTACCACAGATAGTGCTGGTGGTGGTATTCCACCAGGCGGTGATGGTGGAGATCCTATTCCAGATCCTCCAGAAGACCCAGAAGATTGTGAGGGTGCAGAATGTCCAGTCAATCCATCTGGTCTAATCTTAATAAATAACGGTACTTCACACACTAATACTAGACGTGTTACTTTAAATTTTGACACCGAGTTTACGGATCTTTATGCTGTTTCAGAATCAGGTGATTTTACAGGTATATCATTCGAACCAATTGTGGCTAGTTTGCCATTTACAATTGAGTCTGAAGGAGATGGTGAGAAAGTAGTTTATGCCAAATTTAAAAACCGGTTTGATACTTACAGTGTTCGTGATTCCATAATATTGGATACCACAGCACCATCTGCTCCTAGAATATCTGTTTTTTCTCCTGCTCTAACGTATGACAGAGTCAATGGTAAGTATATTTATCCACGAACAATCTATGGACGGGTAATGCTACGCATGGCTGGTACAGCAGAGCCAATGACTCTTGTTTCAGTTATTACCACTAGAGATGCTACTGGAGAAGAAGTTGTCCATTCTAGAGTTAAAGCAGATTCTGTGGGAAATTGGAACGTTGATTTTTCAGATCCATTTTTACCAGAATCATATATTCTAACTCTTTCTGCTTTCGATATAGCTTCCAATCAATCAGAAGAAACCAGAGTATTAATTGATCTTGCCGGTCAAGCTCAACCTGACCCAGATCCAGATCCTGACCCAGAAGACCCATTACCAGATCCAGATCCTCGCCCAGATCCTGATCCACGTCCAGACCCACGTCCAGATCCAATACCAGCACAACCTGATGGTTCCGGTGGTGATCAGCCTTCTGGTGGGGATCCATCAGGCAGCGGAACACCCTCTGGTGGTTCTACGCTGCCAACTGGAGGTACTACTATTCCAACCGAGACAGAACCACAAGAGAAACCTACATCTTCAAAACTGACTGAAACAACTGAAAACATAGTGGAAAACATAGTAAAGGCTACCGAACCCATCCTCGAAGCTGTGAAAGTAGTAATCGACAATCCCAAACTAGAAGCGGTCAACGAAAAAGCCATTGCTCCAGTCGTAGCCGCCGTGGGAGTAGCCAACATTGTTGCCAGTATGGCAGTTGGCGGTTTTCAGATTCCTCAATTAATAGCTCTGTTGCGCTATCTGTTTACTCAACCATTTTTATTACTCAGACTTAAAAAACGTAAGAATTGGGGTGTTGTATATAACTCATTTACAAAGAGACCGGTAGATCTCGCAACCATTCGTATTATTGATACTTTAAGTAACAGAGTTGTGAGTTCGCAAGTAACTGATTCACAAGGTCGCTATCTTCTTATCGCCAATCCCGGAACTTATATTTTAGAAATAATAAAACCTGGTTATTCTAGTATTAGTGAATATCTAAAAGAGCATACAGAAGATTCTAGATATATCAATCTTTACCATGGAGAGGAAATTAGTATTAAAGAACCAACCGCACTTAGTTATAATATCCCTCTTGATCCGTTAGATAAAAAGGTTACAACTACAAAGATCCTAAAAGATCACGCTATCAAAACTATTCAAAATGCTATTGCCTTGAGTGGTCTAGCTATTACCATAGTGTCTTTTGTAATCTCACCAACTACAATAATACTATTATTCTTCTTTTTGCATCTACTTTTCTACTCCATGTTTTATCGTTTTTCTCATGTAACTCTGCCTGCAGCTTGGGGTAAGGTAGTAGAAAAGATATCACAAAAGCCAATAGGTAGAGTAGTTATCAGAGTTTTTGATTCAGCTTATGATAAACTAGTAGAAACTGGAGTTACCGATAAAAAAGGACGTTATGCTATTTTAGTTGGACCATCAAAATATTATGCAACTTATGATAAACCTGGCTATCAAGAAAAGAAGACCCCAGTTTTAGACTATTCATCAGATAAAACCGAAGGTATGGGTGGTATTTTGAATATTAGTGAGGTGATGGAGAGGAAGAAAGAAATTAAGTAATTGGTACCCACAGGGCATTAGTATTCTCTAATAATTTAGTAATTGATTGAAACCCGACTAGGGTCGGAGGATAAATTAATATTAAAAGACATTCTTAAATGGATGTTTTTTAAGGCATATTTGTGTTATAATACAAATATAAAAATTATTAATATATTTATGAAAGAACAAACTATAAAAAAAATAGAAAAAGGGGCTGAGAAGGATTTCACCTATAAAATGGCAGAAAAGATGGATTATCGTGAATCCTGGCGAATTTTTCGTATCATGGCTGAATTTGTTGAAGGTTATCAGTTTTTAAGTGAGCTTAAAAATGAAGTGACAATTTTAGGTTCAGCTCGTTTTGAAGAAGATCATGAGTATTATAAACTTGCTCGTGAGTTTGGTGGGTTTTTGGGTAAAAATGGATTTACTACTATTACTGGTGGGGGACCGGGGATTATGGAAGCGGGTAATAGAGGTGCTTTTGAGGCCGGCGGTGAGTCAATTGGTATTAATATCCAGCTTCCTTTTGAGCAGAGAATCAATCCTTATGTACAAAAATCAACTGCTTTTTATTATTTTTTTACAAGAAAAGTAATGATGACGTCACCAGCCAATGCTTTTGTCTATTTTCCAGGTGGTTTTGGGACTATGGATGAATTTTTTGAAGTGGTTGATTTAATGGAACTTAATAAAATGCATCGTATTCCAATAGTCTTAGTAGGTAAGAAATTTTGGGAACCATTACTAAATTTTTTAAGAACTAAAGCCGCATTCATAGGTTCGGTGCCAATAGAAGATATGGATTCTTGGCATGTTGTAGATTCAGCAGAAGAGGCTTATGAATTTGTAAAGCACACAAAGGACAAAGAAGATGTTTGTGAGCTTTCCTCCACCAGTTTTCATTGTCAAAATAAAATAGATTGGAAAGTTTTTAGAATTATGGCAGAGTTGGTTGAGGGTTTTGAATTTTTGACAACTTTGGGTAATGATATTACTGTTTTGGGTACAAAAAGTATTAAGGCTGATCATGAATATTATGAAGCTGGCTATGAATTGGGACAAAGATTGGCTGAAAATAAATATACAACTATTACTGGTGGTGGACCGGGTACGATGGAGGCTGTTAATAAAGGTGCTTTTGAAGCAGGAGGTGAATCAGTTGGAATTAATATGCGCTATGGATTTAAAGAAAGAGTAAATGCCTATGTAAAAAAATCAATTGGCTTTCAGTTTCCATTTACTCGTAAACTTATTATTACTGCACCATCAAAAGCATTTGTGTTTTTTCCAGGTGGATTTGGCACATTGCACCAGCTTTTTGAAGTTTTGACATTAATTCAGACCAAAAAAATGGATAAAATTCCAATTATTCTTTATAATCACGAATATTGGGAACCAATCCACAAGTTTATAAAAGAAATGATGGTTCACGATATTGAGACAATTGGTGATTTGGATGATGAACTTTATCAGATTGTTGATAGTGTTGATAGTGTAATGAAGATTATTAATAGACAGGCTTAAACAAGATACAAGATACACATATTACGAGACTGCTATCGGATAAGTTTTAGGTTGACTAATTAGTTATTTTTTGGTATTATTGTCTAAAACACATGGAGAGTTCGCATAGTGGTCGAGTGCGCCGCCTTGGAAAGGCGGTATATCGAAAGGTATCGGGAGTTCGAATCTCCCACTCTCCGCCTTCGCTTCGCCATAGCCCCAAAGGGCGAAGGCGAGCCCAGTGTCTTTAATAAGACATTGTTCAGTGAATTAAAAAAGTGAAGCTACGGCGTGATAAATCCGCTAATATTCTATATGTACTATGTGTATAGTTTAAAATGCAGGAACGGATATTATACAGGTTGTACTAGTAATTTAAAAGATAGATTAGATAGACATAAAAAAGGTCGGGTTTCCACTACATCGAATCGTCTGCCAGTAGAATTGGTTTTTTATTGCGCATTTAAAAATAAATATACAGCATATAATTTTGAAAAATATTTAAAATCAGGTTCTGGAAGAGCTTTTCTTAAAAAACATTTAATAGTTAACAAATAATATACTATGTACACCGCAATACTACACACATCCAAAGGAGATATCAAAATTAAACTAAACGAAGATCAAACACCAAAAACAGTAGAGAATTTTGTTACGCTTGCCAAGAAAGACTTCTATAATGGCACTATTTTCCATCGTGTGATAAAAGACTTTATGATTCAGGGTGGTTGTCCAGAAGGAACTGGTACTGGTGACCCTGGTTATAAGTTTGACGACGAGCCATTCACTGGAGAATACACTCGTGGTACAGTAGCCATGGCTAATGCTGGTCCGAACACAAATGGTAGTCAGTTTTTTATCATGCATGCTGATGTTGCATTACCAAAAAATTATGTTATTTTTGGAAAAGTTGAAGATGGCTTAGGCGTGGTAGATGCTATTGCTAACAGCGAAGTCGAGTTTAGTCTAATGGGGGAGTCCTCCAAACCAGTTGAGCCGACTGTTGTGGAGAGTGTGGATATTATTGAAGAATAATTTTAGGATCAGTGTTCTTAAACGTCATCTTGAGTGAAGTGAACGACAACAGGAGTGAACGTAATCGAAAGATCCCATACTTAAGTGCAATAAAGAGGGGGATCCTTGCGCCACCGCTAAAGCTTTGGGCGACACGCGGTCGACTTCAGCCCGTATTTCATCGGGATTTCGCTTAGGATGACGGATTATCTATTGTATAAGAAAAAAATATGAAAAATATCCACCCACAATTTCCAGATCATCATCAAGAAAGCAGAATTTTAAATAAGCTCCGTGAAATAGTTTTTGGTATGGAAGATGGTATGGTTTCTACACTCGGAGCTATTACTGGTATTGCAGTAGGGTCAGGGAGTCACTATACTGTTATTTTATCTGGTTGCGTTATTATTGCAGTTGAATCAATTTCCATGGGAATTGGTTCTTATGTTTCCAACAAATCAGAATCAGATGTGCAGAGTAGAAAACTAAAAGAAGAAAAAGACGAGATAAATGATTTTCCTCATGAAGAAAAGGAAGAGTTAAAAAATATTTATGTGAAAGATGGTTGGCCAAGTGAGTTCGCCGGTGAGATGGCTGAGGTCGCTTCTAAAAACCAAGATTTGCTTTTGCATGAAATGGCACACCATGAATTGGGTATTATTCCAGGTAAGCAGGTTTCTAATATCAGTAAAGGTGTAGCCATGTTTTTTTCTTATGTTATTGGTGGATTAATTCCACTTTTACCATATTTTATTTTTAATTTAAAAACAGCTTTACCAATATCTATCTGCGCTACTCTAATTGGTCTGTTTTCTCTGGGTGCTGGTACGACTAGGTTTTCCAAACGAGTTTGGTGGCGAGCTGGTGCTGAATTTTTGCTTTTAGCGAGTATAGCGACTGTTGTTGGGTATTTTATAGGAAAAGCAGTTGAAAATATAGCCTTATAATTTGGCTTATTTTAGCCAAAATAGTCCAAAAGGGTCTTGACAAAAGTGCTAAAATGTGTATATACACTATAGAGATCATAAAACCCGATTAAACGGGTTTTTTGTTTTGTAACAACTCACCCCCAAGCCCCTCTTTTGTGAAGAGAGGGGAGTTTGTTTGTCCCCTCCTTTCGAAGGAGGGGTGGACCCCGATTCGCATCGGGGGACGGGGTGGTTTGTTTCTATGGGATTACTAAGCTCGTATTAATGCGAGCGCCACCCCACCTGTCCCAACTGCGGTCGGGACGAGGTGCCCCTCCTCCACAAGGAGGGGATAAATAATCTATTTTCTAAAAGGTAGTAAGATAATACTACTCAAAACAAAATGGAGCAAAGAAATAATAAATGTATAAGTAAAAATAGCAGTAAATATTCCCAAATATTTAGTTATATTTAAAATATAATTTGTAATATCAAATTTTAAACCGAGTGTTATTAAATTTATTAATAATATCAAACCCACAATCCAGACAAATCCTTTCCACATGCCATGCCTGTCTTGTTTACTCGGTGCAATATGTGCTGAGAGACAAAAAGATAAATAAAGAAAAACCCAAAAATTCCATGATTGTAAATTTTCTAGAGAAAATAAATTGAAGAGTGTATTTTTTAAAGAATAAATAAAAGCCGTGGCTGAACCATTATTGTTTGCCAGTGGTGCAAAAATTTCTTTACCATTTGGGACTAGAAAATATAACATTACGACCAAAATAATTGAACCAAAAATCATTGGAGCTCCGCCAATAAAAAAGTTTCCAATGTTTTGATATAGACTTTTTCTATTATAACTATGATCCACATGGCCTAGATTGCCATTAATTTTATTTGGTTGAAAAAAACTAATGTCATTTATTTTGTGACGAAATAATTTTGCAAAGAAAATATGACCTAATTCGTGAATTGGTGTACCGAACCAAGCTGTTATTAATATTCCTTTCCAGCCAACTGTACGATAATAATTTTTTTGTGTGTATTCTTGCAATTTTTCCAAAACAAAACCAAAGGCGAAGAATATTCCAAACAAACCAAAGAGTTGAATTATAGTGACTTGAAAAAGTTGTATTACAAAATCTAAACTAGCCATATAATAATGCCCCAGTTAAAATTAGAACATGTACTATTGCAAAGAGAAAGTTCGCAATAAGTATTGGCACTGCCTTGTGTAATAATCCGTAAGTAAACCAGATTACATTGCCAACTAAGTACGTGCTAAAGGTTATAAGTGAAATACTCGAGGCATCCTGTTGTGTAAAAATTTTGTATACCTGCGGAATACTCATAATAGGCATAATCAGGCTTGTGGCATAAACTAATTTGTCAAAAAAAGCCTTTGTTGGATCTGGATGTGGATACTTTTCATGTTCTTGGTGGATTCTCTTTCGTCTGTGTAGATGGCTTAAGGCTTGGAGCATAGAGTGCGTTTAGTAATTAGCGTTTTTATTATAGCATTTTTTTTAGTATTTTAAAACTGGTTATCAACCAGTTTTCTTATCTCTACAAAGTAGTAGGCCAAATCGCTTATCAAAGTGATTTGGAAAATGCTCTATGGAAAAGCCGTGAGATCTAATAATTTCACTTAAATAATGTTCCGGCCTGCCCTGCACCCACTGTGGTGCGGGATGATACTCAATAACTAGGTATTGTATTTTATTCCATGTCTCTTGTTCCATGTTTCGTATTATTTCAAATTCCGCTCCTTCAATGTCCATTTTTAGTAAACCAATTTTTTCTAGTTTATTTTGTATGATTAGTTTTTCTAGTGTTGTAGCTGGAACCTGAAGTTTATTAGTTGATTGGTTTATTGGTTTAATGGTTGAGTGAGTGTGGGTGTCTTGTGATAAAAACAAATCAATGACTGTTTCGTTTGTATGAGTAATGGCAACTTGTTTGGTTAAAACGTTCTTACAATGGTTTTGTTTTAGATTTTGTTTTAATAGTTTGTAATTTTCTGGCTCTGGTTCTAAGGCGATTATTTTTACTTTAGGATTTAAAATTGAGGCATAAATAGAAAATATGCCAATGTGGGCACCGATGTCTAGAATCGGATTTTTTAGATTGGGAATAATATTATCTATTGAGCGGTACATTTTGTCAACAAAAAACTCATCAATTACAGATAAGTCACTGTCATCACGATAGGTGATAAAGATGGTTTGGTTGTTGTGTTTTAGTGTCTTTAACATAAGAATTTGAAATTTTCAATTTACAATTTGAAAACAATTTAAAATTTATTAATTTCAAATTGTTTAAAAATTTCGAATTTCAAATTGAAAATTATTTTAGGACAAAAGAAATCCCTCGAATTAACGAGGGATTCATTTTATTTATGTGGAATAACGTTAGCAAACTTGGTCTTTTTAAGACTGCCGTCAAATTTCATCATTTTCTTTTGAGTAAATTTGACTATGCCGTTTACTACTGAGAACAAAGTATCATCTTTGCCTTTTTTTACGTTCTTTCCTGGGTGGATTTTTGTTCCACGCTGTCTGACGATAACCCCGCCGTTTTTGACAGATTGACCGTCATGTACCTTGGTTCCAAGGTATTGAGGGCTAGAATCACGCCCTAACCGGGTAGAACCACCCGCTTTTTTATGTGACATATCACATTTTGCTTTTTCATCCCGAAAACAGTGGTGTCTTCAGGAGCCGTCTTCCGATCTAGTCGGAATCGCTAAACATTACCTATTCGGTAAACAATTTTATTAATGGCAATATTATAGCTTATTTTGTTTGTCTTGTCAAGAGGTATAAAATAGGTTATAATTTATTTAGCACTATAGGCCTATTGTGCTGGTTTTAGCTAAATAAGCGAGTAAATATGATATTACAAGAAAAAATAGAAAAAGTAATTGAAGAAAAATTATCCCCAATGCTAGGTGGTCATGGTGGGGGAGTTGAAATTATGGAAGTTGATGAAGAAAAAGGCTTAGTAAAAGTAAGGTTCTTAGGTGCCTGTATTGGTTGTCCTATGGGTGATATGACTTTTGAAGGGATGATAAAAGAGGTGCTTTTGTCAGAGATCAAGGAGTTAAAAGATGTTATATTAGTATAACTTTGTTTTAAAGTGTAAATAGTAATTACTAAGGCTCTAGACTAGCAATAACAGTGGAATAAGTGTCATTGCGAGTGCTGGAGCGCAGCGGAAGGCACGTGGCAATCCCAGTCTTTAAGCCAAAAACCACTGGGATTGCTTCGTCAGCCGATGCGAATCGGCCTCCTCGCAATGACACGTAATTATTTTTTTTTAATTTAATTCATTTTATTAGTTAGTGAAGCCAAAAATTCAGTCATAACTAAATTTTTGCCAATCTAGAGCCTTACTAATTACTTAATTACCAATTACTCAATTCTATGTATCCACTAAAACTCTACATCAAAAATCTCCCTAATCTCATAATGCTTCCAATTGCACTAGTTTTGAATATTACTAATTGGATCTGGCTTCTTTGGGAGATTAAACCACAAGAAGAGATGATCTTTTTACATTATAATATTTTGTTTGGGGTTGATCTGATTGGTCCTTGGTGGAAAGTTTTGTATTTGCCAATAATAGGCTTCTCTATAATTTTAATAAATATTATTTTAGGTTGGACTTTGTTTAGTAAAGATAAATTTTTTGCCCATCTTTTGAATTTTGTATCTGTATTTTGTCAGGTATTTTTATTGTTAGCTAGTTCATTGCTTATCTTCCTTAATGTATAAATTCGTATATTGGTATGTTTATCTCGTATATTTGCATCGCATTTATTTATGTCTAAAGATCAAAAAGCTGATTACGTCCTCCTAGGATATTTTGGAATATTGCTAGTTTTTGGTCTTGTAATGTTAACATCGGCTGGTTCGGCTGTTGGACATGAGAAGTTTGGTGATAGTTATTTTTTTATAAAGCGTCAACTTTTGTTTGGTGTTTTACCTGGTTTATTTTTATTTTTCTTTTTTTCCAAACTGGATTATAGAATTTTAAAGAGATGGGCAACGGCTTTCTACATCTTGTCAATCGGTTTGCTTTCTTTAGTCTTTGTCCCTGGTTTGGGTTCGGCTTATGGTACTAATGCCAAGAGTTGGTTGGTTTTGTTTGGTAATTCATTTCAGCCGGCTGAAATTGCAAAATTAGCCATGATAATTTTTATATCAGCCCTTATTTCAAAAAAGGGTAAGCAATTATTAGATTTGAAAGAAGGTTTTTTAACGACTCTGGGAGTCGGAATGATTCCGTTGGTTTTGATTATTTTACAGCCAGACATTGGTACAGTTTCTATTTTATTTGCTATATTATTTGCTTTGCTTTTTGTTGGCCGAGCTAAGTTATCTCACATAATTGGATTGGCTGGCGCAGGAATTACAGCATTGGCAGTCATGATTATGGTTGCGCCTTATAGGGCTGCTCGTTTTATGACATTTCTGCATCCAGAATTAGATCCGCAGGGAGTAGGTTATCATATTAATCAGGCATTTTTGGCAATTGGATCGGGTGGAATTTTAGGACGTGGTTTAGGGCACTCTCTGCAAAAGTTTCAATACCTGCCAGAAGTGGCAGCTGATAGTATTTATGCTATTATTGCCGAGGAAATGGGTTTTATATTTGCTGTTGGTTTAATTGTTTTATTAATTTTGATTGTTATGCGTGGTTTTATGGTGGCGAAGAATTGTAATGACGAATTTGGTCGTTTGCTGGTTTCTGGTATAATAATATGGTTCGCAACTCAGAGTTTTATGAATATTGGTGCTATGGTTGGGATTATGCCTCTTACTGGTGTACCTATGCCATTTATTAGCCATGGTGGCACGGCCTTGGCGATTGCAATGGGGGCGGTGGGGATTGTTGTAAACGTATCGAAATATTCTAGTCACTAGTCTTTTAGTCTTTTAATCTTTAATTTTGATATAGAATTATAAAAAGATTGAAAGATTAAAAGATTATTTTTAAAAATTTTATGAAAATACTATTCTCCGGTGGCTACACGCTTGGGCCTGTAACACCACTACTAGCCATAAAAGAAACTATAAAAAAACAGTATCCAGATGCTGAGTTTATTTGGATTGGGACAAAGACTGGACCGGAGAGAAAGTTAGTGGAAGAGCAGGGGATTAGGTTTATTAATATTGCTTCTGGTAAATTGCGCCGTTATTTGTCTATTTGGAATATTATAGATATTACTAAAATTTTTATTGGTTATTTTCAATCTATAAAAATTATGTGGAGAGAAAGCCCTGATATGTGTATATCGGCTGGAGGATTTATTTCAGTCCCAGTGCATTGGGTGGCTTGGTTATTTGGCATTTCAACATGGATTCATCAGCAAGACGTACAGGTTGGTTTGTCAAATAAACTTATGGCTCCATTTGCAAAAATAATTACTACAGCTCTGAAGCAAAATGTAAAAGATTTTTCTAAGAAAAAAACTCACTGGATTGGCAATCCTGTGCGAGAAGAAATTTTAAGAGGCAAGAAGACTGAGGCTCTTAAAAAATTTAATTTAAAAAAAGATTTACCAGTTGTATTTGCTACTGGTGGTGGTACTGGCTCTATGCGAGTAAATCAGCTCATAGTCCAAGCTGTCCAGCATTTAAAAGGTCATTGTCAGGTGATTCATTTGTCAGGTAAAGAACGCCCGCAAGAATTAGTTGAGCGCGCAGTTAAACATTTTGATTATTATCAAGTCCATCAATTTTTTACCCATGAGATGGCAGATGCCTATGCAGTTGCCGATATTGTTATTTCTCGTGGTGGTTTTGGTTCTCTCTCTGAAATCGCCGCTTTGAGTAAACCAGCAATTTTAGTTCCCAAACCTGGGCACCAAGAAGAAAATGTAAAATTTTTATCCGATGCTGGGGCAGTATTATTGATTGATGAAAATACAGCTGATGGTAATGTACTCGCCATGATGATTAAAGATTTATTGGCTGATGATTTGAAACAAAAACAAATGTCAAAACAAATTCAAAAAATGTTACCACTAGCAAAAGATGAGGATATAATTGGTATTATTAATTATTTAATCAAGTAAAAATATGGAAGAAGGATCACCGGAATTAGGGGGAGATATTTTAACAGTATTTACAGAAAATTTTATAATCTTGTTAAAACAACATAGAGAAATGGTTAATAAAAATCCCAGTGCTTTGGAAGGTTGTAAAGAAGAATGGAAAAGATATCGGGATCAGGTTTTAGCTGGCGTAGAAGCAGATAAAAAAGATAAGATTTTAGAAAAGTTTAGTGAATTGATAAAAAAATATTTTCCAAACGAAGAGGGAGAAAAATAAAACTAATTGTTTGGGTTTTAAGATAATTACCTACTGAGATATCTCAGTAGATAAATAGAGTGTTAGTGTACTATTGTACTAGTACACTAGTACAATAGTACAGTGTAGTACTCTACAGAGTGACAAAACGATCTCAACGGTCGTTTTTTTGTTGATAAGAAAAGAGGGGGGTAATCATTCATCCCCTTCTTTTAAAGGAGGGATGGCTCCGTCTGAAAGAACGGAGACGGGGTGGTTTGGTTCGCTGGGATTTCTAGTTTCCTATTAATGCGAACACCACCCCACCCGCCCCGACTGTGGTCGGGACGAGGCGCCCCTCCTCGGCAAGGAGGGGATAAATTTTATTCTTCACTAATAAACTCAAAATGCTTCACAGTCTTCCCTTCCCATTCCACCTTATCAATAAATAATTCAATTGGTCTTACCCAAAATTTACTCTCTGGATTATTATATAAAGTTTGGTAAACCACAAACTCTTCCAAGGTTTCACTGTGCTTAGAAACAAAGTGGACTTTGTATTTTCTCCCTTTGTAATGCCTGTAGATCCCTGGTTTTATATCAGTCATATTTTTTATTTATTTATATATTATTATTTTAACACAGACATGGTCTTCTTGACTAGTTTTAATTATCTTGTTAATATTTAATCATCAACTACTGCGGAGGCAAAAAATGTTGGAGGTGGGAAATGTAGTTGTAACAGTTCGTGAGATTGTGGTTGGCTCAACCAGTCTTGATGTTGGCGTCACGGGAAAAGCGACTGGCATTGTGGCTGGTGGTGGCGCCCTTGTCCTGTTTAGTGGGCAAAAGGAGCCGTGGCTTGTCGAGGTGGGGATTGACAAGGATGTGGCACACTACAGAGATGCAATGTCTCTTTATCAGGAGGTGGTAGCATGAAGAAGCAGAAGTTTTACAAGAGAGGACTGCTTGTTTTCAAGGAGGAAGACCTGAGCATGTCAATAAAAGGCTCAAGATGTATTTTTAATAAATAAAAAACTCCGTAAAGGAGTTTTTTGTGAACTTACATCTAAAAAATTGGAAAACCCTAAAGTTATATATTGTACTAATACAGAAATTTGACACAGTTCAAATGGTAAGTTATAATATATTTACTAATAAAATATTTCAAATATGGACGAAAAAATTTTAGATAAAATTTTAGAAAAGGTTATTGAAATTGAAGAACAGCTTAAGGAAAAACCAAGTCGTGTAGAATTGGATGAAAAGTTCGATGTTGTTTTGGGTGGTGTAGATAGATTTGTAAAATTGCACGAAACCCTTGACCAAGAATTATCTGCCCTGAGAAGTAAATATAGTCGATTAGAAGAACGATTGATTGCCGTAGAACGTAAATTACAGTTGGCTTAAAATTATTTAAAATAAAAAAAGACTCCTCTGTAGGAGTTCTTTTTTTCGTGATCCGACTGGGGCTCGAACCCAGGACCGTTAGCTTAAAAGGCTACTGCTCTACCAGCTGAGCTATCGGACCATAATTTCAAAATAAACTGTTAATATGATATACTATCCTTAATCAAAAGTCAAGTTTTTAACTATGGATAATTTTTATTTACAAAGTATACCACAAATTTTGAACTTTTTCAATTCTCATGAAGATGGTTTGAGTACCAGTGAAGTAAAAGAAAAGCAAAAGAAATATGGTATTAATAAATTGCCGTACTCGGGGGAGAAGGTGACGAGGTTTAAGATTTTTTTGAATCAGTGGAAAAGTCCTCTGATTATTATTTTAATAGTAGCTGGAGTTATTAGCGGATTTTTAGGTGAATTTATTGATACAAGTGTGATTTTTATTACAGTTTTTGTTAATGCTATTGTTGGATTTATTCAAGAAGATAAAGCTAATCAGTCTTTGAAAAAATTACGTGAAATGGTGGAGTATAATGCGATTGTAATTAGAGATGGTAGGCGACAGCAGATTGATAGTGGCGAAATTGTTCCAGGAGATATTTTGGTTCTAGAGGCGGGTGATAAAATTCAAGCTGATGGCCGGATAATTGAAAATATTAATTTTAATGTAGATGAATCAGTATTAACAGGCGAATCAGAACCAGTAGAGAAAAATTCCAATATAATAAAAAAAGAAGTTAGTATAGCTGATCGAGATAATATGGCTTTTCGTAGTACTGTGGTTAGCAGTGGTCGGGCAAAAATTATTGTGACAGCAATTGGAGGAGAAACTGAAATTGGTAGGATATCTTCGATGGTAAAGAAGACAGAAGATGAAAAAACACCATTGCAAATTCAACTTTCAAAAATGGGTAAAGTTATCGGTATTGTTGTTTTATTTATTTCTTTCGCTATATTTCTTTTGGGGATCCTAAGTAAGTCAGAACACCATACTTTTGTAGAAATGTTTGAGACAGCGGTGGCTGTTGCTGTCGCAGCTATTCCAGAGGGTTTAGTAATTTCAATGACTGTTATTTTAGCAGTTGGTATGCAACATGTCTTGAAGAAAAAAGCTCTGGTGCGAAAATTATTAGCAGCCGAAACCTTGGGATCTGTTAGTGTAATTTGTACTGATAAGACTGGGACATTAACCGAAGGTAAGATGCGAATTACTCGGTTAATTACTTCAAATGACGATTTGAATTTTTCTGAATTAAAAGCAATTAGTATTGATGAAGAAGAAAGACATCCAGATGCGTTTTTGGGTTTGCGAATTGGAATTTTGTGTAATGATGGGATTTTACAAAATCCTGATGCATTGGAGGAGGAATGGAAGTTTGTTGGTGACACGACTGATATTGGATTTATATATGCTGGTATGAAAGTTGGTTTGGAAAAGCATCATTTGGATCCAGTGTTAAGACGAGTGGCCGAGATTCCTTTTGAGAGTGATAATAAATTCATGGCAACACTTCATCACATTGATCATGAATCTTTGCTTTATGTAAAAGGTGCTGCTGAGATGCTTTATTCCAAATGTTCTTATTATATAGAAAATGGAAAAAAGAAAAAGTTGAGCAAGCCCAAGCTGGCTTGGTTCAAGGCACAAGAAGAAGAGTTGACAAAAAAAGGTTTGAGAGTTTTGGCCTTGGCTTATCAAGAAAAACATGAATTAATAAATAAATTAGATAAAAAAGATTTGAAAGATCTAGTTTTAGTTGGTTTAGTTGCCTTGTCTGATCCTCTGCGTCCTGATGTTAAAGATTCGATTGAATTGACGAGACAAGCTGGTATTAGAACTGTAATGATAACTGGCGATCATATCCGTACTGCTCAATCAATTGCAGGCGAGGTTGGCATTCCTAATGAGGATGATCAAATTTTTGATGGACAAAAACTGGAATCTCTAAGTGATGAGGATTTACAAATAGCTGTGAGAGATATTTATATTTTTGCTCGCGTTGACCCTAGACATAAGATAAGAATTGTAAGAGCTTTTCAGGCAAATGGTGAAGTAGTAGCTATGACTGGAGATGGAGTTAATGACGCTCCAGCTTTAAAAGGTGCAGACATTGGCGTTGCCATGGTTGCTGGGACGGATGTTGCCAAAGAAATTTCTGATATCGTTTTGCTTGATAATCATTTTGCTACGATTGTTTCGGCTATAGAAGAGGGGAGAGGGATTTACCAAAATATAAAAAAAGTTATTGTTTATTTGCTTGCGGGAAGTTTTAGTGAAGTTTTTCTTATTGCTGGTAGTATAATTGCAGGACTACCACTCGCGCTTTTACCTGCTCAAGTTTTATGGATGAATTTGGTTCAAGAAGGGGTTGTTGTTATGTCATTAGGCTTTGATAAGGGCGATAAAGAAAATATGACTGATAAGCCACGTAAACGTAATACTTCAATTATTGATAAAGAGATGAAGGTAATTATTCTTATAGTCACTATTGTACCTAATATTGTTTTATTTGGTCTATTCCTGTATTATATGAAGACAACTGGCGACATTGCACTTGTACGCACCCTGATGTTTATTGGAATAGGGATAGATGCACTTTTTTATATCTTTTCAATTCGTAGTATGAGAAAAATGGTTTGGCAGATAAGTTTAGTGAATAATCATTATTTAGTGTACGCTTTAATTATTAGTTGGGCTCTGCTCATTGGCGCAATATATTTAGAGCCTTTACAAATATTATTAAGAACAGTACCACTTTCATTGCATTATTGGATGGTTATGATTTTATTTGGCTTGCTAAATCTAGTATTAATAGAAATTATTAAGGCAGTATTTTTAATTAAAAATCGTAACCATATAATATAGAATATTATGTCACTACAGAAATTATATCTAACTAAAATCAAGAAAAATCTCCACACCTACCACACCAAACGTGGGGAAGTAATCGGTGAGTCAAATAATGCACTGCACCACGCTAAAAGGGCTATTTTTGCCTTACATAGGGACAACAAGAAGGAAGCAGTAGAGAAAATTAAGATGGTAGAGAAAGTATTGTTGGGAATAAATAAAAAGTACAAATCAACACCAAAGATACTTAACGAAGGTTCTTATAAGGCTGCCTTGGAAGAATATGTAGAAGCCAAATGTTTTTTTGAATTTTTGGAAACTGGAAAAATCGGTGAAATAAAAACTTTACCAATTCCTGAGGAGATTTATTTAGCTGGCTTGTGTGATGTTCCGGGCGAGTTGTATCGTTATGCAATCAAATCTGCTACCAATAAAGACATCAAGACAACAAAAAAATGCGCTGAAATGGCGCAAGAGATAATAGGGGAATTGATTGAATTTAATTTAACTAGTTATTTACGAACTAAGTTTGATCAAGCCAAGGGCGCGGTAAATAAATTGGAAAATGTTGTTTATGAGTTGAGTTTGAGGAAGTAAATGATTTCTAGCCCCGCTAGGGGTATTCTGTTTGTAGAAAAAAATCACACCAAAAACATAGCTCCATAGGAGCGACCTGTTATACATGAAATTAATTTTAAATTTATATTGGATAAGACAGGTCGCTCCCACGGAGCTAATAATTATTCTTTATAATCTAATTCTACAAACAGTTAGCTCCTACGGAGCCGAAGAAATCTGTTAATATTAGTTAAATTCGTTTAATCCGTGTATCTATAAAGCAATTTATGAAAACGATGGTTAAAAAATTACTCCCTAGAAAAATAAAGAATCTGATTCATCTATATTACGCCTGGTATGGGTCTTTTAAGTATGATAATCCTTCAGAAGAATTATTAGTAATTGGTGTGACTGGTACGACTGGTAAATCTAGCACAATTCATTTTCTTCGTCAGATGTTAGAAGATCAGGGCTACAGAGTTGGCTCACTCTCAACTGTTGATTTTTATATTGCCGGAGAGGAAAAATTGAACGACCAAAAAATGACCATGCTTGGTCGTATGAAAATTCAAGAGTACTTGCGTGAGATGGTAAAAGCAAAATGTGATATAGCTATAGTAGAGGTCACCTCTGAAGGGTATTTGCAACATCGCCATAAATTTATTAATTATGATACGATGATTTTGACGGGGCTTTATCCTGAACATATTGAATCGCATGGTGGGTTTGAAAATTATAAAGCAGCTAAGCTGGGAATATTCGGCTACGCCTCAAGCTGTAAGTCAAAAATTATAAGCCATAAGTCAATTCCCAAAGTTGCAATAGTCAATGCAAACAATAAATATTGCAAAGAATTTTTAAATTTTAATTTTGAGAGAAAAATAAGTTTTGCTCGTGAAGACGAAAAGATGTTTTGTAAGACAACACCGGTTACTAATAATAAAATCTTTGCGACTAGTATAAAAGCAGGTGCGAATGGATTAAATTTTACAATCGGCCAACGCGAATTCCAACCTAAACTATTCGGAGAATACAATGTGATGAATATTTTAGCTGGTATTTCAGTTTTGCGAGCACTCGACACCAGTTGGTCAGAAATTGAGACTTCAGTAAACAAAATAAAATCAGCCCCAGGGAGATTAGAATTTATTCCTGAGGCAGAGGAAAAAGGTTTTCAGGTAATTGTTGATTATGCTTTTGAGCCAGTCGCCCTGAATGCATTATATGATGTTGTTGGTATAATTAAACCCACACGTGTTATTCATGTTTGTGGTTCAACAGGTGGGGGACGAGACAAGGGCAGAAGAAACCCAATCGGTAAATTAGTTGGTGAGAAATCTGATATTTTTATAGTAACAGATGAAGATCCATATGATGAGGATCCAATGGAAATAATCAAGCAGGTTTCAGCTGGGGCACAGGAAGTTGGGAAAAAATTAGACGTGAATCTATTTGAAATTTTAGATCGTCGTGAGGCTATTGAAAAAGCTTTAGATATTGCCAAAAAAGGCGATCTAGTTTTGATAACAGGCAAGGGCAGTGAACAGGCGATGTGTATTGCAGGTGGAAAGATGATATCTTGGGACGATAGAGGGGTTGTTAGAGAATTATTATAATTTTTTTAAGTATGTTTTTATATAAAATGATTATAGATACGCGAATTTAACGGATCTAACGAATAATAACGGATTTGTAATTCGTTCAGATCAGTTAAATTCGTTAAATCCGTGTATCTATAAAACTAAAATTATTCTATGAGTGTAGAAAACAAAATAAAACTCAAACAAGACGAGCAAATTTTAAATGTTATTAAGCGTTATAGCTTAACATTTTTCTGGTGGTGGGTTTTTATTTTACTTTTATTTGTTGTGCCATTTTTCTTTATGTTCTGGCTTTTTCAACACGGCTGGTGGGGACAAACTTTATTTACTATCCCTGTTCTTTTGGGAATTTTAACAATAATTAGAACTTTATTTCTCTGGCAAAAAAATATTTTAATTATTACCTCTCATCGTCTAATTGATATTGATCAGCGAGGTTTTTTTGATAAAATTGTGTCTGATATTCCTTATGATCAAGTGGAAGACGTAATGGGTAGAATAAAAGGTTTTTGGGGAACAATCTTTCGTTATGGTAATTTAAATATTCAGACTGGAAGCGGAAAAGTCCAGATTATTGTAGATAAAATAAAACAACCAACTTTTTTACAGCAAGAAATAAATGAAATAAGGGAACGTCGTTTGGCAGAGTATAATCATGATTTTGGCGAAAATTTGGCTGATAGTATTTTAGAAAAGCTTTCTGACTTGGATTATGATGATTTACTGCGAGTTTATAAGAGATCTAGAAAATTAAAAAAGAAGTTTGAAGAGGAAGAGGGGGGACTGGAAGAAGAAAAATAATTGTGATATAATAATCACATGAAAAAGCAGAAACAATCAGCTTTGAGGCGTTTTTTTAGTTCGCGCTTATTTTTGATATTGGCGCTTATTTGTGCTATATTAATTGCCTTCGGCTATGCTCGTGCTTATTATCAGGATTTTAAGATAAGACAAGAAATAAGTGCTTTACAAGATGACGTAAAAAACTTAGAACATAAAAAATTAGAATCAATGGAGATTTTAAAATATGTTACTTCAGAGGCTTTTGTAGAAGAAAAAGCTAGAACTGAGCTTAACATGAAAAAACCAGGTGAAAAAGTAATGATAATAAAGAGTCAGGTTGAGATTGAAAATAAGGGCCATGAAGAGCCTGTGGAAAAGCACCTATTGAACAATCCTATCAAATGGTGGTATTATTTTATACATAAGTCAATTAATTAATATAGTAAACATAAAGATATGGAAGAACAACAAGTTAAGTCAACAAAAAAAGGGGGCATGAAGATGGGGGTCTTGCAGGCATTTATAATGGGTATAGTCGCAGTTTTAGTTCTAGTTGTTTTAGGGGGGTTGGTTTATGGTGTTATGGGAGTAAAAAATGTTTCTGATTCTAGTCTTGCTTTGGGGGTTGCTAAGGCTTTCAATCTATCTGCAGCTGAGATAAATGATTTAAAAGTTAGTTATTTAGATTATATTGATGATTTGCAAACTTTAGAAAAGTTTTATGCAGATCAAGCTGACTTACCTCAGCCAAGTGAAGATGAGGTTTCAGATCAGGTTATTAGTCGTTTACTTGCCAACACTTTGATTGCGGAAATAGCAAAAGATTATGATGTAGAAGTTTTGGATAGTGATGTAGATGAAATGAAAGCACAACTTCTTTCTCAATTTCCTGATGAGGCTGCTGCTGAAGCAGAACTTATGACTCGCTATGGTTGGACTTTGGAAAAATATATTCAAAAAGTAATTAAACCATTGCTATTGGAACAAAAATTACAAAGAGCTTTTGATGAAGCTGTAGTTGAGGAAGGTGATGAATCTGGACAAGAACAAATTAAAGCTTCACATATTTTGTTTGCCTTTGATCCTAACACTAGTGAAGAAGATACTCGAATCTCTGCTGAAGAAATTTTAAAACAAATAAAAGAAGGAGCTGATTTTGCTGAGATGGCAACTCAATATGGGTCTGATGGAACAAAAGATAATGGTGGCGATCTCGGTTGGTTTGGTAGAGGTGTAATGGTGCCTGAATTTGAAGAAGCAGTATTTGCTTTGGAAGAAGGGCAGTTGCGTGATGAATTAGTAGAAACTTCATTTGGTTTTCACATTGTAAAAGTAGAAGATAAGCGTTATACACGTGATTTTGTATCTTTTATGGATGATCAAATCAAGAATGCTGATATTGATATTTTGATTAATATACATAATCCATTTGAGAATTTGGCAGACTTAGACGATGAAGAAGATCAGGAAGATTTGGAAGAGTTAGAAGAGGTTGAGGAAGAACAAGCTGGAGAAGAAACAGAAGAAGTTACTCTTCAAGAATAAAGTTAATAAGCCCCGCGAAAGTGGGGCTTTTTAAGCGGGATTAGTACAGTGGTAGTATATATGCTTCCCAAGCATGAGACGCGAGTTCGATTCTCGTATCCCGCTCTTAATTTTATTTGTTTATAGATACACAGATCTAACTGATCTAACGAATTAAAACGGATTTGTAATTCGTTCAGATCAGTTTAATTCGTTTAATCCGTGTATCTATTAGGCAATTTTAAAATAAATTATGCTACAAGAATCAAAATACATAAAAATTATAACAGCCGTCCCAGTGCCTGACGCGGAAAAAGTCAGGAAAGCGATGGGGGACGCAGGTGCTGGAAAGCAAGGTAATTATTCACATTGTAGCGGGTCGTATTTGAGTACGGGCCGATTTACACCACTCAAGGGTGCTAACCCCACCCTAGGTCAAATTGATAAGCCAGAAGAGGTACAGGAAGAGATAATTGAAATGTTGTGCCATGTGGATAAAGTTGAGGCGGTTATTTCAGCTCTCAAACAAACTCATCCGTACGAAGAGCCAGCCATAGATATAATACAAAGATTAGAGATTATGTAATTTAGTAATTAATTAAGGTATTGTTTGAAAATTATAAATTATAAATTTCAAATTTTCAAAGTGTGCCATCTTAGCTCAGTTGGTAGAGCAACACACTCGTAACGTGTAGGTCCGGAGTTCGATTCTCCGAGATGGCTCAAGATAAGTCAGCTTGCCCCGCAGATTGAGCTAAGCGAAATTGTGCGGGGTTCGATTCTGGCAGGAGGCTCAAACTCTCATCACAACGGGAGTTTTTTATTTTTTTAAAAATGTGTTATAATAAAACAGCAAGTAAGCAGAATAAGTTATAAGCAAAATAAGCACGATTTTCTCGATTGCTTAATCTGCTTACAAACTTACTAGTTGTCAGCTATGATCAAACTCAAAAACATTTCTCGTTATTATACAAAAGATAGTGTCGGGGTAGATGATATAAACCTGCATATAAAGTCAGGTGAGTTTGTGTCGGTTGTGGGTCAGAGTGGAACCGGAAAAACTACACTGGTTAAACTTTTGATTGCAGAAGAACGTCCTGATTCTGGTAGTTTGGAAATAGGAGATTGGGACATTACTAAAATAAAACAAAAAGATGTTCCTTTTTTACGCAGGCAAATCGGAGTTATTTTTCAAGATTTCAAATTACTACCACAGAAAACTGTTTATGAAAATGTTGCTTTTGCTTTGCAGGTCGCTGGTGTGCCTGGGCATAGGATTGATGATGTTGTACCAAAAGTTTTGGACGTAGTTGGATTATCAAACAAGTTTGATCGTTATCCACATCAACTTTCTGGTGGTGAACAGCAGCGCGTAGTAATTGCTCGTTCCTTAGTTCATCGCCCAAAGATTCTGGTAGCAGATGAGCCAACTGGAAATCTTGATTCGGTAAATACTGAAGAAATTGTTGAGATTTTAAAAAAAATAAATGAATTTGGAACAACAATTTTATTAGTAACACACAATCGTGATGTAGTAAATCGTTTACGAAAACGTGTTATCACTATTCATGATGGGAAGATTATTTCGGATGAGGAGGATTCTAAGTATAGATTATAATTTTATATAAGGACACAAGGATACAAGTAACAAACAAATCTTAAAATTCAAATTACAAATACAATTTTGGGATTTGTTATTTGAGTATTGTTTGTATCTTGTATCTCGTATCTTAAAAAATATGCTTAGTATTATAAGAGTAATAAAATTTGCTTTTCAAGATATGGTCCGAAATATTGGTTTGTCTGCCATGACTATCCTTATTTTGGTTTTGATGATGTTATCTATCAATACTTTAGTAATTATAAATGCAATAACAGGGGAGGCAGTGAGGACAATCAAGGAGCAGATTGATGTCAGTGTTTATTTTAATGAAGATTCTACAGCTGAGGAAATTGAAGAAATAAAATCATATGTTGACTCCTTTCCAGAAGTGGTGGAGATAAAATATCTTAGTGAAGAAGAAGTTTTAGCAGGTTTTCGTGAACAGCATGTTGATAATCCAGAAATAATTGCCGCCTTAGACGAACTAGGAGAAAATCCGCTTGGTTCTACTATGATTATTCGCACTCGTGAGCCAAAAGATTATCAAAAAGTAATCACAGCACTTAGTGTCCCTGAATACGAGACTATTATTGAAGCAAAAACCTTTGGTGATACTGAAAAAGCAATTGAACGGATTAATATTATTACTACCCAAGTAGAACGTTTTGGTGTGGCCTTGAGCGCTCTGTTTGCTTTTATTGCCTTCCTTATTATTTTCAATACCATTCGTGTGGCAATTTATACACAGCGTTCAGAAATTAGTATAAAAAAACTGGTTGGAGCAAGTAATTGGTTTGTGCAAGGGCCTTATATTGTTGAATCATTTATTTTTACAATCTTAAGCATCGTTATTACTGGCGGACTGATCTTATTCAGCTTACGATTTTTAGACCCCTACGTAGAAATAGTTTTTGGAAAAGTCGCTATGTTAGCAACATATTATCAAACAAATTTTTGGTTATTGTTAGGAATTCATTTCGTGAGTGTATTACTTTTAACTATACTATCTAGTGTTTTGGCAATGAGGAAGTATTTGAGAGTGTGATGATTGCAGATTTTTGATTTGAGATTTTAGATTTAAATATAAATAAAAAAACCGTTCTGATAAGTAGGGCGGTTTTTTGTCCCCTCCTTTCGAAGGAGGGGTGGACCCCGATTCGCATCGGGGGACGGGGTGGTTTGGTTCATTGGGATTTCTAATTCTATATTAATGCGAACACCACCCCACCCACCTCCACAAGGAGGGGACAAAAAACTACTCCAATTTACATCGGAGTAGTTTTTATTAATTTCAGAATTTTCTTACTCTGTTGTAGCCCCATCAAAATGTTCATCATCTGCTTCAGCCTCTTCTTTTGTGTTATGAATTACATCAAAACGATGTTCTGGTGGGGAATAAATAGTATAGAGCTTCATTACTTCTGTTTCAGAAGTATTGATAATATTGTGCTCGGCACCACCTGGCACAATCACAGCAAAGGCGTCTTTTACTTCAGTTTCGACACCGTCGATTATCACTTTTCCAACACCTGATTCAAAGCGGAAAAATTGATCATGATCTTCGTGAACTTCCGAACCAATTTCTTCACCTGGTTGTAGACTCATGGCAACTAGCTGGCTATTTTTGCCAGTATATAGAACTTTGCGAAAATTTGTATTTTCTAGAGTTATTTTCTCTATATCGTCGATATATCCTTTCATATATTTTTTATTTAAGAATTAATATGATATTTCTATTGTACATTAGAATAGTAGGGGAGTAAAGCTGTGGATACTTATTATTAAGGAAGATATTGACAAAAGGGTTAAGGTGTAGTATTATTAAGTAGTCAAAAATAGAATATTCGCGGATCGTCTAAAGGTAGGACTTCAGGTTTTGATCCTGACTATTGGGGTTCGAATCCCTATCCGCGAACATTATAAAAATCAGCTATTCAAGCTGATTTTTTTATTATATATATTATATAAAATATATCCCTACAATCTCCCCAAATCAAGTTGGTTTTCAAATTCAATTTCTTTTACAAAATCAGGCATGTGGCTGATGAGGATAATGGCACCTTCGTATTTATTAATAGCCTTTGCTATGATTGGGATGTGGCGAAAGTTGATATGATTGGTTGGCTCGTCTAGAACCAAAAGACCTGGCTTCATCAGTACTAGTCTGGCAAAGGATAATAAACCTTTTTGTCCTTCTGATAGGTGAGAAATATTTAATCCCATCAGTTCGCCGGTAATTAAAAAGCCGGCGGCGATGGAGCGCATTTCCTGTACATCAATTCCATCTGCCATTGCATCTTGCAAAGAGTCAAAAACAGTTTGTCCGTAGTCTAGCGTTGCAAAATCTTGGCTATAATAACCAACAGTAGTATTTTCCAAAATCTCAGTAGATTCTTTGTCTTTATTTTCTACCAGAGATCGAAGTAGTGTACTTTTTCCAATACCGTTTGGGCCGGAAATGATTAGTCTATCTCTTTGTCGTAGTGTTATATCTACTTCTTTTATTACAGCTTTGTGATCTTTGATCACTTTTAATGATTTGATTTTTACTACTTCACCAATAATTCCTTGGGTGGGAATAGTAAATTCTCTAATGGTTTTGTCTTCGCGTCTGACATCTACTTTATTTTCTTCCAAATCTTCTATTTCTTCTTTTAATTTGCTGGCCAGTTTACGCATCTTTCCACCTTTGTTGGCAAAGAAGTTTACCTTTTCTTTGTTGTCAATTATTTCTTTTTTTAATTGAGCATTTTTCTTTATTTCCCTTTCAATTCTTTTGTTTATTTCTTCTACCACAGAATAATAGTCACCAACATAAGTTTCTACTTTTTTTGTAAAAACATCAAGATAAATAACACCCTCGGTAAAACAATTCAAAAAGTCAGCGTCATGGGAAATTACAATAACAGTTTTGTCGTACATTATTAAAAATTGAAGCAAATGATCAATACCGTCTTTGTCAAGATTATTCGTAGGCTCATCAAGAAGTAGGATATCAGGATTCTGAATCAAAGCAAAGGCTAATAAGATTCTAGCCTGTTGACCGCCAGACAGGGCTCCAACTTTCAAATTAATGGGTACGTCCAAATTTACAGCATTCATTGCTTTGCTTATTTGACTTCGAATATTTCCGGGCACACTACTAAAGGCTTTTGAAAAATATTGTTCAACAGTTAACTCCATATCATCTTTTTCAATCATCTGTGAGGCTGTAGCAATAGTTGCATTATTATTTTTAAAGATCTCTCCTTCTGTTGGTTTTATGTCACCAGTTATTAGTTTGAAGATAGTGCTTTTTCCAGCACCATTTTGGCCCATTAGGGTTAATTTGGAGCCTTTTCGGACGCTAAAAGATACCTCATCAATAATGGGTTTTCTTTTTGTATATTCAAACATTACATTGTCAAATCGGAGAATTACTTCTTCTGCCATAGTATTTGTTTACCCTATCTATAGATAATCTGTTGATTATACACCAGTTTTAGGTCTTTTGTCAATGGTAGATATCTGGTATAATGACTGCACTGTTGACAATTCGTCTTTATTACGGTATAATTAGACATCTCCATAAAGGATATTTAAAAAAATAATTATATATGAACCTAGAAAGCCTACAAGTAGTGCTAGCAAGTCAACCAAAATTTCGCTTCAAGCAAGCTTGGAAGGCTGTTTTTGTTGATTTGATAAGTAATTGGAATGATAATACTACTTTACCAAAGGATCTGCGAGAGGCTTTGAACGAGGAGTGTCCTTTGGAAATCGATGCTGAGATTCTTGATTCAGAAAAAAGTGAATCAATAAAAGCCCTAATAACCTTAGAAGACAAGCAAAAAATAGAAACAGTCTTGCTTCGCCATAAAGACGGTCGTAATACTATTTGTTTATCTTCACAAGTGGGCTGTGCTTTAAATTGTATGTTTTGTGCGACTGGAAAAATGGGTTTTAAGCGTGATTTAACTGTGGATGAAATCATTGCTCAAGTTTTATTGTTCTCTAGATATTTGAAAGAAAAAGGATCTGAGAGAAAGATAACCAACGTTGTCTTTATGGGAATGGGGGAGCCATTCTTAAATTTTGATAATGTAATGGAAGCAATTAAAATTTTGAATGATGAAGAAAGTTTTAATATTGGCGCCAGACATATTTCTGTCTCTACAGCTGGTATTATAGATGGAATAAATAAATTAGCTGGTGAAAAAATGCAAATTAATTTGGCAATATCTCTACACGCGTCAAATGATAAATTGAGATCAGAACTAATGCCAATTGCCAGAAAGTATTCAATAGAACAATTGATGGATTCAATAGAAAATTATGTTCAGAAAAGAAACAGACAGGTAATGTTTGAATATTTGCTCATTGACGGTATTAATGATTCTGAGTATCATGCCAAAGAATTAGCTCGACTAATGAAGCATCCTCTATATGTGGTAAATCTAATCCGCTATAATCCAACTGGTGGCAAATTCAAACCTGCCACAGCAGTTTCTATCAGAAGATTTAAAAATATTTTATTACGTGAAGGTATAAAAGTAACTGAGCGCCATGAGTTTGGCCAAGATATTAAGGCTGCTTGTGGACAGTTGGCTGGTGGAAAAAGATGAATTTTACATACATTGCTTTTATTTTCTAGAAGAGCTATACTGACTTAGATAATTTAAAAAAATTAGATATTTAATAAACTTAGACTTATGTACAAAAAGAAAAAAGTTGCTCTAAAAAAGCATCGCAAAAAAGCTGGTAAGAAACTCGCTAATGTGAGATATAGATAGACCGCTCCAATGAGCGGTTTTGTTTTTTGTGTGATAATTTAATCCACAATTAGTCTCATAAAAATATAGGTTGACATTATTTCTATAATCTGTTATAATATTCTCGGTTATTTAACAATATATTCGGTGGTAGCTCCCCGATGTCGCTACGCTCATCGGGACAGGCAGTGGTACCACTTCGCTATCAAGATAAGATGTTCAATGTATTTATAAGTTAGATTGTAAATACATAGTACAATTTATATTCGGTGGTAGCTCAGTGGTAGAGCAACTGGCTGTGACTTTAATAGCAGCCCTCAGTCGTAATACTGAGGTGAAAAACAAGGTGAACTGCAGGAACCCTTAATCTCTGTTGTAAAACAGGAAAGGCAATCTGCATCCAAGTCTTGACCCCTAATCCACATCCGGATTAATATTATGGATTTATTGAATTTGTAGTAGGGAGTCAAGGAAGGTTCAGAGACTATCCCTAACGGGAGTAGGATTCCGACTTAGTCGGGATTCGAAGCGCCTTGCACCCCAACGCTCTTGATTTAGTCAAGTTTTTGCGAGGGTGAAGATATAGTCCACTCTTTCAGGAAACTGGGAGGTAAGTGTAACCAGTGGGTCGCCGGTTCGAGCCCGGCCCACCGAGCACAGAATTTTGGTGAAACCGACCTGATTGGGTCATAATGTTTCACCCAAATTTTATATGCAAAAATCGCCTATAAATGGCGATTTTTGTTTTTCTAATAACTTTACTTTTATAGTCAAAAATAGTATAATATCTATAATTATTAAAATTTAATTACATGTCAAATCTTTATAAAATCATTGATAATATTATATATTTGTATATTAAAAAGTTAAATTATAACAGTAGAAATTTAAAAAATGGTAAGATCCAAATTTTAAGAAAGATGAAAAAATGATAGTATATGAAAAATTCATAGCTCTAAAAAATGATAAAAATGAATTTTGAAAAAGCTATTGTAAACATAAATAGATCACTTAATAAAAAACGACCTGAAAAATTTAATCCTAAATGGATTAAAAATCGTTGTAAAATTTCTCATCATTTTATCGTTAACAATATAAAAACATTATCAGGTGATCCCGACTGGGATTTGGTTGTCTCCAATTTAGAAAAAAATAATCAGAAGTTATGGATGAGAAAAATAAAAAAAAGAGAAATTAAAGAGTATGAAGACAAGGAAGAACTAAATGTTATTTTAAAAACAAGTGATCCAATAAATTAATAACTTTGTAAAAAGTATGAATAAAATTTCAATTCGTTTTTTTGATGATCGTGAAGTTCGTGCTGTTTGGGATGAAGAAAATGCCAAATGGTGGTTTTCTGTATTGGATATTGTCGCTGTGTTGACAAATCAAAATGATTATAAGAAAACCCGCAATTATTGGAAATACTTGAAAGCTAAGCTAAAAAAAGAAAAAAATCAAGTGGTTAGTGCCACTACCCAGTTGAAATTAATTGCGCCAGATGGTAAAAAACGTTTAACTGATATGTTGGATTATGATGGCATTATTGCACTGGGTAAAACATTTCCTGGAACAAAGGCCAATCGATTTATTGACTGGTTTACATTTAATAATGAAAGTATAGACGGTAAAAGCAAAGCAAAAGCATATGCTTTGTTTGAAAGTTCATTCATAGATGGCATTGAAGTTGGCACAGTCAAAGGTTTGCAACAAATTCATGCTTACTTGTTTGGTGGTTTGTATGATTTTGCAGGGCAAATTAGACAAAAAAATATTTCAAAAAATGATTTTCAATTTGCAACAGTAAATTATTTAGCTAGTATGTTAAAGCAGATTGAACAAATGTCAGAAGATACCTTTGAACAAATTATTGATAAATATATAGAAATGAACATTGCACATCCATTTATGGAAGGCAATGGTAGAAGTACACGAATTTGGTTGGATTTGATATTTAAAAACAATCTAAAAAAGTGTATAGATTGGAGCAAGATAGGTAAAAAGGATTATATGAGCGCAATGATAAAAAGTCCAACAAATAGCAAAATAATAAAAAAATTACTAAAAAATGCCTTGACTAATAAAATTAACAGTCGCGAAATGTTTATGAAAGGGATAGATTATTCATATTATTATGAGGAAAATTAGTTAAAAAAAGTTCTAAAGTCGTCCCGGTATGCGAGCAACGAAAAATATGGCTAATTTAAGCGATATTTTTCGTATACCCTGATAGTAGGATAGAACCAGAATAAATTTTTAATTGCCAAATAATTTTGATAGTATTTCTTCTGGACCAAGATCATATCCAGAAAGTAAACCCATTGATAATAGTAATAAGAATATTAATATCAAAATAACTATCCACAATTAGTTGCATTTAAATATAAATATGATATAATAATGACAAATTTGCATATACAAAATATTTTTTAGTTATGAACAGAGTGCAACGCATTATTTTGACAAGCTTCTTCGTCGTTGTTGGTTTTTTGTTTTCTATATCTACGGTACAGGCTGCTACCATTTATGCGAGTAGTAGTTATTCTGGTACAGAAAGTGGAACAGAAGTAGAACCGTATAATACTTTTCATGAAGCTTATGTTGCTGCAAGTTCTGGAGATACTATAGATGCCCATGGTACCTTTGATTGGGATAATGGTGCTGGTGAAACCGGTGATGTTACAAGTTATGGATATAGAATACAAAAAAATATAACTATCAATGGCCATGGTGCCAGCTCAACTATTTTCCAATCTGATTCAGTGATAGATTCAAGTAATAAACGTGTTTTTACAATTTACAACGGTTATACTTTCACCGTAAATAGTAGTACTATCCGTTATGGTGAATCTGACAGCACTGGTTGGAGTGGTGGTTGTATAAATTCCGAATCTGGTTCAAGCGTAGTTATTAATAACTCAGATGTGTATGGTTGCAGAGTCTATGGTGGTTATGGTTTTGGTATGTATGTTTTGGGTAATCTAACCATTACCAATTCAGCAATTTATAATAACGTTGATTCAATTTACAATGGCTATGGTGCAGGCATATATTTTTCTTCTTCTACCGGACAACTAGTTATTACCAACTCAAGTATTTATGGCAATCGAAATACCTCTAGTGGTTCCAACGGTGGTGGTGGTGTATATATTGGCTCAGGTACTGCTACCATTACTAATAGTACTATTACTGATAATACCATTTATTCTAATGGCGGTGGAGTTGGGCTTGGTTCGTCAGCTACTTTGTATCTTTCTAACACTATTATTGCTGATAATATAGTTTCTTCTGGAAGTTATAACGACCTGTACAGAGGTGCTGGTACAATCAACAACAGCGGTTACAATATCATTGGTCCGTCTCATAGTTTTACTCCCACTACCGGCGATTGGACAGATAGTGATAGTGATGATATTTATGATTTATATTCTATTGGCACTACCAGCACCCTTAACTTAAATTCTGGAGGTGAACATACTAACCAATCTTTAAATGAGACACATACTATTGCAATATATACTGGTAGCATGGCTATTAACAATGCTACCACCACTGCCAACAATGGAGTAAGCATTCCAAGCGCTGACCAACGTGGGGCAGGTAGAACAGGCGCAACAGATATTGGCGCATTTGAATTTGATGGTACTGGATTACCAGCACCAAGTGCGCCTACTACACAGGCTTCAGAAATAACATTTAGTACGATTGAAATGACTAGCTATACTGTGAGTTGGACAAACGGAAACGGCGCTCGTCGAGTGGCTTTTGTGAAACAAGCTGATTCAGGCACTGCGAGTCCAGTTGATACTACTATGTATACAGCTAGCTCAGTTTTTGGTTCTGGAGATCAAATTGGGGAAACTGGTTGGTATGCTATTTATGATGGTGTTGATAGCTCTGTTACAGTGACTGGGCTTACAGGCACGACTGATTATATTGTGCAAGTTTTTGAATACAATGGAGAGGGGGTTACTGATGGTATTGTTTACTTATCTAGTACGAGCACAAACAATCCTAATACACAGATTAGCTATACACCGACTACTATTTACGTTAATTATAATACTGGGAATGATTCTACGGGTGATGGTTCGACCGAAACTCCTTATAAGACTTTTTACAAAGCTTATTCAATGTATGTTGACTCGGATATTTTTGATATGACAGGAACTTTTGATTGGACAGCTACTGGGGAATCAGGAGACTTGAGTAATTCTGGGTATACGATTGCCAAAAACATTACTATCATTGGTCATGGGGCTGACCAAACAATTTTTCAGGCGGATGATGTAGTAAACACAGGAAACAGACGTGTATTTACTGTTTCATCTGGTTATACTTTGGATATTTCCAGCAGCACCTTGCGTTATGGTAGACCAACTAATAGTGGTGGATGTCTTTACGGTGATAGCGGATCTACAATAAATTTAACAAACACAGAGGTGACACAATGTCGGTTTGGTGATACTGGATATGGTATAGGTATTTCTACTTATGGTAATTTGACTATTATCAATTCATCTATTTATGATAATGTTGATGGTGCTTTCAATGGTTATGGTGCTGGTATTTATTTTTCCAATGCGAGTGGAAATTTGATTATAACTAATTCATCTATTTATGATAATCAAAACACATCAAGCGGTGTTAACGGAGGCGGTGGTATATATATAGACAATGGAACAGCCACCATTACTAACAGTACTATTACGGGAAATAGAATTTATCAATATGGTGGCGGGATTAATGTAGCCGGAAGCGCTACACTGTATTTGGTTAATACAATTGTTGCCGGTAATACAGTAGGTACTGGTAGTTATACTGATATATATAGAAGTGGTACTATTAATAATAATGGCTATAATGTTGTTGGTCCTTCTTATAACTTTGTTACTACTACGGGAGATTGGTATGATAGTGATGGCGATGAAATTTATGGGCTGTCCGGTTCTTCTACAACAGGTACTCTTAATTTAGATAGTGCTGATGCTTTAAATGCAAGTTTAAATAATACATATACCTATGCAATATTAGAAAACAGTATTGCAATTAATAATGCCACCTCTACTGCCAATAACGGTGTGAATATACCAAGTTTAGACCAGCGAGGCGCGGCTAGAACAGGAGCGACTGATATTGGTGCATATGAATATGGTGGTGATTTTGATCTTTATTATACAGCAACCTATTCTGCCGGGTTGAATGGTTCTTTAACTGGTTCAACCACACAATCTATTGCTCGCAATGGTAGTGGTACGGCTGTTACACCTGTACCAGACTCAGGTTACCGTTTTGCATCTTGGAGTGACGGTTCTACTGCCAACCCGCGTACAGACACCGGTGTCACATCAACTATTTCTGTAACTGCTAGTTTTGAGCTTGCCAGTGTAACACTTATTTATAATGCCGGCGCCAATGGATCAGTTTCTGGTTCTAGTACTCAGGTAATAGATGCTGGTGCTAATGGTACCGAGGTAACTGCAACGCCAGATTCTAATTACCATTTTGTTAGTTGGTCTGATGGTACGACTACTACAGCACGTACAGATACAAGTGTAATGTCAGACTTAAGTGTAACTTCAACTTTTGCCATAGATACTAATGTTATTACTTATTCGGCTAGTGCCGGTGGTAGTATAACTGGCTCTAGTACACAGGCAATTGATTATGCTTCGAGCACTTCGGCTGTAACTGCTGTACCAGATACCGGCTACACGTTTACCGCTTGGAGTGATGGTAACACGTCGACTACACGCTATGAAACAAACGTAACAGCTACTACTACTTATACTGCTTCATTTTTAATAAATACATATACAGTGACGTATTCTGCTGGTACTGGCGGTTCACTTACTGGTTCTTCTACACAAAGCATTGACCACGGGTCTGACGGCACTGAAGTGACAGCCGTACCTGATACTGGCTATGGTTTTGTTAGCTGGTCTGATGGGATAACAACAACTGCCAGAACTGATACTGGTATTACCACCAGCACATCCTATACAGCAAGTTTTACAACTACCACCTTTACTTTAAATTATACAGCTGGTGATAATGGTTCAATTAGCGGATCTTCCACCCAAGTTGTTTATTATGGGGCAAGTGGTAGTGCTGTCACCGCCGTACCTGATTCTGGTTATAAATTTTATGTTTGGAGTGATAGCTCTACAGCTAATCCTCGTACAGACACTTCAGTAACCAGCAATCTTTCTGTAACATCTAGTTTTGTACTGTTGGGAGCCCCAATATTTTCTAGTATAGATAGCAGTGTTACTGATAGCAGTGCGACAATTACGTGGACGACAGATATTGCTGGTACTAGTAGAATAACCTATGCACCTACTAATAATTATAATCTTTCAACAACTGAAACCAATACTTCTACCTTAGTTACTAGTCACAGTGTAGAATTATCATCTTTAGCTAGTTGTTCATATTATCGTTATAGAGTTTCTTCTGGCAATATTAATGGTACCTACACTACTAGCACTGGTTATATATTTCATACCACTGGCTGTACTGGTTTATCTAGTATCACAACATCTACAGCCTCAAATGCTGTTACATCTACAATTACAACAGTTTCACTACTAAGTTCTGGTAAAGGTGTTAGTTTAAGTATCCCCGTTAATTATGCGACTACCACGGCTGATTTTCAAATTAATAAATTAAATAAAACTTTAGCCCTAGGTGCGAGTGGTCGTCCAAGTGGTTATTTAGAAGCAGGAGATTATATTTATAATTTAAAAGCCCTTACCGAAGAACTGACCACAATTACCTCCTTTGATAATGATTTGACCATTACCATGTCTTATGAAGATGCAGATGTGGTAGGTATTACCGAGAGTTCTCTTAAAATTTTTCGTTGGGATGGGTCTAGTTGGAATGAACTTGACAGTTGTGTGGTGAATACATCGGCCAATACTGTTACTTGTGATACAGGTAATTTTTCTGATTTTGGTTTATTTGGACAGGCTGTTGTTGCTGTTGACCCTACTTCGAGCGGTGGCGGTGCGTTTATTCCACCGTCTATCCCAACAGTCAAAATTGTGCCAAAAATAGAAAATGGGGAGATAGTTTTTGATGTAGAAAATGTCTACCAAATGGCAATTTCAGATTCTTCTGATTTTTCCGGATCTTCTTGGCAAAATTACAATGAATCATACAAAACTAGTAATAAAACTTTGTACATTAAGTTTAGAAGTAAAGATGGCGGAGTTAGTGAGGTTTATACAGTTGAAAGTCAAAAGTCAAAAGCAGAAAGTTCTGATAAAACAGATGAGTCATCTCCAGATAAAATTAAAAATATTATATGTCAATCAAATTTCACTCGTAATCTCTCGTTTGGCATGACTGGTAGCGATGTTAAAGAATTACAAGAATACCTAAACAACAATGGCTTTGTTATAGCTTTATCTGGCGCTGGTTCAAAAGGTAATGAAACAAATTATTTTGGCAATCTCACTAAACAAGCTTTAACCAAGTATCAACAAACTAAACAATTAGGTCAAACTGGAATTTTAGATTTGGTAACTAGAGAATATATTGATTGCAAAACAGAAACTTCACTAACAATACAAAAACCACAGATCACTTCTAAAAATGCTTATAAATTTACTCGCGATTTAGAATTAGGCTTTACAGGAGAAGATGTCAAAGAATTACAGAAATTTTTAAATAATAAAGGCTTCATCTTATCTCCTGCCGGACAACCCGGATCACCCAACAATGAAACCAATATGTTTGGCAATGCTACCAAAAATGCCCTCATTAAATTCCAACGGTCAGTAAACCTACCCGCTTATGGTTTTTTTGGTCCGATGACTAGAGATATTTTAAATAATTCATAATCTCAGTTCGAACATAGTCCGGCCCACCGAGCCAAGAAAAATATCGCTTAACAAAGCGATATTTTTTGTATACCCTGATAGTAGGATAGAACCAAAATATTTTTTTATATAAAAAACACCTACCAAATTAATTGCTAAATAATTTTGAAAGTATTTCTTCTGGACCAAGATCATATCCAGAAAGTAAACCCATTGATAATAGTAATAAGAATACTAGAATCAAAATAACTATTATAATTAATATTTTCTTTTTTATATTCATAATTTGATTATACCACTATTTCCAAAATTTTACTAAAATACGTTCCAACTTCATCCCACAAACAGAGCAAAAATCGCTTATTCAAGCGATTTTTTGTTAATCAATTTAAAGTGATATAATATATAAAATATCACTTTTTTTATATAAGATATTCTGTGATAATAAAGTAGGGCGAGAAGTTTATCCGTCCGTAGTTTGAGCGATAGCGAAAACGAAGGCGGAAGCCCCACACAACGAGCAATGCCTATTGACTGATTGTTTATTATGGTGTATACTTAAATTATTAAACAAGTGTTTAACTAATTAATCAAAAATTATGCTTAGTAAAAAAGAAATTGAAAAAGGCCGAATGGCACTCACTGCCACTGATAAAAGCATGGCAGAGACGTTCAAAGTATTGGGTGATGTTAATCGCTACCGAATTTTTCGCGTCCTTGTAGAGCAACCAAAACTCTCTGTAAGCGCTATTGCCGAGATTCTGGACATCTCTTTGCCTTTGACATCTCAGCATATCAAAATTTTAACGCAGGCTAATTTAATAGAAAAGAAACGTGACGGAAAAAGAATTTTTCCAAAAATTAAACAAGACAATCCATTTGTTCCAGCAATCCTTAATACAATTAAGTCAGCCTATAAATTAAGAATTAAATAAATATGAACAAAAATACCTTGATTCTGCTTACTATTATCTTTTCCATATTAATAGTTGGTGCTGGTTGCACAAAGGCTGATATTAATAATTATGAAGATAATTTGTCTTTTACCGAAAGAAATAATCAAATGGCTGTTGATGCTATTATTATGCCTGGAGTAAAGATTGTTACAACAAAGGTTGCAACAAAGATAAGCACTACATCTGTTGAGACAGAGGATTATGGAGAGGCTGTTGCTACCTATGGAGTAAGTGGTTATCGTTTTCAATTTGTTAATTGTTCGGGAAATCCTGGATATTTAACCATGAAGCTTGGAGTTAAGTTTATGATTGATAATCGCGATAATGAAAGTCATCAAATTGCCATAGGCGCCAAAACATATAAACTGGAGGCATATGATTTTGCGATTGTAAGTATTAAAAAGGTTGGTGATTTTATAATTACCTGCGATGGTGGCGGTTCAGCCCATGTATTGATACAAAATTAGTAAAATATATGATACATAATAAAACATGGTATAATAAAGAGGTATTATAAAAGATCAAAAGATCAGTAATTGTTTTTTATAAGCTGATTATGAAAAAGAAAACTATCATTATTTTGGCGGTAATTGTTTCATGTTTTGGCTTTTGGCTTTTGCCAAGGGGTATTTTGCGGTATCAAGCGAAGGCATCTGAGCGCGCGCTTCTAAAGACCCAAAACCAAGCCATTGAAAATATTTTAGATTCTCGTCGGATAAAAAATTCTGAAGAAACAATCGCCGATCCTTTTGGTGAAGATGGAGTGGTGCGAGTGTTATTTATTGGACTTGATTCTAGGGTTGGGGAAGAAGCAGGGCATTGCGATGCCATTCAACTTATTTCCATTAATACAAATAGTACTGGAACAATTGCTATCGCTGCTGTACCACGTGGCACTTATTCGCCATTACCGGCGGGTAAAGGTACAACCTCAACTGATTATTATGTCTCCAATGCTTGCGGTTTAGGCGGGTTGGATTATGGCATTAATCAAATTGAAAAAATACTAGGAGTTAAGGCCGATTATTTAGTGGTGGTGGGTTTTTCCGAAACAATGGGAATTTTACGGTATTTACATTTACCAACTACTGAAACACTGCAATGGTTAAGAAATCGTCACGGCTATGCTATTGGTGAACCACAGCGAGCCCATAATCATTCTACCTTTATCAAACAAATGTTGATTAAGTTTGTTCCAACTGAGCAGACAAAGTTAGATACTGCCTTGCAATATGTAATATATAATTTAATTAAAACTGATTTGTCATTCGCACAAACGCAAAAAATTCTAGAAGCAGTCTCAGTCATGGATATTGCTAATCATCCGGAAAAAATTCAACTATCTATGCGTCCATTTTATTCGGTTCAGGATATTTCCTATGATCAAGAAAACGTAGCTGAATATCTAGCACAAACACTTGGTCCAATAGCCCACTTGCTTTCCAAAGATGACTATTCTGATTTGTCGGATGAGACGATGCAAGCTAATTTATTAAGTGTTGTTGAAAAAAATAAAGACAATTCTGAATTTATATCTTGGGCTTATGAAAATAATTTCTGGCTTCAAATTGAGGATAATGAGCAAAGTTTAGCTGTTCAATTTGATTTACTAACAGCTTATTTATCATCATTGCCAGAAAAAATAGATCGCCAAGCAGTCCTGGCAGACTATATGCTTGAAATGGAAAATCGCGGTGAAGCGGTTTGGCAAGCAAAAGGAAAGGAGTTATTGACTAAAGAAATAAATTAATTAAAACTTACTAACGAAAATATTATGAAAAAATTTATAATTTTAGGAGTTATGTTTTTGGGAATTGTCTTTATTGCAGGTTGTGGACAACAACCAATTGCAGTAGTTCAACCAACCGAATCAGTTACCTCAGTTCCTGCTGTTGTAACACCACCACCAGCAACACCCGCGAATCAAGACATCGCCTATAATAATCAAAACTTTGGTTTTACTTTGACTTTTCCACAGTCATGGTATGGCTTTGACGCGACTGAACAAGTATACGATAATTATAGTAGTGTTTGTTTTAGCTTTAAACAGCCACAGCCATTTTGTATTTTTCAAATTGTAAAATATAACACAAGTCAATGGGAGCAAGTGAAATTTAAAGATACAAAAAATATCTTGTCAGAAACAGCTGATTCGGTTTCTATTTGTGATGGTTGTTGTGAAAAAAGTGGAGATACAACTGGCGGGGGACAATTTGATGCTTTTCAAATTGAGAGGTGTCAAGAAGTGCCCAATATTTTAGAAACTTATGTTTCAACTGTCCAGGTTGCCCAACAAATGAATGTCTTTGTTTCATTCCCAAACAGTAAACTTTATCCAGATATGATGGACTGTACGAAAGTTTTTAAAACAGTCCGAACAATTGATGAAACTTTAGCAGTCGGCCGAGCCTCTCTAGAAGAGTTATTCAAAGGGCCGACAGAGCAGGAAAAAGAAGCTGGATATTTTACTAATATTCCAGCCGGCGTTAAAATTCAAAAATTGACAATAGAAAACGGCATCGCAAAGGTTGATTTAAATGAAACATTAGAATATCAAGTTGGAGGATCTTGTCGCGTTACTTCCATTCGTGCTCAGATTACAGAAACGCTTAAACAATTTCCAACTGTGCAATCTGTCATCATCTCTATTAATGGCGAAACTGAGTATATTTTACAACCCTAAAATTTTTTAATGTAAGGTTCTAGACTAGTAATAACAGTGGGATAAGTGTCATTGCGAGTGCTGGAGTGCAGCGGAAGACACGTGGCAATCCCAGTCTTTAAGCCAAAAACCACTGGGATTGCTTCGTCAGCCGATGCGAATCGGTCTCCTCGCAATGACACGTAATTATTTTTCTTGATCCAAGTTATTTAATCAGTTAGTAAAGCAAAAAACATTTCAATAAATTGAAGTGTTTTTTAGTATTGATTTTTTCGTTGAATTATGGTAGACTTAATATTCTTGAATAATTAATTTTTTCTTTAGCACTTAATGTCATGCATTTTTTTTCCAGTAAAAAGAAACCAGTAAAAACGAAAGAGAAGAAAGAATCACTATCACTTGCTTTAATATTAAAAAAAATTGCACCTAGAATTGGGGCAACAGTTTTGATTGAACCCGAGCGGGAGGTATCTGGGCAAATTACTTTTAAGAGTGGTAAACGGTCATATTTCAGGTATAATACTCTGAATCTTAACCCTGTGGGCAGTTCGGCAATATCTAGAGACAAAGACTATTCTAATTTTTTCATGAAAAAAATGGGTTATCCAACAATTTCAGGTAAGACATTTGTTTCAGATAAACGGATAAAAACATCTGGAGAAGTGCATAGAAATATTGATGCCGCATATAAATACGCTAAAAAATTAAATTTTCCTGTTATTGTCAAACCAAATAGCGGAAGTCAGGGTACCGGTGTTTCACTTGTTTATAATAAAAAAGAATTCTACAAGTGTGTACATGCAATATTTAAACATGATCACCTGGTGCTTGTTCAAAAACATGTACAGGGAAAAGACTATCGTATTGTTGTTCTAGATAAAAAGATAATTTCGGCTTACGAGCGAATTCCGTTGAACGTAGTCGGGAAAGGAATATCTACAATCAAACAACTTCTGGATAAGAAACAAAAATTATTTACAGCTTCAAGTCGTGATACAAAAATAAAGATTAATGATCCACGAATTTTAGCTAAATTAAAACATCAAAAATTGAACTTCAAATCTATTCTAAAAAAAAAGCAGGTGGTATATCTTCTTGATAGTGCTAATTTATCCACGGGTGGTGAGTCGGTTGATGTAACAGAGAATGTACATCCTGAATTCAAAAAACTGGCTGTAAAGCTTACCCACGACATGGGTCTACGTATGTGTGGAGTAGACATTATGATCGAGGGTGACATCAGTGAACAACCAAAGAATTACTGGGTTATCGAGATTAATGCTTCACCAGGACTTGATCATTATGTTAAAACTGGAAAGGAACAAGAAGAAATTGTTGAAAATCTGTATTTCGAGGTCCTCAAACATCTTGAAACATGAAATTTATACTACGAGGTTTATAATGGTTTAAATTGTCATTAAATCAATAAATATCTTCAGAATAGTGCAGGGCTTGACAAAACCCCCAAAATGTGCTATACTACAGTATTAATAAAATGCCTTGGTAATTATCTACCTAGGCGACTCGAATCTTTTTGTGTCTTATGTGACCTTCTAGAATATTGAGTCACATAAAAAATATATATGCAAAAAGAAGACACAGGTCGTTTTAGCGACCTTGGGATAGCAACAAATTTTCTCGCTATCCTCTCAAAAAAAGGGTTTGAAACCCCTACACCCATCCAGCGTCAGGTTATTCCACCTGCTTTGGAAGGAAAAGACATCGTGGGTATTGCTCAGACTGGTACTGGCAAAACTCTAGCTTTTGGTATCCCAATGATCCAACAGCTTGCCAAAAACAAGGGCCAGGGCCTTATTCTGGTCCCTACACGTGAGTTAGCACTCCAAGTAGAGGAATCATTAAGAAATGTTGGTACACCTCTTGGAATGACCACAGCAGTAGTAATCGGTGGTGTGTCTCAACATCCTCAAGTTAGGGCTTTACAGCGTAAACCACATATTGTAATCGCTACTCCAGGACGTTTGATGGATCTTATTGACCAGCGCGCTTTTACTCTTAGTAATGTAAATATTATTACTTTAGACGAAGGCGATCGTATGTTAGATATGGGATTTTTACCAGAAATAAAAAAGATTTTACAAATGGTAAAAAAAGACAGACAAACAATGTTGTTTTCTGCTACTATGCCAAAAACTATTTCAACATTGGCAACTCAATTTATGAAGTTACCCCTTAGAATTGAAGTAGCACCTCAGGGCACATCAGTAGAAAATACTGATCAAGAATTATTTGTTGTTAGAAAAAATGACAAGATGCGTTTACTTGATGCTATTTTGGAACAATATAAAGATGATAAGGTTCTTGTTTTTTCACGAACTAAACATGGTGCTAAGCGTATTGCTCGTGATATTATGAACATGGGCCACACTTCTACAGAAATTCACGGCAATCGTTCTCAAGCTCAACGCGTAAAAGCTCTGGACGGATTTACCAAAGGTAGATTTCGTATCATGGTTGCAACTGACATCGCCGCTCGTGGTATTGATGTAAAAGATATTAATTTAGTTATCAACTTTGATTTGCCAGATGGATTAGAAGATTATGTTCATCGTATTGGTAGAACTGGTCGTGCTGGTAAGTCTGGGAAAGCAATTTCATTTGTCACTCCACCAGAAAAAGCTGACGTGAGAAAGATTGAAAGATTAATTCGCAAGAGTTTACCAATCATAGCTTTGCCAACCTTGCCACCAGAAAGAAAAAGACCTATTATAAAACGAGGGTATGAAGGATCAGGTAGAACTCCAGACAAAAAGTTTGATCCAAGACATGGTCAAAAAAATAGCCGAGGAAAAAGAAGTGGGGGAGGCGGTAAATCTTATTCAAGAAATAGAAATGATTCGTCTGGGGGCGGTCAAACCAATTCACCTCGACGTAGATATAGTAGATAAAAAATAAATTAAAAAAACCATCCTTTGAGAAACTCAGGATGGTTTTTTGTTATATAAACTTGACAAAATCATATATTGATAGTATTATTTTATATCGTAAGTAAAACAAAAAAATGGACATCAATATGGGGGTTTTAGATGGGAATCCATCAGATCGAGTTGCGGAAAAAAAGTGGGAAGGGGTTCTCTAAGGTCCACGTCAGGCTTCTTCGTTCGCTGGTAAGTAAGAGGACCGGGGATGTAGAAGTTTTCCTTTCCGAAGGCGGAAAAGTCTTGGTTGTCAAAAGCTCAGACTGGAGCTTTTTGGAGGCAATTAAGGTGATCTTTAATAAGTTGTATGGGTAGAATCGCACTTCAACCCATAACCACCCCGCTTAGACTACCAAAAAGGTGTCGATACGAGCGGGGCGGTCGACACACTATAAATACCTTAAGAAGGTGTTTTTTGTTTGCATTTTTTAAATTTTCATATATAATAAATATATGTGAAATTACTAACGGTTACTACTGGGGAGGCTATCATGATTGGATGCAAAAGGAATAGTGGAAGAAATCCTGCGACCTGTACAAATCATCCCAGCAAGGGTGGTCCTTGTCGTGCTTGCTCTGACCCCGACTCTGGGGATCCCGCGTTGGAGTTCGCAACTACGGGAATCCAGAAGGTGGTCTGGCAGCAGACCAAAGGTCCGGTCACTATGGTGACTGGTAGGCCCAATTTTGGGCCATGGTAGTTTCAGCTCTTTCTTTGACAAGGGGGGCTTCTACAATAACAAGGAGGGAAGTTCAAAAAGCATCACTTTATGTGGTGTTTTTTGTTTTCCCCTCTTGAGAGGGGTGCCCTAAGGGTGGGGTGTGTTCGCCAACGTTATTCGTGAACCTTGACCAACACACCCCAAGCACTAACGTGTCTTGCCCCTCTCAAGAGGGGATCAGCCCTTGACAAAACCCCAAAACTATAGTATAATCCCCCCACAGTAGATTCTCCTACCAGGAGAATTTTGTTATTAAATTTTTTACGTCATCCTGAGCGGAACGCAGTGAAGTCGAAGGATCCCATACTTTGAAAGGGATCTTTCGATTTCATTCACTCGTTCCTCGTTCATTTCACTCAAGATGACGATGTTATTCGTATGCCTTTCTGGCATTTCCGGCCTTTCAAGCCTTTTAAGCATTTTTATCCTATGGAAATTCGCAACATCGCAATCATAGCTCACGTAGATCACGGCAAAACCAAGCTGACTGATGCTCTTATGCGTCAGACTGGTATGGTGACGGATGAAACAGTGAGTATGGACTCAAACGATCTTGAAAAAGAGCGTGGTATTACTATTTACTCAAAAAATACCTCAGTTTTTTATAAAGATACAAAAATAAATATAGTAGACACACCAGGTCATGCTGATTTTGGTTCAGAAGTAGAACGTGTGCTTCGTTCCATTGATTCAGTGCTTTTAATCGTAGATGCTCAAGAAGGTCCAATGCCTCAGACCAAATTTGTTTTGAAAAAATCATTAGAACTAGGTTTAAAGCCAATTGTTGTTTTAAATAAAATTGACAAGCCAGCTTCTAGACCAGATTGGGCTAACGACAAAGTTTTGGAACTTTTCATGGATCTTGGTGCCAATGACGAGCAACTTGATTTCACCACAGTTTACACAATTGCCAAGCAGGGGATTGCAAAAATGAATCTAGAAGACGAGTCAGACAATCTTACTCCACTGCTAGATACTATTTTGGAAAAAGTTTCTCCTGCCAAGACAGACACAGAGGCTCCACTTTCTTTCCAACCATTCAACCTGGCTTATGACAATTATCTCGGCCGTCTTGGTATTGGTAGGATTTATCAAGGAAAAGTAAAAGCTGGTCAAAAAGTTTTTATAAAAAAAATCGGCGAGAAAACAACAACTGGAACTATCGCAAAACTATTTACCTTTGAAGGTGTTACTAGAAAAGAAGTAACCGAAGCCAGTGCAGGGGACATTGTAATGGTGTCTGGTCTTCCAGAAATATATATTGGTGACACTATTTGTATAGATGAAAATCAAGAACTCCTTCCTGCAATTAAAATTGATGAGCCAACGATTTCACTGAACTTCTTGGTAAATAATTCTCCTTATGCTGGAAAAGAAGGAAAGTTTGTTACAAGCCAACAAATCAAAGCAAGACTAGAAAAAGAATTGGAAGTAAATGTTGGTTTAAAAATTGATTTTGATAGCAATGAATTTTTCAAAGTCTATGGTCGTGGTGAACTTCATATCGCAATTTTATTAGAAAACATGCGTCGTGAAAATTACGAACTGCAAGTTTCCCAACCTCAAGTTATTATAAAAGAAGTGGAGGGCGTTAAGTCCGAACCATATGAGCTTGTTACTCTAGATATCCCAGAAGAATTTGCTGGTACTGTGATTGAAAAAATGTCAAAACGAAAAGGTCAGATGGTATCAATGCAACCCGAACAAAATCACACCCGTGTTATTTATGAAATTCCAACCAGAGGTTTGCTTGGTTATAAAAATGAATTTACTGTAGATACTCGTGGCGAAGGAATTCTCTGTAGTGAGGTGATCGGTTTCAAGCCAGTAGCTGGTGAGATCAAGAAGCGCGATGTTGGTTCTATGATTTCTGGCGAGAGTGGCAAGGTGCTGGGTTATGCTCTAGCAAACTTGCAAGATCGTGGTATGCTATATGTGAAGCCCAATGTAGAGGTCTATGAAGGTCAGGTCATTGGTAATACTGCCAAGGGTCAAGATATGACAGTCAATCCGATCAAGGGCAAGCACCTCACCAATATGCGTTCTTCTGGTGCCGACGATGCCCTCGCCCTTGTCCCACCTATGGATTTGACTTTGGAAAGGGGATTGGAAGTAATGTCTGAAGACGAATACCTAGAAATCACCCCAAAAAGTATCCGTTTGCGTAAGCAACAATTGACCGAGACTGATAGAGTTAGAGCTGGGAGGAAGAAATAGTAAGTTGTAAGCAGATTAAATAGTAAGCAGATTAAATAGTAAGACAGTTAGATGATAGCTGTCTTTTTTATTCCTCTTATTCTATGCTATAATACCACCTACTGAGGTACCTCAGTAGGTGGATATATTTAAATCCACCCAAGGCGGACGAGAGCACCTAATCCACTAAATCTTTCTTTAAAATTAATTATTTATATTCCATTAGCTTATTATGGAGAAGTAAATTAAAAAAATATGAAAACAACCAAAAGGTTTGAGGAAAAAAATATTCGTAAGCTTACCAAAATGGGTGGGGGATTTAGCTATGGTATTACCATACCAGTAGACGTCATCCGTCGCTTCAAATGGAGAGAAAGACAAAAATTAGAATTAATAATTGATGAAAAAAACCAGACGATTAAAATTAAAGATTGGCCTGCCCGCAATGCCAAGCGAGCATAGCTTTGGCAGGCGGACCTGCCCGACGTAGCCTTGGCGGAGGTGGGAAGAAATAAAACAAAAAACCACCACTTGTGTGATGGTTTTTTGATTGTCCCCGATGGTCGGTGCGACAATCGGGAGAAAAAGGAACGTTCTTTCAGAGATTCGTCGCAGGCCTGCGACTAGGAAGAGATTCGACAGGAATTAGACAGTGCGAGAGTTAACCCTCCAGCAGATTATATAACTTTCTTCTCTCTAACTCAGCCGTCATATCATAGGTCAAACCCAATAGGTGTCCCTCAGTATGAGGCACTGGAACCCCTTCTCCTATCAGGGGGATGGGGTTGGAGGTAATGGCAGACAATTTACTAGGGTGCATCTTCAGAGCATCCATGATCGCCACCATTTCTTCAGGGCTGAAGATGAAGTCTACATCTTCCTGTTCTTCGGATTGGGGATCCGACAGGAACGAGCAAAACTTCGCGAAGCTCTTGGTTCTTTCTTGGTCGCGGCTACTAGCTACGATTCGGTAGAGAAACAGCTCGTAGAACACGCTGAAGGCAACGTCTGACTCTTCATGACACCACTTGAAGAAGTGGAGCCATCCTTTGCAGTCTTCGGGTACTGCTTTTGCCACATCTCGCATTATTGCGATTGCGGCGAAAAGGTCAAACAGTCTCACTTCCGGGATCCTCGCCCTTAGGAAAATTCTCAGGGCAGTGGACAACTTGAGATTTCTTTCGAAATTCTGTGTCTTTCGGATCTGCTTCAGGGCATCACTCCAACGCACCTCTTCTCCCAAGACCTTTCTTGTGAGGAAGGCGAAAGCGTTCTCTGTTTTTGTCCGAGCCTTTGCGATCCCTTGCTCGGACAACTTGCTTTGCTGTCTTGCAAGAGTATCAAAGCCTCTCCCAATTCGTACCACACATTCATTTCTGTAACAGCAGCCATGAGATCCTCCTTCTCTAAATCCACGTTGTGGATTAGAAGGTTGACTACAGATCTAGTCGCAACGATTCATTTGAATCTTAATATCACCAACATGGTGACATCTTCAGCGCATCTGTAGTCTATACCAATATTATTATACTAATAAAACTAAATTTTTGTCAAGTGGTTTTTTGATTGACTTTTGTTGTAAAAAATTATAAAATGAATATATAAAATATAAAAATTAATTATGAATAGGGGGAATATTAAAAAATTTCTAGAATCATTTAAAAACAGAAAGGAGCGTATTATTGTAATTGTGGATTATGGCAATGTAGATAAGTGGAAAGAGAATTTAGGGTGGAAAGTGGATATACAGAGGTTAGCAGTTTTGATAAAACATTTTTCTATCGATAAACAGTTTTTACGTCGTTTTTACTATGGTTCAGACTATGGTCCCAAAGATAGCTCTCAAATTTTAACCGGGTGGTCAAGATCTGTTTTGGAAAGAGCAAAGATGAATCGTTTTAAGGTAATTAAAAAAAGAGTAAAATATATTTGTATTCAAAATGATACTAAAAAGTATAAAAAGAAATGTGATTTAGATGTTGAGATGACTGTGGATTTGATAAAAGAAAGGGACAATTATGATACAATGATACTTTTTTCTGGTGATGGAGATCTCATGTATGCAGTGGAATATTTAAATAAAGAATTTAAGAAAAAATGTATAGTATTTTCTGCTCGTGGTCACATCGGTAAAGAAGTTATGGACGCAAAAGAAGCTGGTTTTGTTGAAGAAATTTTGTATGCAGATGATTTTGAATATAGATTAAGCAAAGATAGTGTTTCAGGTTTTTGGCGACGTTAAAATCAGAAAACCCACCAAAAGGTGGGTGTTCGATCAAAATGGGGTAAGCCTATGAATTGCTCCATAACTTACAAAATTATTATAGCATACTTTCATAAGTGTGTCAAAGTATATTTGTCTAAAAGTTATCCACAATTAATTTAAAATTACTCTAAAATAAGCGAAATAATATGCTATCAAAAGTACTAAAAAATTTAAAAAAGGAAGAAAAGAAATTGGGGAAGGAGACAGATCTTCCTGAAGCACCAGCCCCAAAGGCCAAAAAACACAGCGCTCAGGGCTTCCACGCCAAGCAAAGCAGTCAAGCCGGCGCTGAACGACAGAGAAGTATGGGAAATCGTATGTGGAAGTCGAATAGTAAGCCTAAATAAAATCCCCTCTAGAGAGGGGCAAGACCCCGATTCGCATCGGGGCTTGGGGTGTGTTGGTCAAGGTTTACGAATAACATTGGCGAACACACCCCACCCTCCCGCCTGCCATGCCTTGCAGGTAATGGCGGGCAGATCGGGCACCCCTCTCTAGAGGGGACAAAAAAACACACTCAGTCAGAGTGTGTTTTTATATTTTGTTACCGTCTAGTCGATTAATGGTTTAGGATTCTTGTCTTTGTAGAATTCTGGATCTATTGTTCTGCTCCAACAAGTTCGGCCGGTATCGTGGTTCCAATTTTGTTGAAGGTTGCCATAAGGAGATACTGGATAATTTACCGCTCTATTTTTTGCTTCTAAATTGTTATTTGCTGTGGCAAAATTTGCACACAATTCAAAAGTTAGAGGATCAATCACATTGTATTCATAAGAATCAGAATTGTTTGGATCTTGAGGAACCATGAATCCAGAAATATCATTTTCCAAATCAGCGAAATTGGTTGGTAAGGTTTCTTTTCTTGTCCAATAATTTACTATCTGGTTTTGTAATGTTTGTAGGTCTCTAATGCGTTCTTCATCAAACCGACGATTGCGTTGGTCAGCTGGAGTACCGACTACAAAAAAACCAATAATAATACTACCCAAGACTACAATTGAGACGATTATCGTTAATATTTTGGGAATTTTTGTTTTTGCATTAGTACGTTTTAGATCCCAGAGATAATAACCAAAGACTGCGGCAGCTACCAACAGCACTACAAAAATCTTCAAAAAGAATCTAATTGTAAGCTCGCCATCTAGGAAATTGTACACAAAAACCATTAGATCTATAATAATAGTAATGGCAGACAAAAAGAGTGTGAAGTAGATTAGCCATTTGCGTAATTTTAAATCACGCTTTTTTGGTGTAGCTTTCAAATCTTTTTCCAAAAGCCAAGATGAAATCAAATAGGCTGGTACAGCGATAAAAAGAACTGAACTTGACCAGCGAACACCATTGGCGATACCGCTAAAATAGTAATTCAACTGATCAGGAAAAGCATTGTTGATGTACTGTATGTACAGTGTGATGAAACCAACCACACTGAGGTAGAACGTGACGATATTGAAAAGATGTAAGAAGACATCTTTTGGGGTGCTCTTTATGTTATCCATAGAGTTAGAGGTTATAATTAATAAAATTATTAAAATTAAGAATATTGGAAATATGAGGGAAATCATAGTGTGTAATATTTTTTATCGTCATCCTGAGCGAAAGCTGAACAAGGTGAAGCTAGAGTCGAAGGATCCCCGGCTTTAATACACTAAGTGGGGGATCCTTCGACTCCCTGCGGTCGCTCAGGATGACGTAAGGAGTCACTTAATCAGTATAACTTAATTATTTCTTCCAAATATATTTCACTAATTTCCATCCGTATTTGGCAGCTACTAGTAGAATGAGTAAATAAATTACATATTGAACTAGCAAAAATAATGAAACTGCCAAATTAATAGTGATATCTTGGATTACTTGATTGGTGTTAGAAACAAATTCTTTGATAGCTGTTTTCCAGGAATCTTTCAAATTTTCACCATCAATAAATTTATTCTCCAAAATATTTATATGAAAATAAGTATATTCAAGACGATCGAGCTGTTCAGCTTTAGATCTACTAATTTGTTCTAGTTGAGAGTTAATATTAATACGTTCTTGTGTTAGGCGTTCAATAATATCAATTTTACTATTAATAATTTTGGTTAGAGTTTCTACATCTTGTATTCTAGTAGCTAGTCCAGCCACCTCGTCATAGGCTTTGACTGCTTTAGCAAGTGTTTCATCAACCGAAGTTAGTTTTTTCTCCAAAATTTCAATTCGGCTAGTAAAATCTTCTACTAATTTTTTAATAGTATAAGTATTTTCTTGCAAATCTTTTGGATCCATTTCTTTGATTACATTCAAAATTTCATCAACATTATCCTTTTTTACTTTGAAAACATAATTACAACCATGGTCATATTCACTTGCATTTTCAAATATTACATAATCTTTGGCCTTCAATTCAGATACTTTGGCACAAGTTTGATCCAGCTGACGAGTTTCTATTGTGGCATTATATTCGGTCACTTCAAATTCTTCAGCATTATCCCCAGTCGTGATTTCTCCACTGGGTGGCAAAATTGGACTTGGTGATGAGACTACATTCCGAACAGATAAACCCATAGCCGAGTCATCAGACTCCATTTTACTAGCAATGCTGACTGAATCGTTTAGAGAATAAGAACTATCAGATCCGCCTGTTTTTAGGACTGATTTGAGTGATGATCCAATTAGAAGGAAGGCAAAGGTGATTATGAGTATGCCAACAATTGCCAACCCAACTACTTTTAAGACTGTAGGTAGCTTAAGATTGTACTTTTCAAGTAGATTCATATATTTTGTTTATTTATTAGATTAATTAATACCTAAAGTATAGCATTAAACACTAAAAAAACACATAGACAGTGTTTTTTTATGTTTTTATTTGGCCTTTCCCTAAGAAGGGGGAATCAAGCATTCGTTATTTCAAAAACCTCACACGTAATATCTTTACCGGCAATTTCCATCTCAAATACATCGCCAACTTTATGACCTAACAAAGCTAAGCCGATGGGGGAGGTGTAAGAGATAATTCCTTTTTCAGGATTAGTTTCTGAAGAACCTAATATTTGGTAGGTTTTTTGTTTTTCAGTCATTTTTATTATCACAGTATGACCAATTTCAATAGTTTTATTTTGTTTTGGTCTAACCACTTCAGCATGATCAATCAGATATTCTATTTTTAACAAAGCACTGTTAATTCCTCGCAAGCGTCTTTTTGCTAGTTGATATTCTACATTCTCTGAAAAATCTCCTAGCTCTGCTAGTCGGGCTACTTCGGAAGATGCATATGGTCGTTTTTTCTTTAGATTCGCAAAATCCCACTTGAGTTCTTCAAGTTTTTTTTCACTCATCACCGGATCAAAGTCCGGCACAGAGTACTTCCCTGGTTTTCTGTTTGGTAGTTGCATGGTATAAATGCCTGAAAGGCTTAAAATGCTAGAAAGGCTGGAAAGGCCTTAAATTTGTGTCATTGCGCTGTGCCCGCCTCTGGAGGGAGGAATGAGAATACATGACGTGGCAATCCCAGTCTTCATAACACTAAACGAGGAGATTGCTTCACTTCACTGCATTCCATTGACAATAACAGTGATATTCTACCACATTAGTGGTAATTTTGCTATAAAAATGATAGAATATCTACATGAAAAAGATATTGATATCATTATTTCTAATAATTTTATTTCTACCATGCTTAACACAGGCTCAGGTTGATTTTACCTCTGAGACTTTTGAGGCTAGAGTTTTGGAAATTTTAGACACTAGAAAAATTCAACAAGAAAATGGTGGTGAGATTGTTCAGCAGGATGTGAAACTAGTTGGCTTGTCAGGTTCTTGGGAGAATAAGGAATTTGAATATAAAGGCATTTCAGATATTGAGGTTTTGAGTATGGCGACAACGGTATTTAAGCCAGGTGATAAGGTTCTGGTCAGGTGGGATCGTAATATTGCAGGAGAAGATCAATTTTATATTCAAAATTTTGTTCGCCGTGGTTATTTGTATTTACTAGCACTAATATTTTCAATAGCGATAATTGTTGTAGGTCGGAAAAAGGGGGTAAGGTCTCTGGTTAGTTTAGTGATTACTTTTTTTGTAATTATTAAGTTTATTATTCCCCAGATTATTGCTGGGAATAGTCCACTCGTTATTGCCTTGATTGGCTCCCTCTTCATTTTAGGAACAATTATCTATGTAACTGAGGGTTTTAATAAAAAAACCCACATCGCAATTTTGAGTATTGCTTTGTCATTGGTTGTTACATTTGTTTTATCATATGTCTTCGTAGGTCTGACCAAACTTACTGGTTTTGCTTCAGAAGAGGCAAGTTTCTTGGTGGGTACTCCAGGTGTTAATATAGTGGATTTTCGTGGATTGTTACTCGCGGGAATTTTAATTGGTACTCTTGGCGTTTTAGATGATGTTATTTTGGGTCAAATTGAAGCTGTGAATCAAATAAAATTACTAAAGCCGGATTTGTCAAAAAGAAAAATGATAAAATCAGCTAACGAGATTGGGCGAACACACCTAAGTTCTATGGTAAATACATTGTTTCTCACATATGCTGGCGCGTCGTTGCCACTTCTAATTTTGTTTAGCATTAATCCAGAAACTTCAGTCACTTTTGTCAATGCATTGGATAATGAGTTTATTGCTACTGAAATTGTTCGGACATTGTCTGGAAGTATTGGACTTATTTTAGCTTTTCCGCTTACTACTTATCTGGCGGTTTATTTTTTGAAAACCAAAGAATAGTTTTATGAATATATTCCAACCATTAGAATCATTCGCAAACTGGTTCGCATATAATTTGCTAAACCTAACACAAGACACTCACTTGGCCGAGAGTGTGGTATTTTTTGTTAACGATGTTTTGAAGATTTTGATATTGTTGATTTTAGTAACGCATTTCATGAGTTGGTTGCGTCATTATTTGCCAATGGATAAATTTAAAAAGTTTTTGACTAGTCATAAGTTTTATGGAGCTGATTATTTGATAGCATCAGGATTTGGTGCTATTACGCCATTCTGTTCCTGCTCATCAATTCCGCTTTTTATTGGTTTTTTACAAGCCGGAATTCCACTTGGAGTTACTTTTTCTTTTCTAATTACTTCACCACTTATCAATGAAATAGCTGTTGTGTTGTTTCTTAGTCTTTTTGGTTGGAAAATAACAATTTTGTACGTGCTAGCCGGATTACTTGTCGGTGTGGTAGGTGGATTTGTTTTACAAAAGTTAAAAATGGAAAAATATTTAATTCCTTTTGAAGAAGCAAAGAAAAAATGTTGTTGTGGCTGTAAAAAAGAAAAACCAAGTAAAAAACAGGTGCTACAAAATATTAGTCGAGAGGCTTGGGGAATAGTAAAAAAAGTCTATCTGTATATTATTGCTGGTGTGGCACTGGGCGCAGCTATACATGGTTTTGTGCCAGCGAATTTTTTTGAGAGTTATTTGCAGGCCGCTGGAATATTTGCAGTGCCTCTGGCAGTTATTCTTGCGGTTCCATTATATTCCAATGCCAGTGGTGTAATCCCGATTATTCAAGCCCTGATTGCTAAAGGAGTAAGTATTGGTACCGGTCTGGCTTTTATGATGGCAGTTGTGGGCTTGTCTCTTCCAGAAGCGTTGATATTAAAAAAAGTAATGAAGTTAAAATTATTGCTAACCTTTTTCGGCATCGTAACGCTGGGAATTATATTTATTGGTTATTTGTTTAATATTGTTTTGTAAGCCAAATAAGCTTAGAACGTCCCTTCTCCTCGTAGGAGAAGGATAGCCTGCCCGCCAGGCCATGCCTGGCACTGACGGGCAGGCCTAGCCCCTCTCCTAGGAGGAGAGGGGGAACCTTTAAAAAACTTAATCTTAATCAAAAAAATATGAAAACACTCTTAAAAATACTAGCGATCGTGGTAATTACAATAATAGTTTTAATTGTCGCTTTGTTTTCTTATGTAATGATAAAAAATCCTTTTGGTGTAGGAGATTTAATTAAATTTTCCATTAGTAATAAAGAATTGACTGAAGAAGTAAAGCAAGAGAATATAGAGAAAAATGAGAAATACGATCATCCATATTTAAATGAGGCACAAGAACAAGAAATAATAGACGCTGGAATTGATTTAGAAAAAATTCCTACTGAGATATCTCAGGAGCAGGTAGACTGTGGAGTAGAAAAATTAGGACAAGATAGAATAGATGAAATAGCTGGAGGTTCTCAGCCGACCTCTTTGGAAATTGTAAAATTACTGCCTTGTGCTGGTTAGCAAACCTGTCATTGCGAGGAGGTCTTATGAAATAAAGACCGACGCGGCAATCCCATACATAGTGCCATAAAAGTATGATTAACAATTACTACGTATACATAATGGCAAATAAAGAAAAGGGTACCCTGTATACAGGTATAACAAATAATTTAGTCAGAAGGGTCTGGGAGTATAAAAAGAAAATAAAATTCAAAAGCTTTACTAGTAAATATAATTTACAAGATTTAGTATATTTTGAAACCTATACTGATCCAGAAAATGCGATATTAAGAGAGAAACAATTAAAAGCCGGATCGAGAGAAAAGAAAATAAATTTAATAGAAAAAGATAATCCCGATTGGAATGATTTATCAGAAAAGTTTTGAGCGCTGATGAATGGGATTGCCGCGTCATCCTGTACTTCGTCAGGACTCCTCGCAATGACAGGGGAGATAGTCGTTTTTAAATTTTGTAAGTATAATAAAATTCTACATATGAACAAGACTAAAACAACAAAACCCTTCCCAAAACCAATCTCCTTAAAAAAACTAATTGGCCCTAGTTTTATTATTTTAGCATTAGGCCTTGGGTCAGGTGAGGTAATACTCTGGCCATATATGGCAGCAAACTATGGCATGGGAATTGCCTGGGGAGCTTTACTGGGCATCACGTTTCAGTATTTCATGAATATGGAAATTGAGCGCTATGCATTGGTAAAAGGTGAAAGCGTATTTGTGGGAATTCATAAAATTTTCAAACCAGCTGTGTATTGGTTTATTTTGTCTACCTTTATTGGTTTTGGTTTGCCAGGTATTATTGCTGCTTCTGCTAAGGTTTTTTCTGTTGTAATTGGTGTAGAAAATTTTAAATGGATTGCTATTATTTTCTTACTGTTAATTGGTATAATTTTAAGTGTAGGAAAAACAGTCTACGGCATGATGGAACGTCTTACAAAAACAATAATATTAGTAGGTGTGCCATTTATTTTTATTTTAACAATTGTCATTAGTACAAAAGCTGATTGGAGTGCATTATTTTCCGGCATGATTGGCAGGGGAGATGGGTTTTGGTTTTTGCCATCTGGAATTAGTATTGCCACTTTCCTCGCCGCCTTTGCTTATTCCGGAGCTGGTGGTAATTTGAATTTAACCCAATCTATCTATGTAAAAGAAAAAGGTTATGGTATGGGTGCTTATTCGCAAAAAATAGCTAGTTTATTCGCAAAAAAAGATCATGTGAAAGTTAAATTGGAAGGAGAAGACTGTGAAATAAATGATGAAAATATTAAATCTTTTAAAAAGTGGTGGAAATTAATTAGTTTGGAGCATTTATTTGTCTTTTGGTTTATAGGAGCTTTGTCCATGATGATGTTAATGCTTTTGTCATATGCTACCACCCACGGTCTCGCTGGTAATGCTGAAGGAATTAATTTTGTGATCAGTGAAGGAATGGCAATTGCTAATACATTGTTTCCTTTTTTGGGCACTTCATTTCTAATAGTCGTGGCTATAATGTTATTCCAAACTCAACTAGGTGTAATGGATTCTACTTCGCGTATTATGGCTGAAAATCTGGCAATTAAACAGTTGAACGGCAAAAGAAAAGATAAAATAAACCTATCTAAAATTTACTACAGTTTTGTTTGGGCACAAATTGCTTTTGGTATTATTTTATTTTTATTCAACATCTACGAACCAAAGACTTTAATAATTCTCGGTGCAGTAATAAACGCCTTTGCAATGTTTGTGCATATTGGACTGGTCTTTTGGCTAAATCACACTGTCTTACCAAAAGTTTTTCGTCCTGGTTGGATCAGAAAAGTAATCATGACCGTGATATTTTTATTTTTTGGATTTTTTAGTACATTAGTTTTGCTTGATAAATTTGGATTATTCTAATCCGTCTTCGCCTTTGGGCTACGCCGGACAAGAAATTTATGAAATGGTTTAAAATAATAATTATAGTATTTATTATAGCTTTGATTGGTTTATCAGCCTTTTTTTATTTTAGTATTAAAAAAGATTTGATTACTGGGGAGGATTTGCCGATCTTACAGAAAATGAATCTCAGCGAAATTATCAAACCGCCAGAACAGAAAGAAATTATTTTACCAAAAGATCAACTTAGCTTGCTTTTTACTGGCGATATAATGCTGGACAGATCTGTTTGGTTAAAGACATTAGAAGCAGAGGATTATAATCATCCTTTTAAAAATTTAGATTACTTTTTTGATTATGATTTACGAATAGGAAACCTAGAAGGTGCAATTACAAACTTCAAATCAATATCAAATGGAACTGGTGGTAGTAGATTTTTCTTTACTTTCTCACCGTTATTCTTAGAACCTTTGGCAAAGTATTTTAACGCGTTTGATCTAGCCAATAACCACACTCTTAACTTTGGATATGCAGGCCTTGAACAAACTAGAAATTATTTAGATGAATATGGAATTAGTTATTTTGGTGATCCAGAAAATGATGAGGAAAATCTATCAGTTATAATTGAAAAAAATAATATAAGAGTGGGAATGATAGGCTATCACGACTTGGTTGTTGGAGGATTTGATAATACTCTACTCGAAATAGAAAGAATACGCCCTCTGGTTGACTATTTGGTAGTAGTACCACACTGGGGCACAGAATATATTACAGACAGGGTAAATAATTCAGTAAAAGATAAAGCTTATAGAATAATTGATGCTGGTGCAGATGTGATTATTGGGACCCATCCGCATGTAATTCAGCCCATTGAAGAGTATAATGGTAAGATGATCTATTATAGCTTGGGAAATTTTATTTTTGATCAATATTTTTCTACAGATACACAACAAGGCCTAAATATTGCAATTTTTCTCGAAAAAGGGGATAATATAGAGGTGGAGTATAATATCCTGCCAATTGTGATAAATAGTGATTCACAGCCGGCTTTGGCTGAGGATATTGCAAAAGAAGAGATTTTAAATAATATAATTAAACTTTAGTAATATGAGAGAAGGAATGACCGGTAAATTTAGAGATGTCTTTTCTAGATCTAATGAGTCAGAGCCTGAAAGGAGGCCTGAGGATTGTGACCCAGAAAAAACAATGGTTTATGAGCCCGGACAAAGAGAGGCTTTGATGAAGGAGGATGAGATAGGGGCAGCAGATACTCAATTTGATTTTTTTCCTGGAGAAGAAAGACCAAAAACAATATATGAAAAAGCTAATGAGGGCGATATAGAAGAAGCCCGGCATGAAGTTATATTAATTTCTTTCGGTAATGCTTTGTTTTTTGATCGATCGTCTGTCGGCAGAGTAAGAGAAGATTCTGTCGATCCAATTTTAGCTTATCACCATTTAAAACAGGCAAAGGAACTGGGTTTTCCTGAATATAAACAAATGAGAGATGAATTTATGGAATCTATTCCAGAAGCACTTAGGCGTAGTAAAATTGAAAGTCTTCCAGAAGGTGCAGATCCAAAATATAAAGATCCGAAAGCTGAGGCACAAAAATACATTTTAGAAATAGAAAAGGAAATTGTAGATGAGATGGATGAACAGATAGCTGCTGCTGCTTAAAATCTATAAATAAAACAAAAACAACTTTAAAAAAGGTTGTTTTTTAATATTGAAAAACTTATCCCCATATTGACCAAAGCATACTAATCTAGTATAATTGGGATATTAATCCTTTCAATACCCCCTATGTAAACCCCGAAACGGGTGGTTTTTGCGTATTTATGTCAAAATTCAAATTAAAATCAGATTACAAACCAGCTGGCGACCAGCCAAAAGCAATTGAATTGCTTGTTTCAGGTTTGAAAAAAGATCATAAAAAGCAGACTTTGCTAGGAGTAACAGGCTCTGGAAAGACATTTACAATTGCCAATGTGATAGAGCAAGTACAAAAACCAACCTTAGTTATCGCTCATAATAAGACTTTGGCAGCCCAGCTGTGTAATGAGTTTAGAGAATTCTTTCCAGATAATGCGGTAGAATATTTTGTTAGTTATTATGATTATTATCAGCCAGAGGCATATATGCCTGGCAGTGACACATATATAGAAAAAGAAGCACAAATAAATGAAGAAATTGATCGTCTTCGTCATGCTTGTACTCAGGCTTTGCTAACTCGAAAAGATGTGATTATTGTTGCTTCAGTCTCTGCAATTTATTCGCTCGGAAATCCAAAGGAGTATGAAAAAGAGGTTTTGCATTTTACAACAGGTCAGGATTTAGATCGTAAAGGAATGTTGAAGCAATTGGTGGGCATGCAGTTTACACGCACTAATACTGAACTGAAACGTGGCACATTTCGAATGCGTGGGCAGGTCTTTGAAATAATGCCAGTAAACGAAGAAAAGATTTACCGAATGGAAATAGATGACAGAATTAATTTGATTGAACAAGTGGATCCTGTGACTAGAAAGACAATGCGTGAGCAAGAGGATCTTTGGCTTTTTCCAGCAAAGCACTATGTTTTGGGAGATGAAGCTCGCACTGAGGCTTTTGCACAGATAAAAAATGATTTAAAACAACGATTAGAATATTTTGAAAAGAATGGAAAAGTTCTAGAATACGAAAGACTAAAACGTAAAACTAGATACGATCTAGAGATGATCAGAAACGTTGGATATTGCAATGGAATTGAAAATTATTCACGATATTTTGATGGACGCAAGTCCGGTGAATCGGCTTTTACTCTACTTGATTATTTCAAATATGGAATTGGGGATTTTTTGACTGTTATTGATGAGTCTCACGTGACAATTCCACAAATTAGAGGTATGTATGCGGGGGATAGATCTAGAAAAGATACTTTGATTGAACATGGTTTTCGTTTGCCAAGCGCGCGAGACAATAGACCTTTGAAATTTGCTGAATTTGAACAAAGAATAAATCAAGTAATTTTTACGACTGCAACACCAGCAGACTATGAAATGGAAAACAGCAAACAAATTGTCGAGCAAATTATCCGCCCAACTGGTCTAGTAGACCCAGAAGTTATTATTAGGCCTATTACTGGTAATAAGGGTAACAAAAGCCAGATAGAAGATGTGATAGAGCGCATAGAAGATAGAATAGAAAAAGGCGAAAAGACTTTGGTCACAACCCTTACAAAAAAGATGGCAGAGGATCTTACAGATTATTTGAAAGAACAAAAAATAAAAGTAGAGTATTTGCACAGTGATGTGAAGACTATTCAGCGTATTCAGATTATCAATGATCTTAGATCTAATAAAATTGATGTGATAATTGGAGTAAACTTGCTTCGTGAGGGACTTGATATTCCAGAAGTATCACTCGTAGCAATACTTGATGCTGATAAAGAAGGATTTCTTCGTAGTGAGCGCAGTTTGATTCAGACTATTGGCCGTGCAGCTCGTAATGTAAATGGACAGGTAATTCTCTATGCTGACAATATTACTGGTTCAATAAAACGAGCAGTGAGTGAGACCGCTCGCAGAAGAAAAAAGCAACTTGCTTATAATAAAAAACATGGCATAACACCAAAGACAATTCAAAAAAATATTAAAAATATTCTAGACGAGTTTGGTATATCTGCTAGCAACATGAAGACTACAAAAGGCACAAGAACAAAAAATAGGAAGCGCCTGCTAGAACTAGATTTAATGGGTGACAAACGTCCGCGTGCTGAAATTATAAAAGACAAGGAAAAACAAATGCGCGAAGCTGCAAAAAGCTTGGAGTTTGAACTCGCAGCCATACTTAGAGATGAGATTCGCGAGCTAAAAAGAAAAAAATAATATGCAAGACAAGATAAAAATTAAAGGCGCCAGAGAACACAACTTGAAAAATGTTGATCTTGAGTTGCCACGAAATAAAATGATAGTGTTTACAGGACTGTCTGGGTCGGGTAAGTCTTCTTTGGCATTTGATACTATTTTTGCCGAAGGTCAACGCAGATATGTAGAATCTTTGTCAGCCTATGCCAGACAATTCCTCGGTGGTATGCAAAAACCTGATGTAGATGAGATCGAAGGTTTAAGTCCGGCAATTTCTATTGACCAAAAAGCTCACACAGCCAACCCAAGGTCCACTGTAGCAACTATTACTGAGATTTATGATTATCTGCGTGTTTTGTATGCTCGTATCGGACAACCTTATTGTCCACTTTGTGATACAAAGATTGAAAAGATGACAACAGATGAAATGTTTGAGCGAATTAGCAAGCATGCAGGCAAGAAAAAGGGAGAATTGGTTATTCTGTCTCCAGTCGTGCGTGGTAGAAAAGGGGAGTACTACCAGATGCTTTATGATTTGTATAACTCTGGTTTTTTGGAAGTGCGCGTGGATGGAAAGATCAAGTCATTAAAAAATAGGATTACTCTTAGTAAAAACAAAAAGCATACTATTGAAGTGGTTGTAGACAAGATTGAGGGAGCAGACAAGGAACGCTTGAGTGAAGCAATTGAGACGGCAGTAGATTTGTCAGATGGACTTTGTACAGTAATTTATCCTGATAAAACCGAAAATATATATAGTACAGAATATTCTTGCCCAAAGGACGGTTTTAGTTTTCCAGAAATTGAACCAAGACTATTTAGTTTTAATAGCCCTTATGGTTATTGTGATTATTGTACTGGTCTCGGAACTAAGACTTTATTTTCTGAAGAAGACTGTCCAAAGTGTGATGGCAAGAGACTTAATAAAAATTCTCTAAGTGTAAAAATAGGTGGAAAAAACATTTGGGAAGTGACTGATCTCACTATTGGTGATGCTTTGGATTTCTTTTTGGAGCTAGATGACAAACTTAGTGATACTGAAAAAGAAATTTCTGGGCCGGCTCTGAAAGAAATTGAAAATCGTTTGTCGTTCCTTATGGATGTGGGGCTTCACTATATTACTGTAAATAGAAAAGCTGGGACACTATCTGGTGGAGAGGCTCAACGTATTCGTCTTGCTTCACAAGTTGGTCAAAAGCTTGTCGGCGCACTCTATGTACTAGACGAGCCAACAATCGGCTTGCATCAAAAAGATAATGATCAGCTGGTTAGCACGTTACGTAATTTATGTGATGCCGGTAATACTATTATTGTAGTAGAACATGATGAAGATACAATTCTAGCAAGTGATTGGGTTGTGGATATTGGTCCTGGAGCAGGGGAATATGGGGGGAAAATCGTTTATTCTGGTACACGGGATGATTTGTTGAAAAAAAAGGATACAAGGATACAAGAGACAAACAAATCACAAATCACAAATACTAAAAAAATTGGAAGTGCTGAAAAATCTTTGACAGGTAAGTACCTTAGGGGTGAATTAAAAATTGATGTACCTGCCAAACGCCGTAAGGTTGATAACTATTCTCCAAAAATAAAAATTAAAAAAGCTACTGAACATAATTTGAAAAATATTGATGTAGAGATTCCACTCCGTCGTTTTGTTTGTCTGACAGGTGTATCTGGAAGTGGTAAGTCGACTCTGATGAATAAAATTTTGTACAGAACTGTTTCGAATCTTCTAAACCATACTAAAAAAGCAGTTGGAAAACATAGTAGTATCACTGGAACAGAATATATTGATAAAATAATTAGAATAGACCAAAGAGCAATCGGTAGAAGTCCGCGTTCCAATCCTGCAACCTATACCGGCACCTGGGGACCAATCAGAGAATTATTTGCTGCCACCACTGAAGCGAGAATAAAAGGTTTCAAAGTTGGTCGTTTTAGCTTTAATCGCCCAGGTGGTAGATGTGAAAACTGTGAAGGAAAAGGTGTTTTAAATATTGAGATGCATTTTTTGCCTGACGTTCAGATTGTTTGTGATGTTTGCAAAGGTAAACGCTTTAATCAAGAAACACTTTCTATTCACTATGATGGAAAAAGTATTGCCGATGTATTAGACATGACGATTACTCAGGCAGCAGAGTTTTTTACTGACATTCCAAATGTGGCCGACAAATTAAAAATGCTTGATAGAGTTGGCCTTGGTTATCTCACACTTGGACAATCTGCCAAAACACTTTCTGGTGGAGAGGCTCAGAGAACAAAATTATCAAAAGAACTTGCCAAACGTAACACTACCAAGACACTGTATTTACTAGATGAGCCAACAACTGGTTTGCACTATGAAGATGTAAAAAAATTAATTAGTGTCTTGCAAGATCTGGTATCAAAAGGAAATACTGTCATGATAATCGAGCACAACCTAGATGTAATAAAATGTGCCGATTGGATAGTAGATCTCGGTCCTGAAGGCGGAGATAGAGGTGGGGAAGTGGTTGCAGTTGGTACGCCAGAGGAAGTTGCTAGAAAAGCCGGAAGTTTTACTGGAAAATACTTGCGTAGAATTTTAAATTTGTAATTTGAAATTTTTAAACAATGTAAAATATTTCAATTTTAAAATTAAGTAATTAAAAATTGTTTTCAAATTGTAAATTAATAGAAAATATTAACAATTGTTTTTTATATGACATCTTTAAAAGAAAAAATCATTGAATTATCTAATTCTAGTGGGATATACCTCTTTTATAACTCAAAAAAAGAGCTTATTTATGTTGGGAAGGCGACGAATTTGAAAAGTAGAGTAGGCTCTTATTTCAAGGGTAAACGAACTTCAAGACCTATTGAGGCTATGATCCACGAGGTTGTTAATATAAAAACAATTCAAACTGATTCAGTCTTGGAAGCAATTATTTTGGAAGGAAAATATATAAAAAAATACCAGCCAAAATATAATGTAGATTGGAAAGATGATAAGTCGTGGAACTATATTGTTATCACTGATGAAAAGTTTCCACGTGTTTTGACCATAAGACAACATGAAGTTGATAGTAGTAAGAAGATTAGGCCCACCTCCGCTAAAGCTACGGCGGATAAACTACATAAGCAGATTAAGCATATGTTTGGGCCATATCCTGGGCTGAAAGTAAAAGAAATGATGAGATTACTTCAAAAATTATTTTATATTTCGACTTGTAAAGAAAAAAATAAAAAACCTTGTTTTTATCACCAGTTGGGCCAATGTCTAGGTGTTTGTACTGGCGAGATAACTCCAGTAGAATACAGGAAACGAGTGATAACTCCACTAGTGAAGTTTCTTCGTGGTAATAAAAAAAGTTTAATAAAAGATCTGGAAAAACAAATGAAAGCAGAGGCAAAACAAGAAAATTTTGAAGAAGCAGCTCGCCTGAGAAATCAAATAAAAAACTTAAATAAAATTCAAGATGTCGCACTATTAAATAAATCATTCGTAAAAACCGAAATCAGAAGACCGGGGTCTGGAGTCCGAATAGAGGGTTATGATATATCAAATCTTGGTTCTGTTCACAAAGTCGGATCAATGGTGGTGTTTGAAAACGGTCACTCTAAAAAACAAGACTATCGTAAATTTAATATTAATAAAGTAATAGGTCAAAGCGACGTAGATTGCCTTGCAGAAGTGATTGAAAGGCGTCTAAAGCATCCAGAATGGCCATATCCGGACGTTATAATGGTAGATGGAGGAAAGCCACAAGTTAATAAAACCAAGGCAATTTTGAAGCAAAATTTACTAAAAATTCCAGTAATTGGAATTGCAAAAGGACCGGATAGAAAGAAGAATGAAATGATACAAAATACCAAAGGTATACCCACAGGGCATCCCTCTTCGGGGACAAAAATACAGACTACAAAATTTACAGACTGGGTGAAAGAGAATGAGAAATTATTGATTAAGGTAAGAGATGAGGCGCATAGATTTGCTATTGCGTTTAATAGGAGTAAGAGAAAAATAAAGAGATAAAAAAATCCCGACTTAATCGGGATTTTTTCTTTATAAATTATATATTACTTGTCGGTAAAATTTAGTAACTCTTCCAAATCAAGCTTTTCTTCTATTTTTAAAACATCAGCTAACTTTGCTCTTGTCTCGGGTGACTTGGGCATGAAGAGAGTACAGCAATCATCGTGTGGAAGAATCGAAGTTTCAAAAGTGCCAATTTCTTTAGCTTTGTCTATTATTTCTTTCTTATCAAAGCCTACAAGTGGCCTTAAGATTATCATCGCAACTGATTGGTCTACCACAATCATATTTTCCAAAGTCTGTGAAGCAACTTGCCCCAGAGCCTCGCCAGTAATTAGGGCTTTTGCTCCTATTTTTTTTGCATGACGCTCTGCAAATTTCATCATATAGCGACGATAAAAAATTATTAAATACTTTTCTGGTATCTGTAACTTTAATTTTTTTTGAATATCACCAAAAGCTATTGAAGTAAGCTTTGAGTTTGGTGAATATGTTTGTAATATTTCGGCAAGCTCTTCAACTTTATCAATTGAAGATTGCGATGTGTATGGAGCTGAATGAAAGTGTATGAAGTGAACTTTCAAACCTCGTTTCATGGCATACCAAGCAGCCACAGGTGAATCTATCCCACCAGAGAGTAGTATCACAGCTTTGCCATTTATTCCCACAGGCAAACCACCTGGCCCCTGTATTTTTTCAGAATAAATTAAAGCAAAATTATCCACTATATTTACAAAGCAAGTTAGATCAGGATTAAACAGATCAACCTTTATGCCACGTGGATGAGTGGAAGACTCATTTTTACGTGGCTTGTTTAATTTTTCGAGAATATAAGCACCAACCTCTTTACTAATTTCCATTGAACTACTTGTAAAGTTTTTATTGCTTCTTTGACTGGTAATGCGAAAGGTTTCAAAATCTTGTTTGCTAATTTCTTCTAGACACTGTTCCTGAATTGCTTCTAAATTTTGTTCAACAAGGCTAGCAAAGCTAAAATTGGCAATACCAAAAGTAGTTTGGAGTAATTTTGTCCAATCTTCCTTTTGTTTTATATCAGGAATTACAATATCAAGACGTCCGTACTTTTTTTGTACCTCACCCTCTAATTTTGCGATATTTATTTTTTCTCTAATATTATCCACTAGCTGTCTTTCAAAATTAGGCCTGTTTTTGCCCTTGATAGCAATTTCATCGTAGTGAATGATTATAATGTTATTCATATTTTCGCGTTAATCCCGAACGAATTTGTCAATCCGTCGGCTGACGGAGCAGATAAATAAGGAGGGATCTTTCTTAGATATAACTTTTGTTTAATAGTACACCCTTTAATTTTATGACTATACTACATATTGAGCAAAGAATCAAGTTTATTAACAGTGACGACCTTCTTGTTTTGTGGTACAATGTGAATTAATAAATCATTCAACTTTAACTCCGAAAGATCCATCATCCCATTTCGCCACCGACTTCGTCGGGGCTACAGGGGATTCGGGATTGACGCGAAAATTATGCAAAATATACAAGAAATCTTCAACCGCATCCAAATAGCCAAGAAAAAACAAAAAGATATTAGAACAGCCTACAAAGACGCATTGGCTTCTTCGCTGGAATATCAGGAGCTTACAGAAAAATTAAGAACAATGAGAGAAAAGAAAAAACAGATTGAACAGACAACAAAAGAACAGTTTTCTAGCGAATTTACTAAGTTGGAAGATTTGAAAATTGATATTGAATCAGATCAGGAAATGTTGAATGATATTGCACTTAACAAAGTCATGAAAGGGGAGAGTATTGAGATTAGAGATGAGTATGACAATGAATATGAACCTTTATTTTCTGTAAAGTTTAGAAAGATGTGATTTTATCCACAGGTTGGATTGGACCAAAGAATGGTATACTAAAATGGTAGTTAATTAATCTAATAAATAAAAATATGAAAGTAACAATCTATTCAACCCCAACTTGTCCTTATTGCTTGCAGGCAAAAGAATTTTTTAAGGAAAAAGGTGTGGAGTATACTGAAATTAATGTTGCCGAAGACCAAGACAAAGCAAAGGAAATGATGGATAAGTCCGGCCAGATGGGTGTGCCTGTTATTGATATCGACGGTGAGATTATTGTTGGTTTTGACAAGACCAAGATCGAGGGTTTATTGAAATAAAGCATTGATTTCACGGATTTTAAATGATTACATAGACGAAAACCTGCTTTTTAAAGCAGGTTTTGTATTTAAATAAAAAATATGTTAAAATACTCATCACCTAAAACCTATTAACCATAACCAAATTACCTAAAAAATTATGTCACGTGAAATAGTCTTGGACATCGAAACAATGGGTGATATTAAAAAATTTGATGAATTAAAAATCACAGTTGTTTCTATTTATGAATATGAGACTGATAAGTACACTTCTTTTGAAGAACACGAACTAGGTGAACTCTGGCCAATTTTGGAAAAAGCCGAACGTACCATTGGCTATAATAGTGAGCATTTTGATATGCCAATTTTAAATAAATATTATGCTGGTGATTTATTATCATTTCCGCATTTAGATTTACTAAAAGTAATCAAAGACACAAACGGCAAAAGGTATAAGTTGGATGATGTGGCCAAAGCAACTTTGGAAAATGTTTCAAAAAGTGCTGATGGACTAGAAGCTATGAAGTGGTGGGAAGAGGGTAGAAAAGAAGATGTAAAGAGATATTGTGAGCAAGATGTAAAAGTGACCAAGGAAGTATACGAGTATGGTAAACAAAATAAGATGTTGTATATCCAGACATTGACTGGTGAACTCCAGCCGATAGGTGTTAATTTTGATGTTCCAAAAGAAGTTATAGGTGCCAATGGGCAAGTTGGAGGAAATATTAATTTGACGCTACCGTTTTGACAAGATACAAAATACACATAATAAAATACAATAAAAAAATCCACCTGATTGGCGGATTTTTTATTTATAGATACTTACTATAGATATAAATAAAATTTGACAAATTTTTAGATTTGTTATATCATACTAACCAAGTATTAATTATAAAATATGCTCCAATTTACAAAAGAGGTGGACTATGGTCTACAACTAGTAATCACACTAGCAAAACTAGAAAACAAGGAACTACTAAGTTTGCGAAATTTTTCCAAAGACACTGGAATATCGTTTTTGTTTTTACAAAGGATTGCCAAAAAGCTAAAAGATGCCGGTATTGTTGAAGCAACCAAAGGTGCTCAGGGTGGTTATTTACTAAAGAAAAATCCATTAAAAATAAATTTAAAAGAAATTATTGAGGCATTAGAAGGTGATTATGCTATCATTCATTGTTTGCGCGGTAAATGTGGTTGTAAACGAGAAAAGACTTGCGAATCAAGAAAAGTTTTTAAAAAAATAAATAGCCACCTGGTTGATTATTTGGATAGTGCTAAGTTGAGTGACTTTGTATGACTTTCTAGAAAAGTCCCTCCCCTTAGAGAAGGGGAGGACAGGTGGGGTTGAATATCGAAGCCACAGACGCTGCTACTATGTCAACCTCCCCTGACCCCTCCTCCTCTGAGGAGAGGAACCTGAATATAAAATAATTATGTTCCCAAATAAACCAGAAAATAAAAAATTAGTATACTTAGACCACGCAGCCACGACTTACGTTGATCCGGAAGTAAAAGCTGTGATGGATCCTTATTATACAGAAAAATTTGCCAATCCTTCTGGGATTTATAATATTGGCCGGGAAGTAAATGGTGCTATTAACGATGCACGTAGAAAAGTAGCTCAGATTTTGCACGCTTTACCTGATGCAATTATATTTACTGGTGGCGGTACTGAGTCTGATAATCTTGCAATTTTTGGTACTGCTTACAAACACGAGTCACAAGGCAAACATATTATTTCAGTCAGAACTGAACATCATGCTGTCCTACATCCTTTAGAAAAACTAGACAAGCAAGGTTTTGAAATTACTTATTTAAATGTAAATGAGCAAGGTCAGATTGATTTGAAAGAATTAAAAAAAGCCATTCGTAAAGACACAATCCTTATCTCCATAATGTACGCTAATAATGAAATAGGAACTGTTCACCCAATTGCTGATATTGGTCGAGAAATTTTGAAATGGCGTAAGGAAAATAAGACCGTTTATCCTTTTTTTCATAGTGATGCTTGTCAGGCGGCTGGAGTACTAGATTTAGACGTAGAAAAACTTCACGTAGATCTGATGACTTTAAATGGTAGTAAGATGTATGGTCCAAAAGGTATTGGTGTTTTATATAAAAGGAGAGGAATAAATTTAGAACCAATGATAATTGGAGGAGGACAAGAAATGGGTCTGCGGGCTGGTACTGAAAATGTTCCAGGCATAGTAGGTTTGGCGAAAGCACTAGAATTATCCCAAGAAAATAAGGAAGTTGAAAATAAAAGATTAATAGAGCTTAGAAAATATTTTTGGGATGAACTTAAAAAAAATATTGGTAAAATAAAATTGAACGGACCCCACCTTCGCCCCACTTCCACTAAAGTTACAGCGGACAAGCAAGGCTACGGCGGGCAAGCTGAACTAGATAGATTACCTAACAATCTTAACGTGACCTTTTTAGATATTGAAGGTGAGGCAATGCTTTTGTATTTAGATGAATATGGAATTGTTACTTCCACTGGATCAGCCTGCACATCTGGATCTCTAGACGCCTCCCATGTTTTGACTTCGTGTGGAATGCCTTATGAATATGCTCACGGAAGTCTGCGTTTTACTTTAGGAAAATGTAACACTAAAGAAGATGTTGACTATGTAATGAAGTATTTACCAGGGATTGTTGAAAAGTTGAGGGAGATTAGTCCGGTTAATCTGTCGCAATAATCTCGAAACTACACGACCTGCCGTCAGGCGGGAGTGAGTGAGAGATCTTTCGAAGGATAAATATAGTGGACCACATTAAACAGATGTGCATCAAAATACTTTTTCTCCGAAAGATCCCTCCTCATTTATCTGCGCTCACGCTTGATAAATTCGTTCGGGATTAACTGAAAAATATGACACAACAACCAAAAATAAAAGACAAACAAGGAAATACCTGGCTATATTCCGACATAGTTAAGGATCATTTTTTTAATCCAAAAAATTTAATGCCACAAGGCGAAGAAGAGAAGTTTCAGGCAGATGGTATGGGTAGAGTAGGAAGTCCTGCATGTGGAGATGAGATGGTAGTTTGGATCAAAGTAAAAAATAATAAAATTGTAGACTGCAAATGGCAAACTTTTGGATGTGGCTCAGCAATCGCTTCTACTTCTATGATGTCTGAGATGGTTCTAGAAAACGGGGGAATGAAAATTACTGATGCTCTGAAGCTTACCCCCAAAGATATTTTAGATCGCTTGGGTGGTTTGCCCCCCAATAAAATTCATTGTTCAGTTTTGGGTGATCAGGCACTTGAAAAAGCTATTGAAGATTATACACGGAAGACACAGAAATAAAGGAAAAGATGGAATAACGTTTTTTATGAAATCAATAAAAGTTTGTTCTGGTCCGGTGTGCAAAGAGAAGGGATCAGAAAGAATAAAAGAAAAAATTGATAGTGATTTGCAAAGTCAATTGAAATCTGATAATATTAATGTTGAGTTTTGTTCTTGTTGTGGTAATTGTGAATTTGCTCCTAATATTGAAGTGAATGGTAATGTTTTTGGTAGTGTCACAGAAGAAAATGTTGTGCAAGTTATAAAAGATGCCCCTGAAAACAAGCAGGAAATAAATATTGATGATTTTTTGGATGATGTATAAAAAGTCAAATTTACTAAATAAATAATAATTCAATGAGCTATCTGAGGTACTAAAAAGGATTCCTCGGCTTCGCTCGGAATGACATTGAAAATTATATGAAATGTACAGTAAACCCAGAACTTTGCATCGGTTGTGGCACTTGTCCAGCTGTTGCACCAAACAGCTTTGCTATGAATGATGAAACAAACAAAGCTGAAGCCATTAATCCCTCAGGAGATACAGACGAGACTGTAAAAATGGCAGTGGATTCTTGTCCGACTGGGGCGATTAGTATTGAAAAGGAGTAAAGAACAAGGATTAAGGAATAAACAAGACCGCTTTATTGCGGTTTTTTGTCCTTACTTTACCCCGCACTATTTTCAAAAAAATAGTGCGGGGTTTACTTTTTTGCTAGAATTGGTATAATTTAGAAAGGAATTCTAACGAGGTGAGGGGGAAACTATGGCACTGCCTACAAGAAGCACGGCTTCGCTTATGGGTGGCAACCCAGAATTGCTCCAATGGGCAATTGACAACACTCCTGCTGGTAGGAGGGGTTGCAGAGATTTCAAGGTTATACGTACCTCAGAAGAACTCTCGCGTGCCATAGAAGATGGTACGAAACAGTTCTTGCGAGGCAGTCCGAGACCAAAGTGAGGGAAGGGGGGGCGCTATTACAGGCCCCCCCTAAAAATCTTTTTATGAATATTGGAAAACTATACATAACAGCCACACCCATAGGAAATTTGGGTGATATTACCCTTCGCGCTTTAGAAACTCTAAAAAGCGTTGATTTTGTGTTGTGTGAAGATACTAGAGTAACACAGAAATTATTAAATCATTATGAAATAAAAACACCGACGTTTTCTTATCACCAACACAGTAAGGATAAGAAAGTCAATGAAATTATTAAATTATTAGAAGAAGGAAAAAACTTAGCCCTTGTTACTGATGCCGGTACACCAGGCATCTCAGATCCGGGAAACGAACTAATAAACCAGTTAACTAATAAACCAATTAACATAATCCCAATACCTGGTCCATCAGCACTCACTACCGCATTATCTATTTCCGGTTTCAACACATCAAAATTCTTATTCCTTGGCTTTCCACCACATAAAAAAGGTAGAAAAAAGTTTTTTCAAGAAGTTGCCGATGCAAAACATACAGTTGTATTTTACGAATCATGTCATAGAATAAAAAAATGCATTACTGAGTTAGTGGAGGTACTTGACAAAAGTGCTAAAATGTGTATATGTCGGGAATTAACAAAAAAATTTGAAACAACATATCGTGGAACAATTAGTGAAATAGTAGAGATGGAGATAAAAGAAAAAGGCGAATTTGTAATACTTATAAGTAAATAAAAATATAATATGAACTCCGAACTCCGAACTCCGAACTATTACATAACAACCACCCTTCCATACGTAAATGCCAAACCACACATTGGTTTTGCTTTGGAAATTATTCAGGCCGATGTTTTGGCACGTTATCATACACTGCTCGGTGATGAAGTTATTTTTAATACTGGAACTGACGAACATGGTTTGAAAATCTTTCGTAAGGCCGAGGAACTTGGTACCACACCACAAGCATATTGTGATGAGTGGGCAGGGAAGTTTGACGCACTAAAGCAATCTCTCAACCTATCTTATACTAGCTTTATTCGAACCACTGATAAACACCACGAGGCTGCCGCACAAAAGTTTTGGGAATTATGTTTGGCCAATGGAGATATTTATAAAAAAAATTACCAAGTAAAATATTGTGTTGGGTGTGAATTAGAAAAAACTGATTCAGAGTTAGAGAATGAAAAATGTCCAGTCCATCCAAATTTAGATTTAGAGATTATTGATGAAGAAAATTATTTTTTTAAGTTTTCAAAATTTCAAGAACCACTTTTGAAAATGTACAAAGCTAATCCCAATTTTGTGGTTCCACAACATAGATTTAATGAGATTACAAAATTTGTCGAACGTGGTTTACAAGATTTCAGTATTTCCAGAATAAAAGAAAAAATGCCTTGGGGAGTAGCCGTACCAAATGATGAGACCCAAGTTATGTATGTTTGGTTTGATGCACTTGTAAATTATATTTCAACACTTGGGTGGCCCTCCTTCGCCAGGGCTACGGAGGGCAAGCCCTCAAAGTTTGAGGATTTTTGGCCAGGAATACAGGTCGCAGGAAAAGATAATCTCCGCCAGCAGACCGCTATGTGGCAAGCCATGTTGCTATCTGCCGGACTTCCAACCTCAAAACAAGTCTTTATTCATGGCTTCATTACATCAGAAGGGCAAAAGATGAGTAAATCGCTTGGTAATGTGGTAGATCCATTTGAAATTGCAGGCGAGTATGGAACAGATGCTTTACGGTACTATCTTCTCGGCGCAGTTCCTTCTTATGATGATGGTGATTTTAGTATAGAGCGTTTTGAAGAATTTTATACTGCACATCTTGTGAATGGAGTGGGGAATTTGACTTCACGAGTGCTTACTATGTTGGAAAAGTATAATGATAATAAGATTCCAGAGCAAGTAGAAAGTGAAAAGTATAAAGTAGAAAGTTTTTGGAATAGTTACAACGAAACTTTAAGTAAATATAATTTTGAGGAGTGTGTAAAAAATATTAATGCTTTTGTTGGTGAAATTGACACACTAATTTCAAAGGAAAAACCTTGGGCAAAAGCAAAAACTGGCGAAGATATTTCCGGATTACTTTACCAACTTGCAGAAAGCTTGCGTCATATTGCAGTAGCCCTACTCCCAATCATCCCAGAATCAGCACAGAAAATCTTAGATCAGCTTGGAACAAAGGATTTGAGCCACGATTGGGGAAAATTATTAGAAAATGGTATAATAAAGAAAAGTGAAGAAGTCTTATTTAAAAGATTGGGGTAAAAATATCTAATTACTAATATCTAATTTCTAATAAAATGTTTAATGTCTAATTTATAAATTGGTCATTGATAATTTTATTAGAAATTAGGTGAATTAGAAATTAGAAATTTACAAAACTTTTTTTACTACAACTAAATTTTAAATTAAATCATATGTCTCTTTTCGATGTAATTCTCCTCATTATAATCAGTGGTTTCGCCATGTTTGGCTTCTGGTTTGGACTCATCCATACCTTAGGCTCATTACTTGGTACTATACTCGGAGCATTTCTCGCTAGTCGTTGGTATGAGCCAATGGGGGAATGGCTCGCCAATGTAACCGGTTGGGAAACGAACATGCCAAAGGTTCTGATGTTTATCATTGCCTTCGTGGTAATAAATAGATTAGTTGGTTTTGGTTTTTGGATTTTTGAAAAAACAACTGATATTGTCACAAAACTACCGTTTATAAAAGGAATAAACAGATTTTTAGGAATGGTTTTGGGTTTATTTGAAGGAATTTTAACGCTTGGTTTGATATTTTATTTTATTGACAAAGTACCTTTGTCAGAACATTTCATGGGCTATATGGCTGATTCTCTAATCGTGCCTTTTCTAGTTAATACTGCTGGAATTCTAATCCCACTTTTACCAGATGCCTTAAAGATGTTAGAAGATTCAGTTGATTATATTGAGGATTTGGTTTTGTAAAAAAGCGAAGCCCCACATTTCTGCGGGGCTCTCTTTCGACAAAGAACGTTGGACGACTCCTCCCAGCCATCTTTTTTATGCGTCTCTTTTCTTCCCCTCACTTCTACGAATCACCAGTCGGACGACCAGGCCGACCAGGAGATACGTAGTAAGCAAGATGACTATGGCAACTAAGCCACAAAAGTGGCTTTCCGACGGTAACGTAGCCAACATCAAGCACCTCAGAGCGTTGTGGTTTTTGGTACAGGTTTGTACCTAGAGGGTGAGGCAGGTCGCGATTGACCAGCCCTCCGGAATCTGATCCTTCGGGATTTTCCCGGGCAGGAAGATTCCCTTCTGGATGTTGTCGTCGCGTCCCAGGAAACTTGCGATTCCTGGGCCGTAGATTTCAGCGAGCATGCCGAGCATGACCTGGCGACGGAACGGGTTGTTCACACCACCATGTTCACGGAATTCCTGCCGAGTGACGGATTGACCGTCGACCCCCTCGAGCTCGAAGTGGAAGTTTACCCCCTCGTGTTCCTCCCCCTCATTGTTAAGTCTGACCTTGCAATCACTGTCCTCCCACAGGACCAGGCCTATGGCGTGGAGGTCGGTGTTCCAGCAGAGTTTACGTCGTATTCCCATTTTAGTCCTCCTTGTTGCGGGTTTCCCCTGAGTTTAAGAAAAGCTTACTATTTTTTTGAAAAAAAGTCAATATGAATTTAATAGACTCCCACTGCCACATTCAATTTAATGCTTATAAAAATGATTACGATGAAGTAATCAATCGTTGTGTTAAGAAAAATGTAATATTAAACACTGTTGGTACCCAAAAAGAAACCAGTAAAAAAGCAGTAGAGTTTGCTGAGAAGTATGATAGTGTTTATGCTACAATAGGTTTGCATCCAATTCATCTCTTCCCAACTCATGTAGATGAAGAAGAATCTAGTTTTATTTCTCGTGAAGAAGATTTTGATGAGGAATACTATGGTGAGCTTGCTAAGTCAAAAAAAGTAATCGCAGTGGGGGAGTGTGGTATAGATCTATTTCACTTACCAAAAGATAAAAGTTTGGATGAAGTCTTAGTAAAACAAAAAGAAATTTTTGTAAAACAAATTAACTTTGCAGTAAAAAATAATTTGCCTTTAGTTATTCATGTTCGTGATGGTAATGCAGAGGTTCAAATGTCTGCTTACGAGGAAGTTGCCAAGATACTGGAAGTTCTCCCCCTAAAAAGGGGGAGTCAGAGGGGGTGTTCGCCGGGTGAGCCAATACCCCCCTTTATCCCCCCTTTCCAGGGGGGAATTAGAGGTGTCGTTCATTGCTATAGTTCTAACTGGCAAAACGCTCAGAAATTCCTCGATCTAGGACTTTATCTTGGTTTTACTGGCATTGTAACTTTTCCAGCTAGAAAAACAGACCCAAAACCACAAGAAGAATTGATTGAAGTAATAAAAAACTGCCCATTGGGCAGAATATTGATTGAAACTGATGCACCATATCTAGCACCACAAAAATATCGTGGAGAGCGTTGCGAACCGTGGATGGTAGAAGAAGTTGCAAAGAAAATTGCAGAAATAAGAGGTTTGAGTGAGGAAGAAGTCAGAAAAGCGAGTGTGGAAAATGCGAAGAGATTGTTTAAAAAGATTAAATAACAATATATAGAATAAAACATAGAATTAATTCTATGTTTTATTATTAAAAAAAGACCTCTCAAGGTCAAAAATAGTGTTTTAGATTTTCCTTCGAGTCCGGTTTGCTTGCGCGCCCCGGACTCTGTTGTATCCTCCCATGATGATATCAGCGGGAGATCTTGAATGCCGCATCGATCATTCGACCACCAAACGCGATGCCGAGGCTCAGAGCCTCTTCGCCCTCCTTCTTGAGCTTGATGCCCATCCGGTAAGCACTCCCTGCTTTTTCGCAGGTGCTTCCGAAGGCACCGAAGAACATCGCGAGAGGAAGCGTGCACACCACGGCCCCCACCCAAGCCGTGGTCCAGAGCACAGTATCAGTCTTGCTGACACTGATGATTTTTCGGGTCATGGGCCCTCCTTCTAGGGGTTTGGGGTCAGCACGTCACAGATGACGAACGGTGTCGCTATCAAGACCAGAGACAGTCCTGCCAACAACAAGGCAGTGTCCTTCGCGAATCGCTTTATCACCAAATCCTCCTTCTTGGATAAGGTTATCATATCAGCATTTAGACCAAGTTATTGTCAAGTTTAAACTAAAACAAGCCAAAAGTCAAGCCTTATGGACTTATTCACAAGAAAAACAAAAAACACTGTTGACTTGTGTTCTGAAATGATGTAAAATATGGTCGCTTCATTAAAAGACCTTTTTTGTTTAAAATATGCCATTATTACCTGAAGATCCCAAAGATAGGAAGTATATGTTGATGGGTTTGCGAATAGCAGGTGATTTTGGAGCATCTATCGCTGTGCCAGTTATATTGTTTGTCATAATAGGTCAGTGGTTAGATGGAAAATACGAAAAAACACCACTTTTTACTGTAATAGCATTCCTTTTGGCTGCTCTAGTTTCTGGAAAAATGTTATACAAAAAGGCAAAGAAATATGGTAAGGAATATAATGCATTAGATGAAAAAGAGCCTAAGAAAGATACTCTGAAATCAATAATCGAATAAACGAAATTACTTAAATTATGTCCAGTTCAATTCACATCCCAACCCTAGCACCAGAAGTCGTAACACAAATCGGCAGTATTAATATTACCAATACAATGATTAATGCATGGCTTGCGATAATCATTTTTTTAATTCTAGGGATTTTGGTAAAAAGAAGTGTCCGTTTACGTCCGGGGAAATTACAAAATACCTGTGAATTCTTTTTAGAATCAGTTTTGGGATATTTTGATCAAGTGACTGGTAGTAGAAAGAAAACAATTAAATTTTTGCCAGTAGTCGGGTCTATATTTTTCTTTGTTCTATTATCAAACTGGTTGGGACTATTACCAGGTACTGGAAGTATTACAAATAACCATATTATGGTTTTGCGACCAGCCAATACTGATTTGAATTTGACTGTAGCAATGGCACTTGTTTCTGTTATTGCCTCACATATCTATGCTTTTGCTGCTATTGGTATATTTACACACTTAGGAAAGTTTATCCAAATCAAAAATTTGATTTTAAGTATTAAAAAAGGCCCGATTGCTGTTTTTAGTGCAATAATTGAATTTGGGGTAGGTTTAATTGAGATAGTATCCGAAATTGCCAAAGTTCTATCACTATCTTTAAGGTTATTCGGTAATGTTTTTGCTGGTGAAGTACTTATTTCGGTTATATCAGCATTAGTTGCTGCATTTGTCCCAACTCCTTTTATGTTGTTGGAATTGCTAGTTGGATTAATCCAGGCTGCTGTATTTGCCATGCTTACAATAGTATATATGACTGTAGCCAGTAGCGCGCCACATGGAGCAGAGGAACACTAATATTCAGATTTCCAGATAATCCAGATTTACGGATAATATTTATTTCATCCGTAAATCTGGATTATCCGTATATCCGGATAGTACATTAATTAATTGAACAATTTCTAACGAGGTTAAATAACCCTCCTCCCCCTCGTAGTAGAAAAGGTTCTAGTAAGACATAATACTATGGAACATGAATCAATCGTGGTAATGGCAAAGGCCTTTACTATGGCAGTAGGTGGTTTTTTTCCAGCTATGGCTATCGGAAAATTGGTAGCAAAAGCTATGGAATCTATCGGACGTAATCCAGAAGCTGCTGGAAAATTGTTTGTACCCATGCTATTGGGTGCTGCATTTGCAGAAGCTATTGCTATTTACGCATTAGTAGTTGTATTTACATTAAAGTAAATCGATTCATGCTAGATCTATTTTAGGTCTAGCTTAACTGAAATATTTTAATAGAAATAATATGTCAAATGAAGTAGAAAATATACATGTTGAAGAGACTGCCGTAGAAACTTACGAAGAAGTCATAGATACTCACGGCGCTTCCACTGGTGAAGAAAGTGTGGCTGCATCTCTAGGTTTAAATGGACAGCTCTTTGCTTTTCAACTTTTGAATTTTGCAATTGTAGCTGTTATTATTTGGTTTTTAATTCTAAAGCCATTGACAAAGACTCTAGAAGAACGAAAAAAACTTATTGATGAAAGTCTAGACAAAGCCAAGGAAATTGATTCGAACCTACAAATGGCTGAGTTAAAGTTTCAAGAAAGAATTGACGATGCTAAATCTGAAGCAAGCAAGGTAATGTCTAAGGTTCAAGAAGAGGGTACGGAATTGACAAATAAAATGAAAGAAAAAGCTCAGAAAGAAATCGAATTAGTTGTTGATCAGGCTAAGCGCAATATTAAAATCGAAAAAGAAGATATGATGGCTGAGTTAAAGGAAGAAACTGCAAATTTAGTAATTGCAGTGGTTGAAAAAGTTTTGGAAGAAAAATTAGATGGAAACAAAGATAAGAAGTTGATTGATGGAGTTTTGAATAAATTGAAAAAATAATCATGGTTTATCATGGTAATCCTGGTAATCTGTGTTCTATATTAAATCTACTGGAAAAACTTTAAAATGGAACACAGATTACCAAGATTACCCGGATTTACCAAGATATAATATGAAATTAACAAATAAACAAATAGCCCAAGCACTTTTTGAGGCAACAGAAAAATTATCTGGTGCTGATCTTGATGGTGCATTGCAAAGGTTTGTTGAATTGCTTGCCAAAAAACAAAAACTTAAACAGGTTGGAAATATTATTGTTGAATTTGAAAAGATTGCTAAAAAAGCAGAGGGTATAGTAGAAATTGATATAAAGTCAGCCAAAAAGTTAGACAAAGTAACAATGGACAATATTAAAAAAGTATTCGGTGAAAAAGTAGAAGCAATAGAAGAGGTGGATGAAAGTTTGTTAGGTGGGATAACTATTAGAACTGAAGATAGAATTTTGGACGGAAGTTTAAGAACTCAATTAGCCAGTCTTAAACAAAAATTAATTTAAATATAAAAAATTTAGTATTAAGAAATAAAGAAAAAGGTTTAATTGTTTATTAGTTTAATGGTTTAATAGATTTTTCTATGAAAAACCAACTTAAATACAGACTAATAAACTATTAAACAATTAAACTAATAAACAAAATATATGTCAAATCAAATTGTTGAACAACTAAAAAAGCATATTGCTGATTTTGAAAAGTCAGTTGAAGTGGAAGAAATTGGTACTGTTATCGAGGTTGGTGATGGTATTGCTCGTATGAGTGGCCTAAATAATTGTCAGGCTCAAGAGATGCTTGAATTTCCGGGTGGAATTATGGGTGTAGCTTTGAATCTTGAAGAAGAGACTGTTGGTGCCATGATCTTGGGCGAATGTGCTACTATCAAAGAGGGCGATACAGTGAAACGTACTGGTCGTATTTTGTCAGTTCCTGTTGGTGAACAAATGATTGGTCGTGTTGTAAATGCTCTAGGTCAAGAAATTGATGGCAAAGGCGAAATAAAGACCAAACAATTTTATCCAGTAGAAAAAATCGCTCCTGGTGTTATGCAACGCCATCCAGTTCACCAACCAGTTCAAACTGGTATCAAATCTATTGATGCTATGATCCCAATTGGTCGTGGTCAACGTGAGCTTATTATTGGTGATAGACAAACTGGTAAGACTGCGATTGCAATTGATACTATTATCAACCAAAAAGGCCAAAACATGAAATGTGTTTATGTTGCAGTTGGTCAAAAGGAAAGTAAGGTTGCTCGTATCGTGGCAAAATTGGAAGAAGCAGGTGCTATGGAATATACAACTGTAGTTGTGGCCGGTGCATCTAACCCAGCTTCTATGTCATTTATTGCTCCATATGCTGGTGTGGCAATTGCAGAATACTTTGCAGATAAAGGTGAAGATGTTTTAGTAGTTTATGATGATTTGACTAAACAAGCTTGGGCATATCGTGAAATCTCACTATTACTTCGTCGTCCACCAGGACGTGAAGCCTATCCTGGTGATGTGTTTTACTTACACTCACGTCTTCTTGAACGTGCTTGTAAACTTAGTGAAGAAGCTGGTGGCGGTTCTATCACAGCTTTGCCAATTATTGAAACTCAAGCAGGGGATTTGACCGCATATATTCCAACTAACGTAATTTCTATTACTGATGGTCAAATTTTCTTGGAAACAGATTTGTTCTACAAAGGTATTCGTCCTGCTATTGGTATTGGTTTGTCAGTTTCCCGTGTAGGTGGAGCTGCTCAAATCAAACCAATGAAAAAAGTAGCTGGTAAAACCAAGTTAGACATGGCTCAGTTTAGAGAATTAGAAGCCTTTGCTCAGTTTGCTAGTGACTTGGATGAAGATACTAGAAAACAAATTGAACGTGGTTACAGGATTACCGAAATAATGAAACAACCTCAATATTCACCAATGGCAGTAGAAAATCAAGTTGCTGTTATTTATGCAGTGAACAATGGTATATTTGATGATGTAGAAGTAAAAGATGTCTCAGCTACTGAGATCAAACTTATTGAATTCTTGAACAAATCAAAACGAACTTTACTTGATAAGTTAGCAGCAGGTGAGTGGGATGAAAAAGTTGAAGCTGAGTTGAAGGGTGCTTGTGAGGAATTTAAGAAATAATAAAATCCGTTCAAATTAGTTAGATTAGTTCAATCAGTGTTCTATTTAAACTCTAATAGAACACGGATCTAACGGATTAAACAGATAATAACTGATATTTATGGGTGTCAATACCAAAGCAATTAAAAGCCGAATCAAATCCGTTGGTAATACAAAGAAAATTACCAAAGCTATGGAAATGGTAGCCGCTGCAAAGATGAGAAAAGCTACAGAAGCAGCAGTGAATACTCGTACTTATGCTACGATGGCTTGGGATTTGCTCGTAAGTCTTTCAAAAGTACAAAAAGAAAAACTACCTTTGCTTGAAGTTCGTCCGGTAAAAAAATTATTAGTTGTTTTAATTACATCAAATCGTGGACTGTGCGGTAGTTTTAATTCTAATATTATCAGAAAAATTTCTGCACAGCTAAAGGATCCAAAAAATATTAGTCGCCAACGTACAGAGATGGGCGAAGTAGAGCCATCAGAAGAAATTGAAATAGATGTATTAGGTATTGGAAAAAAGGGTGCAGATTTTGCTAAGAAAAATAATTACAATCTAATTGCCTCATATAGTGAATTTTCCGATACGCCAAAGCTGGATGCTGTAATGCCGATTTCTCAGATGATCATTGATGAATACGTAAAAGGTAATTACGATAAAGTAGTGGTTGCTTATACTGATTTTAAATCTGCCATTGCTCAAGTTGCAAAATTACGACAAGTTTTACCTATTTCAGAAGTTGATTTAGAAAAAATGCTTTATGAGTTAGGCAAAAATGAAGAAAATGAAAAAGTTGAAGCAGAAACAAAAGTAGCAGACTACTTATTCGAACCAAGCAAGTCTGAAGTTTTGAAAACTATTTTACCACGACTTGTTGAAACACAAATTTACCAAGCAGTACTAGAAAGCAGTGCCAGTGAACACAGTGCTCGTATGATGGCCATGAGAAATGCGTCAGATGCTGCTGAAGATATGATAAAGGAATTAAACTTAACATTTAACAAAGCACGTCAAGCCGCTATCACACAAGAAATTGCTGAGATTGCTGGTGGGGCTGCTGCACTAGAGTAAATTAGTTTATTCGATTATTGGTTTATTAGTAAGTGTCTAGATAGGTAACTAGTAAACCATTCAACCAATAAACTAATAATCAATTAACTATATAAATAAAATATTATATTAAGAAATAACGTATGTCAGAATCTAAAAATGTAGGTAAAATCAGTCAAATCATCGGTGTAGTAGCTGATGTAGAGTTTGGTAAGGAGAATCTTCCAGAGATTTTTAATGCTCTAGAAACAAAATTACCGAATGGCGATACTTTGATTTTGGAAGTACAACAACACCTTGGCTCCAATACTGTCCGTACTATTGCTATGAGTACTACAGATGGTTTACAACGTGGTGCTGAGGTAGTAGATACTGGTGCTCCAATTTCTGTTCCAGTTGGACCAGAGACTCTTGGTCGAATGTATGATGTGGTTGGAAACACTATTGACCAAAAAGGTGCTTCAAAAACAACCAAGAAATATCCAATTCACAGACCAGCCCCAAGTTTCAAAGAACAATCTACTGAATCAGAGGTTCTAGAAACTGGTATCAAAGTTATCGACTTGTTTTGCCCATTTTTGAAAGGTGGAAAAGTTGGTTTATTCGGTGGTGCTGGTGTAGGTAAGACTGTTGTGATCCAAGAACTTATTCGTAACATTGCTTCAGAACATGGTGGATATTCTATGTTTGCAGGTGTAGGTGAACGTACTCGTGAGGGTAATGATCTGTACCGAGAAATGGAAGAATCAGGTGTGCTTGATAAGACTGCCTTAGTTTTTGGTCAAATGAATGAACCACCTGGAGCTCGTGCTCGTGTTGCTCTTACAGCTCTAGCTATGGCAGAGTACTTTCGTGATGAAGAAGGAAAAGATTTGCTTTTATTTGTAGATAATATTTTCCGTTTCACCCAAGCCGGGTCAGAGGTTTCAGCCTTACTAGGTCGTATGCCTTCTGCTGTAGGTTATCAACCAACCCTAGCTACTGAGATGGGAAGACTTCAAGAGCGTATTACTTCTACTGACAAAGGTTCTATTACATCTGTGCAAGCTGTGTATGTACCAGCCGACGACTTGACTGATCCGGCTCCTGCTACTACTTTTGCTCACCTTGATTCTACTGTTGTATTGAACAGATCTTTGGCAGAACTCGGAATCTACCCTGCTGTTGATCCATTGGATTCTAGTTCTACAATCCTTGATCCAAATATAGTTGGTGCAGAACACTACCGTGTTGCTCGTGAAGTTCAACAAGTACTACAAAAATACAAAGACTTACAAGATATTATTGCCATTCTTGGTATGGAAGAATTAAGTGATGAAGATAAGACTACTGTATCTCGTGCTAGAAAAATTCAAAAATTCCTTTCACAACCTTTCCATGTTGCCGAAGTATTTACTGGCTCTCCTGGTACTTATGTAAAAGTTGCCGACACTGTAAAAGCTTTTGGTGAAATCCTAGATGGCAAACACGATGACAAACCAGAACAGGCTTTTTATATGAAGGGTGGGATAGACCAAGTCAAATAAAATCCGTTTATATCCGTTAAATTAGTTTAATCCGTGTATCTATTAACGTTTATAGATACACAGATTTAACGGATTAAACTAATTAGAACTAATTTTTTATGAGTGACAACATACTACAATTTAAGATAGCAACGCCTGAAAAAGTTGTTTATGAAGATGAGATAAATCAAGTCTCCATCCCAACTACTTCTGGCGAAATTACAATCTTGCCAAATCACATTCCACTAGTTTCTGTTTTACAAGCTGGTGAGATTAAGATTACAGATAAAGACGGTGAACATGTCTTAGCTGTTGCCGGAGGTTTCTTGGAAGTACGCGATAATAATGAAATAGTAATATTAGCAGACAATGCTGAACGTGCGGAAGAAATTGATCTGGAACGCGCTGAACAAGCTCGTGAAAGAGCCTTGAAAGAAATTGAGGAAGCCAAAAGTGTGGAAAATGTTGACTTTGCTAAATTACAAATTGTACTTGATAGGGAAATGAATAGGATTAGAGTTGGTAAAAAATACAAAAAATTAAGAAAGTAATTAAGTAATAAGCAAAAGCTCTCATTTCTTAATGGGAGTTTTTTTGTCCACAGGTTTTTTAAATGATATTGTCAATTTTTTTAAAATATGGTAAACTATTGTCTATTCAATTAGTAACTTAGTTTAAAGGTTTATTAGTTTATTGGTAATGGCAGACCGATAAACAATTAAACCAATAAACAATTAAACTTAATTTATGCAAAAACTAAAGACAATTCTACTCGTTGCAGTAGAAACCGCAGTGGCTGCTGCAGCTTTGCACTATTTGCGCGAAGCTCTAATGCACAGCCATCATCATGAGATCAATACGATCTTACCTATTTTACTCGACATTGCTTTTTTGGCTGTGTTTGCCTCTTTTGGTGGACGTTTGGCTGGAGTATTTGGCATTGCTCCAATGGCGGGAAAAATCATCATGGGTATTATTGCTGGTCCAGCTCTAATTGGAGTTATTAGTCCTTATGCTATGGGTGTAGAGATCGCTCGTTTGGCTGGTGTATTATTTATTTTATTTGAAGCTGGTCTTCATTTTGATTTAGAATTATTAAAGAAAAATATTGGTATTGCTACAGCTGTTGCTTTTGGTGGTGTACTTATTCCACTAGTATCTTTTGCGTTACTTGGTCACTATGTGATCGGCATGGAATGGTTACCAGCAATATTTTTGGGTGGTATTTTTACTGCCACTTCAGTTGGTTTATCTGTAGAAGCCTTGAAAGCAGCTGGCAAACTTGAAACCAACATGGGAAACCGTATTGTTGGTGCCGCTGTGATTGATGATATCTTGGGTGTACTTGTCCTAACTGTACTTGCAAAATTATCCGCCGCTGGAGCCGTTGGTGCTCATGGTGAAGCTGCCGGGCTTGATATTATGACTCTTGTTTGGCTTGGAGTTTCTGTCATTGCCTTCTTTGGTGGTGCTTATGCTATGTGGAGTGCTGGTCTAGCCGACAAAGTTGCAAAATACTTAGATCGTCACTATTCTAACACTACTGGACCTTATACTAGATTTTTCTTTGGTTCACTTATGCTTGGTGGTACTTTGGCTGCTGTTGTTGGTCTTGAGCCTGTTCTTGGTGCATTTGGTATTGGTGTGGTACTTTCAAAAGTTGATAATGAGATCAAACACGAAACTTGGGAAAAGATCGAGGGTTATATTCACATCTTCGTTGGAGGATTTTTGGTCAGTATTGGTACCATGCTTTCCCGCGAAGCTATAATGAATCCAAAAGCTTGGGCCTGGGCAATTGTCTTTACCATTCTTGGTTTGGTTGGTAAATATCTAGTTAAATATTTGTTCAAAGACAGACACGAAGGTCATCAAGTTGGTCTAGCTATGGCTATTCGTGGTGAGGTTGGTCTAGTTTTTGTAGCTGTTGCTATTTCTAACCATGTACTAGACGACACTATGGCTGCCGCCTCACTTCTAGCTGTAATTCTTGTTACCGTAGTTGGTGCGATTCTATTTGAAAAAGCTGTGATGAAAGATACTGGTGTGAAGCCGGAGCCTTTGGGAGAAGCGATTTAAGATAAGGAATAAAGATTAAGGAATAAATATACGAAACCCCGAGAAATCGGGGTTTTTTGTTGGACAAAACATTAATAATTATATACAATACTATTATAAATAATATTATCCTGATTTAGTTTATGGTGATTCTGAAAGGGATCCCTCCACTTCGGTCGGGATGACAATGAAAGAAATAATATGTCACATACTTGTTCATCAGCACTAATCAAATGCATTGATTTCCGCCTCACTTCCGCTGTCGACAAATGGTTAGAAGAAAAGGGAATTATGGATGATTGCGATATTATTTCAGTTGCCGGAATTAGCAAAGCAATTGCCGAAGATCAAAATTCAGACAATGCTAAATTTATTCTAAATCAAATAGAATTGTCAGTAAAATTACACGGAACAAAAACACTCTACCTAGTTCACCATACAGATTGTGGAGCTTATGGTGGGCATGACGCTTTTGAGAATCTGGAGGTTGAAAAACAGAAATATAATGATGATATGATAAAAGCTAGCGAAATAATTAAAGCTAAATTTCCTGAATTAGAGATTAAACATGTCTTGGCTGAAATTAATAATGGTGGAGATATAGAAATTAGAGAAATGGAAAGATAATTAGTGTCAATTACAAAATACTTCGTCATCCTGAGCGGAACGAAACGTAGTTGAGTGAAGTCGAAGGATCTCATGCTTTAATACTGCTAAGAAGGGGATCCTTCGACTCCGTTTTCGCTATCGCTCAAACTTCGCTCAGGATGACGTTCTATGTCTTATTGACAATGATTTCATAAATATAGTATAATTTCTACATACTAATAAACAAATTATCTCAGCCCAAGGCTGATCAGTCCTGTGGCTGATAATAAACAAATATATGAATTGCAAAAAATGTGACATCGAACTAAACGAAGAAACCCTTTGTTGCGAGGGTGGTACCTGTTGCAAGGGTTGTTGTGATTGTAAAAAAGAAGAAGAAAAAAAAGAAGAAGGTGGCTGTTGTGGTGGTTGCCACTGTAATTAAATAATAATTTTTTTATATAAATATGGAAGATGAACTAATCTTCTGCTCCGAATGTGGAGCTGTCCTTTTGGAGGATGAAGTTTGTACTCGTTGTGCTCGTTGTGGTGATTGTTGTGGTTGTTATGAAAATCCTGATGATGAAACCTCGTCAGATGAAAAAGAAATGGAAGATGAAACAACTGAGTTTTAGCTTTGGCAATAGTTGAAACAAAAAAATTAATTTTTGAATATTATTTCTATGTCAGGAAAAACAGTTTTTACTTCAGAACAAGCTCATGAGGTCGCTAATCAATTAAATATTGATTTTGAAGCCAAAGGATTTGAACTAGAACAATTTCGCCATGGTATGGATATAGAACTAGAACACGGTACAGAAGATCCAGTTACAAATGTGACTAACGATGACCCATTAATCACCGGTAAAATTGCATTGGCTCATCTAAATGAATTTGCTGATTACTACCACAGACTTGACAAGATGGAAGAGGAAGCAGAGGAATATTGGGAAGGTAAATAAACTATTAGTCCGCCTTGGGTGGAAAATAACAAAAATCGTCACAAGTTGGCGATTTTTTGTTTTTGTGTTATCTTAATATTAAGGAGGTGAGTCATGGTATCTCAATCCAAAACGAGCAATGTCTTTCAATGCCAAAGAAAGGGGGAGTTGCTCACCATTGGTGAATGCATTATCTTGTATCGTGATGCGACAGCTCTGACGGACTGCAAACCGAAAACTCGAAAGGAGGCGAGAAAAAGACAGAGAAATCCTTGTGCAAATTGCCCAGACGGGGAAAAAAGGAGAGAAGATTTTTCTGATAGAAAAATCAAAGGAGATCTTCCGATGACTCAAGAGGGTTAAAGCGGTCACCCATTCCAAAGCACCGCCCCAATTAAAATAATACCACCAAATTCTGGTGGTTTTTGATTAGAGAAATTGTTATTTTACAGGTTGACAGTATTATATTTTTGTGCTACCCTGAAATAAGAATATGATGTCCTTTTTTGATTTTCTAAAACACAGGAGAAGAAGACATGTCCAGATGTATTTTGGCAAAAGGTCCCTTGGAGGAGACGTTCATGTGTGAGACCAAGAAGAGGCGACTCTCGCTTCGTTCTTGCCTCGCAAGCTTCCTTGACGCACAGGGCGATGGCGAGATCGTGATGCTCCAGTGCCGGAGTTGTGGTCTGGGGGCGACTCATCTCTTGAGGTTCCCCAGGATAGAGAGGCAGGTCAGGAAAGCCAACCTCTCAGACACAACACCCCACACCAAGGATGTTGTGATATGCATGAAGAAGACTGAGTTGGTCAATGGCATGACCACCATCGGGGAGTGCATCAAGAACTACTCGGAGGTCAGTGCCCAACCTTTCAATCATCAGGACAACAGCCCCTGCCTCAAGTGCATCTGGGGAAGGAGACGCCGAGAGGCCTGGAGCCGAGATGAAATCAGGGGTAACGTCCCAGACTAGTCTCCGGCACGGCTTCTGCACACAAGGGTACAAGGGCGACCACCCAAGAGAGTCGCCCACCAACTATTTTTTAAACACCTTTTGAGAGGGTGTTTTTATTTTAACTTATCCACTCTTGACACATATCATACTAAAAAGGTATTATATAAATATAATTCTTAATTTTATTAATATGAATAAATTAAATACCGGAGGGGGTGGCTGTTGTTAAGACAGCTGCTAACCAGAAACAAAGCAGGGTCTATACAACCTTGTTTTGTTTTTGATAAAAATGGTATAATTAATGCATAATTATTAATATCAAGTATGCACGCAAAATTTGTAGCGAGGTCAATAGCCCAATATAAGGTAAATATAATTATAAAAATATTAATTATATCTGATTTCCTTGTCTTTTCGGCATCACAGCTTTTAGGTCCAATATTCGCAATATTTATAGAGGATTTTATTATAGGCGCTAGTATAAAGACTGTGGGGATTGCGGCTGCTCTTTTTTTGATAACAAAATCAATTACAGAAATACCGGTGGGATTACTAATTGATAAAATAAAAGGCGAAAAAGATGATTTGTATTTTGCCTTGACAGGAACTCTTTTGACTGGTTTAATTTTTATTCTTTTTATCTATATTGATAAAATTTGGCAACTGTATGCTTTGCAGATATTACTTGGTATTGGTAGTGCCATTTCGTATCCTGGTTGGTATACTATTTTTACCAAACATGTTGACAAGGGTAAGGAAGGATTTGAATGGAGTCTTTATGATGTACTTGTGGGTGTTGGTATGTCTGCTACCGCTGCTTTGGGAGGTTTTATAGCAGAAGCTTATGGGTTTCAGTCAGTATTTATTACGGTTGCAATTATTACTTTCATAGCTGGCTTATTATTATTTTTTATAGGCGGTAAAGTTAATAAAAAATAGAAACTGTAACATTTTGGCTAAAATAACGTCTTCTATTATATAACCCCGCTAAAACAGCGGGTTTATAGTTATTTCTATATGCAAAAAACAACCAAACAAACCCTAAAAACCTATTGGCAACACACTAAAGGCAACAGATTTATCATGTTTGTTGTCATTTTTGCGTTAATAGGCGTCGGCATTGTAAATGTTTCAATTCCACTATTTTTTAAAAGTTTTTTTGATGTCTTAACTCTTGGTGAAGAAAGTGCAAATATTTTGGGTGGAAAACTTATTAATCTTTTATTTATAATTGCTAGTTTAGAACTTTTACAGTGGTCTTTTTGGCGCATAGCCACTTTTACTTCAGCCTTTTTTCAACCAAAAATAATGGCCAAGCTGGCCAATACTTGCTTTGCTAATTTACATCTTCATTCTTATTCATATTTTAATAATAATTTTATTGGTTCTCTGGTAAAAAAAGTGAACCGTTTTGTATATGCTTTTGAACGTATTATTGATAGAATATTTTGGAATTTAATAGGCCTTTTTGTAAACGTAACTTTGATTGTTGTAGTATTATTTATTAAAAGTCCAATTCTAGGATCATTTTTGCTTGTTTGGCTTGTTGTTTTTATTGTTATTAATAGTGTCTTGGCTAATTACCGTTTTAAATTTGATTTAGAGAGAAACGAAGTTGAATCAAAATCTTCTGGAATTTTAGCTGACACACTTACAAATCATGTCAATGTAAAACTATTTTGTGGTTTAGACAGAGAAAAATTAAATTTTGCTAAAATACAAGATAAAGTTAGGGGATTAAGACAAAAGGTTTGGAATATTGAAAACTTTTTTGAAGCAGCCCAGGGTTTGTTAACTATAATTTTAGAAGTTGGTTTAATTTATGTTGGAATAAGATTGTGGCAGGTAGGCAAATTTACGGTTGGTGATTTTGTTTTACTTCAAAGCTATATGTTAATTGTATTTATGCGAATCTGGGATTTTGGCCGAGTGATCAGAAATATTTATCAAGATTTATCTGAAGCTGAAGAAATGACACAAATTTTCAATACTCCTCATGAAATTATTAACAGTAAATCTGCCAAGAATCTAGAAGTCAAAAAAGGTAAAATTGAATTTCAGGATGTTGTATTTAGTTACAAACAAACTAGAAAAGTTTTAAAGGATTTTAATTTGAAAATTAAAGCTGGTGAACGAGTTGCCTTAGTCGGTCCTTCTGGTGCTGGTAAAACCACTGTGACACGATTATTGCTTCGTCTACATGATATTGATAAAGGAAAAATTTTGATTGATAACCAAAATATTACTAAAGTTACTTTGGAATCACTCTGGGGAAATGTATCGCTAGTTCCACAAGATCCAGTTTTATTTCATAGAACTCTGATAGAAAATATCCGTTACGGTAAACCGGAAGCCACTGACAGCGAAGTATTCAAAGCTGCTGGTCAAGCCCATTGCGACAAGTTTATTGATGATCTACCAGATAAATATAATACTTATGTAGGTGAACGCGGTGTAAAATTATCTGGTGGAGAGCGTCAACGAGTCGCTATTGCTCGTGCTATTCTTCGTAATTCTCCAATTCTAGTCTTAGACGAAGCAACTTCCAGTCTTGATTCAGAATCAGAACACCTAATTCAAGACGCACTTGATAACTTAATGAAGAAAAAGACCGTCATAGTCATTGCCCATCGTCTTTCTACTATTATGAAAATGGATAGAATCATTGTCATTGACGAAGGCGGAATTGTAGAGCAGGGGACACATGCTGAGTTATTGAAGAAGAAGGGTGGAATATATAAGAAGCTGTGGAAGTATCAGGCTGGGGGGTTTATTGGTTGATAAATTATTTGACATCATACATAAGTTTATGCTACTATATATCTAATAATTATTAATAGATAAATTATGCAAGAAGAAATAAGTAGAGAGGCTCTTAAAGCCGGACAAATAACAGCTATTGAAAATAGTCTTAGAGACAAAAAAATTAGTACTTTAACAGGTCCAGATGCACTTATTTGTGGTAGTTTAGAGGAGGTCCTGACCCGGGCACCAGAGGGTGAAACTTTTACTGCTATTGATCAAAACTCATTAAATGGTGGAATAAATACTGCCGAAGAATTGGGCAGAGATGATCTAAAATTTGTACTAGCAGAAGAAGCTTAATAAAAAATCAAATAAAAAAATCCGCTTATTTAAGCGGATTTTTGTTTAAAATATGTAAAATTTATTATATTCCTATAAATGTAGTATAGCACATTTTAGCACTTTTGTCAAGTGGTATGGATTGTGATACAATATATACGATATAAAAAACCATTTTGTACACCCAAGATGGACTAATAAAAATTTTAATATGAAAAAAATATACACACTCCTTATATTAGTGGTGGCAGTACTTTTTATGGGTCAAAGTTGTGATGTACCAGCTAGTGAATTACCACAGGCTGAATCAATACCAGTAGTATCTGACTCAGTTGAACAATTACCAACTAGTATTGAGAATAAAATCGACCCAATAGAAAATATAGAAGAATCTCCTGTCGAAATGGAGGATGACAATAGTGATCCAGTCCCTACACAAATTCTTCCTACAGAAACAGAAGAAGATCTCCCAATCCAGCAAGGAAATACAGTAGTAAACGGTCAAACTTGTAGTCATTATGAAGCTGGAGTAAAACAAAATTGGCAATGTGAAAAAACCCAATGGTGTGGAACAAGTTTAAATATTTGCCATGATGAACCATATTGTTTAGAACATTCAGATTGTTCATCTGGTATATGTACTGGTGGTTACTGTTTGGGTGGTTCAAATCCAGCTTTACCAGAACATTCACCATGTAAAAATAATGCTCAGTGTATTTCAGGAAAATTATGTGTAAATGGTGGCTGTGTACCAGCCGAGGAAGTCTTACTTCCTGACGAACCACAGGAAAATGCACCTTGTAGTGATAATGCCCAGTGTATATCTGGAAAATTATGCCAAGATGGTTCGTGTGTTCCTGCCGAAGATGTTTTATTCCCAAATGGGGAACCTCAAGAAAATTCCCCATGTTCCAATGATAATCAATGTATTTCTGGAAAAACCTGTGTTAATAATGAATGTGTTATTGCCTCTTGATTAAGATTATATTCTAGATACAAAAACTCTCTTAACAGAGGGTTTTGTTTTACTGGTAAAATTATATAGAAAATGTTAAAATACTATTAACTCATGAATCGGGAGGTAACCATGAGAAAGAAAATCTTGTGGTTATACCACAGGTATTTCAACTGGCGTCTCGGTAAACCCTGTAAGGGTTGTGATAATTTAGGTAGGCACGTTAGTGCCTGCAAATATGACACCCACAAGTTAGAGTGCCGTAGGTACGATATAATAAGAAGGTTACGGTGCATTTGCTGTGAGCACTTCACAATTGGAAAAAACCAGATTGTATATTTTAAATCAAGAAGATCATCATAAAAAAATAGATTTTAATCAAGAATATAGAAAATTGTTGGAAATTAACAATATAAAATTTGATGAGAAATATATATTCTAATTATATCGTGCCTACGGCACTCGTGTATAACACAATAATTTAGCAGGCACTGACGTGCCTACCTAAATTATTTCGCCCCGCTGGGGCATATAAATGATTATAAAAAAACTAAACTCCGCTCAAAAATCCGTCTCCACTAAAGCTACGCCGGACAAGCAATAATATTTATGAAAAAACTAAACAAATCTCAACAAGCTGCGATAAACCACACAAAAGGCCCACTTCTTATCGTCGCCGGAGCTGGAACTGGTAAAACAACTGTCATTACCAAAAAAATAAATTATTTAATTGAAAAAAAACTCGCCAAACCCGAGGAGATTTTGGCGTTGACTTTTACTGATAAGGCAGCTGGGGAGATGGAAGAACGTGTGGATGATTTGTTGTTTAATTTAAACAGTGAAGAAAAAGAGACGGGCCTGCCCTCCGTAGCTTTCTCGTCCGCCGAAGTTTTAACGGAGGAGGAAGCGAAGGAGGGCTATGTTGATTTACAGATTTCAACTTTTCACGCCTTTTGCCAGAGGCTACTTGAAGAATATGGAGTAGAGATGGGTTTACCAACTAGATTTAAATTATTATCTCAAACCGATGCCTGGTTGCTAATGCGGGAAAATATTTATGATTTTAATCTAGATTACTATCGCCCAATGGGTAATCCGACTGGACAGATTCATGCTCTGCTTGATCACTTTTCAAAATGTAAGGACGAATTAATTTCAAGCCAAGAATACTTGGATTTTGTAGAAGGAATAATTCTAGACAAAGACGAAGCGGAGATTCAAGAAAAAAACCGTTTAATAGAAATTGCTGATGCTTATCATAAATATAATCAATTATTATTAGATAATAATGCACTGGATTTTGGTGATCTGATTTTTTATTGCGTAAAATTATTACACGATCGACCAAATATATTAAAAAAATTACAGGAACGTTTTAAATATATTCTAGTAGATGAATTTCAAGATGTGAATTGGGCACAATATGAATTAGTAAAACTTTTAACCGGAAAGGAAACGTCACTTACTGCTGTCGGCGATGACGACCAGAGTATTTATAGCTTCAGGGGCTCTAATGTCTCAATTATCATGCGCTTCAAAGAAGATTTTAAAAATGCCAAAGAAATTGTTTTGACAGAAAATTATCGTTCAGCCAAAGAGATTCTGGATTTTGCCTATGAATCTATCAAACATAATAATCCAGACAGACTAGAAGAAAAATTAAAAATAGACAAAAAATTACAAGCCAAGGGCGGAATTAAAAATGGAGAAGTAGAGCATTTACATTTTGCAACCCTTGATGATGAAGTGCAAGGTGTAGTAAAAAAGATATTAGAAATAAAGGAAAGTGATAAAGACGCAACATTGGACGATTTTGCATTACTAGTGCGTGCCAACAGCCACGTAGAGCCCTTTTTAAACGCTTTTGAGGCCTATAATATCCCTTATGAGTATCTTGCGTCATCTGGACTTTATCGCCAGCCAGTAGTGTTAGATTGCGTCAATTTTTTAAATATTATAGAGAATATCCACAATGATAAAGCGATTTATAGATTACTGCGAATGCCGTTTTTAGATTTCAAAGAAGATGATTTGCAAAAATTAACTAGTGGGGCTAAAAAGAAATCTATTCCGTATTACGAAGCTTGCAAACGTGCTCGAGAATTTTTTATTTCACCAGCTGGAACCCAAGTCTGTCAAAAATTAATTGATCTAATTCACGAAGGAATGAAGCGAGCCAGATTTGAAAAACCAACGGCAGTGCTTTATAATTTTTTAGAGGACAGTGGATATTTGAAGTATCTTGCTCACGAAGAAACAGTTGGTAACAGAGACGTGATCAGGCAAATTTATCATGTAAAACAATTCTTTAATCTAATCGAAAAATATGAACAAGCAATTCCCGGGGCTCATGTGGCTGGATTTGTGGATCATTATAATCAAATAGTAGAATCAGGCGACAACGGCAAGATGGTTCAGATCGAAGACACGCCAGACTCAGTAAATATCATCACCGTTCATAGTGCCAAAGGTTTGGAATACAAATATGTTTTTGTGGTAAATTGTGTGGAAGAAAGATTTCCTACTAGAAAAAAAAGTAGTGGCATAGAATTACCAAGTGAGTTAATTAAAGAAAATTTACCTGAGGGGGATTTCCATTATCAAGAAGAACGTCGTTTATTCTATGTCGCTTGCACCCGCGCTAAACAAAAATTATTTTTAACCAGCGCTGATGATTATGGTGGAGTCAGAAAGAAAAAACTAAGTAGATTTTTAGTTGAGTTGGCTTTGCCAACAAGGAATAAGGAACAAGGAATAAGGAACAAGACAATCTTGAATAAAAAAACTGGTGATAAAAATAAGGATGAAATAAAAGGTGAATTTATCTATGAACCACCCAAAAAGTTTTCCTTTTCACAAATAAACTCCTATAATCGCTGTCCTTATCAATATAAATTGTCTCATGTTTTGAAAATTCCAATGAAAGGTAGCGCTAGTTTTAGTTTTGGTAATACAATTCACAATACTTTACAAAAATTTTATGAAAGAATTAAGGAATTAAATAATGCAAAGCAGGATTCTTTGTTTGGTTTACCAAAAGGAAGAGAACATGCTGTTTCAGGTGGTGTTAAAGTACCAAAACTGGACGAATTACTACAGATTTATGAAGATAAATGGATCGCTGATTGGTATGATAATAAAAAACAGCGTGAAGAATATTTTACTAAAGGTAAAGAAATTTTGAAAATATTTTATGCCTCACAAGAAGGTAAATGGACTGTGCCAGTCACTTTGGAAGGCTTTTTCAAAATAAAGGTGGGAGAATATTTAATTAATGGCCGAATAGATAGAATAGACCAACTTGAAGATGGAACACTGGAAATTATTGATTATAAAACCGGTAAAGGCAAGGAAAAATTATCAACTGATGACAAACAACAGCTTTTAATTTATCAGATAGCTGCCCAGAGCTTGCCAGAATACAGAAATATTGGCGAAGTAAGTCAATTGACTTTTTATTATGTTAATGATGATTTGCGACAATCTTTTATCGGCAAAGATAAAGATATTGAAAAACTGCAAGAAAAATTATTAGACACAATGAACAAAATTAAAGATGGTGAATTCAAACCAACCCCAAACAAACACATTTGTTCATATTGTGAATATAAGGAAATTTGTGAGTTTAGGAGGCTTTAATTAAACTTAATAGGAACTCAAATTACCACAAATTAGGCAAATTTACACAAATATTATTTGCGAAGATTTGAGGTAATTTGTAAGATTTGAGTTCCTGTCCAAAAAACTATGTCACCACTAATAAACATTATCCTAATTATCTTAACAACAATATATCTCATCGGCATAACATATTTGACTTATTCAATTTTTGCTACTATTTCTGGAGCGCCCTTTGTGCCGAGTGCAAAAAAACGAGTAAAAAAAATGATAGAAATGGCAAATTTAAAGCCAACTGACATAGTAATAGATTTGGGTTCTGGAGAAGGGAGAGTCGTAATGGCAGCATCTAAACATTGTGCAAAAAGTGTTGGGGTAGAGATCAATCCGTTTTTATATTGGGTCAGCAAAATAAAAGCCAAGGGTAAGGAAAATATTGAATTTAAAAAACAAAGCTTGTGGAAAACTGATTTATCTGATTATGATTTGATTTTTATTTACTTTATTCCTCATCGCATGAAAAAATTGGCCAAGAAAATAAAAAAAGAAATGAAACCAGGAAGTCGTATCATTTCCAATGCCTTCCTTTTTCCAGACTGGCAATATATTAAAAAAGATGATAACATATACTTATACGAAATATAGACTATATTTGATTTATGATGTTTTCTCCACTAACACAACAAGATTCAAAAAAAGAAGGCGATGAACGTCTACTTGAGTGTGCCAAAAAATCTTTAGAAGCAGTCTTAGGAGAGACAGCTGACAAAATTGACCCTCTTTTTCTGAAAAATCGCACCCTTACAGTTACCTGTGCCAATTCTGATATTGCCCAGGAACTACGCGAAGCCCAGGAGGAGATTGTAGTAAGAATTAACAAGATGTTGGGTAGGGATGAAGTGGACAGGATTAGGTATTTGCTCTAATTAGACAGTAATTATCAGATAATAATTAGCACTTGCCATTATTATCAAAATCAAGTAAAATATGAAGTAGCTTATAGAGCTGCTTTTTAAGTAAAAAACAATGTTATCTGCTATGTGATAACTGTTTTCTGTACAATATGAATCTAAAACAATATATTACAATCATGATTTTAGGCTCAATTCTTTGTTGGACAGCTTGGGGTATTGTACTTGTCAATATTGATCCGTTCCAAGATACTGGGATTGGTTTTGCTTTCTTTTATGCTAGTTTATTTTTCGCTTTATTGGGTACAATTTCAGTTTTTGCTTTCTTTATTCGCCAGATTTTTTCCCGAGAAGCCCTACCAATGTTTAGATATGTGAAAAGGAGTTTTAGCGATTCTTTTTTTATTTCAGTAGCTCTAATTATACTATTATTCCTACAAGGTAAGGCATATTTAACATGGTGGAATACTGGAATATTTCTACTTGCATTAGTTTTTATTTTAGCTTTTAGCTTTTCTACAAAGAAAGATAGTTTATCAAATTAATTTTATACCCACAGGGCATCAGTGTTCCCTAATAATTTATATTTATGCGACAATCACAATTATTTACAAAAACATCCAAGCAAACCCCAAAAGATGAAGTGAGTATAAATGCTCAACTTCTAATTAAGGCTGGTTTTATTTATAAAGAAATGGCTGGAGCCTATGCTTATCTTCCTTTAGGTTTGCGAGTCTTAAATAAGATAAACAATATTATTCGTGAAGAAATGAATGCTATCGGTGGACAAGAACTATTTTTAACTTCATTGCAAAATCCAGAACTTTGGAAAAAGACTGATCGTTGGAGTGATGAAGTAGTAGACAATTGGTTCAAAACAAAACTAAAAAACGATACAGAGCTAGGTCTTGCTTTTACTCACGAAGAGCCTTTGACAAACTTGATGAAGAACCATATTAATTCTTACAAGGATCTACCTTGCTACCCTTATCAAATCCAAACAAAATTCCGCAACGAACTCAGATCAAAAAGCGGAATTATGCGTTGTCGTGAATTTTTAATGAAAGATCTCTATTCATTCTCACGCACACAAGAAGAGCATGATAAATTTTACGAAAGTACCAAACCAGCCTATTTAAAAATATTTGAACGATGTGGACTAGGTGATAAAACTTTTGTTACTTTTGCTTCGGGGGGAGTATTTAGTAAATATTCTCACGAATTCCAAACTCTAACTGAATCGGGTGAAGATATTATTTATGTCGATAGAACAAAAAAGATTGCAATAAATAAAGAGGTTTACAACGATGAAGTCTTAGCTAGTTTAGAATTGAACAAAGATGATTTGGAAGAAGTAAAAGCAGTTGAAGTCGGTAATATTTTTACTTTGGGAACTAAATATTCTGAACCACTTGGATTAAAATATAATGATGAAAACAGCAAACAACAGACGGTAATTATGGGTAGCTACGGCATCGGACCGGGTCGTGTCATGGGTACAATTGCTGAAGTTCATAATGACGAAGGAGGTCTAATTTGGCCAGAAGAAGTTGCTCCATTTGACATTCATCTAGTTTCACTATGCAAAGAGGAAGCTGATGTTAAAAAAGCTGATGAACTTTATAAAAAATTAAAAACCGAAGGAAAAGATGTACTATATGATGACCGCGACACATCTGCTGGCGCCAAATTTGCAGATAGCGACTTAATTGGTATTCCGATTCGCTATGTTATCAGCCCAAAGACATTGGAACAGGGGAGTATGGAAGTTAAAAAAAGAAGTGAAATAAAAAGTAATTTAGAAAAATTAGTTTAATATGCTAAAACGTTTATACGCAAAATTCTCACAAGACCTTGGAATTGATCTTGGTACTGCCAATACTCTTGTCTATGTAAAAGACAAGGGCATTGTAATTAATGAACCTTCTGTAGTGGCTATTAACACTAAGACTGAACAAATCCTAGCAGTCGGACATGAGGCTAAGAACATGCTCGGTAAAACCCCGGATCATATTGAAGTTACTCGGCCTTTAACAAATGGAGTTATTTCTGATTACGAAGTAACAGAAAAAATGTTAAAATATTTTATTGATAAAGTACATGAAGATAAGTTTTCTCTAATGTCACGCCCCAGAGTTATCATCTGTGCACCTCTAGAAGTGACTGAGGTAGAGGTAAAAGCAATTGAGGATGCCACGCTATCAGCTGGCGCCAGAGAAGTATTCGTAATTCAAGAACCTATGGCAGCTGCCATTGGTTCTAGAATGCCCGTACAAGATCCAATCGGCAACTTGATAGTAGATATAGGCGGTGGTAACACAGAGGTAGCAGTGATTGCTCTAAATGGCGTGGTCACTTGGAAGTCTACTCATGTTGCAGGTGATGAGATGAATAGAAATATTATACAATACGCAAAAGAAGTCTTTAATTTGTATGTCGGTGAAAGCCATGCCGAACAAATAAAGACCAAAATTGGTTCTGCAATTGATATGGGTGAAAAAGAAGAATTCCCAATGCGCGGTCGTGATGTAATGACTGGTTTACCAAAAGAAATTATGGTAAATAGTGACCAAATACGAGAGGCACTACGTCGCTCCGTAGAGGCAATTATAGATCATATAAAGATGACTTTAGAAGTAACACCACCAGAATTAACAGCTGACATTCATGAAAGAGGTCTGCTTATTACTGGTGGCGGGGCGCTATTAAAAGGTATTGACAAAATAATTGCAAGAGAGACTGAAATACCAGTTAGAATTGCAGATGACCCTCTTACTGCTGTTGTTCGTGGTACTGGAATACTCTTAGAAGAGCCCGAACTATTAAAAGAGGTGACCATGCCATCGGCTCGAAATAGTAGATAATTTGTGCGATACTAATATGCGCAACAAGATAAAAACATTCATCAGTATTACAATCGTTATAATCTTAACGATTGTTTTTCACTTTATTGGCTGGCTTTCACCAATAGAAAACTTTTTACATAACTTAGTAAAACCAGGTTCTGAAATAATGTACTCTATTAGTGTCTCTATGGATGACGAGGATGCAGAACTTTTTTCTAATAATGAAAGATTAATAGAAGCTTATAAGGATTTAAAAACTAAATTACTAAAAAATAAAACTGATTTAGTAGAACTACAACTACTACAAGATGAAAATCAAGAATTAAAAAAACAATTAAATTTTATAGAGAATAGTAAGTATTTGTCTGTGGGTGTGAATGTAATTGGAAAGAACACAGAACCAACTGGCAATACTTTAATTGTTGACCGTGGAAAAAAAGATAATATCAAATTGGGTAATATTGTTATTACCCAAGAAGGTGTGCTGGTGGGAAAAATAACTAGTGTGGATAATTATTTTTCTATAGTACGCCTAATAAATGATAGTCAAAGTAAAGTAGCTGCCACAATAACAAACGAAGAAAAAAGTATTGGTTTAATAGAGGGTGGTTATGGTATTAGTGTCCACATGAATTTTATACCCCAAAATGAGATTATAGAAATAGGGGATACAGTGGTGACATCTGGATTGGAAGAGGGTATTCCTCGTGGACTTCTCATAGGAAAGATAGAAGCCATCGAAAAAGAAGCTTATCAACCATTTCAAAAAGCTGTTATTAGTCCATTTGTAAATCTAGAAAAAATAACCCTCGCGTCAATTATAATAGACACAGATAATTCAAACTAGTATGAAACTCTTAGGTAAGATTTTGCTCATATTTTGTAGTCTTATAGTCTTGATTGCCTTTAGTATTGGTACTTCTTACTTGCTACCCCAACCTTTTTCAAATATAAATATAATATTCCTCATCCTGATTATCATAATGATGGCTCGCGATTCCGGATTAGTTGTGTGGATTAGTTTCTTTATTCATTTTTTTATAGAACTCTATTCATCTACCCCTTTTGGGTTGATTTTGTTTTCGGGAACTATTGGTATCCTGATTATTTATTGGCTTTATAAGAATTTTTTTACAAACAGGTCTTGGTATAGTGCTATGACCCTGTCAATATTAGCACTTCTGTTATATCGTTTACTATACGTGGCTATTTTAAAATTACTCCAATTGTTTGGTTTGACAGATCTTGTTTTAGAGAAAAGCACTTTTGTAACTTTTGGTTGGGAAATGATATTTACTTGCCTAATTACCGGGCTTACTTATTTTATCTTATCCAATTTTTTCAAATCATTCAAAGCATCTCCAATTGAACATGGACTATTCCGCGTATGAAAAAAATAAAAAATAAAAAACCAAATATATTTGCTTCTGATTTTGATAATTTTTCTTACAAAAATTTATGCGGTAAATATAACAAGGTTTGGGTAGAGGATTCTGTTGTTTTTGAAAACAAAACAGGAAAACAAGTAGCAAATCCAAAAAGCAACTCCTATGTAGGAAGTAGTTTTTATGGCAAAAAAACAACGTTGTCTTTTGTTTTTTTGTTAGTTGTCTTTACTTTTTTAATTGGCAATGTGTTTTATTTGCAAATTGCTAAAGGCAACCATTACCGAAGTTTAGCTGAAAACAATAGACAACGTATTATTCCCATTCCAGCAGAGAGAGGTTTAATTTTTGATAGAAACGGAATTCAGATAACAAAAAACATACCAAACTTTTCAGTCACCCTAGTTCCACAAGATTTACCAAAAAACCAAGCAGGGCGAGAATTAATAATAAAAAAATTAGCGACCATTACGAACCAAACGGAAGATGGTATTAGAAAAACTTTAGAAGAATATGGTTCTTACAGTTTTGAATCTATTATAATTTTGGAGGATATTGACTATGATACAGCTTTAAAAATATTAATAGATTCATCTGATTTGCCCGGTATTAGAATTCAAAGGAGTAGTAAAAGACTTTATACCACTTATAATACAACAGAGAGCACTGAATCTACATTCACTCCTTTTTCTTTATCTCACATACTAGGTTATATCGGCAAACTGAACCAAAATGAACTTGATGAGCTATATATTAGAGGTTATTTACCTTCTGGCTCGGTTGGAAAAACTGGAATAGAAAAAAGTTATGAGACAGATCTGCGTGGTACCTACGGACGTCGTCGTATTGAAGTAAACGCATTTGGCAAAGAACAAAATGTATTAGCAGAAGAAGTTCCAATACCAGGAAAACATCTCTACCTTACCATTGATGAAGAGATGCAAAAAAAATTAGAAGAGATTTTGCAGGCAAATATGGATGTTGCCAATAAAAAACGTGGGGCTGGTATTGTAATGAATCCACAAAACGGAGAAATTTTAGCCATGGTTAGTTTGCCCGCATTTGATAATAATGATTTTTCTGGTGGAATTGATCAGGCAAGTTATTCAAAATATATAGAAAACGAAAATAATCCGCTATTCAACCGTGCTATTTCTGGTACCTATCCTTCTGGCTCTACAATAAAGCTTGCTATGGCTTCGGCAGCTCTTCAAGAGGGGATAATTAACTCTGCCACATCATTTCTCAGTAGTGGTGGACTCTGGGTTAGTTCTTGGTTTTTCCCAGATTGGCAGGCTGGCGGACATGGCGTTACCAATGTAAGAAAGTCTCTTGCACAGTCTGTAAATACTTTTTATTATATCATTGGTGGTGGTTATAACGATTTCGTTGGACTAGGAGTAAATAAAATTGCTGAATATCTAAGAAAATTTGGTTTTGCCCAAAAACTTGGTATCGATATTCCAGGTGAAAAGGCTGGTTTTATCCCCTCCAAAGATTGGAAAGAAGAAACCAAAGACGAACGTTGGTATATTGGTGATACTTATAATTTATCCATTGGCCAAGGTGATTTATTAGTTACACCTTTACAAATTGCGTCTATGACTAGTGTGGTGGCAAACGGTTCAACACTATATAAACCTCATCTAATAAAGACAAAAGTAGATGCTCTAACAGGAGAAGAAGAGAATATTGAAACGGAAATTATTAATAAAGATTTTATTAATCCAGCCCACTTAAATACGGTAAAACTCGGTATGAAAGATTGCGTTGACTATGGATCTTGTCGTCGTTTATCTTTATTATCTTTTTCATCTGGTGCCAAAACTGGTACAGCCCAGTGGAGTAGTACTAAAGCTGACCATGCCTGGTTCACCTCATTCGCACCATATGAAAATCCACAAGTGGTAGTGACCATCTTAATAGAAGAAGGAATCGGTGGCAGTGAAACCGCCGCACCAGTTGCTTACGAATTTTTGAGATGGTGGGGAACATACTCACTTTAGCACTAGAACACTAAAGCACCTGAACATTTAAAGACTCCAAAAAGTGCCTGCAGTGTGATGGCCTTCGCAGGCCATTTTACGCTGGGGATAACTTCTTGACTTAAGTTTGTAACTAGTATATTATCTGTTATACTATAAGTAACCGCTAAAAACGGGCTTATTTTTATTAGTTTACTTTATAAACTTTTAAACTTTATAAACTTTTAAACTTATGATATGACTATACCGACACAATACATGACACAGGAAAAACTAGAAAAACTAGAGGAAGAATTAGAAAATCTAAAACTAAAAGAATTACCAAAGATTGCCAAACGTATAGATGAGGCCCGCCAGATGGGTGACTTGTCTGAAAATGCTGAATACCACCAAGCTCGTGAAGATATGGCCTGGGCTCAAAGCAGAACAAAGGAAATCGGAGCTATTCTAGATAATGCTGAGATTATTACCACTGGTGGGGGAGGCAAGGTTGAACTAGGTTCTTTTATTATTGTAAAAGTAAAAGGCGAAAAGCGTGAATATACAATTGTAGGTGGCCAAGAAGCAGATCCCTCTTCTGGTAGAATTTCAAACGAATCACCCCTAGGAAGCGCATTTTTAGGACGTAAAAAGGGTGATACCGTGATAGTTGATCTTCCAGCCGGGGAACAGGAGTTTAAGATTGTGGAAGTTAGATAGCTGTCATTGCGAGTAGCCCTGATGAAATACAGGACGACGCGGCAATCCCAGTGGATTAGCTACGTTGCCAATCCATATATAATAAACAAAATAAAAAACCGCTAAAATAAGCGGTTTTTTGATAAAAAATTGTAAATTGTACTACTATCCATATATGTATTATAGCATATTTTGGCACTTTTGTCAAGGACTACATGATATTAAAGTAAAAAATACTTAGCCCGTCCCTTCTCCTTGTAGGATAAGGACAGGATGAGGTCTCGGGACGAGTGTGAAAACAAAAGTTGATGTATTATATACTATGTAGCTTCTATGAAGACCTCACCCCTAACCCCTCTCCTAAAAGGAGAGGGGAATAATACGATCAGAACATTTGCCACCTTCCCGCAAATCTGCTACAATATATCCATAAATTAGCTAATTTTCTAGCATTATTTTTTGTATTTATGAGTGATAAAAAACCTGAAATAAATATTAACAATGAGCGTGAGATTCGCCTAAAAAAATTGGCAGATCTACGTGAAGCTGGTATCAATCCTTATCCAGCCAAATCTCATTGTGTTCACAGTATAAAAACAGCTCTAGAAATAGACGAGGGCAAAGAAGTTGTAATTGCTGGTAGAATCATGTTGAAACGCGATATGGGTAAGATTGCTTTTTGCCACCTCCAAGATGAAAGTGGAAAAATGCAAATTGTTTTCAAACAAGACGATATTGGAAAAGATAATTTTAAACTTTTTATAAAAAAAATTGATGGTGCTGATATAATATCTGTAGAAGGGGATCGTTTTGTTACCCAAAAAGGTGAACAATCTGTTTTAGTAAAAAAATGGACATTGCTTTCCAAGGCTTTGTTACCACTTCCAGACAAATTTCACGGCCTACAAGACGAGGAAATTAGGTTACGAAAAAGATATTTGGAAATGATTATGGATCCAGATATAAGAGAAATGTTTAAACGAAAAGCAAAATTTTGGAATTCTACTCGAAACTTTCTGACAGAAGAAGGATTTTTGGAAGTTGAAACTCCAGTTTTGGAAACCACTGCCGGCGGAGCTAGTGCAACTCCTTTTACTACTCACCATAATGCGCTTGATATAGACATGTATTTACGCATTTCAATGGGGGAACTTTGGCAAAAAAGATTAATGGTAGGTGGCTTTGATAAAACATTTGAAATTGGCCGACAATTTAGAAATGAGGGTATGAGCCGAGAGCATTTGCAAGACTATTCTCAAATGGAATTTTATTGGGGTTATGCCGACTATACAATGGGAATGGAACTAGTAGAACGCATGATAAAACACGTCGCCCAAGAGACTTGGGGGACTTTAAAATTTATAATGGGCGATCATGGTGAGATTGATCTAAGTAAACCTTGGGAGCGCTATGATTATGTAGAGACTATAAAAGAAAAAACTGGCCTTGATATTTTGTCTGCTAGTACTGATGAAATAAAAGCAAAACTAGATGAATTGAAAGTTAAATATGACAAGATAGAAGCCAAAGGCGCATTAGTGGATTCACTTTGGAAATACTGTCGCAAAAGTATAAAAGGCCCAGGCTTTTTAATTAATGTCCCAGTCATAGTCTCTCCACTAGCAAAAAGAAAAGAAGACAATCCAGAACTAACTGAACGCTTTCAGCCTATTATAGCTGGATCTGAATTAGGTAATGGTTATTCCGAACTAAATGATCCAATTGATCAAGCTGAAAGATTTACTGAGCAAACAAAAATGAAAGAAGCGGGAGATACAGAAGCACAAGCACATGATCACGATTTTGTAGAAGCTCTTGAACATGGCATGCCACCAACATGTGGATTTGGTTTTTCTGAACGACTTTTTTCTTTCTTGGAAAATAAGCCAATTAGAGAATGTCAGATGTTTCCGCTGATGAAGCCGGTTGAAGACCACACGGGGGACACGAAAAATATTGAATAAATGAGAGGTCAACCGTCATCCTGAGCAAAGCCCTGACACGAAGTGCAGGGCGAAGTCGAAGGATCCCCAACTTAGCAAATATTATGCACTGAGCAGGGGATCCTTCGACTCCACTCCACTGCGTTCCGTTTCGCTCAGGATGACGTTCTAAATTAACACAAATTTTAAATTATGGTAGCAATACCAAACAAAAAAGTAATGATCTTCGGAACTTTCGATATTTTACACTGTGGACATCTCCACATGTTTAAGCAAGCACGAGAGTATGGAGATTATTTGATTGCAATTGTCGGTAGAGATGCGAATGTAGAAGAAATTAAAGGTATTGGTCCGATGCATAATGAAAATGAACGTTTAGATTTAATTTCACAAATTAAACTAATCGACAAAACTAGACTAGGGGATGAGGTTGACGTTTATAAAGTTATTGATGAAGAAAAGCCAGATATTATCGCACTAGGTTATGATCAACGCGCTTATGTTGACGACCTAGCTGATGCAATTAGCGAAGCTGGACTTGAAACTCAGATTGTCCGTCTTACTGAATATCAAGAGAATAGATTTAAATCGAGTAAGATTAAGAAGTATATTGAAAGGCTGATATAAAAAATCCTGAAGGAGCTCGCGCGACTGAAGGATCTTTCGAAGAATAGATATTTTGATTTACAATTGTCTCATCGTGGTCCATTATACTTATCCTTCGAAAGATCCTTCGTTTCACTCAGGATTAACTAATACTATGACAAAATTCCTAATAGCAACAACAAACGAAGGTAAATATAAAGAAATAAAGCACTTCTTAGGTGACTTGCCTTTTAAGTTTATGTTTTTAGATGATTTGGATGATATTCCAGAAGAACCAGCCGAAGATAAGCCCGACATTGAAGGTAATGCAATTTTAAAAGCTAGATATTATGGTGAAAAAACTGGCATGATTTCATTGGCTGATGATGGAGGCCTCTTTGTGGATGCTTTGGAAGGTTGGCCTGGAGTAATTAGTGCTAGAATAGCTGACACATCCAGTGGCAGATGGCAACAAATTTTAGATAAATTGGAAGGTGTACCAGAAAAAAAACGCAAAGCCATTTTTAAGACCTGCTTGGCTCTGTATGACCCAACAAGTAAACAAGTACATTTAACTTATGGGGAATCCGAAGGAAAAATTTTAAAAGAATCAGTTGAACCAACAAATGGCTTTGGTTATGATCCTATTTTTTATGTTGAGGAAGCTGGTAAAACCTATGCTGAGATGACTACACAGGAAAAAAATAACTGTTCACATCGTGGCAAAGCTCTTGGTAAAATGAAATATATTTTGGCCAATCAATATGGTACCAAACACATTATGGTGCCATTTGGTATTATTGCCGACAAAGGAAAAATATTAATTTGCAAAAGAAATGATCCTGCTAATCCAGATTTCCACGGTAAGTGGGAACTACCAGGTGGAGTTTTAGAATCTGGTGAAACAATGGAAGAAAATGTTGCCAGAGAATTATTAGAGGAAACAAATTATAAAGTAGAAGTTTTAGAAAAAATTGACTATATTCATATTACTGAACGTGAATACCCTGGAACAAAATTACAAGTAATACTTGTTCCTTTCATCTGTAAAGCGATTGAAAAAAATGGCGAGTTCAATGATGCAGAAATCATGGAAATGAAGTGGATTGAATTGGATGATTGTATTAATTATGATTATATTGGTGAAAACAAAGATATTTTTATTAAAATTATGCCAGAAATAAAAAGAATTATCTCTACTTATAACTTATAACCAGCAGAGTAAGCAATAAGCAGAGTAAGCAATATGCTTAATCTGCTTAATCTACCTACCTGCTTAATAGCCGTAATATGTTAGACATAAACCTAATCCGCGAAAAAACAGACGAAATAAAACAAAATCTTCTCAAACGAACCACAGAAGATAAGTTGGATTTTGTTACAATTTTAAAACTGGATGACGAGAGAAAAGGATTGATTGTAAAGGCAGATGAATTAAAAACTGAGCGCAACAAACAATCAAAAACAAAACCGACACCAGAAATAATTGAACAAATGAAAAAAATTGGTGAAGAAATAAAAAATTTAGATGAAAAATTAAAGAAAGTTGAAACAAAATTAAATGAAGCTTTAGCTGAACTTCCAAATATTGTAGCCGACGACGTAGTAGCTGGTGGAAAAGAAAATAATAAAGTCGTAAAAACTTT